>Ga0070666_10001022_pt1 | contig 17159 bp, 13 predicted proteins | sample KBSS23metaG_FD_64677 | JGI IMG/M metagenome (GOLD analysis project Ga0070666, IMG submission 64677) | Switchgrass rhizosphere microbial communities from Kellogg Biological Station, Michigan, USA - KBS S2-3 metaG | ecosystem: Host-associated > Plants > Roots > Rhizosphere > Soil ... | reverse complement strand
CATCATTTCATCAAGGGGAAGGGATGGAATCTTGCCGGTGCTTTGGAATATGAAACCACCGAGAAGAATGTAGAAGAGCCGAACAACTGGACCGGCACGCTTATCGTCGGCAAAACCGATTCGCGCGGGATTTTCCTCATTAACTTTCTTGAAAATCAGGAGGCGGAGCATGGCGCAAAGCTACAGCCTGGATATCGGTTGGCGTACAGCCCGACTCCCACAGGACCGATGGATTACAGCATAGAGGCGCAGGGCGACTTGATCAAGCACGGTTCACATGAACTCGCATTTGGGATCGAAGGCCATCTGAATCCAAACATGATGGTGAAGTTCGGCATCGGGTTTGGGCTGAACTCCGATTCACCTCGTTACGCGATTCACCTGGGCCTTGTCCATGCGCTGGCGCCCATCAAGGAATAAGCTCTCCTCGATGGCGAATCCGTGGGATGCCGATATCGATCTTTCTCCAGACGAGGCGAAACGCCTCGTCTGGAATCAGTTTCCGGAATTCCGAGATCATCCCTTTCGGTTGCTATCGAGCGGCTGGGATAACACGGCGTATCTCGTCGACGATTGTTTTGTCTTTCGTTTTCCCCGACGCCAGGTGGCGGCGGCTCTGATCGAATACGAAATCAAGATACTTCCCAGGCTGGCTCCTCATCTTCCGCTTCCCATCTCCGTCTCGACCCTCCTTGGTGAACCGACCGAAAGCTATCCGTTCGTTTGGGCAGGACACGAATTCATGACGGGAAACACGGCTTGTCGTATGACTTGGTCCAACGTGCAGCGGGCGAATAACGCTGAATTGCTAGGCTCATTCTTGAAAGCGCTACACGCGATTCCGATTGATGACGCGAAGTCCTGGGCGCCAGGAGATGAAATCAATCGAACGGATTTTCAGTCGCGCCTTCCTACCGTGATTGAGCGGCTCACGAAATTGCAAGGGGTGCTCCCCGGTGTTCCCATGGATCGGATCAAAGAGATGGCAGAGAACCTTGCCGCCCTCGTGCCCGAAGAGAGACGAAGGACATGGGTGCATGGCGACCTCTACTCACGACATCTCATCGCAAACGAGAACAGGGAAGTCGTCGGAGTGATTGATTGGGGCGATGTTCATCTTGGCGACCCTGCGCTTGATCTCTCGATCGCATTCACCTTTCTTCCAACGAATGCGCACGAAACCTTTCGACGCGCCTATGGAGAGATCAGCGAAGAAGAGTGGAACAACGCCAAGTTTCGCGCGATCTCCCACGCAGCGGCAATCTCCGACTACGGGTTGGGGATCGGTGACGACGATCTTCTGCGAGCGGCGGAATTCACTTTGCGGTCCTTAACGACTAGTTAGCTCGCCTCTTTCTTAGTTGCCGCGCGCTGAGCATCCGCGCTCTCCGAGTTTTCTTGAGCCTCGATTAGTTCAGCCTCCGCCGTTTCGGCATCTTGCCTCGCTTCTTCGAGTTCGGCTGCCTTTGCTTCGACGATCTTGTCTTCGATGCTTTCGACTGCAGTGTTCACGCTCCTGTGAAGTTCCTCGGTCGCATCTGTCTTCGTATGAATCTCAAGAGTTTCGTCTTGCAACTGCTCGACCGTATCCGGTTGCACATCGACATGTTCTGCTTCCGCAGGAACTTCTACCTCGTGCTTCGGAAGGTCGATCTCGTGTTTGAGTTTTGGAATGAGGGCGAGAATTCCCATCTGTATACAGGCGGCAACCGGGACCGCTAGCACCATGCCCACAACGCCCAATAGCAAGTTTCCGACAAGCAAGGCGATAATGCTCAGGATTGGATGCAAACCCACATGCCCGCCGAGGATGCGTGGCGAAATGATCTGATCGAACAATACGTTGTGCATTACCAGGCCGATGCCTGTAACGATGGCCATCGTGTGTACGCCGCCGTACAAGAACGAGACCGCGGCAATCATTGCATTGATAGCGATCGCACCCAAGTAGGGAACGTTGTAAAGGATCGTCGCGCCGATCCCAATGACGAGCGCGCTCGGCACGTGAAAAATGTAGAGGAGAAGCCAGGTTGCGAATCCGTTGAGCAAGGAGACAATTCCCATTGCCCGAAGGTATTTCGCGAATACTCCAGTCGTTTCCGCGACTGCCGTTTGGACAAGGTCACGCTTTTCTCGCGGCACCAAGAGGAGCGCCTTCGCAAGGATCAGGTGGTAATCGCGCAGCGCATAGAAGGAAATGATCGGAATGATCACGAGCCAGATCACGTTGGTCGCAACCGTCGCGCCATATTCGGCCATTCGATTCGAAGACTTAAACGTCCCAAGCGTGCCCTGATAAACCTTCACGATCATGTCGCTGAAAGTTGGGGCGAGGCCATAGCCTCTTAAGGATTTAGAAATCCCCGCGGGTGATGTATCAGGAAACTTCTGGGCAAACCCTTGTTGGATGAGTCCCAACTGCGCAACCACGTGCGGATAGGCAAGCACGATCGCCGTGATGAGAACGGCCAAGAACACGCCGTAGATCAACGAGGCTGCCGCCGCGCGGGTCCAGCCGCGCATCTCCAAACGGTCGACCACCGGGTCGAGAACGGTCGCAATGAGAAACGCGAGCAGCAGCGGAACCCAGATGTCCCGCACCACATAGACCAGGTAGCAGAGAATGACCGCCCCCAGCGTGTACAGAAGCCACTTACGCAGGTTTTGCGCGGTGGGCCACTGGATGACAACTTGGCGGATGGGTCTGAGATCCTGATCGGGTGTTTGCACGGTTCCTTCTATGGGATGCCAGCGAGCGGCTTTATGTTCGACTTTTTGGCACCTGCATTACAATCAATACATGAAATTGAGTCTTGTGTTAGGTATCTCCCTGGTTTCCTTGAATGTGTTGGGCTGCCACCATGATGACGCAGCCCCCGCAACCGGCGGGGTGGCACCCACCGCAAGCGCTCAAGGTGGCGGCGGCACGCCCGTCACTCCGGATGTCGGAGCGGTGACCCCTGTCACAAGCACATCTCTGGATGACGCGGCTGGCGGCGGCGTGAACTCATCGATGATGAAGAAGGCAAAGGGGGTGGCTGCCGAGGGCGTCGGAAGCGTCAACAACGCTCAGAAACAGGGAAGTTATGGGACGGATGACGGGGGATAGCTAACTCCGTCGCCCGCCAAACAGCCCCATAAAGAAGTTGATCACGAGCATCATGCCCACCATGTACCAAGCTCGCTGAGCGCCTGGGCTGCGGGTCGCGCCCGCGCTCACGTCGTGGAGCACGCCGCGCATGCGGATCGGAACTCGGTTCCGAGAGCAGTCCTGGCAGCGCACGCCCGCCGGGCTCAGGACAAGGCATTTCGGACAGATCGGTCGCTCACACCGGCCACAGGTGACCCGTGTCTTTTCGTGCTTGTGCTTATGGCAGTAGAAGACGCCATCCTCTCCCGCGACCACCGGCTCGGGGTTCGGCTCGAACCGCTTCCCGCATTCCGGGCAGTATTTCGGCGTCCCTTGAACTTCCGCTTGGCACTTGGAGCAGCGCTTCATATCATCACCATTATACGAAAGGTCCGAGAGGAGCTCGTTCCCTCAGGTTCAAAAACAAGATAGCCCCCGCCAGGTGGCGAGGGCTATCAGAAGAAGGACCCGAAACAGAGACCCGATTACTTGATGTTGACGACCGTCGCTCTCAGCGTCTTGTTCGAAGGATCGAACACCGCCGTTACTCGGACGTGCTGATTATTTGCGACCGAACTCTTCTTACCGGTGACCTGCGTGAGCACGTTCATCAGGAAGTGAGTGCGCTGGTGTCCGTGACGTACATCGAACGACTGTCCTGAGACTACGTTCAATGTGAATCCGTTCATGTTCACCGTCTGTTGGCGATTTGGATCGGTGACGCCATCGGTCGAACCCTGCACGAGGTGCGGAGTAACGATGCCGTTGTTGTCAACCCAGTGCGCCAAGTCGAAGTCGATCGCGAAGTAGGTGGTACCCGCGTCGACGACAAACGGTTGATTGAAGTTGTAGGTGACGATTGCGTGACCATGTCCATCGAGAACCGCGTCCGTAAAGCGCTTGTTAAACTTCACGGTGTTGACCACCGACGTAAAGTTTTCGCTGAACGTGACTTGGAATCCCGTGTAGGTTCCGTAAGGAATCGTCGCGTTGCTGAGGAACTGGAATCGCGCTCCGCTAAGGTCGCGAAGTCCCTTTAGATCGACGTCCACGCCATCTGGATCTTCGAAGACGACGACGTTGCCGCTCGTGCTCAACAGATCGATTTCGTAGATCTTGACGATGACGGAGCTGGCATCGCCGAAGTCTCCGCCAGTCGTGGTTGTTCCGCCAGTGGAGCCGGTCGTTGCCGTGCTGCCCGTGGTACTGCCACCCGTGGTGCCCGTCGATCCGCCCGTCGTGCTGCCGGCGCCGTTGTCGTCGGTTGCGACGATGTTCACGCTGCCGTCAGTCGACGTGCTGCTCGAGCCACCTGTCGTCACGGTGCCGGAAGTTCCGGTCGTGCCAGTCGTACCCGTGGTCGACGATCCGCCCGTGGTAACTGTGCCCGAAGTTCCAGTCGTACCCGTCGTGCCAGTTGTGGATGATCCGCCCGTGGTGACGGTGCCCGAAGTTCCAGTCGTTCCCGTCGTACCAGTCGTGCTAGTTGTGGATGATCCACCCGTGGTGACCGTGCCTGACGTTCCGGTTGTGCCAGTCGTGCCCGTCGTCGAAGAAGTCGTGCTACCCGTGGTCGACGTGGTGCTGCCACCGGTCGAAGCAGTTGTGCTGCCACCGGTCGAAGCAGTTGTGGAACCGCCCGTCGATGTCGAAGCCGTCGTCGATCCGCCGGTTGATGTGGACGCAGTTGTCGATCCACCGGTCGAAGTCGATGCGGTTGTTGATCCGCCCGTTGATGTCGAAGTGGTCAAGCCACCCGTGGTTTGGCGTGTTGAGCCACCACCGCCTGCACCGCCGCATCCAATTAATAGGAGCGCGAGGCCAGCTGCAATCCAAGCAAAACGTGTCATAAGTTGTATGAGTCCCCTAACGGTCAAAAAATCCGTCGTTAATGGGTCATCGGGGAACCACTACAACCAGTGGTAAAGCACAAATACGGGAGTTCTAACCTGCATGAGTGAATGCAGGTAAGCGTACGGTGGAGTCCGCACACAGCCTCTATAAAAGACGCTCGCATATTGCGATTACCATCACACGAACCACCCTGCAAATGTAAAATTTACAGGTTTCATCGCATCGCGTTAGAAGTAGGAAATAACACCAGGTGCGCCGATTATGGCGTCGCTTCTTCAGCATCCGCAACGTGAATTGGTTTCATCGTTGGGAAGAGAAGAATCTCGCGAATGTGTTCCGCGCCCGTGAGCACCATCACCATGCGATCGATTCCAATTCCGCATCCACCCGTCGGCGGCATCCCGCTTTCGAGTGCGAACAAGAATTCTTCATCCATTTCATGCGCTTCGTCATCGCCTTTCGCGCGCTCTTGCATCTGCTGCTCGAACCGCTCGCGCTGATCGATCGGATCGTTGATCTCCGAGAACGCATTGCACATCTCTCGGCCGCGTATATACCCCTCGAACCTGCGCGTCATGCGAGGATCGTTTGGATCCTTCTTGGCCAGAGGAGAAATCTCAATCGGATATCCAACCACGAACGTCGGCTGAATCAAAGTGGGTTCTACGAACCGCTCCAGCAACTTCTCGATAATGCCGCCGATGTTGTTCTCCTTCTCTGAAGGTAACCCAACCCGCTCGATCGCCTTCTTCGCGGTATCAAGGGAAGAAAGCTCTTCGCGCGAAATGCCTGAGAGCCGCACAACCTCGTCCATCAAATCGATCCGCTTCCACTTCGGACCAAAATCGATTTCGATATCATTTGATGTGACTACAGTTGAGCCGAAGACCTCCGTCGCAACCGTGCGGAACAAATCTTCGACCAGCGTCATCATGTCGTCGAGATTCTCGTATGCAGCATAAAACTCGAGCAACGTAAATTCAGGGTTGTGCCGATTAGACACTCCCTCGTTGCGAAACACGCGGCCGATCTCATACACCTTCGGAATATCACCACAAATCAATCGCTTCAGATACAGCTCCAAAGAGATGCGGAGTTTCACATCGATGTCGTAGGCATTGAAGTGAGTCATGAACGGACGTGCCGTCGCACCACCTGCGACCAACTGCAGGATCGGCGTCTCCGCTTCCAAATATCCGCGCGAATCAAAAAATCGCCGCGTAGCCGAAACGATCTTCATTCGATCGATCAGCATCTTCCGCGCATCTGGATTCGCGATCAAATCCAAATGTCGATGGCGGTAACGGAGATCAGGATCGGTCAGTCCGTACCAACTCTGACCATCCTTTTCTTTCCCAATTGGAAGGGCATGCAGCGCCTTGCTCAGCGGAGCGATCGTCGATGCATCGATCGACTTCTCGCCCGTCTTCGTCGTAAACAGCTTTCCTTCGACGCCAATGTGATCGCCGATGTCGAGCAGTCCAAACACTTCCCACATCGTCTCGCCGATCGCGTCCTTCTTGAAGTAGCACTGAATCTTTGATTCGCCGTCACTCAGATGGAGAAAGCCCGCCTTCCCCATGGGACGATACGAAACGATACGGCCCGCGAAGCAGACCGGTGTCTCGCCGATCTCTTCAAACTTATCGAGGAGGTCTTTCGCGGAGTGCGAAGATTCGAACCGCTCCACCTTGAACGGGTCGTACCCAAGCTCACGCAATCGCGCGAGCTTCTCCAAACGCACTTCTTCAATCGACTTTTCTTCGGACATCTGAAGAGGGAAGTGTACTAGCTTGGCGGCAGCCTATTTGAGACCGGCGAGAACTTGGGCTTGAACGTCGGCGGGAAGATGCCACGAAGGAAGATCCTTCTTCACCTGCGCAGAATCGATTTCCCAGACCTGCGTCTCCCCCATGTCGCGATAAGCTCCACTGCGTTGGGGCATGAGTTCAACGAGGTATCTCTTAGCCTCGAACTTCTCTTCGTGGCGTATTACGCAAATTCCTTCGAGGATCCGAGCATTGTCCGCGTGCAGCAAGAACTTATCGATATTCGGAAAGTAGGCAATCTCAGCAGGCGCGATTTGTTCTGAAATGGATGCAAGAGCCGCGTTGCGCAACTCGACATCTGGTCTCGGTCCGGTGTTTCGCTCTCGATAGAACCCCTCGCGCAGCGCGATTCCGAACGCCGCGAGGATGGCGACCACCAACAAAGTCACGGTTCGGGTTTGACGGCTCATGACTTTCACTTCTGGGCGAGCAATTCGTCGATAAGGGGCCGTGGGAAGACACGTCTTCGTGAAATGTCCTCGATCTCCTTCGGCGTAAGCTTTTCGTAGTACATGAAGAAGCTGCGGCCCGTGCCGTAGGTGTCATCGGAATAGGTGAGATGGCAGTCGAAGTGTCCGACGATCAACTTCCCGCCGCGTCGCACGATGCAGTCTCCAGCTACAGAATTCGTGTGCTTGCTTCCATCAATACCGCTATAACCTAGATGGCCACTATCTGGGAAGAATGCGATTTCCGCTTTACCAATCTTCTCGCGAACGCCAGCGATCGCAGCGTTCCGCATCTCGGCGTCGTAGTCCGCAGGCTTCTTGTGGTGGCCGCAGGCCATGCATGATACAAAGCACAACCCGGCGACTAAGTGTTTGCGTTTCATCCCCAACTCCATCATACAGCGACCATCATGAAACGCAAAAATCCCCTTGCGCCACAGATGCGGCACAAGGGGATTTCGATATCAGTTGCCCGAAGCGACTTGGCGATTCAGGAACCGCTTCATCGTATCGAGGGCGTCTCGCTCGTAAACGCGAGTCATGTCGTCCAGATTCGATTGCGTGCAAGCTACTTCATAGCGTGCGACGAGTCGACGAATGGAATCGGATGCCACCGTTCGAGCATCCTCGACGATTCTTCCGTCAGGAGCGCCCGCCTGCACCATGAGTGCGTGGAGAGCGAATCGTTGGAGGTCGCGGCGAAGTGGCGAGATTGGCTTATTTGCTCCGACCTCCTTGAATACTGCTCCGAGCATCAGGCTGTAGTGCGTGCCCATCGTATAGGCATCCTTTCGGGTCCCCCACTTATAGGAGTTCTCCGAAATGCGCTGCGTCGTGTCGCCGCTCATGAGCGTTGCGTACAGAAGCATCTGATTCGATGAAATGATTTGCCGAAGAGGAGCATTCCAAGATGCATTATCCGGATCGGTTGGATCGAAGCTCATCGTTTCGAGAACGTTAGTGGGGAGATTGAACGCGTCCGGCGAGAAGCAACTATTCACGATGAGGCTCATCGCCTGTCGTTGTAGCAGCGGATCTACAGGAGAGAGAGGTGCACGCTCCACTGCATCGCCCTTGTAGCTTCGTGCCGCGGAAATACCACCGACGAAGCGAGCGCTGAATCGTCCTTCTCGGAACGTGCGACCGATCGACGACATGATCAGCTTCGTGCGCATGTCGTAATTCTCGCCTGCTCGAGGCAGAAAGTCGATTGCATAGTTGCGCAAGCGCTTCGCGGCGTCCAACTCATCGGCCGAGTAGTTGATCGGGTCTGCCGCGTTATCGAATCGCACGGCATAGGGGTTCCAACTGTCCGCGTTCTCATCCGTTTGGTAGATGAGGCCGGGCTGGCCCGCCTTCGAAGCGATCTTAGCAAGGCTGCCCACTTCTCCATCCGGAGTTGCCGATCCGAAATCCGAGTAGCCGTAAGAAATCGCCCATCGGTCGTAGGGTCCGACGGTGGTGCCGAAGTAATTTTTCTTGCCCTTCAAGACGGCGACCATATTTACGGGAACGTAGTCCATGACGCTCGCGGTTACGTTGTCCTTGGAGGTCAATGCATCGTCGGCAAGTTGTTCCGTGCTGAGATAGGTCGACCCAGCGAAGTTGTGTCGCAATCCAAGAGTGTGGCCGATCTCGTGACAAACCGTATCCGAGATGAACTGCTTCGCATAGGCATCCTTGTCCACGTTCTGACCCATGGCCTGAAGAGTAGATAGGGCAAACGAAGCAGAAGCTGCAAGCCCGGCTGGCTCTTCGCATGCCATCTGGCTCCAGCCAACCTTTTGAAGACGATTCTGCAAAGTCGTCAGAGCTCTTTCTTTGGGCGTCGTCCACAGATAGGAGTCCGCACCCTCTTTGATCGAACTGTCCATCAACAACGCTTGAGAAGCTCGAGCGTGTGCCGACTCGATCGCGGTCGTCGAGTTCTGATAGTCGTTCGTGATGTATGCAAGCATGTTCGCGTCGACCGTAACCGACGCATTGAGAATCTCGCCGTTGAACGGATCGACTCGCGCAAGCGAGACTGCGTAACCCGCGTCTGGGCTGAAGGTCCAACGGACAACGTTAAACCTTCCGTCTGCGTGATCGTAATCCTTGTCGGTCGGTGCGTCTTGCACCTGGATCGCGTTCTTGTATCCGAGTTCTTCGAATGCGCGATTCCATCGGAGAACGCCGTCCTTTACCGCGTCCCGATATTTCTCGGGCACGGACGGGTCGATCGTCCACATGATAGGTTTCACCGGTTCGGAGATCGCCGCGGTTGGATCCTTCTTCTTAAGATTCCATCGAAAAATGTATCGCTTGGTCCGATCTGGCTCGAGGAATTTGGCAAGACTATAGAAGTCTTCCGTGAAAAATCCCACTCGGCCATCCGCGAGGCGGGGCACATATCCATCGGGCTGCCGGAACCACATGTTATAAGTCACTCGCAACGGAACGCTGCGGTCATCTTCCAACGTGTTGCCGGAATCGATACCAAGGAGATCGGCGAGCGAACTTCCTTCTGCGCCACGCGGGCTGAAGTAGTGCATGTGCGCTTGGATCACAGAGTTGTCATTAAAACTCTTGATCGAATCGATCGCGGACTTGTCTCGATCAAAACCGTATTGTCCGCCGAGCATCGCGTTCACCGCGTCGTTCAATCGGAACATGTCGCCGAAGAACATGCCGGTGACATTGATGAGGAGGAGCTTTTTCTTCGGGTCTTCTTGCTCGACCCGGAAGTTTCCGAGGATAGCCATCGGCAGACTTCGTTGGGCGGCGGTCTTGAGCATGTCGTCGCTGCCCCAGCGGAAGCGAAGGTTCGGCCGGACGAGCCACACCTGGTCTTCGTGTCGCTCGAAGTGATAGGCATCGACTTCGTTGCCACCGATCGGATCTCCTGCTTGGAGGATGATGCTCGTGATGCCCGTCTCCATCGCGGCTTGGATCAGGAAGGTCTTGTTCAACTTATCGAAAGGTAGTTCGAGAAGAACCTCTTTCTTGCGCATGTAAAACGTGAAAGCGCCCGGCGTCTTCGGAAGGTCTTTGATCGCCTTGGCGTAATCGGCCGAAAGCTGATCGTCCTTGGGGTCGCTCTTGGGTGTTTGGGCGGACGCGTCGGCGGGCTTGTCTGCCGCTTTTGTATCGGTCTTGGTAGCGTCCTTGGATTTACCGGGTCCCGCGTCTTGCGCGGAGGCGGCGCCGGTAAGCCCCAGAAAAAGGGCGAGAGCAATTGCAGCTCCGAATAGGGGACGTGTCTTCAAGTTTTGGATTCTCCTCATTGTTGCCCTGGCCCCTGGCAACTCTTTTGTAACGGCCGGTTTCCTGGTTCGGTTGATCCTGTTTCGGCATCGTTCGCTATTAGCAGATTACGTGGATTCCGCCGGACCCGTGACCGCTCAACGTGGGAACTTACGAAATGTTGGCTATTTTGAACAGTTCTGAGCATCAAAGTATAATTTTTGCGATGCCTGGCTAGATAGAGAAAGGCTCTCTTTAGCGACGTAACAGGCACCGCTCTAGGCGCACTTGGCCGAGCACCACACAATGAATTGCATGAGGACGTCCTAAGTTGGAATTCGCCCTCGAAACTCCTTTACCGGTTTCCTTGGAGGTCGGCGCAGGCTCTGCTCTGCTCCTTAAGGGTTGGTGCTACCACCCGGATCGCGCCCTTCGGAAGCTTGAAGTGTTGGTGGACGGGAAGGCGTTTCCGGTCAAGCGTCACTCGCTGACTCGGTTCGAAATCCTGCGCGAACGCGAGCCGGATTTGCTCGGATCGGGCAACGCGCTGAACAGCGGATTTGCTGTTGTCGTTCCGATTCATCCCTCTTTGGGCAAGACGATCTCGTTGTCCCTCCGCGCAGAGTTTGCGGGCGGAGTCATTGAGACGGGTGAGTTGGGCTCCGTTGATTTCATTGCGGAGGACGTTAAGGGAAGCGCGCAGTCACGCGACACATCCTCGGTGCTGGGGGTCTCAATCCTTCTGGTCGCTTCAGATCCCGATGAGGAATCTCTCACACGGCAGATCGAGTCCCTCATCTCGCAATCGTATCGAGATTGGAAGTGCGACCTAAGCCTCCCGACAGACGCATCTGTATCTCAGCTCCTTAAGTCGGTCGAAGACGACCAACGCTTCACCATTCATCGCCATGGCGAAGAACCCGAAAGAAGCATTCTCGCGAAACTGCTCAACAACGCGACAGCCGAATTTATCGCAATCGCAAGTCCCGGCGACATCTGGCATGCCGACAAGTTGAAGGAATGTGTCGCTGCCTTCGATTCCCAAACCGCGATGGTTTACAGCGACTGGGAATCAAGCGAAGAGGATCGCCATGCGAGCGAGCACAAACCCGGATCGACGCGATTAGAAACCGCATTGTTTGGGCGAATGATTCCTGCAGGCGCGATCGTCTTTCGCAAGTCGCTGGTCGCCGGGTTGTTGCCGTTCCCGCCCGAGACTCCAAATACGACGGCGGATGAGTGGATTTCCATCGCCGCCCTCGCACTCGGAAACGCAAAGTTTATTGAGAAGCAACTGTTCCTTCCGGCTCAGCCTCCGGCGGAGATCGTCTTCGATCCGACCTCTTGGCTCGCGGGCACTAAAACAAACCTCGCATGGATGGATGAGTTGATCATCGATCGCGCTAATCCGGAATCAGCGATCGCAAGGCAAGCGACGCGAGTGTGGATTCCTGAGCGCGCCACCTTCTGGTCGACGATTCTCGCCCAGCGAAATCCGGCCGCAGACAAGAAGCCAGTCCTAGACCGATGGACCACACTGCTCGATTCACCGCGTTTCATGTTGGCCGAGGCGCGAAAAGAATCTGGCCATGCATGGACGACGCACTTTGCGTTGTCGTCGGAAAAGTCGTTAAGCGCATTCACGAAACGGCAGCGCACCGACGTGCTCCACGCATTGCGCTCCCTTTGGGGACTTGCCGGTAGAGCGAAGGGGACGATGCCTAATGCGGGAGTCGATGCGGCTCGCATGCACATCGATTTCATTCCGAAGAAGATCGCGCCGTTCAATCTCGACGTATCTCCCGATCATCCTCGACGTGTGAACATCGTCACTTCGACAATCGACTTCAAATATCTTTTCGGTGGTTACTTCGCCGTCTTCAGTCTGGCTCTCGCGCTCGACAAGGCCGGATACAAGGTTCGGCTCATCCTCACCGACCCGGTCGACTACAAGCCGAATTTCTGGAAGCACGAGATCAAGAAGTACCACGGTCTCGGCGATTTCTTCGATCGAGTCGAAGTGCTGCCCAACTATGAAAGGGGGCCGATTGAATCGAGTCCACAAGATCGATTCATCGCGACGAGTTGGTGGACCGCTTTCGCCGCTCACAGTGGCGCGCAACAACTTGGCACGCCGAGGTTCATTTATCTGTCTCAAGACTTCGAACCGTATTTCTATGCCGCTTCGAGTTTTTACGCGCTGTCCCTTCAGTCCTACAGTCTTCCGCATTACGCCATCTTTTCAACCGAATTCCTTCGCATCTATTCGCGTGCGCATTCCTATGGGGTGTTCAACGAGGGCACGGAAATCGGCGATGCAAATTCCATGTCCTTCCAAAATGCGATCAAGGCGCCGACTCCGCGCCGCGATCGGTTGGAGCGCCACGGCCGAAAGAAACGCGTTCTTGTTTACGCGCGACCAGAAGATCACGCGAACCGCAACTGCTTCCAACTCGCTGCGCTCGGTTTGATCGGAGCGATCGATGCCGGTCACTTTCCAACGGAAGAGTGGGAGTTTCACGGAATTGGCTCGGTCAAGGTCAACGGCAATATGCGCCTTTCGGGTCGCGCGGATTTGCGACTTCTTCCTAAGGTGAGCCTGGAAGAGTATTACGCGATGCTCCCCGACTATGATGTCGGCCTCAGTCTGATGCTCACTCCACACCCCAGCCTCGTCCCGTTGGATATGGCTGCCTCAGGAATCGTAACCGTAACCAACACGTTCGACATCAAGACGAGGGAATTGCTTCAACCGATCAGTTCGAACCTGGTTGTGGTGCCACCTACGATCGAGGGTATTCGCGTTGGATTGATCGAGGCGAAGTCGAAGGTCGATGACATCGATGCGCGCATGAAAGGCACGAAACTGAATTGGGCGCGCACGTGGGATCAAGCGTTCGATGCGGCGTTCGTCCAGAAGCTGAGCGGATGGTTAGAAGCAGGGAAGTGATCGTGCAGCCCGCCGTTTCCATCATCACGCCGACCTTTAATCACGCAGAGGTGATCTGCGAGTGCATCGACAGCGTATTGGCGCAGTCGCGTAAAGATTGGGAGATGATCATCGTCGATGATGGATCGACTGATCGCACCTCAGAAGTCGTCGATACTTATCAAGAACCGCGCATTCGATATGTGCGTCAGGAGAACATCGGGGTCGGAAGACTAAAGGAAACCTATGACACCGCGCTGAACATGGCGCAGGGACGTGTCATCGGAATTCTCGAAGGTGACGACTATTGGCCAAGTGACAAGTTAGCAGTCCAGGTCCCCGACTTCGATAATCCCGACGTCGTTCTCTCGTCTGGTTTCACTCAGATCGTGCGAGACGGAAAAACTGAAGGACGCACGCCTGCGAGCATTCCGCAAGCAGACGCCGCGGTCAATCGTCCAGTTGGCCGTGCGGCTCTTTCGATGATGCAGCCAGATAACTTGACGTTCACGTTTCCTGTGTCGACAATGATTCGCGCTTCGACGCTGCGTAAGATCGGCGGGTTTCAGCAGCCGCCTTATTTGCCGCTCGTGGATTTTCCAACGTTCCTTCGCTTGTCGTTAGAGGGCGAGTTTCGCTTTCACGATCGCGTCCTTGGTTATTGGCGTCGCCACTCGCAGTCGGTTACTCAGGGAAACCTGTCGTCCATCCTGGAGAACGCTTACCGATACTCGTTTGAATTTATCCGTCTATATCGCGACCGAATTCCCGCGACTGATCAAGAATTGGATGAACTCGAGAATGCGTGGGATGAAGTTGCCGCGATGCGCTGCGTGTTGCGCGGGAGGCTCTTATCGAAAACGGATCGCAAGGAAGCGGCCCGCGCGTTCAACGAAGCGCTCTTGTTCCGGCAAGGGAGCAAATCTGCTTCTATCGTAAAGGTCGCCGCTTCCCTGAGTGCGCTCGGCTTGCCCGTCGAAGGCATCTACCGAGTGCTGGGCCGAACTGATTTGCACGAGGCTATCACTCTGTCGACAGGTGACCAAACGGTCAGCGTCGACGACATGAAGCGCGACCGCGTCGTTGGCCGTTGGCGAAAATGATTTTAGGTGGGGTCGGGGCCAGGAGCGTTGGGGTCCACGCCTGCACTAACTGAGGGACTTCCTCGTCCCGAACAGATCGGTTTAACCAAGGTGGGAGACCACGTAACATGGGCGGTCAAATTCGCAATAGAGGATAGACGAATGTCTGCTAATATCGCCTATAATTTAGGGTTGTGAGAACCACACGTATTCCAAGGGCCGAACTCCCGGCATCGAGGTTTTTGGTGCCCCCCTTTCTCTAACCTCTTCGGTACCCAGCCCAAGTTTTTGGGGACCCCTCGTTGACTAATAAATCAGGATTCCGCGCTCCGAGCTCCGCGTTCCGAGTTAGAAAAGGCTTTTATGTATCCCCCGCCACTAAAATGAGCGCCCCAAATACCGAATACCGAATACCGAATACCCGCCTGCCCAAATAAGTCAAAATCTACAGTTCCCATGAAGCCGACCAAACCCTTTCGAATTGCCATCATCGGTGGCGGCTTTAGCGGGACGATGACTGCGGTCCAGATCCTTCGGATGGCCCGCCGGCCGATCGAACTCCACATCATCGAGCGGAAGCCGCCGCTCGGTCGTGGCGTCGCTTATGGCACCCGCTATGGAAGCCACCTGCTCAACGTGCCCGCAGGAAAGATGAGTGCTTTCCCCAGCGATCCTGAACATTTCCTCCGCTGGCTCCAGGCACACCCCGAGCTTTTGACCGCTCCGCCCGCCCCCACGACCTTCGCCCCGCGAAAGGTTTACGGTGCCTATGTCCAGTCCTTGCTCGCTGAGGCAGAGGCCAAGGCATCCGTCGACATGCAGGTCACACACTGGACCGACGAGGCGATCGACCTCGACGTGTGGGACGATCATGCGACGATCAACTTGGAAAGCGGTGAGTCCATCACCGTCGACCGCGTCATCCTCAGCATCGGAAACTTCCCCCCGGGCCACCCTCACCTCGGCGATAGGAGTTTCTTTGCCAGCGAGCGCTACGTCGGCGATCCGTGGTCCAAGGGAAACCTTGATTCCGTCCAGGCTGACGACACCGTTCTCCTCATCGGCTCTGGCTTGACCGCACTCGATCTGACCTTTGGAATGCGGGAGCGTGGACACCAAGGCGTCGTACACCTTCTGTCACGTCGCAAGCAGCTTCCTCTGCGACACAAAGTTGCTGATCCCTATCCTGCTTTCCTGAAGGATCCGCTGCCGACCACGGTGCGCGGCCTCGTGAAGCTTGTCCGCAAAGAATTGAAGGCGGCTGGGGAGCAGGGAATCGACTGGCGCCCCGTGCTCGATTCAATGCGCCCTCGCACCCAGGAGCTTTGGCAGTCGCTCTCCCTCGACGATCAGCGAAGATTTCTTAGCCACGTTCGACCCTATTGGGAAGTCCACCGTCACCGCATGCCGAATGACGTTGCCGACCTCACCGATCAGATGCTCGCCGACAAACGGTTGCAGTTGCACGGGGGGCGCATCATGTCGATCGAAGAAAAGAACGGCGGCGTGGAGGCTCGCTACCGGGCTCGCGGCGCGGAAGAAGACACGGTGTTGAAGGTGAATCGCGTCATCAATTGCACGGGACCGGAGTGCGACTATCGACGGATGCGGCACCCGCTGATCGCCAGCTTGCTCGGTCAGGGACTTGTCCGCCCGGATGACCTCGCCCTTGGCTTGGACACGGACGCGAATGGCGGCCTACTGGATGCGGAAGGGAACAGCCGTGGAATTCTCTTCACCCTCGGGCCGCTTCGAAAGGGCACGCTCTGGGAAACGACTGCCGTTCCAGAGATTCGCGTTCAAGCCGAACAACTCGCAGAAACGCTTTTGTGTGAATAGTTAAGTATTGAGCATTGAACATTGAGAAACGTGGAAAAGTTGAGGGATTCAGCCCTTCTACAGGCTCAATACTCAATGCTCGACACTCAAAACCGAGAGGTACCCTCTAAGCTGTGAGCGCCCCCGCCAAAACCGACCTCGAAACCCTTTGTATCAACACGATTCGAGGCCTTGCGATGGACGCCGTTCAAGCGGCCAACAGTGGACACCCTGGCATGCCAATGGGCACCGCGCCGATGGCTTTCGCCCTTTGGACAAAGCACTTCCACCACAACCCGAAAAATCCAAAGTGGTTCAACCGAGACCGGTTCATTCTTTCTGCGGGCCACGGATCGATGCTTCTCTATTCGTTGCTGCATTTAACCGGTTACGATCTTTCGCTCGACGACATCAAACACTTTCGCCAACTCGGTAGCAAGACGCCGGGACATCCCGAGTACGGTCACACAGTCGGCGTGGAAATGACGACAGGACCACTCGGCCAAGGTTTTGCAACCAGCGTGGGTTTTGCGATCGCTGAGAAATACCTCGCGGAAACCTACAACAAACCGGGTCTTGAAATCATTGATCACTACACGTACGGAATTTGCTCCGACGGCGATCTCATGGAAGGCGTGGCAAACGAAGCGGCATCGCTTGCTGGGCATCTTGAGTTGGGCAAACTCATCTTCCTCTACGATTCCAATCACATCACGATCGATGGACGGACCGACATCGCATTCACTGAAGATGTTGGCGCGCGCTTCGAAGCACTCGGTTGGCAGGTGAAGCTCGTCGATGGCATGAGCGTGGCCTCCGTGGATCGCGCCCTGTACGAAGCAA
>Ga0070666_10001021_pt1 | contig 17164 bp, 11 predicted proteins | sample KBSS23metaG_FD_64677 | JGI IMG/M metagenome (GOLD analysis project Ga0070666, IMG submission 64677) | Switchgrass rhizosphere microbial communities from Kellogg Biological Station, Michigan, USA - KBS S2-3 metaG | ecosystem: Host-associated > Plants > Roots > Rhizosphere > Soil ... | reverse complement strand
GAAGCGGCCGACGAGGTTCGGTATGTCGGCGAGGCTCAGCGCGCTTTCGTCCGCGGCGATCGCGATCGGCGAAGCGAAGCCATCGAGGTCGGCCTCTTTGCCGCGCTTCAACGGCTGTTCGAGCAGAGACACCTTTGCGTCGACCAGCGCGGGTATCAACTTGTCGAGCGCATCGATCGCGTAGCCCTGATTCGCATCGACGCCGAGCCAGACCTCGGGTCGTGCCGCGCGCACGGCGTGCACGCGCGCGATATCGAGTTCGAGTTCGCCGGTCAATTTCACCTTCAGCGCACGTGCTTGCGCGTACTTGCGCGCGCCGGCGGCCATGGCCTCGGGTGCGTCGGCCCCGAGGGTGAACGTCGTCACGAGCGGCTGCACCGAGGCCAGGCCGGCGAGCTGCCACACTTCGCATCCCGCGCGCCGTGCCTCAAGTTCCCATAGCGCGCAGTCGACGGCATTGCGTGCGCCACCCGGGGGCAATAGTTGCTGCAACGCCGTGCGGTTGATTCCGGCCTCGATCGCGGAACGCACGCCTTCGATCGCGGCCACCATCTTCGCCGCATCGTCGCCGAGGTAGTACACACCGGAGGCCTCACCACGGCCGCGATGTGCGCCGTCGTCGAGCGTTACGACGACGGCGTCCTGCGTTTCGAATACATAGCCGGAGATGCGGAACGGTTCGGCGAATCGGAGTTTTTCGACCGAAACCGTGAGTGCCAAAGCCGGCATCAGTAGTTCACTCCCCAACCGATCAGGTGGAACGCGAACGCGACCCAGAGCACGACGCAGGCCGAGAGAGCGAGCACAACGCTCCACAGCTTCGCCGGCCAGCGCCGGCCGCCGCCGCTCCACACCGTCAACAGATTCCACAAGATCAGCGCGAAGCCGCCGAGGAAGGCGAGGAAGCCGAAGATCTGATCGAAGCGCAGCACCGGATCGAACTTCGCGCTGGTGTTGTTGAGGTCGGAGAACATGGTCATGATCGTCGCGATCCACGCGCCGAACGCGAGCAGCATCAGCAGCGCGCCGATTTTGCCCGCGCGGTACGCGCTCAGCGCTGCGGGTGCGAGGTCGAGGCGCGCGCGATACCTGCGGCGCACGATCGCGGCGATCGGCCAGGCCAGCACGGTCAGCAGCAGCACGGCGAGGCTCGCGTAGAACGCCGGCGTCAGCCAGGCGCCGTCGTGTGCGACATCGGGGCGCAGCCAGACTTCGAACGGACCGGCGAGGCCATAGCTGAAGCGCGTGACCTTGCCGTCGACGACTTTTGTGGCGAGCTGGTCGTGGCCATTCGCGTCCTGCCAGACGAACGGCGAGATTTCGACCCATTTGACCGGCTTGCCATCCAGACCTTTCGCGTCCGGAATCAGCAGGCCGCCCTTGTCGTCGACCGCGACCTTGGTCTGGCCGATCAGGCCGATCACCGAGAAGAAATTCGTGAACGCGCCGCGCGAGCCGACCCAATTGCCGGCCAACATCTGCGCGTGTTGCTTCGCGGTTGCCTCGTCGACATGGGTGGTCGTGCGCGGGCCGGGGAAGTAGCGGTCGGCGAAATCGTTGAACAGCGCGATACGCAGGTGATGCGCGGCGCCTTCCTTGCCGGCGCTGTTGAACGACACGTAGAAACCGGTGTTTTCCTTGAGGAAAAGGTGCAGCGAGGTATGGAAGTAGTCGGTGTCGCCAAGGTGCGCGATGACTTCGCGGCCGTTGATGTTGGTCTCGAAGAAGCCGAGCTCCATGCGGTTGAGCGGTGGCAGCAGCGTCAGCGGACTGTCGTGCATGAGCTTCGCCGTTTCCTCCTTGAGGATGCGTTTGCCCTTGTACTCACCGTTCTGCAAATGGGCGAGCATGAAATGCGCCATCTCCTCCGCGGGCGAGGCCAGCGAACCGGCTGGGGCGGGGCCAACTATTTCGAACTTCTTCGCCGGCACCGATGCCGAGGTGTAGCCCGTCGCCATCAGCGGCACGAGATCCTTCGGCAGCGGCTGGCGGAAGGTCGAGTGAGGCATGTCCAGCGGCGCGAAGATGTGCTTGTCGATGTAGTCGTAGAACGATTCACCGGAAACGCGCTCGATGACGTAGCCGGCGATCGAAGTCGCGTAGTTCGAGTAGGCCGGCGTGGTGCCCGCGTCGAACACGCGCGTCGGGGTCCAGCGCTTGAGCAGCGTGACGTAGTCCGGGCTGTCCGGATCCTCGGTGATGATGTTCTTGATCTGCTCTTCGAAGCCGGCCGTATGCGTCATGATGTTGCGCATCGTGATCGGCTTGCCGTCGCGCGGCGGAATCTGGAAGTCGCTGGGGAGGTACTTGTTGACGTCGGCGTCGAGGTCAATCTTGCCCTGCTCGACGAGTTGCATTACCGCGGTCCAGGTGAACAGCTTCGACACCGAGCCAGGCCGGAACAGGGTGAGCTTCGGATCGATCGGTTTCTTCGTCGCGACGTCGGCGTAGCCGAAGCCGCGTTCGCTGACGATCTCGCCGTCCTTGACCACGGCGACGACGGCGCCGGCGATGTCGCCGGTGGCCAGCGCATACGGCATGTAACCGTCGAGCCAGGCATCGATGTCGGCAGCGGTCAGCGCGTGCTCGCCTGGCGATGCGGCAGGTACAACTTCAGTCGCTGTCGCCGGTGGCGTTGCCGGCATCGGCGCTTGCGCGCCTGCCATGAACGTCGCCAGCGAAAGCAGGGCGGCTACGATCAGCTTGTTCGTTTTCATTTTCACTCCCGTTGTCTGGACGCGGGACAGCTGAACTGCGCTGTAGCGCCAGCTCAGTAGTCCATTGCGAGAAAATGCGTTTGTCTTGAACGTCATGCGTGCTTGCTCAACTCAGGCAGGCGTCGACGAGTCGCGCGAACTCGGTACCTCCGCGCATTGGATCGGCCACCGGCAGGCCGAGCGCCGCGCTCTGTGCTGCAAGCAGCTCGCGCGCGGCGGGTTCGTCGAAATGCGCAGTGTTGAGGCTGACGCCGCCGCAGCGGATCGCGGGATTCGTGCGCCGGCCGAGCCTTACGGTCAAATCGATCACCTCTTCGATCGACGGCAGCAGATAGCCCGGATTGCCGAGTACGTGCGTGCGCCCTGGTTCGTGGCAGACGACGAACACGTCGGGCTGGCTGCCGTGCAGCAAGCCGAGCGACACCGCGGCGTAGGCCGGATGGAACAGCGAGCCTTGTCCTTCGATCACATCCCAGTGACGCGCATCGGCAGCGGGGCTGAGGATCTCGGCAGCGCCGGCTTCGAAGTCGGAAACGACCGCGTCCATCGGCATGCCGCTGCCGGCGATGAGGATGCCGGTCTGCCCGGTCGCGCGGAAGTCGGTGTCGATGCCGCGTTCGGCAAACGCGCGCGCGAGTGCGAGCGCGGTGTATTTTTTTCCGAGCGCGCAGTCGGTGCCGACCGTGAGCAGACGCTTGCCGCTGCGTTTGCGTCCGCTCGCGATCGGAATGTTCGGCGGCGGCGTGCGCACGTCGATCAGGCGGCGCCCGTGGCGCGTCGCCGCGACCTTGAGCTGCGGCGAGTCGGCGAGGCGCGTGTGCATGCCGCTGACGATGTCGAGCCCAGCTTCGATCGCTTCGACGAGCGATCCGATCCAGCTTTCGTGGATCGTACCGCCGACGTTGGCTACGCCGATCACCAGCCCGCGTGCGCCACGCGCGCGGGCCTCTCGCGGTGACAGGAACGACAGGCCCGTCGTCACCGTCGCACCGCACGACCATTCGCCGACGCAGCGATCGCCGGCCCAGTCGCGCAGGCCGAACGCGGTCTTCGCATAACCCGGTTCGGTCGTGTCGCCGAGGAACAACAGGTAGGGTTGCGGCAGGGCGTCGACCGTTGCTTTACGCAAGATGGCGTTCATGCGCAGACTCAGAATTTCAGGTCGAAGCCGACGCCGACCGTGCGCGGCGCGAGTGGCACGGCGTTCACCTTCAAGGCCTCGCCCGTGGCCGCGTTCGCCAACAAGTTGAGGTTGGTGTAGACACGCTTGTCGGTCACGTTCTTGGCGAAGAAGCGCAGCGTCCAGCGGTCGTTGGATACATCGGCATTGAGGTCCAGTGCCGTATAGCCCTGCTGCGGCAGCGTGGTCGGGTTGTGTACGAATCCGTTTTGCGTCGCGCCGACGTAGCGCAGGCCGCCGCCGACGCGCGCGTTCCAGCCGCCGGAGAGCGGGAAGCTGTAGTCGGCGATCGCCGAGCTGGTCCATTTCGGCACGTTCGGCAAGCGGTCGCCGTTGAGACCGTGCAAGCTCGCCGCATCCTCGGTCAGCACGGCGTCGGTGTAGGCGCCGTTGAGGCCGAGGCGCAGCCCCGGAATCGGCATGTACAGCGCCGAGAATTCGATGCCGCGGCTGCGCGCCGAGCCAGCATTGGCGAGAAAGCCGAGGCTGCCCACCTGTTCGGTGATCTGCATCTTCTGCCACTCGATGTCGTACAGCGCCGCATCGAGCGAGAGGCGATGGTCGTCGAGCATGCTCTTGATGCCGAACTCGTAGTTGGTGAGCTTGGAGGAGTTGACGTACGTCGGTATGTCCACGCCCGGCAATGCGGGCACGATGTTCGGGCCGCCCGGCGCATAGCCGCTGGCTACGCGCAGGTACAGCATCGAATCGGCGCTCAAATGCAGTCGCGGACTGACTGAATACGTGAACACGCTCTCCGACGAATCCTCCGCTTCGTAATTGACACCGCCGAGCGCGCCGCCCACGGTCGGCGTGAAGGTCTGCGCGTTGTGCGCCCAGCGCACGCCGGCGCTGATGTCGAACGCGCTCGTGAACTTGTACGTCAGATCGCCGAAGCCGGCGTATTCCTTATAGGTCGAAGGCATCGCGACCACTTCGAGGGGATTGAGGCCGGGAATCGGGCTGAGGTCGAGAAACTGTGCGCTTGCGACTTGGTCCTGCCTGGCGCTCTCGCGTGTCCAGAACGCGCCGAGCAGCCATTCGAGATGATCGTCCGGCTTGGAGACGAGGCGGAATTCCTGCGTCGTCTTGTGCAACTTGATGCGATAGTCGACGGCCGATATGCCCGGTCCGGGCAGGCCGAGCAGCGGGAAGATCACGCCGTAGACGTCACTCGCGTCGACGATCGTGCGATGGTCCGTCTGCGCGTAGCTCGTCGAGGAGACGAAATCGGCGAAGCCGACGTCCCAGTTTAGCGTGCCATTGAAATAGTGGTCGCTCGCTTTGTACGACTCGGGTACGTAGTTGTCGTTCTTGAGATTGCCATAGACCGGTCTCAGCGTGGTCGGATCGAGCGCGGTGTACTGGCTCGAGTCGGCGTTGCTTCGGGAGTCGAACACTGAGAACTTGACGGAAACGTCGTCGCTCGCCTTCCACAACAATATCGCGTGCGCCGCGCGTTGCCAGAATGCGTCCTGGCCCTTTTCGCCGGAGCGCACGTTGTCGGTGAAGCCCGGCGAATTCTGTTGCGCAACACTGACGGAAAGCGCGAGCCGGTCGGTGATGAGCGGCAAGCTGGCGGAGGCGTGACCGCCGACGCCCAGGCCGTCCCCATTCGATTGTGCGAAGGTGTCGGCGCCGACGCGGAACGAAGTCGCGTCGAGATCGGGCTGCTTGCTGACGTAGCGCACGACGCCGCCAAACGCATTGGCACCGTACAGCGTGCCCTGCGGACCGCGCAGCACTTCCATGCTCTGGAAATCGTAGGGCAGAAGATCGAGCATTTCGCTGGAGCCGCGGCCGTACAGACCGCTCGTGCCGAACGGTGTCTCATCGATGTAGGTCGCCACCGCCGCGCCCGTGCCGGCCGGCGGCGCGATGCCGCGCAAGGCGAGCGAGGCTTGGCCCGGCGCACCGCCCGTGTTGATGAGGGTCAGGCCCGGCACGTAGCCGACGAGGTCGGCAAGCTGGGTCGTATGCTGACTATCGAGTTGGCTTTCGTCAATCACACTGATCGACATCGGTACGGTCTTCACGTCCTCGCTGCGCTTTTCCGCGGTGACGACGATCGTGCCGAGCTGATTGCTCTTCGATGCGGCCTCCGGGTCCTCCGCATGCGCGGTCGACGCGGCGACGATTGCGAACGTGATCGCAAGCGGCAACGGCGTGCGCTTGCAGCGACGATGCGTGGACATCGGGGTCATGATTTCTTCTCCTCGGTTTTCTTCTCGGAAGGGGGCGGTGTGCGTTTCGGTTCCTTCCAGGTGGCGCCGAGCAGGCGACGAAAATTGCCACCGAGCACGGCCTGGATATTCGCTTCGCCATAGCCGCGCCGCAGCAATGCTTCGGTGAGGTCGTAGACCTTTTGCGGATGATCAAAACCGTCGGTGTCGATGCGGCTGCGGAATGAATAGCTCGCCTTGTATGCGGCCCTGAGCTTTTCGTACTGGTCTTTGGGCATGTGGTCGTAGCCCATCAGGTCGGCGTCCGAGCCGATGCCGACGTGCTCGATGCCGACGAGTTTCACGACATGGTCGATGTGGTCGACGATGTCTTCGATCGTCGTCGGCTCTTTGTCCTTGACGAAGTTGCGCACGCCGGTGATGCCCATGACGCCGCCTTTCGCCGCGAGCTTCTTGATTGCCTCGTCGGTCTTCAGGCGTGGATGGTTGTTGAGCGCGCGGCAGTTCGAATGCGTGATTGCGATTGGCCGCGGGGAAAGCTCGATCGCGTCGAGCGTCGTGCGGTCGCCCGAATGCGAAACGTCGATCAGCATGCCAGCGTCGTTCATCGCCTCGATGATCTTGACGCCGTAATCGGTGACGCCGCCATCGACACGCTCGGTCGAGCCGCTGCCGATCAGGTTCTGCGTGTTGTAGGTGAGCTGCGCGCAGCGCAGGCCGAGATCGTAGAAATCCTTGACGTCGGAGGGGGTGCGGAACTGGTCCGCGTTTTGCAGGCCCATGACGACCGCGGTCTTGCGCTTCGCCTTGGCGCGATCGATGTCCTCGACCCGGCCGACGAGCGAGAACACTTCGCTGTTGCGTCCGGCGAAGCCGCTCCACGCGGCGATGAACTGCAGCGCCTCGTCGTAAGTGCCGACGCCGACCGAGTTGTGGAATGCGGTGATGCCGCAGCTGCGGAACAGGTCCGCGTCGGCCTCGCTGAGCGGCAGCGAGAACGCCTCCGGATTGAAGTCGATCTTGAGCGGCGCGAGCATGTCGATGACGAGTGCGCCCTGCACGATATTGGTGGCTTTTCTCGAGTACTTGCGACGCACCGGCGTCGTCGAGATCGCCACGGCGCGGAGGAAAGAGGGTGAAAGCGATAGCGCCGCGGCGGCCCCGATCGCCCGTAGTGCCCGGCGTCGCCCGGACTGGAACGTGGCACGGATCATAGTCGTCCCCAATTGGCGTGCTGGGGCGAGTATGATCCTGATTAGAGAATTGTCAACAATATTTTCTAATCAGGACAAATTATGATCCGGGCGTAGATTCGTCCTCAGTAAATCGCATGGCCAAGTGAGCGTCACGCCTGGATTTCCGGGGTATCGACCGAGAAATACTGCGCTCCGGAGGTTGACCCGCATCGGCGGGACGATATGCTTCCGGGTGCGAATATCTGGCGAAATGTCCTGATTGGAAAATTTGTGAAAGAAAAGGAATCGATGGACGGGAAAGCGCGCCACCACACTCTCGGTGGCCTCCTGCGCGGGCTACGCGCACGCCACGGCTGGACGCTGAAGGAGATGAGCGAACGCACGGAGATTCCCGTGTCGACGTTGTCCAAAGTTGAGCACAACCGGCTGACGCTGACTTACGACAAGCTGCTGCAGTTGAGCCAGCGCCTCAATATCCGCATGTCGGAACTGTTCGCCGATCCCGCTGAAGCCGGCGAGACGGCGGTGACGGCGCGGCGCAGCGTCGGTCGCATGAGCGAGGCGGTGCGCGTCAACACGAAGAACTACGACTACTACTATCTGTGTCCAGAACTGCGCCGCAAGCGCATGGTGCCGGTGTTCACGCGCATCCGCGCGAAGAGCGTGGAGGAATTCGGCGAACTCGTGCGTCACTCCGGCGAGGAGTTCATCTACGTGCTCGAAGGCGCGGTGCAGGTGAATACGGAATTCTACGATCCGATCGTTCTGCACGAAGGCGAGTCGATCTACATCGACAGCAACATGGGACATGCCTACGTTGCGGCCGAAGGTTGCGATGAAGCGCTGGTACTTGCGGTGTGCTCGAGCGCCGACGAAGGCCTGCTCGAATCGCTGTATTCACTGCATGGCGACAGCCAGGCAGTGCGGGTGCCGGCAACGGATAAAAGCGAACGCGCCGCGAAACCGCCTGCAAAACGGTCTACTCGCGGCGCGCGTTGAGCCGGTTGATCCGCAGCTCACGACTGCTTGCGCGTGAATTCCTTGTCGAGCCAGTCGTCGAGCATCTGCTTGTCGTAGCGCAGCGGATCGGTCGAGTTCACGACCGTCGTGCGCTGCAGGTAGGCCAGGTCGGAAAGCTTGCTCTCGCCCTCGCGGATCGTGGTGCCGTTCGCGTCGATTACTCGGTAGCGCAGCGTCGCGCGCGGCGGATAGATATCCTTCATGAAGCGGATATCCTGCGCATTCGGACCACGCCAAGGCTCGAAATCGCCGGCGAGCTTGATGTCCTCGAAGATCACTTCGAGCTTTTGCCCCGGCGGCAGGACGAGATCGGCGCGCTTGCGCAAGTACTCGGACAGCGTCTTCTGCCAATCCACTGGCTTGAGCCAGCCGCGCCCGAAGGAGTTGTTCTTGACCTCGGTCAACTGGTCGTTAGGCGCCCAGCTGACCTGGACGCGTTCGGGCAACGCTTTCTTCGGTCCTGGTGCGGCGCAGGCGGCGAGCGCGAGGCAGGCCGCGGCGACCGCGATCAGCGGACGGAATATCGAATGGCGATACGTCTTCATGGCAAACCTCGTCGAATGAACCAGGCCCGGATACTCTGCGGCCTGCGGGAACGATAGACAAGACGGGCGAGGGCCGGTTTTCGTCGCGGCTCGCCAGCGTCGGCGCTTCGTGTTTCAATAGCGTTCATGAAGCGGGGGTGTTTCCCGGGTGACCGGGGAACTGAGAAAAACCCTTCGTACCTGATCCGGGTCATGCCGGCGTAGGGAGCTTGGTGTATTTTTGCGCGCCTGCGTGCGCGCGAAGAATAGACCGCGCATTGCGCGCGGACTCTTCAACAACGGCTTCCTTCGTCATGACCTCGCTGCCAGCTTGAGGAGATGACGCCATGAATGCACTCGCCGCCGACCTGATCCGCGACACGACCGCGCTGTCGGAAGCCGTCACGCGCCCGATTCCGGGTTCGCGCAAGATTCACGCGCAGGGTTCGCGTGCCGATCTGAAGGTGCCGATGCGCGAGGTGCAGTTGTCCGATACGCCGCTCGTGTTCGGCGCCGAGAAGAATGCGCCGCTCGCGGTGTACGACACTTCGGGGCCGTACACCGATCCGGGCGTGCGCATTGATCTCGTCGCCGGCCTCGCGCCGCTGCGCGCGAACTGGATTGCCGAGCGCGGCGACGTGGAAACGTTGAGGGGCCTGTCGAGCGAATTCGGGCGCCGGCGCGCGGCCGATCCGAAGCTCGCCGGCGTGCGCTTTCCGCACACGCGCGCGCCGCTGCGCGCGAAGGCTGGCGCGAACGTGTCGCAGATGCACTATGCGCGCCGCGGCATCGTCACGCCGGAGATGGAATACATCGCGATCCGCGAGAACCAGAAACTTGAAACGCTGCGCGCCGCGGAGCTGTCGAGTCAGCATCCGGGGCAATCCTTCGGCGCGGCGATTCCGCGAATCATCACTCCCGAATTCGTGCGCAGCGAGGTCGCACGCGGCCGCGCGATCATCCCGAACAACATCAACCATCCCGAAAGCGAGCCGATGATCATCGGCCGCAACTTCCTGACCAAGATCAACGCGAACATCGGCAACTCGGCGGTGACGAGTTCGATCGCAGAAGAAGTCGAGAAGATGGTCTGGGCGATCCGCTGGGGCGGCGACACGGTGATGGATCTGTCGACCGGCAAGCACATCCACGAAACACGCGAGTGGATCATCCGCAACTCGCCGGTGCCGATCGGCACGGTGCCGATCTACCAGGCACTGGAAAAAGTCGACGGCAAGGCCGAGGAACTGACTTGGGAGATCTTCCGCGACACGTTGATCGAACAGGCCGAGCAGGGCGTCGACTACTTCACCATCCACGCGGGCGTGCGCTTGCCGTTCATTCCGCTGACGGCGAAGCGCGTCACCGGCATCGTCAGCCGCGGTGGTTCGATCATGGCGAAGTGGTGCCTTGCGCATCACAAGGAGTCGTTCCTCTACGAACACTTCGAAGACATCTGCGAGATCATGAAAGCGTATGACGTCGCTTTCTCGCTCGGCGACGGTCTGCGCCCCGGCTCGATCGCGGACGCGAACGACGCGGCGCAGTTCGCCGAACTCGACACGCTCGGCGAACTCACGCAGATCGCGTGGAGGCACGATGTGCAGACGATGATCGAAGGCCCCGGCCACGTGCCGATGCACCTGATCAAGGAAAACATGGAACGGCAGCTCGAGAAGTGCCACGAGGCACCGTTCTACACGCTCGGACCGCTGACCACCGATATCGCGCCGGGCTACGACCACATCACGAGCGCGATCGGCGCTGCGATGATCGGCTGGTACGGCACGGCAATGCTCTGCTACGTCACGCCGAAAGAACATCTCGGCCTGCCGAACAAGCAGGACGTGCGTGACGGCATCGTCACCTACAAGATCGCCGCGCACGCCGCCGACCTCGCCAAGGGTCACCCGGGCGCGCAGGTACGCGACAACGCGCTGTCGAAGGCGCGCTTCGAATTCCGCTGGCAAGACCAGTTCAACCTCGGTCTCGATCCGGAGAAGGCACAGGAATTCCACGACGAGACGTTGCCCAAAGAGGCCGCCAAGCACGCGCATTTCTGCTCGATGTGCGGCCCGCATTTCTGCTCGATGAAGATCACCCAGGACGTGCGCGACTACGCCAAAGACCATGGCGTCGCCAACGAAGCCGACGCGCTGGCCAAAGGCATGGAAGAAAAGGCGCGCGAGTTCCGCGAGAAGGGTGGGGAGGTGTATCTGCAGGCCGGTGGCGAGCAAGCACCGTGAGATTGCAGTTCCCCTTCATCCAGTTGCCGCTGCGTTTCGACGCCGCGGCGCTCGCTGCCGAAGTCGCGGCGATCGAGGAAGCCGAGTGGCGTCCGCATCCGCAGGGTTTCCCGGGCAACTCGGCGCTGCCGCTGGTCGCGGTCGGCGGCGATGCGGACAACGACGGTTTGGTCGGACCGATGCGGCCGACGCCGTTGCTTGCGCGCCTGCCGTACCTGCAGCAGGTGCTCAACTCGCTCGGCGTCGTGCTCGGACGCACGCGCCTGATGCGCCTGTCCGGGCAGGCCGAAGTCACCGCGCATATCGACCAGGCCTACTACTGGGCCGAGCGCATGCGCGTGCACGTGCCGATCGTGACCCAGCCCGGTGTGCGCTTTCATTGCGGCGATGCCGAGATCAACATGGCCGCGGGCGAGTGCTGGATCTTCGACACCTGGCGCCTGCATCGCGTGCTCAACCAGGGCGATGAGGTGCGCATCCATCTCGTCGCCGATACGGTCGGCGGCGATCGGTTCTGGGAGCACATGCAGCGTTCACGTCCGCACCATGCGAATACGGCGGGCTGGCAGGCGGAACTCGTCGCACCGCAGACACAGGCTTCGCGCGATCTGCAGTTCGAATCGGTGAATTCGCCGGCGGTGATGTCACCGTGGGAGCTGCATTCGCACCTGTCATTCCTGTTCGGGCAACTGCGCCCACAGCAGCCGGCGATTCCCGAAGCACAGCAGGCGGCGATGCATTTCATGCGCCGCTGGCAGGCGCTGTGGTCGCGCCACGGCGACGCGCCGGCAGGCCGCGCCGAGTTCCGCCGCGTGCTCGACGAGTTCGTCGAGCGCATGCGCCAGCTGCGCGGTCAATTGTTCCTGACCAATGATCTCGATTTCCACAAGGTGCTGATGGTCATGGTGGTCGGCTCTGCGCTGATCGACGACGCCACGCCCGTCATCTTCGGCGAGCCACGCGATGCTCCGCGCATCGCCAAATCTGCACGCGACGCGGAGTTCGACCGACCGGTGTTCGTTGTCTCGCCACCGCGCTCGGGCTCGACCTTCCTGTTCGAAACGCTGACACGCGCCAAGGACGTCTACACGATCGGCGACGAAAGCCATGGCCTGATCGAAGGCATCGGCGTGTTGCATCCGCGCGCGCGCGGCTTCGCTTCGAATCGTCTCGATGTCGACGCCGCGGGCAGCGACGTGGTCAAGGAGCTGCGCGCACGCTTTCGCGCCTCGCTGCGCGACCGCGACGGCGCACCGCCGGCGCAATGGCCGCTGCGCCTGCTCGAGAAGACGCCGAAGAATTCGCTGCGCATTCCGTTCCTCGCCAAGGTTTTCCCCGAGGCGCAATTCATCTATCTGCATCGCGACGTACGCCAGGTGCTCGCGAGCATGATCGAGGCGTGGAACTCGGGGCGCTTCCGCACTTATCCGAACTTGCCCGACTGGAGTGGCCTGCCATGGTCGCTCGTGCTGACGCCGGGCTGGCGCGAACTCAATGGCAAGCCGCTGCACGAGGTCGTCGCCGCGCAATGGCAGGCGGTGACGCAAGCCTTGCTCGACGACCTCGCCGCGTTGCCGGGCGAGCGCGTACATGTGGCGCGCTACGATGCGCTGACCGCCGATCCCGCAGCGGAGATCGCGCGCCTGTGCACGGCCGTCGACTTCGCTTGGGACCGTCCGCTCGAAGCCGAGCTGCCGCTGTCGCGCTACACGGTATCGAAGCCCGATCCGGAGAAATGGCGCAAGCACGAGGCGGCGATCGAAACGGTGCTGCCGGGGCTGCGCGAGACGATCGTGCGCAGCGACGCGTTCGCCGCGCGCTGAACGGCCGCCTCCCGGTCGCGCCGGCAAGCATGCAAGCGCCGCATGCTTTGCGGCACAATGCAGACCCGTACGACGCTGCAAGCAGTAAGGAGGCTCCCATGAACGCGATTCCGACTCCGCGCGCCGGCGGACGGCGCTACTGGCTGCGTGGCATCACCGTCATCGTCACGCTGTACGTGCTCATCGTGCTCGCGCTGATGTGGTGGTGGAGTTACGAGCCCGCGCAGTTCGACGTGGTCAAGTTCGCGCAGGAGCGCTCGGCGCAACACAACCAGCCCGTCGTCGTCGGCAGCGTCGTCACCGCAACCCTGATCGGCAGTGCCGAAACGCTGCTCGACAAGCGCGGCGGCTACCTCTCCAACGACAAGTTTCCGCCCGGCGTGCTGATGGACAACGTGCCGAACTGGGAATTTGGCGTGCTCACCGCCACCCGCGACCTCGCCCGCGAGATGCGCAACAAGTTCGCGCGCTCGCAGTCGCAGTCGGAGGAGGACGGCGACCTCAAGGAAGCCGATCCGCTGTTCTCCTCGCCGAACGATCGCTGGTTGTTGCCAAGCTCGGAGAGCCAGTACCGCAAGGCGATCGGCCATGTCGAGAACTATTTCGTGAAGCTCGGCAGGAACGATGCGAACGGTGCGCAGTTCTACGCACGCGCCGACAGCCTCGCCGATTATCTCGATCTCGTTTCCACGCGCCTCGGCTCACTGTCGCAGCGCCTGTCGGCGAGCGTCGGCCAGCTGCAGTTGCAGGGCGAGACCCCGGCCGGCACCGCGTTGATGCAGAACGCGCAGGGCCAGCAGGTAGTGAAGACGCCGTGGAACAAGATCGACGACATCTTCTACGAGTCGCGCGGCTACACCTGGGCATTGCTCGAACAGCTCAAGGCAATCGAGGCCGATTTCGGTCCAACGCTGGAGCGCAAGGGCGCGATGGTCAGCCTGAAGCAGGTGATCCGCGAACTGGAAGAGTCGCAGAAGCCGGTGTGGAGCCCGCTGATCCTCAATGGCAGCCCGTTCGGTTTCTTCGCCAACCATTCGCTGGTGATGGCCAACTACGTGTCGCGCGCGAACGCGGCGATCATCGATCTGAAGAATCTGTTGAACAGGGGCTGATGGCAGGCCGCCATCCGATTTCGTGTCCATGAAGAAGATTTTTGCCGACTGGCGGACTTACTGGTTCCTGATCCTGCTGCCGGCCGCGCTGTTCCTGCCGGCGACGCCGATCGACGAGACGCGCTATCTGTCGGTGGCTTGGGAATTGCGCAATTCGCCGGGATGGTTGTTGCTGCATCTCAATGGCGAGCTGTATTCGCACAAAGGGCCGCTGTTGTTCTGGTTGATCAACGTTGCGTGGACTGTGGCCGGCTTGAACGTGTGGATCGTGCGCCTCGGTATGCTCATCGTCTCGCTGGTGGCGCTGCTGCTGTTCGAGCACCTCGTGCGTCGCCTCGATCCGACCGATGCCGCGGCGAACGACGGCACGGCCATCCGTGCCGCACAGATCTTTGCGAGCATGGTGTTCTTCGCGGTGTTCGCCAGCGCGATTATGTTCGATGTCGTGCTGGCAGCGTGCGTGCTGCTCGCCCTACACGGCATCATTGATTTCGACGAGCGGCGTTGGTACCGCGGCATCGCGATCTTCGCGGCGGGTCTGAGTCTGGGCCTGCTCAACAAGGGGCCGGTGATGCTGCTAGACGCAGGCCTCGTCGGCCTGCTCGGGCCATGGTGGAGCACGACCGCGCGGCAAGCGCCGCTGCGCTGGTACGCGGCGGTGTTGGCCGGCGTTGTGGCCAGCGTCGTAGTCGGGCTTGTCTACATGGTCTCGGCTGGCGGCTGGAGCTATGTCAACGACGTGGTGTTCCATCAAACCGCCGAGCGCATGACGCAGAGCTTCGCCCATGCGCGGCCTGTCTGGTGGTACTTCATGGTGCTCCCGTTCATGATCCTGCCCTGGAGCTTGAGTCTGCGCGCGCCGTGGCGTGCTTGGCGCGACAATCTCGCCAGCAGCAAGGCTGCGCGTTTCGCCGTGGCCTGGTTTCTGCCGGCGTTCGTGTTGTTCTGTTTCGCCAGCGGCAAGCAGCCGCACTATCTCGTGCCGCTGCTGCCGGGACTCGCTCTATATTTCTCGCTCGTCATGGGCGACGGCGCGGCGCGAGTGCGTGGGCGTGCATTCGGCGTTCTGCTTCTGCTAGTCGGCATCGTTCTGTTCGCGGCGCCTTGGCTCGTGCAGCACGCGATGAGTGTGCCAGGCCTCGAAGGCCTCGTGCGTAGCGGCAGCTTTTCGGTGACCGAACAGGCGGTGTTCGGCGGCATCTGGCCGTTGTGGGGCGCGCTGATTGCCGCGCTCGGCGCGCTTTTGCTCGTGCATCCGCGCGCGCGGGTTCAACTGCAAACCGTTGCCTTTTGCGGTGTCGCCGCGGCGACGCTTGGCGTGCTCACGATCGCCCAGGCAGTCGGGCCGACGCTCGACGTCAGCGCAACGGCCAACCGCATCCGTGTCGCACAGGAAGCAGGCAAGCCGGTCGTCCATCTCGGCTGGCATCACGGGCTGTTCGAATTTCCGGGGCGGCTCACCCAGCCGTTCGAAGCGATCAACCTGGGTGAGCTGTATACATGGTGCGCCGCGCATCCCGATGGCGAGGTGATCACCTTCTACACCAAGTACGGCGTGCCGGTGAAACCGGAGCTCGAAGTGCCGTGGCGCACGGGGCGCATCCTGATCTGGCGCTCGTCGGACCTGTGCAACGGTCCGCACATCGCGCCGCAAGGAAAGGTGGAAGAGGAAAACAAGAGCGACGATTGAGCTCGTCGCCGCCGCGGTCGGGCGAGTCCGGCCCGACCACCGGTCGTTGCGTCCTCAGAACTTCGGCTTCTCCGGCGACGCTTCGTAGCGCTTCACGCCGTCGAGAATTTCCTTCTTCGCCGCGTCCGCGCCCTGCCAGCCATCGATCTTGACCCACTTGCCCTTCTCGAGATCCTTGTAGTGCTCGAAGAAATGGCCGATGCGCTCGAGCCAGTTCGCCGAGACCTGACCGATGTCGGTGATGTGTGCGTAGCCGGCGAACACCTTGGTCACCGGCACGACGACGAGTTTCTCGTCGGCGCCGGCTTCGTCGGTCATCTTGAGCATGCCGACCGGCGTGCAGCGGATCACCGAGCCCGGCACCAGCGGCAGCGGCAGGATCACGAGCGCGTCGAGCGGATCGCCGTCGCCGCCGAGCGTGTTCGGCACATAGCCGTAGTTGCACGGGTAGCGCATCGGCGTCGACAGAACACGGTCGACGAAGATCGCGCCCGAGGCCTTGTCCACTTCGTATTTCACCGGCTCCGCATCCTTCGGAATTTCGATGATCACGTTGATTTCGTTCGGCACGTCCTTGCCGCTGGATACGAGGTCGAGGCCCATGTGCGCTCCTTGATGATGCTTGTCGAGGCCGCGCAGGATACGCGAAATGATGCGGTGCCGCATCCGGACTTTCGGGCAGGCATTCAGAATCCGCCCTCAAGCGTAGCGAGCGAAGAGAATTTGCGTAACGCCGGAGCGCAGGACCCGGAGTTTACGTAGCAGTAAATGAGGATTCCGAGCACCGCCGGCGCGCAAATTGTCGAGCGCAGTAGCTTCGAGGGCGGATTCTCAGCGCTTGAACAGGAAGCGCCCGTAGCCGCCGGAAACCAGGGCCGCGATGTCGATCAAGAGTCCCGGCACCCATGCGCCGCGCGGATAGGCAAGGTACGAGCCGATCCACTCCGGCTTGAACTTGTCTTTGTAGCGGCGCACGCCCTGGTAGTTGTACAGATTGTTGCCGTAGCGGAACGCGAGCGAGGCGAGGCGTTCGTTGATGCGCGCGTAGGGGTTGTCGCCGACCCGCGACAGCGGCGCCATGCCGAGGCTGAAGGACGGATAGCCCTGCGCCTGTGCCCAGAGCATGACCTTGGCGAAGAGGAAATCCATCGTGCTGCGCGGCGCGTCGCTGAGGTGGCGCATCAGGTCGACACTGGCCGTGCCGTTCGCTCCGTAGCCGGGAACAAAATTGGCGAAGGCGATCAGCTTGCCGGCGCGGCGCACGAGCGCGAGCGCACTCCAGTCGAGATAGTCGCCGTCGAAGCGGCCGAGCGAAAAACCTTTCTCGACCGAGCCTTTTTCGGCAAGCCAGGCGTCGGAGACTTCACGCACCTCCGCAATCAGGCTGGAGTCGTGCGGCGGTGCGACCATCTCGAACGTGAGTTGTTCCTTGGTCGAACGGTTGACCGCCTGGCGCAGGTCTTCCCACCTTTT
>Ga0070666_10001020_pt1 | contig 17170 bp, 15 predicted proteins | sample KBSS23metaG_FD_64677 | JGI IMG/M metagenome (GOLD analysis project Ga0070666, IMG submission 64677) | Switchgrass rhizosphere microbial communities from Kellogg Biological Station, Michigan, USA - KBS S2-3 metaG | ecosystem: Host-associated > Plants > Roots > Rhizosphere > Soil ... | reverse complement strand
AGGCCCTTGCGCGCATCGATCAGCGCGATGTCCTGCGGTGTCGAGACGATCACCGCACCGCGCAGCGGCGCGCGCTGAGAAATCGTCAGTTGTGCATCGCCGGTGCCGGGCGGCATGTCGAGCACCAGGATGTCGAGCGGCGCCCATACCGTGTCGTTCAGCATCTGGGTCAGCGCGCTCTGCACCATCGGCCCCCGCCACACCACGGCTTCGTCCTCGCGCAGCAGGAAACCGAGCGACATGATCTTGATGCCGTGTTTTTCGATCGGAACGATCTTTTTGCCCGTCGTGCCCGGCTTCTCGCGGATGTCGAACAGGCGCGGCACCGAGGGGCCATAGATGTCGGCGTCCATCAATCCGACCTTTAGTCCAAGTTGACCGAGTGCGACGGCGAGATTGGCCGCGACCGTCGACTTGCCGACGCCGCCCTTGCCGCTGGCCACCGCGATGATGGCGCCGACGCCGGGAATGCCTTGCGGCGCGGGCGGCTGTTGGGGGTGAGGATGCGCATGCGGGCGCGGCGCCTGACGCGGCGCGGCGGTCTGGTGCGCGGTGAGAACCGCCGTAACAGACAGCACGCCGGGTAGCTTCATCACAGCATCTTCCGCCGCCTTGCGCATCGGTTCGGAAGAGGGGCCGCGCGCGGCATCGACCTCGACCGCGAAGCCGATATGGCCGTCGCGAACGACCAGTCCCTGCACGATATCCTGCTGGACGATGCTGCGTCCGCTAACAGGATCGATGACGGAATCGAGGGCTCTCAGCACCTCGTCGCGCGTTGCGTGAGCCATTGTGTCCTTGAACTTTGTCCCTGCCGCTCCAATGTGTTGGCACAGGGGCAGTGTTTGCGCCCCGGCGGCGATGCACATATAACCGCCGAACCTTGGGAAACCAAGGAAGAGGGCGCGGGTCGAAAATGCCTTGGACTAACTCGTCAGGTGGAAACGGCTCGGGCGGTGGCGGTCCCTGGAACAGGACTCCTGGATCGGGCGGTGGCGGCAACCGTCCGCCCGATATCGAAGAGATGCTGCGGCGCAGCCAGGATCGGCTGCGCGGTTTCCTGCCCGGACGGGGTTTGGGTTCGACGGGGCTGATCGTCATCCTCCTGATCGTCGCGGCCGTGTGGCTGGCGAGCGGCATCTATCTGGTGGGGGCATCGGAGCAGGGCATCGTGCTGCGCTTCGGCGCGTACATGAAGCGCACGTCGCCCGGCATCAACTATCACCTGCCGTGGCCGATCGAGACCGCCTATTCCGTCAACGTGACCGGGCAACGCCAGATCACCATTGGGTATCGCACACAGGCCGACAGCGACGACAACGCGACAGCGGGTGAGAGCATCCCCGCCGAGGCCGACATGCTGACAGGCGATGAGAACATCATCGACATCAACTTCACGGTGGGCTGGGTTATCCGAGACGCCGGCGCCTACCTGTTCAATGTCGAGGATCCCGATCCCACGGTGAGAGCGGTGGCGGAAAGCGCGATGCGCGAAGTTGTGGGCCGCAGCCAGTTCGAGGCAATTCTCACCCAGGACCGCGAGCACATCCAGATGGAGGTGCGCGAGCTGATGCAGAAGACGCTCGACGAGTACGGCGCCGGCATCACCATCACCAACGTGAACATGCAGAAGGCCGATCCGCCCGGGGACGTGCTGGCCGCCTATCGCGACGTCCAGGCGGCGCGCGCCGACCAGGAGCGCCTGCGCAACGAGGCGGAAGCCTTCGCCAACAACGTCATCCCGAAGGCGCGCGGCAACGCGGCGCGCATCGTCCAGGACGCGGAAGCCTATCGCCAGCAGGTGATCGCGGAAGCCTCGGGCCAGGCGAAGCGCTTCCTGTCGATCCTCGCGCAGTACCGTACGGCTCCGGATGTGACGCGGCGCCGTATCTATCTCGACACGATGGCCGGCATCCTCAAGGACATGAACAAGGTCGTGGTGGACGATTCCGCCAAGGGCGTGGTCCCGTACTTCCAGCTGCCGAACATGCTCGGCAATGGCGGCAACACCGGCGGCAGCGTGCAGAGCGGCCAGGGAGCGCAGCAATGAGCCGCGCCATCGCCGTCGTCGCCGGCCTTTTGGGCATCGTGGTGCTGATCACGCTGCTCTCGAGCTTTTATTTCGTGCAGCAGACCGAAGAGGCGTTGGTCCTCCAGTTCGGCGCGCCGCAAGCGGTCATCACCGAGCCGGGCATCCACTTCAAGACGCCGCTGACGCAGAGCGTCACCTTCTTCGACAAGCGCGTGCTTCTGCTCGATGCGCTGCCGGAAGAAGTGATCGCGTCCGACAAGAAGCGGATGGTGGTCGATGCCTTTGCGCGCTGGCGCATCACCGATCCGCTGCGCTTCTACCAAAGCATGGTCGACAAGGACACGGCGCTGACGCGCCTGTCGCCGATCCTGTCGTCCAGCGTCCGGCGCGTGCTCGGCGGGCAGACCTTTGCCGCCATGCTGTCGGGCAAGCGCGCACAGCTCATGCTCGACATCCGGGACGACATGAACCAGGACGTCGCCGGCTTCGGCATCAAGATCGTCGACGTACGCATCCGTCACGCCGACCTGCCGCAGGCGAACAGCGACGCGATCTTCCAGCGCATGCAGAAGGAACGCGAGCGCGAGGCGGCCGAGTACCGCGCCGAGGGTGACGAGACGGCGCAGCGAATCCGCGCCCGCGCTGCACGCGAGGTGACGGTGCTGACCGCCGAGGCGACCCGCGAATCGGAAATCCTGCGGGGCGAGGGCGATGCCGAGAAGACCCGCATCCTGGGCAGTGCATTCAACCAGGATCCGGAGTTCTTCAGTTTCTACCGCTCGATGCAGGCCTATCAGGACGCGCTTGGCGGTGGGACGACGACGGTGGTGCTGTCGCCTGACAGCGATTTCCTCAAATATTTCGGCAAGGGCCCGGGCGCCAAGTAGCGTCCGCGCCGGTTGGCTCCCACGGGAACACCGCGTCGTGAGGCGCATTACGCCTTATTGGCTTCACTTTCGGGGCGCAAAGGATTACCCCAGCAAACCGCCTCGCCCGTAAGGTTCCCGCCCCAATGAATCGCCGTTGGCTCCTGCCTGCCAGCTTCTCTCTTCTTCTCCTGACGCCCGCTCTTGCCGCGCCGCCCAAGCCGCCGGCGCCGCCGGCCAAGCCTGCGCCGGCCGCGCCGATCACGCCGGTCCGCGGCGCGCCCGCCAGTTTCGCCGATCTTGCCGAGCGCCTGCTGCCGACCGTGGTCAACATCGCGACGACCCAAACGTTGAAGCCGGCCGGCGGCAACCAGGGCCTGCCCAACATCCCGCCGGGCTCGCCGCTCGCCGACCTCTTCAAGGATTTCCTCGGCGGCGGCCGCAATCTGCCGCGCCATGTCACCTCGCTCGGTTCCGGCTTCATCATCGACCCGTCCGGCTACATCGTGACCAACAACCATGTCGTCGCCGAAGGCGGTGCGGTGGCGGACCAGATCTCCGTCACGCTGAACGACGGCCGCACGCTGCCCGCCAAGCTGGTCGGGCGCGACGAGAAGACCGATCTCGCGCTGCTGAAGGTCAATCCCACCAAGCCGCTGCCCTTCGCCAGGTTCGCGGACAGCGACACGGCGCGCATCGGCAACTGGGTGATCGCGATCGGCAACCCGTTCGGCCTCGGCTCGACGGTGACGGCGGGAATCGTCTCGGCGCGCAACCGCGACATCGAGAGCGGCCCCTATGACGACTTCATTCAGACCGACGCGCCGATCAACCGCGGCAATTCGGGCGGTCCGCTGTTCGACATGGACGGCAACGTCGTCGGCGTGAACTCCGCGATCTATTCGCCGTCGGGCGGCTCTGTCGGCATCGCGTTCTCCATTCCCGCCAACCTCGTGCGCGAGGTCATGGCGCAGCTTCGCCAGTATGGCGGCGCGCGGCGCGGCTGGGTCGGGGTGCGCATCCAGCAGGTGACGGATGACATCGCCGAAGGCCTCGGCCTGCCCAGCACGCACGGCGCGCTGATCGCCGACGTGACGCCCAACGGACCCGCTGCGAGGGGCGGCATGAAGAACGGCGACTTCGTCGTCGCGTTCGACGGCAAGCCGGTGAACGACTCGCGCGCGCTCAGCCGCGCCGTGGCCGACACGCCTGTCAACAAGACCGTCGCCGTCGATCTGTTCCGGGGCGGCAAGAAGATGACGGTGCGCATCACCGTGCTGCGCCTCAACGAGCCGGGCGCGCCGCCGCCGAAGGGTGGCAAGCCGGCGCCGGGCCCGAAGATCGCGACGCTGGGCCTGTCGCTCGGCGCCCTCGATGCGAATGCGCGGGGGCAATATCACATCCCCGGTAATGTGCAGGGCGTGCTGGTGACCGACGTCATCGCCGAAAGCCCGGCGGGCGAGAAGAACATCCACGCCGGCGACATCATCCTGACGGTGCAGGGCAACCCGGTGACCACGCCGGAAGACGTTGCCAAGCATCTCGACTTCGCGCGCAAGGCGGGGAAGAAAATCGTCGCGCTGCTGATCCGCCGCGGCAACGACACGACCTATGTGGCGGTGAAGCTCTAGTCGAGACGTTCGATCTCGGCGTCGCTGTAGCCCTGCAAATAAAGCAGGCCGCTGAGGTCGCCATGCTGGATGCTGGCACCCGCCGCGACCGCGACCAGCGGCTTGGCGTAGTAGGCCACACCAAGCCCCGCACGCTGGATCATCGCCAGGTCGTTGGCGCCGTCGCCCACCGCGAGCGCATCGTCGGGCGAAATTCCGAGTTCGCCCGCGGCCTTCTCCAGCGCCGCGAGCTTTGCCTCGCGGCCGAGGATGGGTTCGCTGACCGTGCCGTGCAGCACCACCCCGTCGTGGAGCAACTCGTTGGCCTGGTCGCCGTGGAAGCCCGCAACCTCCGCGACGCGCGACGTGAAATAGGTGAACCCGCCGGACACCAGCAACGTATGCGCGCCATGCTTGCGCATGGTGGCGAGCAGCGTCTTGGCGCCGGGGTTGAGCCGGATGCGCTCGTCGTAGACCCGCCCCATGGCGGCGACCTCGAGGCCTTTCAGCATCGCAACGCGCTCGCGCAGCGCGTCTTCGAACGCGATCTCACCGCGCATCGCGCGCTCGGTGATCGCCGCGATGACAGGCTTGAGCCCCGCCATGTCCGCCAACTCGTCCAGGCACTCCACGTTGATGATGGTCGAATCCATGTCGGCGATAAGCAGCTTCTTGCGCCGGTTCGCCGCCTTCACGACGTTCACGTCCACCGGCTGCCCGGCGAAGTGCTGCTTCGCGCGGTCCAGCACCTGGACCGGATCGTGGTTGAACGGGATGTCGAGCGCCTTGCCCGGCGAGAGCCAGTGCTCCCGGCCGACCTCGAACGACGGCATCTTCACGGCATAGGATGAGGCGCCGACAATGGAGAGAACGTAAGGAAGATCGTTCAACCGCACGAATCCTGGTTATCGAACTGGTCGTCGTTCAGCACCCAGCCGGTCTTGCCGTCCTTGGTCTTGATCTGGATCCACCACCTGTTGCTGGCTTTTTCCAGATAGGCGTTGTCGGCGGCTTCCGACATGTCGACCTCGTAGGTCTTGCCCCTGAACCATACCTTCCAGAATCCTTCGCCCATGCTGTGCATCGCGTAGAAGGTATCGCCCTTCTTGATCGGGCTGTCCGCAAACGCATGCGTCGCCTTGACGGAGACCGGCACCGAATACACGTCGCCGGTGACGCCCTGCACGACGGTCTTCGCCGGTACCGATACGATCTTGGTCCTGCCGTCCGGCTTGTCGAGCAGCGTGACCGGCTTGGTCGTCGTCCAGTCGCGATAGGTGCAGCACTCGAACGGGCAGGCGCCCTTGTCGATGAACGGATTGGGCGGTGTCGACATCGGTGTTGCCGCGGGTGCGGTCGTCGCCAACATCGCGGACGCAAGAACAGCGAACAGCGCGCGCTTCATGATTATCCCTCTTACGGCGTGGTCGGGCGCTTCTTCTTGAAGCGCGCGTCAAAGCTGGCCTGGATGCGCGCCCGGCGCTTGAGCAGCCGTTCGGTGTCGGCGTCCCAGCCGCGGATACGGGCGATGCCGAGGGCCTGGCCGATATTGTAGAGGGCATCCTCGTGGGCGGCGCGGACGTCGATGCCGCGGGCGTCGTAAATCGCGCTCATGGCCTCTTCCGCCAGCGCCTCGAAGCGTGCCATCTCTGAGTGGTCGCTCATCGATCCGCTACCCATGTCCATCGACGCCATTCTTATCGCAGGGCCCACCACCAGCGGCAAGTCGCAGGCGGCGCTGGAACTGGCACAGGCTGTCGGCGGTGTGATCGTGAACGCCGATTCCATGCAGGTCTATCGCGAACCGCGCATCCTGACGGCGCGGCCGCCGGACGCGGACACATCGCGCGTGCCGCATCTGCTCTACGGCCATGTCCCGGCGCGCGAGCCGTATTCCACCGGCAGGTTTCAGCAGGACGCCGGACATGCGCTGCACGAAGTGCGCGCGGTGCATCGCATCCCGATCTTCGTCGGTGGCACGGGATTGTATTTCCGTGCACTGACCGACGGGCTTTCGGAAATCCCCGAAGTCCCCGGCGGCGTGCGCGAAGTCACGCGCAGCCTGCTCGCCGAGATCGGCAATGAGGAATTCCACGCCCGCCTGGTTGCGCGCGATCCCGAGATGGGCGCGCAACTCAATCCCGGCGACGGCCAGCGTATGCTGCGCGCATGGGAAGTGCTGGAGGCCTCCGGCCGCAGCCTCGCCTTCTGGCAGAAGAACGAGGGCAAGCCGGTGCTCGGCGGCCTGCGCCTCGCCACCTTCGTCATCGATGTTCCGCGCGAGATCCTGTGGGAGCGCATCGCGGATCGCTTCCGCACCATGGTCGCAGCGGGCGCCATGGAGGAGGCGCTGGCGCTGGACAACCTCGACTCGTCGTTGCCGGCGGCGCGCATCATCGGGCGGCGCGAACTGCTCGACTGGCACAACGGCGCCCTCACCGGGGAGGAGGCGGTCGAAAAGGCGGTCATCGCCACCCGCCAATACGCCAAGCGCCAGGACACCTGGTTCCGAAACCAGCTTCCCGACTGGCCGCGCATGGATGGCATGCAAAGCAATATTGTTGCCAGAATGAGACAATTGCTTAGTTGAAATTGCTTGACGGCGAATCAGGGTTTCCTTAGTTTGCGCCGCACCATGAAGACCAAGCTCGTACTTATTCGACAGCCGCTGAGCGGACGGGACTAAGGCTCCCGGCTCCGACGCAGCGGCTGTGCATCGAAGGGGCGGAAACGCCCCTTAATCATTTCAAGCACCCTGAACTTCTCTGGACGACGACGATGGACAAGGATGGAACAGCACTGACCGGCATGCCGACGCAGGGTGGCGTGATCGAGCTTTCGGGTGCCGAGATGGTCATCCGCGCGCTGAAGGACCAGGGCGTGAAGCACATCTTCGGCTATCCCGGCGGCGCAGTGCTTCCGATCTACGATGCGCTGTTCGCGGCCGAAGGCATCACCCACGTTCTATGCCGCCATGAGCAGGGCGCCGCACATGCGGCCGAAGGCTATGCGCGCTCCACCGGCAAGCCGGGCGTGGTGCTGGTGACCTCCGGTCCCGGCGCAACCAATGCGGTGACCGGACTGACCGATGCGCTGATGGATTCCATTCCGCTGGTCGTGCTGACCGGGCAGGTCGCGACCCACCTGATCGGGACCGATGCGTTCCAGGAAGCGGATACCGTCGGCATCACCCGCGCCTGCACCAAGCACAACTGGCTGGTGAAGGACGTGAACGACCTCGCGCGCGTCATGCACGAGGCTTTCCAGATCGCGACGACAGGGCGTCCCGGCCCGGTGGTGGTCGACATCCCCAAGGACGTTCAGTTCAAGAAGGGCCCCTATGTGATGCCGGACTCGATCCGCCATCGCACTTACAAGCCCAAGACCGATCCCGATCTGGGGGCGATCGTGAAGGCGATCGACCTGATGGCGAACGCCAGGCGACCGCTGTTCTACACCGGCGGCGGCATCATCAATTCCGGCCCGGAAGCGAGCAAGCTGCTGCGCGAGCTGGCAAAGGTCACGGGCTTTCCGGTCACATCGACGCTGATGGGGCTCGGCGCCTTCCCGGCGTCCGATCCGCAATGGCTGGGCCTGGTCGGCATGCATGGCACCTACGAGTCCAACCATGCGATGCACGATTGCGACGTGATGATCTGCCTGGGCGCGCGCTTCGACGACCGCGTGACGGGCAACATCGCGAAGTTCTCGCCGGATTCGAAGAAGATCCACCTCGACATCGACGCGGCGCAGATCAACAAGAACGTGCGCGTCGACGTGCCGATCGTCGCCGACGCGACCAAGGCGCTGAAGGAGATGCTGCACTTCTGGAAAACGCAGAAGCGCAAGCCTGACGCCGCCGCGCTCAAGGAGTGGTGGAAGCAGATCGACCACTGGCGCGAGCGCAAGTCGCTCGACTTCAAGAATTCGCAGAGCCTGATCAAACCGCAATACGCGATCGACCGCCTCTATGAACTGACCAAGCACCGCGGCAACGACGTCTACATCACCACCGAGGTCGGCCAGCACCAGATGTGGGCGGCGCAGCGCTTCAAGTTCGAGGCGCCGAACCGCTGGATGACCAGCGGGGGCCTTGGCACCATGGGCTACGGCCTGCCGGCCGCGGTGGGCGTGCAGATGGCGCATCCCGACGCGCTGGTCATCGACATCGCGGGCGAGGCGTCGGTGCAGATGACGATGCAGGAGATGTCGACGGCGGTGCAGTACAACCTGCCGGTCAAGATATTCATCCTGAACAACGAGTACATGGGCATGGTGCGCCAGTGGCAGCAGCTGCTGCATGGCGGCCGCTACTCGCATTCGTATTCGGAGGCGCTGCCCGATTTCGTCAAGTTGGCGGAGGCTTATGGCGGGCTCGGCCTGCGCGCCAGCAATCCGAACGAGCTCGACGCCATGATCCTGGAGATGATCAATTCGCCGAAGCCGGTGCTGTTCGACTGCCGCGTCGATCCGAAGGAGAACTGCTACCCGATGATCCCGTCGGGTGCCGCGCACAACGAACTGATCCTGTGCGACGCCGAGGAAGAGGCCACCACGGTCTCCGACGAAGGGAAGATGATGGTCTGATGAGCGCCTCTATCGTCATGGCCGGGCTTGACCCGGCCAACCATCAGGCGCGCGTCCGCGCACAAATGATTCACGCGGAGTCGCGGAGAACGCGGAGTTGCCGCCTGATCTCCGCGCCTCCGCGTCTCCGCGTGCGAATTTCGGCGCTCGCAGACGCGAGCGCGATGGATGGGCGGCTCAAAGCCGCCCATGACGGAGTGGTGTTGTGAGCGCGGCGGCAAAGGGTCCCGGTGTCGAACGCCACACCATTGCCGTGCTCGTCGACAATGAGGCGGGCGTGCTTGCGCGCGTCGTTGGCCTGTTCTCGGGCCGCGGCTACAACATCGAGTCCCTCACGGTGGCCGAGGTCGATCACGTCGCGCGCACCTCGCGCGTCACCATCGTGACCTCGGGCACGCCGGCGGTGATCGAGCAGATCGAGGCGCAGCTGCGCCGGCTCGTCGCGGTGCACCGCGTGCACAACTGGACCACCTCGGCCCCCGGCATCGAGCGCGAGATGGCGCTGGTGAAGGTGGCCGGTTCCGGCGAGAAGCGGGTCGAGGCGATGCGCATCGGCGAGATTTTCCGCGCCCATGTCGTGGACACCACGCATACGTCTTTCATCTTCGAGATCACCGGCGCGCCGTTCAAGATCGATCAGTTCATCGACCTGATGCGCCCGCTGGGGCTTGTCGACGTCAGCCGCACCGGCGTCGCCGCCATCGCCCGCGGCCCGGAGGCGATGTAAGTGGACGCAAGAGAGTTCTTTTCCGCTGTCGCGGCGTGGAACTATCGGGTCTTCCGTCACGGTTCGAATAGCATGGCTAACTTATGGAATGCAGTTGTCGCTCTGAACTCCGTGCCCGAATGGATCGCGTTGGCACGCCTAAATTATGCCGATGTGCCGCGTTCCGAACTCGACAGAATGGCGAATGATATCCGGTCGAAACACTCAGAACTCTCCGATCTCTTGCTGTGCGCGAACACGTTAAAACACGTCCGATCGCACAAGAAAGAAACGCGAATAACGTCGTCAACTGGCTGGGAGCCGGATGACTCAACGTCATGGACAATCTGCGATACACCTTCGGGGAGAACATTAGACGTTGTTACTGTCTGTGAGCGCGCTCACAGCACATTATCCTCCTACCCCGAGCTGAAGTAGGCACCGTAATGGCCGACACGTGGTCCAAGGAAGACATGGCGGAGCTGCGGCATCATATGCGGATGCTGTGGATTTCGTACAACCCGGCCGACAAGCGGGCCGACAATACCTATGACGACTTTGTCGATGAAGGGCTAAAGCTCTGCATGGACAAGAAGTCGATGAACGAGTTCGTCGGCTTCGTCGACTGGGTCACATACAAGAAATTCGGCCTGGAGCGCACCAAAGACCAGGACGACGCCAACGCCGCCTTCGCCAAGAAGGTCTATGCCTGGTATCGCGACTGCGAGCTGCTGTTCGGCTCCGTCGGCGACGAAAACTAAATCATCATCGAGAAGGGCTTCATCACCATGCGTGTTTATTACGATCGCGACGCCGACGTGAACTTCATCAAGAACAAGAAGGTCGCCGTCATCGGCTTCGGCAGCCAGGGCCACGCCCATGCGCTGAACATGAAGGACTCGGGCGTGAAGGAGGTCGTGATCGCGGCCCGCCCCGGCGCGTCCGCCAAGAAGTCCGAAGCGGCCGGCTTCAAGGTGATGAGCGTCGCCGACGCCGCCAAATGGGCCGACGTGATGATGATGGTGACGCCGGACGAGCTCCAGGCCGACATCTACAAGGACGATCTTGCGAAGAACATGAAGCAGGGCGCGGCGCTGCTGTTCGCGCACGGCTTCAACATCCACTTCAAGCTGATCGAGCCACGGCCCGATCTCGACATCCTGATGGTGGCGCCCAAAGGCCCCGGCCACACGGTGCGCAGCGAGTACCAGAAGGGCGGCGGCGTGCCGTGCCTGATCGCGATCCACCAGGACGCGAGCGGCAACGCGCACGACCTTGGCCTCTCCTACGCCAGCGCCATCGGCGGGGGCCGCGCCGGCATCATCGAGACCAGCTTCCGCGAGGAATGCGAGACCGACCTGTTCGGCGAGCAGGTCGTCCTCTGCGGCGGCCTGGTCGAGCTGATCCGCGGCGGCTTCGAGACGCTGGTCGAGGCCGGCTACGCGCCCGAGATGGCGTATTTCGAATGTCTGCACGAGGTGAAGCTGATCGTGGACCTGATCTACGAAGGCGGCATCGCCAACATGAACTACTCGATCTCCAACACCGCCGAGTACGGCGAATACGTTACCGGTCCGCGCATCATCACGGCGCAGACCAAGGCGGAGATGAAGAAGGTTCTCGACGACATCCAGAAGGGCAAGTTCGCCCGCGACTGGGTGCTGGAGAACAAGGCCGGCCAGGCCAGCTTCAAGGCCACCCGCGCCCAGGGCGCGGCGCACCAGATCGAAGACGTCGGCGCCAAACTCCGCGCCATGATGCCCTGGATCGCCAAGAACAAGCTGGTGGACCAGGCGAAGAACTAGGCCTGCCGCCGCGAAATGTTGACAGCCGTTTGGAGATAGCGCCACCCTATGGTTACATACCTGTAACTATGAGGGCGCGCTGCTATGGGGGCTGCGAAACGCCGGTTTTGCCTGATCCTGGTGAAGCCGTCCCACTATGACGACGATGGCTATGTCATCCAGTGGTATCGCTCCGCGATTCCCTCGAACACGCTCGCCTCGCTGCACGGCCTCGCGATGGATTGCGCCGGCCGCAAGGTGCTGGGCGACGACGTCGAGATCGAGATCCACGCCCACGACGAATGCAACACGCTGATCAAGCCCGACAAGCTGGCGCAGCGCATCAAGGATGCGGGCGCCGGCATGGTGATGCTGGTCGGCGTGCAGTCGAACCAGTTCCCGCGCGCGCTCGACATCGCCCGTCCGCTCAAGGCGCTGGGCATCCAGGTCGCCGTCGGCGGCTTCCACGTCTCCGGCACGATCAGCATGCTGGGCGGCAAGGACGCCCACATGGATCAGGCGCGGGCGATGGGCCTGTCGCTGTTCGCGGGCGAGAGCGAGGGCCGTCTCGAAGCCGTGCTGCGCGACGCGTTCAACAACGACCTCAAGCCGCTCTACAACTACATGGACGATCTGCCGTCGATCGCCGGCACGCCGATCCCGTTCCTGCATTCCGACAAGGTTGTGCGCACCGCCGGCGGCGTCACCAGCTTCGACGCGGGCCGCGGTTGCCCGTACCAATGCTCGTTCTGCACGATCATCAACGTGCAGGGCCGCGTCTCGCGCCGGCGCACGCCGGACGATGTCGAGAAGATCGTGCGCGCCAACATCGCGCAGGGCGCCAAGAGCTTCTTCATCACCGACGACAATTTCGCCCGCAACAAGGACTGGGAGCCGATCCTCGACCGCCTGATCCACATGCGCGAGGTCGAGAAGCTGCCGATCGGCATCATCATCCAGGTCGATACGCTCTGCCACAAGCTGCCGAACTTCGTGGAGAAGGCGGCGCGCGCCGGCGTCAAGCGCGTGTTCATCGGGCTGGAGAACATCAACCCGGCCAACCTGATGGGCGCCAAGAAGCGCCAGAACAAGATCACCGAATACCGCAAGATGCTGCTGGCGTGGAAGAACGCCCGCGTCCTGACCTATGCCGGCTACATCATCGGCTTCCCGAACGACACGTTCGAGTCCGTGATGAACGACATCGAAGTGATCAAGCGCGAGCTGCCGGTTGACCTGCTGGAGTTCTTCTTCCTTACCCCGCTGCCGGGGTCGGAGGATCACCAGAAGCTGCACAAAGCCGGCGTCGCGATGGATGCCGACCTCAACAAGTACGACCTCAACCACCTCACCACGGCGCATTCGAAGATGAGCCAGGAGGATTGGAAGCGGGCCTATGACGAGGCCTGGGCGCGCTACTACACCGACGAGCACATCGAGACGGTGATCCGCCGCGCCGCCGCGACGAAGGCGAACGCGTCCAACGCGCTGTTCCTTGCCACGTGGTTTTCCGGCTCGATCAAGATCGAGAAGATTCACCCGCTGGAGAGCGGCTTCCTGCGCCGCAAGTTCCGCACCGCGCGCCGCCCCGGCTTCCCGGTGGTCTCGCCGCTCGCCTTCTATCCCGGCTACTACGCCGAGACGGTCGGCAAGCTCTACAGCTGGCTGTCGCTCTATCTCGGGCTGCGCCGCAAATACCTGCGCATCAAGCACGACCCGAAGAAGTTCGAGTACACCGACCTCGCCCTGACGCCGGTTTCGGACCACGAGGAGGACGGCGAGCGCGAGCTCTTCAACACCGACTCCGCCAAAGCTTACGTCGCGCAGGAGCACCGTCTCGACAAGCTGCGGCACGGCGAAGCGGCCTAAACGTCACAGCGTTGTCGTATCGCTTGCCGATCCTTTCCGGGCACGGGAAGGTTGGCGCATGACCGTTCACACATTCGAAGCGATCCACAATTTCCGCGACTGCGGCGGCTACCCGGCCGCCGACGGCCGCGCGATGCGTCGCGGCGTGCTCTACCGCTCGGCGCACTATCCGCAGGCGACCGACACCGACCTCGCCGCCATGCGCAAGCTCGGCCTCGCCGCGATCGTCGACCTGCGCCGCCCACAGGAACGCGAGATGAATCCCAGCCCGCGCTGGGCCGATTTCAACACGCGCGTCGTGACCCATCCTGGCCGCGACGACATGGTTCTCCCGCCCCATCTCGCCGCCTTCGAGCGTGCCGGTGAAAGCGGCGCGGAAGCGCGTTCCGCCATGACGCAAATCTATCGCGACATGCCGCTCGATCCGATGTTCATCGAGCTGATGCGCGAATACTTCGCCGTGCTGGCGGAGTCCGGCGGCTCGGTGCTGGTGCATTGCGCCGCGGGCAAGGACCGCACCGGCGTTGCCGTCGCACTCACCCATCACGTGCTGGGCGTGAACGAGGCCGACATGCTCGCCAACTATCTCGCGACCAACGAAAGCGTCGAGGCGCGCTATGCCGACGCCGGCCCGATGCGCATGTTCCTCGCCCGCGAGGGCCGCACGGTCAGCGACGACGCCATCCGCACCATCCTGGCGGTCGAAGAGTCCTATCTGCGCGCCGCCTTCGGCACGATGGAGGCCGAATACGGTTCGCGCGACGGCTATCTCGCGGACGCCATCGGCGTGACGCCCGCCCAGCGCGACGCTATCGTGGAGCGTCTGACCGAACAGGGGCTTTAGACCATGCCGCTCGCCCAACATCCCATCGCTTCGCCCTTCGGCCACGGCACCCAGGCGCTGGAGGTGGTGAAGGGCATCGACCTCAGCGGCAGGACCGCCATCGTCACCGGCGGCTCCTCCGGCATCGGCATCGAGACGGCACGCGCGCTGGCGGCCGCGGGCGCTCGCGTGATCCTGCCGGTCCGCTCGCGGATGCTGGCGGAGGAAGCCGCCGCGGATATCCGCAAGACCACCGGCAACGACAAGGTCGGCGTCGCCGACATGGACCTGGGCAGCTGGCCCAGCGTGCGCAGCTTCGCCGACAGCTTCCTGTCCACCGGCCAGCCGCTGCACATCCTGATCAACAATGCCGGCATCATGGCGACGCCGGAACGCCGCATCATGGGCAACGTCGAGTCGCAATTCGGCACCAACCATCTCGGCCACATGCTGCTGACGTGCAAGCTGGTGCCCGCGCTGCTGAAAGGCGCACCGGCGCGCGTGGTGTGCCTGACCTCGATCGGCCACCGCCGCAGCGGAATCAAGTTCGACGATCCGAACTTCGAGAAGACCCCCTATGACAAGTGGGAAGCCTACGGCCAGTCCAAGACCGCGGACTCGCTGTTCGCGGTGGAGCTGAACCGCCGCCTCGAAGGCCGCCTGGTCAATGCCTACGCCGTGCATCCTGGCGGCATCATGACCAACCTCCAGCGCGACATGTCGAAGGAAGAGATCAACGCCATGGGCTGGCTCGACAAGGACGGCAAGCCGCGCGAAGGCTTCAAGACGCCGGCCGGCGGCGCTTCGACCGCCGTGTGGTGCGCAACCTCGCCGCTGCTGGGTGCGGGCGGCGGCGTGTATTGCGAGGACTGCAACATCGCCGAGGCGAAGCCCGCGAACGACCCGGCCTTCACCGGCGTACGCCCTTGGGCGGTCGATCCGGAGGCGGCGAAGAAGCTGTGGTCGTTGTCCGAGAAAATGCTGGGCGAAACCTTCGACGTCTGACGTCAGTCCTTCGGCGGCCTGTCGCACGCGTCAAATCGAGAGGTGGAAACGCCTCGCCTGTGGCGGGAACCGGAACCCGACGTGGCGAAAATCTGGCGAAGCCGATTGATATTTTCCCGGGAACCGGAACTCTTCGGAACGATGAAACTCCGTTTGATCTTGGCGCTTACTCTCGGCTCAGTAATGAGCCTGGCCACGGCCGGGACGTCTGGCAGTACCTGTCCCCACGACGAGTGGGACTCACGTTGCCATTGGGATGCGGGTGGCGCGGATTCGTTAGAGTCGATCGCCGTGCGTGGCGATGAGGTAATGCGTTTCAGCGGAACGGTTGCGTTGCGGCGATACCTGAACTTCATGTTCGAGTTGCGGCACGATCGTTCGGGCTACAGCATAACGTCTCGCAATCCCGAAATCCCTGGCCAGAGCATCGCGGCGCCGCTGTCCGCCGCGGACTGGAGATTGTTCGACCGCATGCGCATCAAGATTGAGAGCGATACCGCCAAGACGCGAGCGGAAGTCACGGCCGAGGATCGCGCCCAAAGGGCGGTTGATGCGAAGCGTGGCCTGGAAACCGTAGTGGTTTGCTCCGACGGTGCGAACATCGAGATCGACACGGTACTGAGCGGCCGGATCGGAAGGCTGGAGGCTGATGACTGCCGCAATCCTGCAGTCGATCCATTTCTCGACCGCTTTCGGTCGCTCGCGCAGGTGAGTATACCGGCATGTGCAAGGCTCGACAAAGAGTTGCGAAGCCTGTGTCCCGCTCTCGCGGGTGACCGCATGACTGCTGCTGCGCACGCCTCGGGCCTCGTACGCCAAATGTGGACGGTTTGTGACGAGGACAATGACGGCAAGTCCGCAGCGCAGGCGGTCTTTACGAACGGAGCCTCACTTGCGTTCGCAGGTATCAAACAATCGGCGGCAGACATGCAGCGGTTGGTTTGCGAGCGACGCATCTTCTACTCGCCAACCTTGATTGAATCCCGCAACGGAACTCTGACGATTGCGGGCCGAATCGACCGCGAGAACGATCAGCCACAACCGGACGGGTCTATGGTTGGGCGCGATCAGACAGCTGTCTACGAACAGGTCTGGCGCATCGCGGGAAGGTCGGCAACACTCGTTAGATGGACCATCGGGCCGCTAACGGACGGCCAATAGGAAGGGATGAATGCGCGTACCCGACAAGAATCTCGCGGAGATCTTCGACCGCGGCTTTACCGTGCTTCCCGGCTTCCTCGACAAGGACACGCTTCGCGAGGCGCAGGATGCGTTGTGGACCATCTATCCCAAGCCGGAGGATTACTTCGCCGGCCCCGAGAAATATCCGCAGTTCGGCAAGTCGCAGTTCTCGGGCATCCACGTCTTTCCCTTCCCACACTGGGACGTGAACAGGATCGCCGTCTATCCCGACCTGATCGATGCGGCGGAGCGTTTCCTCGGCACGAAGGAGATCGATCTCTACAAGAGCGAATTGTGGGCGAAGTATTCCGGCGCCATCAACTACGACCAGTTCCATCATCGCGACTATCGCAATCACACCATTGTCGTGCCGCGGGAGGATAATCTGAACGCGCAGATGACGACCTTCGTATTGCTCTCCGATGTGGGGCCGCATGACGGGCCGACCAAGGTCGTGCCGCTCGATGAATACCGCGACGTGCCGATCGGCAAGGCCCGCACCAGGTACGGCGAGTACTTCGACAAGGAGGTCTCCATCGAGGGGCCGGCCGGCAGCCTGATGGTCTACAAGACCGACGTCTTTCACCGCGGCTCGAACTTCACCGCGCCGAACCATGCGCGCTTCGCCATCCTGACCGACTTCAAGACGCGGCAGTGGCGCTGGCAGGGCAAGCTCGCCTGGCCGGACCATGCCGAGAAGAAGGTA
>Ga0070666_10001019_pt1 | contig 17176 bp, 15 predicted proteins | sample KBSS23metaG_FD_64677 | JGI IMG/M metagenome (GOLD analysis project Ga0070666, IMG submission 64677) | Switchgrass rhizosphere microbial communities from Kellogg Biological Station, Michigan, USA - KBS S2-3 metaG | ecosystem: Host-associated > Plants > Roots > Rhizosphere > Soil ... | reverse complement strand
GTTGCGCTACGTGAGCCCATGTCCCGTCGGCAGCCCTGAAGGGTTGCGCTACGTAGCGCAGGCCTTCAGGCCTGCCAACAGCGAGGCAGCCCTGAAGGGCTGCGCTACGGTGAGCCCATGTCGCGCGGGCAGCCCTGAAGGGCTGCGCTACGTAGCGCAGGCCTTCAGGCCTGCCAACAGCGAGGCAGCCCTGAAGGGTTGCGCTACGGTGAGCCCATGTCGCGTCGGCAGCCCTGAAGGGCTGCGCTACGGAGCAATGAAATGCGGCTGCACGGTAGAATCTGCCGATGAACGCCATTCGCTACGAAACGCCACGGTCGGTCGCGGAAGCCGTGCGCCTCATGGCCGCCGATTCCGGCGCGCGCGTGCTTGCCGGCGGCACCGATCTCCTCGTCCAGTTCCGCGCCGGCGTGCGGCAGCCGTCCGCGTTCGTCGACGTCAAACGCATTCCGGAATTGATGTCGATCACGATCGACGGCGAGGGACTGCGGCTCGGCGCCGCCGTGCCCGCCGCCCTCGTCTTCGAGCATGCCGAGCTGCGCCGGTTGTGGCCGGGTCTCGCCGAGGCGGTCGCGTTGATCGGATCGACGCAGATTCAAGGCCGCGGCAGCGTCGGCGGCAATCTCTGCAACGCGTCGCCCGCGGCCGACACGACCTGCGCGTTGATCGCCAACCGTGCACAGTGCGTGATCGCCGGACCCCACGGTGAACGCACGGTGCCGGTGGACACGTTCTGCGTCGGACCGGGACGCACGGTGCTCGAGCCGGGCGAATTGCTGGTCGCCGTGCACCTGCCGCGTCCGGCGGCGCGCACCGCCGATGCCTATCTGCGGCTGATTCCGCGCAGCGAGATGGACATCGCGGTGGCCGGCGCCGGGGTCAGCGTCACCCTCGACGCGGCCGGCGCCTGCACGGCCGCCCGCGTCGCCATCGGCGCGGTCGCGCCGACGGCGCTGCGCGTGCCGGAAGCGGAGCAGGCGCTGGTCGGATCGCCGCTGGACGAGGCGTCGCTGCAACGCGCCGCGGCGGCGGCTGCCGCGGCGGCGCGGCCGATCGACGACAAACGCGGTACCGCGGTGTATCGACGGACCGTCGCCGGAGTGTTGACGCGTCGTGCTGCCGCGATCGCCGCGCAGCGGGCGCGACCGGGAAACGGCCATGACTAAGCTGCACATCGAAACGACGATCAACGGCGAGCCGGTGGAGTTTCTGTGCGATGCGCACGAAACGCTGCTGTCGGCGCTCCGCAACGGACTGGGGCTCACGGGGACCAAGGAAGGGTGTGCGACCGGTGATTGCGGCGCCTGCTCGGTCCTGCTCGATAACCGGCTCGTGCCCGCGTGCCTGGTGCTGGCGCCCGAAGCGCACGGCCGGGCGGTGACGACGATCGAAGGACTGTCGCGCGGCGACGCCCTGCATCCGCTGCAGCGGAAGTTCCTCGAGCATGCAGCGCTTCAGTGCGGCGTCTGCACGCCGGGGTTCATCGTCGCCGCCAAGGCGCTGCTCGACGCCAACCCGAACCCGAGCGAGGAAGAAACGCGGTACTGGCTGGCCGGCAACCTGTGCCGCTGCACCGGCTACGACAAGATCATCCGCGCGGTGCTCGACACTGCCGCGGAGATGAAAGGGACCCCCGCATGAGCGCCCCACGCGACTTCACGTACGTCGGCACGCGTCCGATCCGCCACGACGGCGTGGACAAGGTGACCGGCCGCGCCAGCTACGGCGCCGACGTCACGTGGCCCGGCATGCTGCACGGGTTCGTCCTGCGCAGTCCGCACGCGCACGCGCGCATCGTCTCGATCGACACCAGCGCCGCGGAAGCCATGCCCGGCGTCCAGGCGGTGATCACCGGCAAGGACCTGCCGGAAACGACCGCGACGATTGCGCTCGGCGAAGCGGCCATCGACCTGCGCGACATCGGCGACAACGTCATCGCTCGGACCAAGGTCCTCTACGACGGTCACGCGGTTGCCGCCGTCGCCGCGACGACGCTGGACATCGCGAGGCGGGCGGCGGAAACGATCGCGGTGGTCTACGACGTGCTCGAGCCGGTGATGAGCGTCGATCGCGCCATCGCTGCCGATGCGCCGATCCTGCACCCGGCGATGAGGACGAAGGGCGCGCCGGCGGCGTCTGCTGCCGAGGCGACCAACGTCGCGTCTCGACTCGAGCTCAAGCGCGGTGATGTCGAAGCCGGATTCGCCGACGCCGACGTCGTCGTCGAGCGTGAGTTCCGGACGCCGATGGTCCATCAGGGCTACATCGAGCCGCACGCCTGCATCGCGCGCTGCGGCGAAGACGGACGCGCGGTGGTGTGGTGCACGACGCAGGGACCGTTCGTCGTGCGCGATGCCTGTGCGGCGATCGCCGGTCTCGATCCCGCGCACGTCAAAGTCATTCCGAGCGAGATCGGCGGCGGGTTCGGCGGCAAGATCGTCGTCTATCTCGAGCCGCTCGCCGTGGCGCTGTCCCGCAAGGCGCAACGGCCGGTCAAGATGGTGATGGGGCGCGACGAGGTGTTCCGCGCCACCGGTCCGACATCCGGATCGAAGGTCCGGGTGAAGTTCGGCGCGAAGCGCGATGGCACGCTCGTCGCTGCATCCGCTTCGTTGTGGTACGAGGCCGGCGCATACAGCGGGTCACCCGCCGGTGCCGGCGCGATGTGCGCGCTCGCCGCCTACAAGGTGCCGAACTTCTTCATCGAGGCCTACGACGTCGTCGTCAACAAGCCGAAGGTGGCGGCATACCGCGCGCCCGGCTCGCCGATTGCGGCCTTCGCCGTCGAGTCGGTCGTCGACGAGATCGCCCGCGAGCTGAGGATCGATCCGATCGAGCTGCGCCTCAAGAACGCGAACGCCGAAGGCGATCGCGCGCCCTACGGACCGAAGTACGGGCCGATCGGCCTCACGCAGGTGCTCGAGGCGGCGCGCAGCCATCCGCACTGGCGCGCCCCGCTTGGCGCCAACCAGGGACGCGGCGTCGCCGTCGGCTTCTGGTTCAACGCCGGGATGAATTCGAGCGCGACGGTCACGGTCAACGCCGACGGCAGCGCGGCAGTCGTCACCGGCAATCCGGACATCGGCGGGACGCGGGCAGCGCAGGCGATGATGGTCGCCGAGGAGCTCGGTATTCCGATCGAGCGGGTCCGCTCGAGCGTCGGCGACACCGACAGCAGCGGCTACACAGACGTGACCGGCGGCAGTCGGGTGTGCTACGCGACCGGGATGGCCGTGATTCGCGCCGCCGAAGATGCGCGCGAGCAACTGCGCGCGCGCGCGGCCACGATCTGGAACGTCAGCCGGGATGCCGTCGTGTGGAACGGCGGGCGCGCGATTCCACCGGAAGGCACGGAGAACGCGAAACCGCTGACGGTCGCCGAGCTCGCTGCGAAGATGACGCACACCGGCGGACCGGTCGTCGGCCGCGCATCGCTGTACGCGCCAATGGCCGGGCCGGCCTTCGGCGCGCACATCTGCGATCTCGAGGTCGATCCGGACACCGGGTGCAGCCGGGTCGTCCGCTACACCGTGTTCCAGGATGTCGGCCGAGCGGTGCATCCGAGCTACGTCGAAGGACAGATGCAGGGCGGCGCCGCGCAGGGCATCGGATGGGCGTTGAACGAAGGCTACGTGTACTCGGCCGACGGCGTGCTGCAGAACGCCGGATTCCTCGACTACCGGATGCCGGTCGCGTCGGATCTGCCGATGATCGAGACCGTCATCGTCGAAGTCGCCAACCCGCTGCACCCGTACGGTGTCCGCGGCGTCGGCGAGGTCCCGATCGTCCCGCCGCTCGCCGCGGTGGCGAACGCGATGCGCGGCGCAACCGGCATTCGCTTCACCGAGCTGCCGCTGTCGCCGCCGCGCGTGCTCGAGGGGATCGAAGCGGCGGCGGCGGTTCCGGTCCAGGTCTGACGTCGTGGCGACCGTTTACCTGCCGAGCGGCCTCGCGCGGCATACCGGCGGCGTCGACACCATCGAGATCGACGCCGCGCGCGTTCCCGATCTGTTCGCAGCGCTCCGCGATCGCTTCCCGCCGATCGCCGATCACCTCGACGACGTCGCCGTCGCGATCGACGGCGAGATCTATGCCGATCCCGGTTACCAACCGCTGCGCGCCGACAGCGAGGTGCATCTCCTCCCCCGGATTGCCGGCGGCTAAAGGCTTAATTTCTCCGTCGTGTCCGGCTTTAGCCGGACCAACGACGGTCCGCCTGAAGGCGGACACTACACAGAAATCGTTGCCGCCCCGCGCTTGAGCAGACTCTCCGCGGTGGCGACGATGGCCTCTTCGGGCGGGCGAGGCTTCCACCCGAGGACATGCTGCGCCTTCGCGCTCGTCGCCCTGCGCGTGCTGTCGAGCAGCGGCACCAGCGGGCGAAGTCTCCGATCGAAAAGCGCGGCGACGCGTACGAGCCAGTTGGGAAGCTCGCGCGTCGGCACGTTCTTCGCGGCGTCGCCCAGGCGTTCGCGGAGCACCCGGGCGATGGCGGTCATCGACATGATGTCGCCCGAGCTGGCGATGAAGCGCTCGCCTCGGGCGGCCGGATGCGTCATCGCCCGCACGTGCAGGTCGGCGACGTCGCGCACGTCGACGACGCCGAAATAGAGCCTCGGACAGCCGGGCATGCCTTTCAGCAGCCGCGACACGAGCTCCGTTGACGACGATACGTCCGGCCCGAGCACGGGACCGAAAATTCCCGTGGGATTCACCGCCGACAGTTCCAGCCCGCCTCCCTCGGCCTTCATGAAGTCCCACGCCGCGCGTTCGGCGATCGCCTTCGAGCGCACGTAGGCGCTCATCTCGCCGCCGACGTTGGTCCAGCGCGTTTCGTCGAACGGCGCCGTCTGCGGAGGATGGCCGTAATAGATGGCGCCACACGACGAGGTGACGACCACGCGAATCACCTTTGCGTCGCGCGCCGCCCGCAAGACGCGGAGCGTGCCTTCGCGCGCCGGCCTTATCAGCTCGTCGTCGGTTCTCGGTGCCGCCGCGGGGATCGGTGACGCGACATGAATCACGTAGTGACAACGCGCGACTGCTTCGGACCAGCCTTTGTCGCCTTCCAGGTCGGCCGGAACAAACGTCAGCCGCCCCCTCGAGTCGACGCCGGCACTCTCCAGCATCGCGCGGACGGCCGGCTCACGTTTCAGCGATCGCACCGTCGTGCGAACCTCGTAGCCGGCGTTGAGGAGGTGGAGGATGACATGGCTTCCGACGAATCCTGAACCACCGGTGACCAGCACTGTATCCATTCTGATCCTCGCAAGCGGGTAGCAGAATCCCTGTTGTCGCAAGAGTAGACTACGTCGTGACAGTCAGCACGCCCTGATTCGACAAGGGGGCACTCACATGAGACGCTCGCACCTGGCGGCGGTGTTCGCGGCGGTGGCCCTCGGCACGATCGGTATCATCCGCGACGCCGGCGTCGCCGCGCAGCAGCGCGCCGAAATGCACGACATGCAGCTGGTCGGCTTCAACGACCTGCAGGCGCGCAGCGCCTACCAGCCGGTGATTCACAAGCAGGGGAATCGCTGGCTCGCCTACATCGGGCACCACGGCGGCAGTCAACTCAATCCTCTGACGGGAAAAGCGGAGAGCAACGGCACGTCGATCCTCGACGTCACCGATCCGAAGCGGCCGAAGTACCTGGTGCACATTCCGGGAGAGCCCGGCGAGGCCGAAGCCGGCGGCGCCCAGATGGTGCGTGTGTGCGATGGCCGCGAGCTGCCGCACGCCGACGCCAACAAGGTCTACCTCCTGCGCACCTTCGGCAACAGCGGGCACGAAGTGTGGGACGTGACCGAGCCGACTGCGCCGCAACGCGTCACCGTCGTCGTCACCGGACTCAGGCAAACGCACAAGAACTGGTGGGAGTGCGATACCGGCATCGCGTATCTCATCTCCGGCGATCCGGCGTGGCGCACGACCCGGATGACCAAGATTTACGACCTGAGCGATCCGGCGCACCCGGTGTTCATTCGCGACTTCGGTCTGCCCGGCCAGCAGCCCGGATCGACCGGCCCGGTGCCGACCGAGCTGCACGGGCCGATTTCGCTCGGTCCGAAAGCGAACCGGGTCTATTTCGGCTACGGCACCGGCGCACGAGGGATCGTGCAGATCGTCGATCGCGAGAAGCTGTTGAACGGTCCGAAGGAACCGACCGACGAGAACCTGGTGTATCCGCAAATCACGCGCGTCGATCTTCCGCCGGACGTCGGCGCGCATACGGCATTCCCGCTCCTCGGCATGGATGTCGCCGAGTTCGGCATGCAGAAAGCGCCGGCGCCAAGGCCGGCTGCTGCTGCGGCCACTGCCGGCGGCCACGATCATGAGGCAGCCGCGCCCGTGAACAGGACGCAGGCGCAGCGCGACTTCATTGCCGTCGTCGGCGAGACGATCGCCAACGAGTGCGTCGAGAACCGGCAGATGCTGCGCATGCTGGACGCAACGGTCGAGACCCGCCCCTTCGGCGCGTCGTCGTTCACCGTGCCGGAGTCGAGCCGCGATTACTGCAGCCGCGGCGGGCGCTTCGGGACGCATTCCTCGAACGAGAACTTCACGCCGATCTACTACAAGCGCGTGCTGTTCCTCGCCCACTTCAACGCCGGCGTGCGCGCGGTCGACATCCGCGATCCGTTCAACCCGCGGGAGATCGCCTTCTATGTTCCGGCCATCACCACCAAGACCGACAAGCGGTGCGTGGGCAGCGGCAGCGATCAGAAGTGCAAGGTCGCCATCCAGACCAACAACGTCGAGGTCGACGATCGCGGCTACATCTACATCGTCGATCGCGCGAACACCGGCATGCACATTCTCGAACTGACCGGCACGGCCAAAAGCGTCGCCAAATTCTGATCTCGAGGATGCGCAGCGGATTCCCGTAGCGCAGCCCTTCAGGGCGGCCCGCGCCGTCGGCAGGCCTGAAGGCCTGCGCTACGAGAGGCCGCGCGTAATCGTGCAACCGATCGAAGTTATCGTCTCGAGCCCTCGATCCAGATGCGCGGGCCGGCGCCGCGGCGGCTGAGGCGATCGCCCGGGTTGACGAACTGACAGGTGTCCAGCGACAGGCAGCCGCAGCCGATGCACTCGGTGAGGCCCGCGCGCATCCGTTCCAGTTCGGCGATGCGCGCGTCGATGCGGCTCTTCCACCCGCTCGACAGCCTGGCCCAGTCGCCGCGCTCGGGCGCGCGGTTGCGCGGCAGCTTCGCGAGCTCGCTGCGAATCTCGTCCAGCGAGAGCCCGACCTTCTGTGCGAAGGTGATGAACGCCACGCGGCGGATCACCGCGCGCGGATAGCGGCGATGCCCTGAATCGGTGCGCTCGGCGTGGATGAGCCCCTGATCTTCGTAGAACCGCAGCGCCGACGTCGCCACGCCGCAGCGCGCCGCCACCTCGCCAATCGTCATCGCCTCGCCCATGCCGCCAGTCTGCGCGTTTTTCCGCTTGACTTCAAGTGCACTTGAAGTTCGATCCTTGGAGGCATGAGCGGATGCCACAGCGCGTTTCAGGACGCGGTCGCGCAGCCCTTCAGGGCTGCGCGCGGCCGTCAAGCAGGCCTGGAGGCCTGCGCTACGGCGAGGCCGCGGTGATCATGAAACGCACTCTCAGGCGCCGCCGAGAGGTGCACTGATGTCCGAATCGAAGCAAGTCGCCCTGATCACCGGCGCGAGCCGCGGGCTGGGGCTGGTTGTCGCGCGCGTGCTGGCCGACCGCGGTTATGCCCTGGTGATCAACGCCCGCGGCCGCGAGGCGCTCGACCAGGCCGCGGCCGGGTTATCGCTGATCTCGCCGCACGTCGTGAGCGTTGCCGGAGATGTCACCGACGCAGCCCTGCGGCTGCAGCTGATCGACGCCGCCCGCGGGCTCGGCGGCCTCGACCTGCTCGTCAACAACGCCTCGGAGCTGGGCGGCGTGGGCCCGCTCGTGAACTTCGACGTGCCGCGGTTCGGCCGTCTCTTCCCGGTCAACGTCGGAGCGCCGATGGCGCTGACGCAGCTCGCGCTGCCGCTGCTCGCCGAACGGCGCGGGCTGATCGTCAACGTCACGAGCGATGCGGCGACCGGCGCGTATCCCGGCTGGGGACCATACGGCGCGACCAAAGCCGCGCTCGAGCTCCTGACCCGAACGCTCGCGACCGAGCTCCGCGATGCCGGCGTGTCGGCGCTGCTCGTCGATCCCGGCGACATGCGCACGCGCATGCAAAAGGAGGCGTTTCCGTCTGAAGACATCTCGGATCGGCCGCTGCCGGAGGTGACGATCCCGTTCTGGAACTGGCTGTTCGACCAGGATCCGGAAACGGTTCGCGGCCAGCGGTTCGCAGCTCAGCAGGAGGACGCGCGATGGCTGCAACCGGCGTAATCGCCGACTTTGCGCTGCCGGCGGCGCTCGAAGCGGGTGAGCCGCCGGAGGCGCGCGGCCTGGCGCGCGACCAAGTGCGCCTGCTCGTCTCGAACCTGGCCACCGACTCGATCGAGCACGCGCGCTTCCACGATCTGCCGCGCTGGCTCGCCGCCGGCGACCTGCTCGTCGTCAACACGAGCGGCACGCTGAACGCGGCGCTCGCCGCCACGACCGAACGCGGCGAGCGGCTCGAGCTGCATCTCTCGACCCGGCTGCCCGGCGGATTCTGGTCCGCCGAAGTGCGGCAGCCCGCGACGCCGGCGTCGCGAGCCGATCGGACGCCGCGCGCCGGCACGACACTACGGCTGCCGGGCGGCGGCCGGGCGACCTTGCTGGCGCCGTATCCGTTCAGCGGAACGATCGACGCGGCGTCGCGATTGTGGATCGCCGCGGTGCTCACGCCCGAGCCGATTCCGCAGTACCTCGAGCGACACGGTCGCCCGATCCGCTACGGCTACGTCGCGCGCGCGTGGCCATCCTCCTCCTATCAGACCGTGTTCGCGACCGATCCCGGATCGGCGGAGATGCCGTCGGCAGCGCGGCCGTTCACGCCGGAGCTCGTGACGCGCCTCGTCTCGCACGGCGTGCAGATCGCGCCGGTCCTCCTGCACACGGGCGTCGCCAGCCTCGAGGATCACGAGCCGCCGTACGAGGAGTACTACCGCGTCCCGCGCCAGACCGCCGAGCGCGTCAACGCGGCTCGGGCCCGCGGCCATCGCGTGATCGCGGTGGGGACGACGGTCGTTCGCGCGCTCGAGACGGTCACCGACGACAGCGGCCTCACGTCGCCCGGCAGCGGCTGGACGAACCTGGTGATCACAGCGGACAGGTCGCTGCGGTCGGCGACCGGCTTGATCACCGGGCTGCACGAGCCGCGGGCGACGCATCTCGCGATGCTCGAGCGTGTGGTGGATGCCGCAGCGCGGACGGCGGGATCACGTCAGGCCGGCGGCGACGCGTTCTGCGCGCCGTGCCATCTCGAGCGCGCCTACGCCGAAGCCCGCGCCACGGGATATCTCTGGCACGAGTTCGGCGACTCGCATCTGATCATCGGAGCATGAGGACTACTTGTTCTTCTCGCCCGCCTTCTGCCTCTTCCAACGCGCCTTCTGCGCGGCGGAGATCGCGGCGCGACCCCTCGCCGATATCCGCCGCGTCGGCGCTGCCGCCGCCTTGTCGCGGCCAACCCTCAGGATGAAATTCACCGGCAGCTCGTCGCGGTCGAACGAGTCGCGCAGGTGAGGGAAGGCTTGCGCCAGCATCTTCAATTCAGCCAGCAGCTCGCGATAGCGCGCTTCGGCGCCGCGCCTGGCCAGGTCGAGCATGTGGGACGAATGCCTCGGCATACGCGCAGTGTAACAGCCGCCTGCGTGGAATCACACCCGCTTCGCGGCCATGCGATCGAACAGCTCTTTGAGCAGCAGGACTCCCGCTTCGGCGTCGTGGCGGTTCGGCTCCTCGTTGGCGTCGTTGAACCCGAAATCGTCGCCGCCGGGAATCGGCTGCACGACGATCCCGTCGCGCCGCGCCACCACGTTGAGGTCCTTGTAGACCAGGCTGTAGTGGACGTCTTCCTGCGGGATCAGCCACGCGATCTGGCCGCGCACCGGGACGATGCTCTCGTCCGACCAGAGCTTCCTGCCGCCGTAGCCGGGGCAATTGATGATCACCTTCTGCGGCACGGACGCGACCTCCTGCGGCGACTGAAACTCCCTGGTCTCGATCGTGCCGCCGCCGATCAGGAAGTCGTTCATCAGCTGGCGTGAGTAGTCGGCGACGTTGAACGTCAGGCGCGATGTCCGGCGCGCGTACCTGGTTGGAAATGGATGCGAGCCTTCCGGCAGGTCCTGAAGACCGGGCGTAATGTCGGCAATGCGCGACTCGTAGTGCGCAAAGTCGTGGTGCGTCGCCGAGTCCTCCGGCGGCGGCGCCGGTCGCGCGCTCGCTTCCTGTCGCTCGCCGTTGCCTTCGCCGGGCGGGGTATCGGCGAGGAAGTACGAGTCGGTCCACTCAATCGGCGATCCCGGCATGCCGAGGTAGCTCTGGTACATCGCGAACGACGTCCGCGCCATCGCCTCCCACTCGGCGCCGAACTCCGGCGCCGCCGCTGCCGTCAGCGCGATGCGTGAGTCGGGACTCCACACGCCGGTCGCCCGCGACGAGCGAACGTAGGGCGGCCGCTCCTTCGCGAAGATCGTCACGCGCAGGCCGGTTCGCTGCGCCGTGATCGCCGCCGTCAGGCCGAGCGCGCCGCACCCGATCACCGCCACCTCGCGGGTTCCCGCCGCAGCCTCGCGAGCCTTTCTCACCGCCACGTCGGCCGCGCCCCACGACAGCGACCAGCCACTGCCGCCGTGCCCGAAGTTGTGCACGACAACCTTGTTGCCGACGTGCTCGACGTCGGTCCGTGGCCCGGCGGCGCGAAACGGCCTCAGGCACACGGTGGTTCGAAAGATCCGGTCGACGTGCGCGCGTATCGGGACGATCGGCCCCACCGCGTCGTAAAACGGCAGCGCCTGTCCGCCGGCCGGCGCGGCCCCGCGTTTCCCGCATCCGGCGAGGCCGGCGAGGCTCAATCCGGCAAAGGCGCCCGAGCGCCGCAAGAACGATCGACGATCCATCGCGAATCTCCTGATGTGGTGTGAAGAGAGGCTGACAGCGTAACGCAGACGGCGTGTCGCGCGAAGGCTTCAGATTGCGGTTCAAGACTACTTTCGGCCTGCGTAGCGCAGGCCTTCAGGCGGCCAACGGCCGCCGGGCAGCCCTGAAGGGCTGCGCTACGGTACTTTCTTGAACGCGCTGTTAGAGGTCGGCGCTTACTTGCACTTCACGAGGCGCGGCGTCGTCCCGAAGGTCAGGGTGAAGCTGCCGAGATCCTCGTTGCTGTCGGTGAGCACGATCGACACCTGCATGTCGTTGCCCCTCACCGTGCCGGAGAGCCGCATCGGACGCTGCGTCGGACCGTCCGGGGTCGTCGGCCCGGGCCGCTCCTGCAGGAATGTGCCGCTGGTCACGAAGCGGCCTTCTGCGTCCGTGTCGATCGTCCCGGGCGCAGTCGCGCGGCCGCAGTCGAATTCGATGTCGGTCGACGCCGACGCAACGGTCATCGAAATGTGCGGGCCGCCCCACTGCCCGGCCTTTACCGGCGAGTCGGGTGCCATCGATGTCGCGGACATGGCGCAGCCGGCGAGGATGCACGCGGCGAGCAAGGCGCCGTACAACCGGCCCGTCCGTCGGATCCGCAAGTGCTGAAGTCGATCCATATCCAAAGACTACCGTAGCGCAGGCCTTCAGGCCTGCCCGTGTCGGGCAGCCCTGAAGGGCGGCGCTACGATCACGCGTCCGGCCCGACCGCTACGGCGTATACGTGCCCTTCAGCGTCACGCCGGAGAAGGCCGCGAACCCGCGAATCATCACGTACCAGTCGCCCGCCGTCGGATTACTGATCGTGCACGTCTCGCTGTTGCCGTTCAAGAACGGCCGGCACGTAAACGTCGAGGTGGTCGGCTTCGCGCCGAAACGGACGTAGAGATCCGCATCGCCGGTGCCGCCGCTGATCGTGAACACCACGCTCGTCTTGCCGGCGGGAACGGCAAGCTTCCAGAACTGCTGCGAGCCGGAGGCGCCGCTGATCCCGGTGACCGGCACACCGCTGGTGAGCAGCGTTGTCGCCGCGGTCCGTCCGGTCAGTGTCACTCCCGAGTAGGCGCTGAAGCCGCGAACCATCACGAAGTACGAGCCGGCAGCCGGCGCGTTGAAGGTGCACGTCTCGTTGTTGCCGGAGATGAACGGCCGGCAATCGAACGTCGTTGTCGTCGGCGCGCTGCCGAACCGGACGTAGAGATCGGCGTCACCGGTGCCGCCGCTGATGGTAAAGGTCACGGTGTCCTTACCGGCGGGCACGTTCATCACCCAGAACTGGTTCGAACCGGTGGCGCCGGAGATGTTGGCGATCGGCACGCCGTCGTTGAGCGCGGTCGGCCCGCCGGTCGTCACCGTCACCGACGCCGACGCCGTATGCGTCGTTGCGCCCGATGTGCCGGTGATGGTGAACGACGTCGTCCCGGCGGCGGCAGTCGCATTTGCCGTCACGGTCAGCACCGAGGTGTTTCCGGCGGTCACCGTTGCGGGGGAGAACGATCCGGTCACACCGCTCGGCAACCCGGAGGTTGTGAGCGTGATCGCCTGCGTGCTGCCGTTCACAGCGGTCGTCGTCACCGTGTACGGCGTGGAGCTGCCACTGGCAACGGACGCGGACGCCGGCGACACGGCGACGGTGAAGTCGGGCGCGGTCGGCGGCGTGACGCTGACCGATACCGCTGTCGAGTGGCTTCCCGATGCCGCGGTGCCGGTGACCGCCACCGAGTAGGTGCCGGTCGCTGCGGTGCCGGAACTGAAGGTCATCGTCGATGCGCTGCCGGCAGTGACGGACGCCGGCGAGAACGAGACCGACGCTCCGGCGGGAACGCCGCTCACGCTGAGCGTGACCGCCTGCGCGGAGCCGCTGATGACCGCCGTGTTGATCGTGCTCGGCGCCGAACCTCCCGACGCCACCGTCAGCGACGAGGGGTTCGCGGAGATCGAGAAATCGTTCGTCGGCGTCGTTCCGCCGCAGCTCGGGAACTTGAAGCTCGCGATCCGCGTTTTCCAGTTGAATGTACCGTTGGCCGGAATGTATTCGTTCGCGTACCAGAACGTGCAATCGTCGGCCGGATCGATCTGCAGCGACGAGTAATCGCCCCACCGCGACAAACTGCTGCCCTGCGCGCCGGCGCCGGTGATGACGATGCCCTCGCCCTGCGTCATCGTGCCGGCCGCCTCGCCGGCGAGCCGGCCGGTATAGCGGATCGACGGCTTCGTCGTGCTCGACGAGGTCGAGAAGCCCAGGCCGATGTTGCCGGATTGATCCATCGCCGCGCTGCCCATCCACCGGAATGCGCTGTCGGGCGCGTAGGTGCCAGCCTGGAAGAGGCTGAGATTGTTCGAGGCGTCGACGCGGAGCTCGTACCAGCGAACGCCGACATTGGTTCCAACGGTCACCGCGTGATTGGTGACGATCGCATGATGGCCATCGGCGAAGCTGCGATACGCGGCGCGGTACATCAACCGGTCGGACAGCGAGTCGAGCGAGCCGCCGCCGCTCTGCGGGATGCACGTGCCGCCCGCGCCGCACGCCTCGGTGTAGGCCGGCACGGTCAACGACGTCGGGCCGGTGAAGGTCGAGTTCGCCGGCGTCGTCCAGTCGACATGGAATTTCCAGTAGGCGAGCGAGGTGCTCGTCGTGCCGAGCGCCACCACCGGGTTCGGCGCGCCGGCCGGCGGAAGCAGCGTTCCGTCGAGGTCGGCCGGGAGCAGGCCGCCGAAAGAGGTCGACGTCGAGAAGCACTGCTGCGTCGCCGCCGCGCCGCTCAGCATCTTCGCGCGATCGAACGCGCACACCTGCGAGCCGAGGAACGACGTGCCCGCGTTGTTGAACATGTTGTAGCTGATGTAGTACGCGTCCGGCCAGACGCCCATTTTCGGGTAGTCGGGAAATCCGGTGTAGTTGAAGGCGTAGCGGAAATACGCGCCGGTCGGATCCGGCGTCTTTGATACCGCGACGCACTGCTGGAACGGCGTCGACGTCACCTGGAACTGCGAGATGATCCAGCGGTCGGCGAGGCGATCGTAGGTAACGATTGGATCGCCGTCGTTGTCGAGCTGGCAGCCGCCGCCGAATCCCGCCCACAACGTGTTGATCGCCACCGGCCCGAACACCATCGTGCCGGCCTTGTTGAACACGGCGAGATCGGTATTCACAGTCTCGACGACGTGGTTGGGACCGACCGCGGCATTGGTGTCCGGCGGTGCCGAATTGACCGAGAACGTTCCCGCGGGACCGGTGACGCCGTTGCCGATGCCGTCGAAGTTCGTCGTTGTCGCCGGCGCGGCGAGCGCCGCGACGGACGTCCGCGGCGCCTGCAGCACCGGGTCGGGGCCGAACGATGGATTGCGCGACGACGGAATGCGGCGCACCGGCTCGGCTTCGAGGATGCCGGCGAGTCGCGGTCCCGGCGGCATCTCGCGCAACGGCGGCGACACGTCGTGATAGGAGTCGCGGTTGACTTGCGCGCGGCCGCTCTGCGCGAGCGCGGTCGCGGGCAGGGCGAGAAGCAGGATCACAGCGTGACGCAGTCGAAGCATTGTGTTTAGGTCCTCTGCCTGCGTCGGGGAAAACGCCGGCTGGTAGTGGAACGCGTTTCTAGCATGGGACCGAACACTGTCGCAATGCGCCGACGAGCCGGAATTTCACGGATCGGCGCGCTGTTCGCGCGCCGCCATCTATTTCAAGCGCAAATAGTCGAGCTGCTCATCTGCATGCAGCCTCTACAATCGTCCGTCGTGAAGACTCTTTTCGCCCTTCTCGTGGCCACCACGTTCGTTGCCGCGCAAGCGCCGCAGGTCGGCCTGATCGCGCCGCTGCCGCCGCCCGCGCCCGCGTCCACCTTCGACGTCAGCGAGAAGACGATCCTCGAGCTGCTCGCCGCGCAGCGGATCGGTACGGTGACGTCGCACGACCTCGTCGAGAAGTACCTCGCCCGCATCAAGGCGTACGACCACGAAGGGCCGGGCCTCAACGCGATGATCGCGCTCAATCCAAAGGCGCTCGAACAGGCCAGTGCCCTCGACGCCGAGCGTCGCGCCGGCCGCGTCCGCGGGCCGCTGCACGGCATCCCGATCGTCATCAAGGACAATTACGCGACGGTCGACATGCCGACGACCGCCGGTTCGAGCGCGCTCGCCGGCTTCCAGACCGGTCGTGATGCGTTCATGGTGAAGAAGCTGCGCGACGCCGGCGCCGTCGTGATCGGCAAGACCAACCTGCACGAGCTCGCCTACGGCATTACGTCGATCAGTTCCGCCGGCGGGCAGACGCGCAATCCGTACGATCCGACGCGCAATCCCGGCGGATCGAGCGGCGGCACCGGCGCCGCGGTGGCGGCGAGCTTCGCGGCGGCGGGGATGGGCACCGACACGTGCGGATCGATCAGGAATCCGTCGTCAGAGAACAGCCTGTGGGGGCTCCGCGGCACGCTCGGGCTGTCGAGCCGCGATGGCATCGTCCCGCTCGCCCACAGCCAGGACATCGGGGGACCGCTCGCCCGCACGGTCGGCGATCTGCTGCTGATGCTCGATGCCACGGTCGGCTTCGATCCGGCCGACCCGATCACGCGTGAGAGCCAGGGCCACATTCCGCGCACCTACAACGGATCGGTGGGCGATGCCGGCCTCGGCGACGTGACGATCGGCATCCTCGAGCCGCTGTTCGGCAGCGCGCCGGAAGACGGCGAAGTGGCGCGCATCGTCCGCGATGCGGTGGACGCCTTCCGATCGCTCGGCGCGGGGATCGTCGACGTTCCCTATGGCGAGCTCGACGAGCTGCTCCGCGACACGAGCGTCATCAACGCCGAGTTCAAGTTCGATCTGCAGGACTTCCTCGCCAGGTTTCCGTCGGCGCCGATGCATTCGCTGGCCGAGATCCTGTCGAGCGGCAAGTATCACCAGGCGGTCGAGGGCGTGCTGAAGCGCGCGAGCGAGGTCGCCTCGCGCGACAGCGAGAGCTATCGCGCGTCGCTGGCCAAGCGCGGGCAAGCGCGCACAGCGATCCTGTCGCTGATGAACCAGCGGAACATCACCGCGTTCGTCTACCCGACGCTGCGCCGCAAGCCGGAGGTAATCGGGAAGCCGCAGCAAGGATCGAATTGTCAATTGAGCGCGGCCACCGGTTTCCCGGCGATGAGCATGCCCGCGGGATTCACGGCGGACGGACTGCCGGTCGGTATGGATCTATTGGGCCAGCCGTGGAGCGAGCCGACGCTCCTCAAGGTCGCCTACGCGTACGAGCGGCTGGTCGCGCCGCGCAAGCCGCCGAAGACGGTGCCGCCGCTCACAGTCAAGTAGCGCGAAGGATTCACCCGAGCGATCAGCCGGCGCCGCCGCTGTGCGATCGTTCAGCCATGCCGACCGTGCAGGTGCGATACATCGTCGACGATGTCGATCGGGCAATCGACTTCCACACCCGGCAGCTCGGATTCACGCTCGTGATGCACCCGGCGCCGCCGTTTGCGATGCTCTCGCGCGGCGACCTGCGCCTCGTGCTGAGTGCGCCCAACCCGAGCGGCGGCGGCGGACAGGCGATGCCCGATGGCACGATGCCGCGGCCGGGCGGCTGGAACCGGTTCGCGATTCAGGTCGAGGATCTGGCCGCGACGGTGCAGACGCTGCGCGCCGCCGGCGCACGGTTTCGCAACGACATCGTCACCGGCGTGCGACGCGCGCCTGTCCTCCCTCGTCTACGAACGTGGGCTGTTGTGAAGCAGCGAACGATCGCGAGCGTGATTCGTTCCGCGCTCTCTAGGTTCGAGCTTTAATGCCGCAAACGCGCCGTCGCGCGACGCCGACGGACACCTCTAGCGGCCACCGCCGCCGCGTCGGCCGCGGCCGCCAACGCCAATCGTCGGTTCCTCGCTCGTTTCACGTCCTCGCGCCGGCGGCGTCCAGCCGTCGAGCGACGGCCCGTTCTGCACGAAGCGCACGTCCGCGCTCAGCGGGTTGCCGGTGAGGTACTGCTGGCCGGCGTTGCCCCAGAACTTGCCCGCTTTGAGCGTAGCGTTGCGGCTCACGGTCAACAGCGACTGGTAGCGCGGATCGGTCTGCGCCCAGCCGGAGAAGCGCGACAGATCGTTGTTGCCCTGGATGACGACGTCGATGCCGAAGGTGTTGGCGATCT
>Ga0070666_10001018_pt1 | contig 17179 bp, 10 predicted proteins | sample KBSS23metaG_FD_64677 | JGI IMG/M metagenome (GOLD analysis project Ga0070666, IMG submission 64677) | Switchgrass rhizosphere microbial communities from Kellogg Biological Station, Michigan, USA - KBS S2-3 metaG | ecosystem: Host-associated > Plants > Roots > Rhizosphere > Soil ... | reverse complement strand
CATGCTGATCGGCCGCGAGCTGTTCCACGGCAAGTGGTAGCTACAACGCGCGCCGATCAAGGCATCGGCGCCGGCACATCGAACTGAAAATCCCGCCGCAGGCAGTGGTGAACGCAGTCGTTTTCGCGCTTCGCGACCGCCTTGCTGGGTTGCTGGCACGCGCGTAGACTCGGACAGTCCGCGCCGTTGGGGCGCGTAGTCCACTGGGTGAGGGGAAATACCATGTCTCGTTCGACGCGCATGCTCCGTCGCAAGCCGCTTTCCGTTTTCGTGCAATTCTCTTTGCCGCTGATGCTCGCCGCGTCGGTCGCACATGCACAAACGCCGACTTGCACGGTGAACACAACGGCCGATGATCCAGCCGATGCGGCAAGCAAGGTGACCGATCCCAACAACCCTGCGGTCTGGAACTACAACTCGTCCTTTCCTGGCCAGATAACCCTGCGTGACTGCATCGTCGCGTCGGATCTGAAAACCGGCACGAGCGGCGCTCCCGCCGGTGCGCTGACGATCACCTTCAACGCAGCGCTGGCCGGTACTTCACTTGTACTCGGCAGCGACTTGCCGATGGTCTTCAACAACACCGACATCGATGCCTCCGCGCTGCCTTCGCCGGTGACCGTTTCCGGCAGTGGACATCGCATGTTCTTCGTTTCCGGTCTGCCCGATTCCACCGTTTTACCGAAACCCGATCCGGATGGTGCGCAGCAGATTACGGTCAATCTGAACAATCTCACGTTGCAGAATGGCGTGGCGCTGGGTGGCGACGGTGCGAGCGGCGGCTTGGGCGCCGGCGGCGCATTGTTCGTGAACAAGAATGCCACGGTGAATCTGACCCAGGTCAGCTTCTCGGGCAATTCGGCGGCCGGCGGCAATGGCTATCAGGCCGGGTACGTTGCCGGCGGCGGTGGCATGGGCGGCAGTTCCAAGAATACGGGCGGCGGCGGCGGACTGAGTGGTTCCGCAACGGACGCCGCGGGCGGCGGTATCGGCAGCAACAGCTCCAGCGGAACCGGAGGCAATTTCGGCGGAACCGGCGTCGGCCAGATCAGTAGCGTGCAAGGCTTCAGCGCACCGGCGTTCGGTGGTGGCGGTATCGGCGATCCTGGCCAAAACGGCGGCATCGGCGGCGGCGGCGGCGAGTCGTTCTCTACGACCGGTGGCAACGGCGGCTTTGGCGGTGGCGCCGCTACCGGTACCGAAGGCGGCGGCGGCGGCAGCGGCGGCTTTGGTGGCGGCGGTGCCAGTGGCAATTTCACCGGCAACGGCGCCGGGGCGCTCGCCGGTGCCGGCGGTTTCGGCGGCGGTGGCGGCAGCGTGCACGCGGCTCCCACGAGTTTTGGCGCTGGCATTGATGGTGCCGCTGGCGCAGTTGGCGGTTTTGGCGCGGGCGGCGGCGGCGGCGGCGGCGGCGGCGGTTGCCAAACCCCCGCTTCGCCGGGTAATGGCGGCCCGGGTGGTGCGGGCGGTGTCGGCGGCGGCATCGGTGCGACCGGCGCGCAAGGTAGTGCGTGCCCCGGCGCCGGTAGCGCATCGGGTTTGAGCGGCGGCGGCGGCGGCGGCGCGGGCTTGGGCGGCGCGGTATTTGTGCGTGCCGGCGGCACGCTCAACGTGATTAGCACTACTGCCACGACGGAAACCGGCGGCAGTGCCAGCGGCGGTGCCGGCGGCGCTGGCGGCTCGGGAACCGTGGCCGCGGGCAGCGGCGCCGGCGCAGGCAGCGGCATGTTCCTGATGACGGGTGCGAACACGACGTTCGACGTCACCGGTACGATGACCATTGCCGACGCTATCGCCGACGACAGCGCAGTCTCTCTGCCCGGCGGTTCCTATACCCCCGGCGACGGCAATGGTGCGTCTATCACCAAGGCCGGGACGGGCACCCTGGTCCTGACCGGCGCCAATACATTTTCCGGCGGCACCACGATCAACGATGGCACCGTGCAAGTGGACGGCAGCGTTCAAGCAGTCACCATCAACGGCGGCACACTCGGTGGCGTCGGCGATGTCGGCGACGTGACCCTGAATACCGGCGCCGGCACGACGAGTGCCGACGGCGGTTCAATCGGCCCCGGCGATTCGCCCGGAACGCTGCACGCGCACAGCCTGAAGTGGAAGGGCGCCGCGAGTCCCGGCCATACCGGCGTCAAGTTCCAGCTCGGCTCAAACCAGGGTGGATCGGACCTGATGCAGATGGCCACGACGATGACCCAGGCCCCGGCCAGCGGCCCGAATTTCAATTTCCACTTTAGCGACGGCACGGGGGCGCCGACACCGGGCACGGATTACGTGCTGGCCAATTTCACGACGACGGATATCCCGTTGTCGGGTTTCAAGTTCAGCTACACCGGCGCCGGCGGCAGCATCACCGGCACGTTCTCGTTCGTTCCCGCCACTTACCGGCCGAATGGCGGTAAAGCGCCGGCGATCAATGGCAATGCGCTGATGTTCCACGTCAACGGCGGCACGCCAGTGCGCCTGCAGTCGTTCGAAGTGGATTAAGCGTGGCAGCGCGTTTCGTCGGTGTAGCCGGATTGCCCCGCTCCGGCTCCACCCTGCTCTGCCAGCTGCTCGGCGAACATGCGCAGATCCACAGCGAAGGCCACAGCTCGCCGCTGTGTTCGGCGCTGTTGCGCATGCGGCATGGCATCAGCGACGACGATTTTTTTCTCGCCCAGCTCGACGTCGATTTCGAGCGCACGTATGCGCACCTGCAGTCGGCCACGCGCGCGTTCGTGCGCGGCTGGTACCACGATTGCGACAAGCCGCTGGTCGTCGACAAGAACCGCGCCTGGCTGCGCAATTTCGAATATCTGCTCGCGCTGGAGCCCGACGCGCGCCTGCTCGTGTGCGTGCGCGAACTCGGCCAGGTGTACGGATCTGTCGAAGCGCAGCACCAGCGCACGATCCTGATCGATTTTCCCGATCACACGGCGAACCACGACCGTTACAACCGCGCCGATACCCTGTTCGCCAAGGACGGTGTGATCGGCAATCCGCTGCGTGCCATCGAGGCGATTCAGGATTTCGGCGTCGACGTGCAGCAGCGCATCCGTGTCGTCAAGTTCGAACAACTCTTGGCTGATCCGCAAGCGAGCATGGCCGAAACGTTTGCCTGGCTGGGCCTGCCGGCGCAGCGCATCGATCCAAGTCAGCTCACCGTGCGCCGCCACGAAAGCGACAGCCATTACCGGCACAAGTATCCGCATCAGCAATACGCGAGCATCGAGCCGTCGGCGCGGCACGCAATTCCTGCGCGCATCCAGAGCGAGATCGAACGCACCTACGCCTGGTACTACGATCACATCTATGCCGACTGGCAGCGCCTGCAAGTGCCGTCCAGGGATTGATCTCGCACGCTGGTCTGAAAAACTTGCGAGACGGTGACTTTGCGCTACACTCAAACCGTGGTAAACGGGGGTTCGCCATGAATGCGCTCAGCAATTCGGTGCGCCATGCCGCGGAGTCCCCGCGGGTGCCACCGTGGAAAGTGCTGATCGTCGACGACGAACCCGAAGTGCACGCCGTCACGCGCCTGGTGCTCGGCAACTTCCACTTCGCGGACCGCCCGCTCAAATTCCTCAATGCGCATTCGGCCAGCCAGGCCGAAGGCTTGCTGCGCGAGCATCCGGACATCGCCGTGATGCTGCTTGACGTGGTCATGGAAACCGATCGCGCCGGGCTCGATCTGGTTCAGCACGTGCGCGAACGCATGGGCAACCATTTCGTGCGCATCGTGCTGCGCACCGGCCAGCCGGGTCAGGCGCCGGAGCAGCACGTCATTTCGACGTACGACATAAACGACTACAAGGAAAAGACCGAGCTCACCGCGCAGAAACTGACGACGACGATGTTCGCCGCGCTGCGCAGCTATCGCGACATGCGCGCCATCGAATCGAGCCGACGCGGCCTGGAGCGCGTGATCGATGCTTCGACTTACATTTTCTCGCACGAACACTCGCAACACTTCGCGTCCGCAGTGCTCGAACAGCTCGCCGATCTGTTCGGCGGTGAACGCGGCGCGCTGTGCTGCCGGGTAGCGAGTACAGGATCGGCGCCGGATAATTTCATCGTCACGGCCGCTCTCGGCGAATACCGGAATCTGGTCGGACTCAACGCCGAGCAGCACCTGCCGATGTCGCTCGCGGCGTCGCTGCGCAGCGCCGTCGCCAATCGCGAAAACGTGTTCACGGATCAACACTACGTGCTCTACGTCGGCGACAGCCGCTCGCCGGAAGCGCTGGTCTACGTCGGTGAAAGTCTGCATCCGAGCGGACTTGGCAATCGTCTGGTCGAGGTGTTCAGCACGAATGTGTCGATCGCCTACGAAAACCTGCACTTGAATCGCGAATTGCTGGACAGCCAGCTGGAGATGGTGCATCTGCTCGCCGGCGCCGCCGAGACGCGCTCGTACGAAACTGCGAATCACGTGAAACGCGTCGGCGTGATCGCCGAGTTGCTCGGCCAGTTATACGGGCTGGACGAGCGCACCACGTCGGACCTGCGCCTGGCCTCGCCGCTGCATGACATCGGCAAGATCGGCATTCCCGATGCCGTGCTCAACAAACCCGGCGTGCACACGCCGGAGGAAACCGTGCTGATGCGCACGCACGCCGAACTCGGCGCCAAACTGCTCGCGGCATCCAAGCGGCCGCTGCTGCGGCTCGCTGCGGAAATCGCCGAAACCCACCACGAGAACTGGGACGGCAGCGGCTACCCGCGCGGTCTGGCCGGCGAAGCCATTCCGATCGGCGGCCGCATCACCATGCTCGCCGACGTGTTCGACGCGCTCGGCAGCCGGCGCTGCTACAAGCAGCCATGGGCAGCGGAAGACATCCGCGCCTACATCGTCGAACAGAACGGCAAGAAATTCGAACCCCGTCTGGTCGATCTGCTGTTCGAGAATTGGGAGCGCATCCACGCCGTGCGCAGGCAACTCCCCGACTCCGGCTGACGGATTAACTCAGCGGCAGAACGATTTCGAAGGTGGCGCCGGCTCCCGGCGTACTGACGACATGGATCCTGCCGCCGAGCAGCTGGGTGACCAGGTTGTAGACCACGTGCATGCCGAGGCCTGAACCGCCCTCGCCGCGGCGGGTGGTGAAAAACGGCTCGAAGATGCGTGCGCGCACATTCTCGTCCATGCCGCGACCGTTGTCGCGGCAAGTCAACTCGACATCACGGCCGTTTTGCTTCACCACAATGGCAATGTCGCCGGTCTGCCCGGGCGCGAACGCGTGGTGAACGGAATTCATCAGCAGGTTGCTGACGATCTGATAGATCGCGCCGGGATAGGTATTGAGTGAAACCGGTGCCGCACAGTCGATGTGGACGCGGTGCGGCGTCTTTTTCAGCGCCGGGCCCAGCGAGATCAGGATTTCGTTGAGATAGGCGCCAAGCTCGATCGTGCGGCGCTCCTCGCTGCTCTGATCGACGGCAACCTGCTTGAAGCTGCGGATCAGGCGGTCGGCGCGATTGAGATTGCGCAGAATGATTTCCGAGCTTTCGTTCGCCGCGATTTGAAATTGTTCGACCGCCTCGGCGGTAAGGGAGTTCGCCGCGGCGAGATTGCCGATGCGCCGCGCTTCTGCCTGCAGATGCGAGGCGGCGGTGACGGTAACGCCGAGCGGGGTATTGATCTCATGTGCCACGCCGGCGACGAGGCCGCCGAGTGCGGCCATCTTTTCCGACTCCAGCAGTTGGCGCTGCATGGCTTTCAACTCTTCGAGCGTATGCCGCAATTCTTCGTTCGCGCGCTGCAGATCGCCGGTGCGCATCTCCACGCGCGATTCCAGTTCCTCGTTGAGCTTGCGCAGCGATTCCTCGGCGCGCTTGAGTACGGAGATATCCTGTGTCGTGCCGACCAGGCGCAGTGCGCGATCGTTCGCGTCGCGCTCCACGACCCGGCCGCGCGTGAGCAGCCAACGCCACTCACCGCCAAGATCCGGCGTACGGTAGGTCGCTTCGAAGAAATCGGCCTGGCCTTTCAGATGTGCACCCAGCGCGTGTTCGAATCCGGGCAGATCGTCCGCGTGGATGTACTTGCGATATTCGTGCACGGTGCGCGGTCCGCCCGGTCCGCCGACGGCGAGGCCTGGGATGCGATTCTCTTGGACGTAGGTGCCGTCCTTCATGTTGATGTCCCACATCTCGCCGCCATTGCCCCATAACGCAAGCTTCAGACGTTCGGCGCTGGCGCGCACAGCGCGCTGCGCGACGCGCTGGCGCTGCAGATCCTTGCGCGTGCGCCAGCCGATCCAGCCGCCGATCGACAGCAACGCGACGCCGTAACCGAGCAGCGCGATCGGCGACAGCCACGGCACCGGCAGCATGCGCACCTGCAGCTTCGCTTCCTGGGCGTTCCAGATGCCACCGTCGCGCCGCGCGCGCACGCGCAACGTGTAGTCACCCGAAGCGAGGTTGGTGTATGTGGCATAACGGCGCGCCGCGCTCGTCGGAATCCAGTCGCTATCGAGACCCTCGAGCCGGTACGCGTATTCGATAGCCTCGGGATCGGCGAATTCCAGGGCGCTGAATTCGAAGCCGACATTGCTCTGCTGATGGCTGAAAACGGCTTGTCCGCCATCCCAAGGCGCGCGTTGCAGCGGCGACTTGGCGTCGCGCCAGCGCAACTGCGCCAGTTGATTGTCGAGCAGTACGCCGGTCAGTACCGGCCGCGGCGGCGGCGGCGGCTGCACTGCGCCCGTGTCGATGATCGTCGCACCGGCGGGTCCGCCGAACACGATGCGGCCAGCGCTGAGTCGTGCACACGAATTCAGAAAATAGCCCTGTCCGAACGCGCCGGCCTGGGCGCCGAAGTTCGTCACGTGGCGTGCGACCGGGTCGTAACGACTGACGCCGACCGTCGTGCTGATCCATAGCGCATGTGCTGCATCCTCGACAATACAGCCGATCGCATCGGCGGCGAGCCCGTCCGCCGTGGAGATATTCTCGAAGCGCGGCACTGCGGAAGCCGGCAGCAAATGGTGCAGTCCGCCGCCCTGCGTGCCGATCCACAGCGCGCCGCGGCTGTCCTGCATCAGTGTCGTGATCGTGTCGTTGCCGAGTGCCGCAGGGTCCTGCGCATTGGCACGAAAATGTTCGAAACGGTCGGTGCTGCGATCGTAACGATCCAGTCCGCCGGGCCGCAGCGCAATCCACAACGCGCCATCGCCGCTTTCGAAAATACTGGCGATCGGGCCGTCGCCAATGCTGTCCGCGCGCTTCGCATCATGCCGGTGATGCCGGAGCTGCGTGCAACCTGCGCACATTTCGTCGAGGCCGCCGTCGACCGTACCGACCCACAGCGTACCGCTGCGATCCTCCAACAACGAAAGCACATCGTCGCTGGCGAGACTGTCGGGATTGGCGCGATCATGGCGATAGGCGACGAATTTCGCTTCACCTTGAGACAAGCGCTGTAGTCCGCCTCCGGCCGTGGCAACCCACAGGTTGCCATCGTGTGTGCGCATGACCCATTCGATCACGTTCGGTGGCAACTCGCCGGGGCCGCTGCCGGTCGCGAAACGCGCGACGACCCCGGCCTGCGGATCGAAATGCACGAGGCCTCCGCGTTCGGCCATGCCGAACCAGAGCGTATCGTCGGCATCGCGCCACATTGCCGGAATCGGCCGCGCTGGCAGCGTCCGTGAATTGCCGGCGACAGGACGCACACTCGCGAACGCCTCGGTACGCGGATCATGCACACTGAGTCCGTCATTCCACGAACCGGCCCAGATCAAACCGTCGCGATCGATCAGCACGCTTTGCTGGCGGTTGCCGGCCAGGCTGTGTCGATCAGTCGGATCATGCTGGAACTGGTGCACGCTCTCTTCGTTGGGATCGACACGCAACAGGCCGCCCGCCTTGGTGGCCAGCCATAAACGACCCGCGCCGTCGAATTTCATGTCGCGCACGTCGTCATCCGGCAGCACATGTTCCGCGCCGGCCGTGCGATAACGCCCCAGGATGCGGCCGTCCCCCGCCAGTCGATACACACCGGCGCCAGTCGCGGAAGCCCAGATTTCGCCATTGGGCGCGATCGTCAGCGCCTGGATATCCAGTGATTGCGCTGGATCCAGCTGCAGCTCACGCATATTCGCCGCGTTCGCATCGCAAACCCACAGGCCCGCGCGTGTGCCGAGCAGCACCGAACCGTCGGCCTGTTCTGCCATGGCGCGTACGCCGGTCAGCGGCGCACGCATGCCGAGCGGGGTGTCGAGAAACGAGCGCGTGGTGCGATCGAACCATTGCAGCTTGCCGCCTGCACTGGCCACCCACAGCCAGCCGCGGCGATCCAGGATCAGTGCGGTGACCAGATTGTTCGCCAAAGCGTTGTTTTGGGCGGGATCTGCGAGATAAGAATCGAAACGGTCGAGCGTCGCGTCGTAGCGGTTCAAGCCGCCGGCCTGGGTGCCGATCCAAAGCGCGCCGTCGGAATCCGCGGCAAGCGCGCGCACGTGATTGTCGGACAGTGAATGCGCGTCGCCGCGTACATGTTTGTAGACCTTGAAGCCGTAACCGTCGAAACGGTTCAGGCCATCCTGCGTGCCGATCCACAGGAAGCCGGTCTTGTCCTGCGCAATTTGCATCGCGGTGGACTGCGAGAGTCCTTCCTCGACGCCGTAATTGCGGAATCGCACGTTGAAGATGCCGGGCACATCGGTTTCGGCTTGCAGCGAGGCGCACGCAAAGAGCGCGGCGACCAGCACCGCACCTGAACAGACCCGAATGCCCCTGTCCCGCATGCTGGCGAGGCTACGCGCAGGTGCATGCGCTTGCAAGACGAGCGCAGCAGAGCGCAGGAATCCACAATTGGAATTTTTCCTGTAGTGTGAATATTCTACGGCTGCGACCTAGATTGCACGTCACTTCGGCGGGCCGCGGCCCGGCATTCAATTCCAGGAGGGGAAAATGAGCAAGGCACATTCCGCAAAGAAACCGAAACTCAAGAGCAAACCGGCAGCGAAACCCGCCGCGAAACCGGGCAAAACACCAGGCAGCTCCGTTTCCTCGAAATCGATCATGGAATCCGCGCAGCAGATCTGGCTCGCCGGACTCGGCGCATTCGCCAAAGCGCAGGAGCAGGGCGGCCATGTATTCGAGACCCTGCTGAAAGAAGGCGCCAGCCTCGAACAGAAAACGCGCAAGCTCGCCACCGGCAAGGTCGACGACGTGCGCGATGCCGTGGAAAGCGGCGTGACGCAGGTGCGTGAGCGCACCCAGGACACCTGGGATCGCCTCGAACAGGTATTCGAAAACCGCGTATCGCGCGCACTGAGCAAACTGGGCGTGCCCGGCCGCAAGGACCTCGACGAGCTGCTCAAGCGCGTGGATGAGCTCAACCGCGAAGTGCGCAAGCTCAACGGCGGCACGGTGAAATCGCTTGGCCAGGTGATGACCAGCACCGTGCGACGCGCCCGCGACGACCTCAGCGATCTGGCCCGCGAACTCGAAGAAGCTCAGCTCGCCGCCAAGCAGTCGGTCAAACGCACGGTCGCCAAGGCCAAGAAGTCGATCAAATCGGGCGGCCGCTGACGCCGCCGACGCTCAACGCCCGCCAGCCTTAAATGCCGAAGGATCCCTCCCCCGGAGGCTTTCGGCTGGCGGGCTTTTCTCCTTGAAACAAATTCAACATTACTTCCGTCGGGTTGCCTGAATTCCTTAGGTAGTCGAACATAGCCCCAGCGCGTTCCGCGCCCTCGTTCGATCAAGGAAATCCGCATGCTGCTTCGCCGCGCTGCCTTTGCGCTGGGTGTTCTTGCAACCTTCGTCGTCAACGCGGCTGATCCGGCGCTGTTTCAGGACCTGCACTGGCGCCTGATCGGGCCGTTCCGCGGCGGTCGCGTACTCGCGGTCACGGGCGCAGCGGATCAGCCGCAGCATTTCTATTTCGGCTCGGTCAACGGCGGCGTCTGGGAAACGCTCGACGCCGGCCGCACCTGGCAACCGATTTTCGATGCCCAGCCGGTCGGGTCGATTGGCGCCATCGCGCTGGCGCCCTCGGACGGAAAGACGATCTACGTCGGCACCGGCGAATCGGACATGCGCTCGGATATTTCGCAGGGCAGCGGCGTATACAAATCCGTTGACGGCGGCAAGACCTGGAATTTTTCCGGGCTGCGCGATTCGCAGCAGATCGCGCGCATTCTCGTGGATCCGCGCGATGCGAACCGGGTTTATCTCGCCGCGCTCGGCCATCCTTATGCCGCAAATGCGGAGCGCGGCGTGTTCCGTTCCAAAGATGGCGGTAGGAATTGGCAGAAGGTGCTCGGACCGAATGCGAGCACCGGCGCGGTCGACCTTGCGTTCGAACCCGGCAATCCGGACGTCATCTACGCCGCGCTCTGGCAGACGCGGCGGCCGCCGTGGGACGTCTATCCACCTGCGAACGGTCCCGGCAGCGGCTTGTACAAATCCAGCGACGGCGGCGAGCACTGGTCGCCGATCAGCGGGCATGGTTTTCCGCAGCAGGTCGGGCGCATCGGCCTGGCAATCTCCGCTGCGTCGCCGCAGCGGGTCTACGCGTTGGTCGACGGTGACGCCGGCGGTTTGTACCGCTCCGACGATGCCGGCGCGACCTGGGCGCTCAGGAATGCCGACGCGCGCATCTGGCAGCGCGACTGGTATTTCGGCGAAATCGCGGTGGACCCGCAGAACGCCGATCGCGTCTACATACCGAATACCATCGTGCTGCGCTCCGACGATGGCGGCGCCACCTTCGACGCGCTCAAGGGCGATCAGACCGGCGACGATTTCCACGCCCTGTGGATCGACGGCAAAAATCCGCAGCGCCAGATCCTCGGTGTCGACCAGGGCGCGATCGTCACACTCAATGGCGGCCAGACCTGGAGTTCATGGCACAACCAGCCGACCGCGCAGATCTATCACATCAGCACCGACAATCGTTTCCCCTACTGGGTTTACGGCGCGCAGCAGGATTCCGGTTCGGTGGGCCTGCCGAGCCGCAGCCGCGACCACAACGGCATCAGCATGATGCAGTTCCGCGAGCTCGCCGTCGGCGGCGAGGCGGACAACATCGCGCCGGATCCAGACGACCCGCAGACCGTGTTCGGCGGCCGCGTCGACAAGCTCGATCTGCGCACCGAGCAGGTGCGCCATGTCGATCCGACGTTGTCCCAGCCGGACATCTACCGCAAGACCTGGACGCTGCCGCTGGTGTTTTCCCCGCGCCAGCCGCACGTGTTGTACTTCGCCAATCAGCGCCTGTACCGCACCTCCGATCACGGCGAGCATTGGGAGCCGATCAGCCCCGACCTCACGCGCGAGGATCCCGGCGTACCGGCGAACGTGGATGCCGTGACCGCACAGGACAATCAGGATCAGGGCAAGCGCCGCGGCGTGATCTACGCGATTGCGCCCTCGCCCATGGCCGACGGCCTGATCTGGGCCGGTACCGACGATGGCTTGATCTGGCGCACGCAGGACGGCGGCGAGCATTGGGAAAATGTCACACCGAAAGAGCTTACGCCGTGGTCGAAAGTGGGCATCATCGAGGCGTCGCCGTTCGACGCGGGCAGTGCCTACGTCGCCATCGACCGGCACCGCCTGGATGATCAGAAGCCTTACATCTATCGCACGCGCGACAGCGGCAAGAGCTGGCAAAAGATCGTGGCCGGACTGCCGGACCAGGCAATCAACGTCGTGCGCGCCGATCCGGTGCGCAAAGGTCTGTTGTTCGCGGGCAGCGAGCGCGGCATCCATGTCTCATTCGACGACGGCGAGCACTGGCAGCCGCTGCAGCAGAATCTGCCGGCCACTTCGGTACGCGACATCACGATCCACGCCAGCGACGTCGTCATCGCCACGCACGGTCGCGGTATCTGGATACTGGATGACGTCAGCGCGCTGCGTCAGCTCGACGAAAAAATCGATAAAGGCCCGGCCTGGCTGTTCGCACCTGCACCGGCGTATCGCGTGCACATCGCGGCGTTCACCGGCACGCCACTGCCGAAAGACGAGCCGCTGGCGCCCAATCCGGCGGCCGGCGCTTATATCGATTACACATTAAAAGAAGCGGATAACAAGCCGATAACACTGGATATAATTGATGCAGAAGGAGCGCTAGTCCGACACTATTCCAGCGCCGACAAAGCGCCTGCCGAGGACGCGAAAAAGAGCGATATCGCGCTGGAATGGGCGGAACGGCCGACCACACTGTCCACGACAGCCGGCATGCATCGCTTCGTCTGGCCGCTACGCTATCGCGGCATTCAGACCGGTAAGGAAATCAACGCCTACGACGATGGCGTCTGGGTTCCGCCTGGAACCTACAAAGTGGTCTTGAACGCCGCCGGCCAGAAGCTCGAACAAGCGCTGACGGTTCTGGCCGACCCGCGCGTGGACCTGCCGGCATCCGCCTACGCACAACAATTTGCGCTGGCGAAGCGCGTAGAGGAGCAGCGCGAACGCATCGCCCGTGCGTCGCGAGAAGTGGAAGCCGCACTCGACGCACTGGGCAAGGCGCGCTCCGCCGCATCGAGCCTTGCCGGCGAAATTGACGCGACCACCGCCCGCGTGCGCGCGCTGTCGGGCACGCACGCCGCGGCGAATCCGCATAATGCCTGGGCGTTTCCACCGAAAGACACCCGCAGCCTGCTGTTCCTCAGCACTGAACTCGATAGCCTGCTGCTCGCCGTCGACGGCGCCGACGCGGCGCCCTCGCCGGATGCACAGCACGGCTTCGATGCTGCCTTGCCGCTGGTAGACGGGACGCTCGCAAATTGGGAGCAGCTGAAGACGCGCGACATGACGGCGCTGAATGCAAAGTTGAAAGCGGCGGGGAAAGCAGAGATCAAGCTGGACGGGAATTAAGCACTTGAGACAACCGTCCCTGGCGCGTTGCCGTTCGGCATCCATGCCACACCATCGCGCCAAGCACGCACTGCGCTTCAACGCATCGCATGAGCGTTTGGCGGCGGGGTAGGTCGAGGTAAAGGTCGATTAGACACGAATACAGGAACCATCCCTGGTGCGTTGCCGTTCGGCATCCATGCCTCACCATCGCGCCAAGCACGCGATGCGCTTCAACGCATCGCGTGAGCGCTTGGCGCTCTACCAATGCACGCCGCGCATCAGCGATGCAAACGCTATCTGCTCGCTCGACGGCTGCGCCTGAGCCTCGGCGCGTCCCTTCATGCCTTTCGCCGCGGGCGAATCGGGGAACAGGCGGAACGCAGTGTTCATCATGATCTCGTAGGCGCGCGGCGCGAGCGCATAAAAGATCTGGCCGAACGTACCCAGGCGCGTGGCCAGGCGTACCGGGCGTTCGATGATCGCCTGCACGACGAAATCCGCGGCTTCCTCCGGCGTCCATGTCGGCACCGAATCGTACATCTTCGTCGGCGCGATCATCGGCGTCTTCACCAGCGGCATGTTGACCGTCGTGAAATTGATGCCGTTGTCGGAGAATTCGGCCTGTGCGCAACGCGAGAACGCGTCGAGCGCAGCTTTCGAGGCGACGTACGCGGAAAAACGCGGCGCGTTTGTCAGCACTCCGATCGAGGAGATATTGATGATGTGGCCGCGATGGCGCGCACTCATGCTCGGCAGCAGGCCCATGATCAGGCGCAGTGAACCGAAGTAATTGAGCTGCATGGTGCGCTCGAAATCATGGAAGCGATCGTAGCTCGAAGCGATCGCGCGCCGGATCGAACGTCCGGCGTTGTTGATCAGCACGTCCACCTGCTTGTGTTCTGCCAACACCTTCTGCACGAGTTCGTCGCAGGATTTGAGGTCGGCCAGATCCGTGACGTAGGTGTGGCACACACCTCCGGCATCGGTGATTTCCTTGCGCGTGACGCCAAGTTCCTCCTCGCCACGCGCGCAGACCAGTACTTTCGCGCCGGCCGCGGCGACTTTCAGCGCCACGGCCTTGCCGATGCCCGACGATCCGCCGGTGATCAGCACGACCCGCCCTTTCACCTTGCCGGCGAGCGAGTGGTCGACGAACAGGTCCGGATCGAGATGACGTTCCCAGTAGTCCCACAGGCGCCACGCGTAATCGTCGATATTCGGCACCTTGATCTTGCTGCCCTTGAGCGCGCGTTCGGCCTCGCGCGTATCGAAGCGCGTCGGATAATTGATCAGTTTCATCACTTCGGCCGGGATGCCCAGGTCGCGCAGTACGACGTTCGTGAAACGCTTGACCGGCGGCAGGCTGGCCAGCGCGTGCTTCACCGAAGCCGGCACAAAGCCGAACATGCGCGCGTCCAGACGCATCGTCATCTGCGGCGCATGCCCGGCGCGCGCGAAGATGTTCAGCACCTCGCCGATGCGCCGCGGTGCCGGATCGGTCAGATGGAAACAGCCGCCATCCAGGCCCGGCTTGTGCGCGATATGGTCCATGGCCGCGGCGACGAAATCCACCGGCACCAGATTGATGCGGCCGCCCTCCAGGCCGATCGTGGGCATCCATGGCGGCAGCATTTCGCGCAGCTTCTTGAGCGTGCGAAAGAAGTAGTACGGACCGTCGATCTTGTCGATTTCACCGGTTTTGGAATTGCCGATCACCACGCCGGGGCGATAGATGCGGTAGGCGCGTTTGTATTCCTTGCGCACCAGGCCTTCGGAATCGTGCTTGGTCTTGAAATACGGATGATCCAGCCCCTCGGCTTCGGCGAACATGTCCTCGCGGAAGACGCCCGGATACATGCCCGCGGCGGCGATCGAGCTGGTGTGATGGAAGCAGCCGGCCTTGAGGGCATCGGCGAGTTCGAGCGCATGGCGGGTGCCTTCCACATTCGCAAGCGTCTGACTTTCGGCATCGCCTGACAGATCGTAGATCGCAGCGAGATGGAAGAAGTGCTTGATCTTGCCCGTGAGCGCCTTGCGCTGCGCCGGAGCCACACCGAGCAGCGGCTTGGCCAGGTCGCCTGGCACCGCGATCAAGCGTCCGCCGTCGTCCTCGAGGCGTTCGCGCAGATCCTCGAACTTCTGGAGCGAGCCCTTGCGCACCAGGCAATAGATATCGCCCTTGCGTGCCAGCAAATGCGTCAACAGATGTCGGCCGATGAAGCCGGTAGCGCCGGTCACGAAATACGTCATGGATTTCCCCGATCCGGTGTGATGTCGTCTTAAGATAGCAAAGCGCGCCCGCGTTGACACCGCGTTTTCGCATCGTCCATGATGCGCCGCCAAGGTGAGCAGAATCCGGGGAAACGCTATGGCCGACCAAAAAACGAAATTCGAAGCCGCCGCCGAGGACGTGAAGAAACTCGAGGAACGTCCCGACAACGACACGTTGCTCAAGCTTTACGCGTTGTACAAACAGGGCTCGGAAGGCGACGTGTCCGGTCCCAAACCCGGCTTCTTCGATTTCGTCGGCACCGCAAAATACGAGGCCTGGGCCAAGCTCAAGGGCACCAAGGCCGAAGACGCCCAGCAGAAATACATCGACCTGGTGAAGAAGCTGCGCGCCTGACGCGGCAGCTGCGCGACATGTCTCCGCGCCAGACGCCGGAACGTATTCTCGATACGAGTCTGGCGATGTTCAACGCCCAGGGCGAGCCGAACGTCACCACCAATCACATCGCCGACGAGCTCGGCATCAGTCCGGGCAACCTCTACTATCACTACCGCAACAAGGATGACATCGTCGAGCAGCTGTTCGCGCGCTACGAGGCGCGCATGGACCAGGCGCTGCTCGTTCCGGAAGGACGCCTGCCGAATCTCGAAGACGTCTGGTTGCAGCTGCACATGGTGTTCGAGTGCATGTGGGCCTTCCGCTTCCTGTATCGCGACCTCGTCGACATCCTCTCGCGCAACCGCAAGCTCAAGCAGCGTTACGCACGCATACTCACGCGCGCCTCGCACAGCGCGACCGGCGTGCTCAAGGGGCTGGCAGAAGCGCAGATCCTGCGCGCGACGACGGATGAAATCCGCGCCACGGCGGAAAACGTGCTGCTCGTGGCCACGTTCTGGTTACCCTATAACGCCGTGCGCGGCGCGAAGCCCGATCCCACGCAGGAAGATCTCACGCAAGGTATTTATCAGGTGATGCTGCTGATCGCGCCGTTCCTGCGCGATGGCGAGCGCATGCATCTGAACACGCTGGCCCAGGCCTACCGCCGCTAGGAAAACGGCCGCACAGGGCGGCCGTTGTTTTGCGCATGCGCGACGTCTAGCGCGCGTTCTTGACCTTGAGCTGCTTGCTCAGCGCGGCAATGCGCTGTGTCAACTCGTCGATATCGCGCTTGGACGGAATGCCTAGCTTGGCCAACGCCTCGGCAAGGCCGCCCTGCACGACTGCACGGACCTTCTTCGCGTTGCGCTTGAACCCGGCGCGGAATGGCGCGAGCGCGTCCTGCACTTTCGCGGTCGTCGCGGTGCCGACTTGCTGCGCCAGCTTCTGCGCGCGTGTCTGCAGACCGTGGCCTTCGGCGATCAGGCCGGAAATGACGGTGCCGCCGCGTTTCTGCGCGATCGACACAGCGCCGAGGGTTGCCAGCCAAAGCGCATGGGCCTGGTCGGCCGGAGTCTGCACTGCGGGGGTTTTCTTGATTCGCTTGCTTGCCATGTCTTTGAACCTCTCGTGTCGGATTACTGGCCGCGACTGCGGCGCCGATTCGAAAGTAGTTCAGACGGCTAGAACTTTCACACTACTCGCGCGTCGTTCCTGCCTAGCGCAAGCGAATATTCTGCCGCTCCTGCTTGCGATCCCACGCCCGCAACTCATCGCGCAGGTGCGCAATGCGCTGGCGGCCAAGCCCGTTGCGTTCTTCGTCGAGCACATTGGCATCGAGCAGCTCAGCGAGGCGCTGCGCGGTCGGCAGCATCGCGTCCCAGGCATCCAGTGCCGACAGGGGTCCGGGCAAGGTCATGAAGAAACTCACGCCGGGCGTATGCAGCTCCTCAATGCCGCGCATATCGAAGCTGCCAGGCCTGATCATGTTCGCCATGCTGAACACCGGACCGGCGTCGGGCCGGCCGGAAATCAGCCTATGAAAAATACCCATATCGCCGAACGCGAGTCCGGCTTTTTCCGCGGCCACGACGAGATCGGGGCCGTGAATGCGCTCGCCGTCGCGCGCCGCGACGAACAGCGTGACGATGCGCTCAATCGGCAGGTCAGCCGGACGCACCCCTGCAGCCGGTGCCTTCGGCGCTGCCTGCTCCGGCTGACCCTCGCTGCGCTTGGCGGCGATCGCCGAGCCAAGCC
>Ga0070666_10001010_pt1 | contig 17225 bp, 19 predicted proteins | sample KBSS23metaG_FD_64677 | JGI IMG/M metagenome (GOLD analysis project Ga0070666, IMG submission 64677) | Switchgrass rhizosphere microbial communities from Kellogg Biological Station, Michigan, USA - KBS S2-3 metaG | ecosystem: Host-associated > Plants > Roots > Rhizosphere > Soil ... | reverse complement strand
CGGCGCGTTCATCCTTTCAATTCCTCTTCTCGCCTGTCTATCCGCGACTGCCGTTATTTCGACCGCGCGCTACGATTTCACATCGAAGTCGAGTTATGAACGAAATATTCAGCAGGCTAACTTTGAAATCCCGCGTGCTCAAGAAGATCTCGCGCAATTTCAAGCGCTGGCAAGAACGGCACAGACAGGTCTAACCGCAGCTACGGGACCGTATCGCGTACCAATCCGGCTCGAGCGCGGGGGCTATATTCAGAAATCGATTCTCGCACGCGAAGCTGCGGCGAAATTGCTCGCGACGGAAACGGCTAGGACGCAAGCTTATTATCTCGACGACATCTCGGGCCTGACTGCCTATCGCGTGGAAGCGCGGCAAAGGTTGGCTACACCATTCCTAAGCAACGTAAAGCGGCTGATCCCGTTTTCTTCAATGGCGGCACTCTTTATCCTTGGTGGGCTATCTGTGAGCGCGCTCTTCGGCGTCATTCCAGCTTTGATACGAAGGGCGATCCTTACCTCCAGGCGCAAGGTGACAGCGTGAGAAAATCCGTCGACGAACTGATCGGTGAAATCCGCGGGCTAGCCCGCGGCAAGCTAGATGACACACAACTGAGTGCCGTACTCGACGAGGTTCGCACCCACTTGGATTTGAGCATCCAATCGAGATTGGAGCTTGGACAGCAGATACCGGAAGCCCAGCACGAAGCTATCGTGAGCTTCGGCGACCCAAAGGTTTTCGTACAAGGATTGGAAATGTCGCATCGTGCAAGGGAGACGCCGATTCAGGCTTCTTTCTTTCTCGCCGCTCTTGTAATGATTTGCGGAGCGTTGAGTGCCCTTCCGTTCGAACGTTATTCAAGTTTGATTCCGTTGCTGCTCCTTCAATCGCCGCTATTGATCGGCGTCATCGCCTTAGCGGTAATCGGATGGAAGCGCGCGCGCCCGCAACTTCCCGCCATGTTCACCGCGTTGGCCGTTGCCATCCCCGTGTGTACGCTCCTCGTTTCCTATTTCGCGAGCGGAAACGGGACGCTCGACTTCACGGATAAACGCGAATTGATTGCCGTGATGCAAGCGCCGGATATTGAACTGCAGCGGCAACGTGAATGGAATGAAAACTTCCGAATCGCATTTGAGAAAGGCTATCTGTTGGATCACAAGGGTCCAGGGCCGTTTCCAGTATTCGTCTATGGCAAGACCGACGGCGTTACTCACCAATATTTGGCAAATCGAAATGATGCAGCGAAGATATCGAGCATCGCGGAAATGAAGGCTTATTGGGCTGGTCGCCAAGACGTTGCCAAAGCATGGGAATCGAGCGTCAAGGGATTGCGCCTAACTGCTGCAGCAGCCCAGGCTCAATTCGACCGACCTTATTGGCTCAACGCACTTCTCTGCTTGCCGGCGGCGGCTGCTAGTACGGCAAGTATTTGGCTCATTCTGTTCATTGCTCATGTGCTCGCCGCGTGGGGTGCGATGTTGCGGCGAGCACGCAATCGAGTACGGGGTGAGATCGCTTGAGTTCGCATTCAACTTCAGAATTGATTGGAGCAATCCGCGAATTAGCCCGCGGGCGAATTGAAGACAACCAGTGCGCAAAAATGCTTGACGAGGTTCGTGGGCATCTCGATGCCGGTATTCAAGCAAGAATTGAAATGGGGATGGCGCTGGAAGCTGCGGAGGAAGAGGCTGTGCTGGGATTCGGCGATCCGCGCGAGTTCGTTCAAAAGATGGCTGGGCGCCACCCCATTCAACGATACGAATTTTTCGATCGCAAATCGTTGGTTGCTATGTTGTGTGCGTTGGCGTTCGCTTCGCTGTTCACGGCGCTGGATAGAGTGTACGGCAGCTTTGGATTGTTGCCATCGGTCTTTTATGTTCTCGGATTAATCGGATTCATAGTATGGATTGCAGTGACCAGCTGGAGAGCGAAACTTTTACCGGTCCTCCCCCTCCTGACAACCCTGTTGATCGGCATCCCAATGCTCTCTACTTTTGAAGCGTTTGGTTGGATGCCGGGCGCTAGGTATCGAGTTGAAGCCGAAAAGGAATTTGTGAATTCACAAGCGGACTTCTATGCCGCGCTTAAAGCAGAAAGCGATTTCACTTCCACCGCCAATATCGCGTTCTTCGATGCGCGCGATCTACCGCCTATGAAGATCATTTGGCGAAGAAGCCCGGATAACGGGCCCGACACGTATCAGCTTGTTCCAGCGGCTTCACGCGCCGAAGCAAATCAGTCGTGGCAGAAGACGTTGCCGAAGGCGTATGCGGCGCTTCAGAACGAAAGAGAATCTGCTGGGCAACGCATGGCTTTTGTGAGCGAGGAACTGGACCAGTCCTTCACTCAACATGTGATATCGGGAATACCTTGGGCGGCAGCAGAGAGCCCAGCGTTTGCTCTGTGCATCTTTTACGTGTCAGCTTTGTCTTGGCTCTCGAGTTATTTTTGGCGGACCTTCAAGCGACGATCGCGTCCGCGGGGACTTGCATAAATGAACAAATCCATCGACGAACTCATTGGCGAAATCCGCGGTTTGACCAATGGTCGGATGGATGCAACTCAGCAAGAGAAGATTCTTGAGGAGGTCCGTACACATTTGGATGCGGGCATTCAAGCTCGACTTGAACTTGGCGTTGATCCAAGGGTCGCGGAACAGGAATCCATTTCCGCATTTGGTAACGCGCGATTGTTTGTTGATCAGTTGAGTCAAACTGGTGAGGCAAAAGGGTCCCCATTCGACTCAGGAGTTGCCATAGCGCTCCTCCTATCCATCCTTCTTACCGCTGTAGCATTTACGGCAGCACCGCCCTTGCCTGCGTACGCATGCATGGTTGCTGGCGGAGCCCTAACAGCTTGGCGTAGTTGGAAAGCACCACGCTTACAAGTCGCTCCAATTTGTAGCGCGTTCTTAGCAGGTATTCCGATTTACTCTGCGTGCAACTTAATCGATTCCCACAGTCATTCGTTTCGGATGGACTGGGCTCAGGGGATCTATGCAAGCGCCTTTGTAGTGGGCATTCTAGGTCTGATTAGCCTGATCAGTTGGCTATTCGCATCCATTCTCCGCGGAAGCATTGGCCGGGAATATCGAGCATTGAAAAGCGAAGAGAACTCAGCGCTGCCAAGAGTCATCGATGGCATTGCTCTTGGCGTCGTCGCTGCAGTTGCAATCGCCGTGTTAGCTGGAGAGTCACTGAGCGATCACGACTTCCCATTTCAGGCTTGGGCGGGCTTTGCACTTGCTACCGCATGTTGTGTCACGGTCATTCAGGGCTGGCGAACTCGCGTGCTCGCACTTCGGAACTTGATCCTGGCATCAGCAATTTCGTTACCTATTGCCCTTATCGGATTGTCGCAAGTGTATGTTTCTCTTTATGGCGAAGTTGTGCCTAGATCACAGGTTGCTGAGTGGATCCATTATTCGAACTTCGATCCAAGGACAACAGAGCAGCAACGCATTGAGCTGTTTGCTTCAACATTGACCAAAGAATTTGCAGGGCACAGCGCACCGTTTAAGATTCCCGTATCAAGTACAACCTCCGGACAAGGGGCTGGATATCGCACTGCGACGACACGTGCGGAGGCGATCCAATTGGTCGAGCAACTGAAAGCTCACGAACTTAGAAAGTTAAAGAAAAATGATCAAGCGTTTAACCGCATCGTGGCCTATTCAAAACGGGCGCAGCGCGAGGAAACGGCGATCCTCAAGGCGCCGCTTGTTACAAACGCTATCAAGCTTGTTCCGCTTGCACTTAGCAAGGCGTGGATGGTTTGGTGCATTCTCGCGGCGGCTAACGGCTTCGCGGCCGCCGCACGGCGACTCATTCAGCGCAATAACTTCCCAAGACAAGGACTTGCATAAATGAACAAATCCATCGACGAACTCATCGGAGAAATTCGCGGCCTTGCACACAAACGTTTGGACAAGGATCAACAGGAGCGAATTATCAATGAATTGCGCGCGCATTTCGATGCGAGCATTCAGGCAAGATTTGAACTTGATCCAAACCATGTGGGCGCTGAACACGAAGCGGTTATATCCTTTGGAGATCCTGTCGTCTTTGTTGACAAGATGGTTGCCGCTCACCCACCGATGAGGAATTCGTGGATGGATCGTGACGCGAGCGCTGCATTGCTCGCTATCATGGGTCTTGCGTGCTCACTCTTGCCACTTGTTTCAAAGCTCGTTCTACCGATATCAAGACAATGGCAAGTCTTTCCTTGGACACTTTTGCTATTGCTTTCTTGCGCGGCTGCGATCTGTAGTTGGAATGCTCGGAGACCCCAGATAGTAGCGCTGGTCGCCAACTACTTCATCGGTGTAGCAATCTGGACCCTTGCTGCCACCGGCGCCGACTTTCCATTCCGTGGTCCCATTCCGGACATCGTGGCTCGCCATTTTATAGCCGCTATATCAATCAGCGGAATAGTCGGTGCGTGCATTGGTGCCTTTAGCATCATGTCGTGGGCACTCGCACGTGCACTCGAAAGAAGGAAGAAGTTGGGGCTTGCGTGACCTACATCTCGCGACGAAATTCCAGCGCGCTGAGAAGAGTCGCGGAGTCTGCGTAATCCAGTTCACCGCCGACTGGCATGCCGTGAGCGAGACGAGAAACTTTCCCCACGATCGGTTTCAACAGTCGCGCCAAATACAATGCGGTCGCGTCGCCCTCGACCGTCGGATTAGTCGCCAGGATGATCTCCTCGACTTCCCCGCTTCCGAGGCGATTCAGCAACTCCTTCACCCGCAGTTGCTCAGGACCGACACCATCCATAGGCGAAAGCAAACCGTGCAGAACATGATAAAGGCCGCGATACTCGTTGATCCGCTCCATCGCGGCCACATCACGCGGCTCTGCAATCACACAAAGAGTCGTCCGGTCGCGACGCCCATCGCGGCACGTATCGCATATTTCCGCCTCGGAGATGTTCTGGCAAGATGCGCAGAAGCGAAGCTTTTCTTTCGCATTGCGAATCGCACCGGCAAGGCGAGTTGCTTCCTCATCGGTCACGCGCAACAAGTGATACGCAAGACGTTGCGCCGACTTTGGGCCAACACCGGGGAGGCGCTCCAACTCCGCGATCAGTTCCGCCAAGGGGCGGGCAAAGACCATCAGATTTCGAGGCCGGGAACGTTGGGGACGATCGCTTGGACACGAGCGTTTCGCATCTCGGTTGCTGCCTGGAAGCCAGCCTTCACCGTGCTGACGATCAGGTCTTCCAGCGTCTCCACATCTTCCGGATCGAGGACCGATTTGTCGATCTCGATCTTGAGAAGCTGGCCCGTGCCATCGAAGATCGCCTTGACCGGACCACGGTCAACCTTCATGCGCTCTTTTGCGAGCTCTTCTTCCAGATCCTGGGCGCGGGCCATAGCCGCCTTCGCCTGCTCAAGCATCTGGCCAAAGCCCTGTCCGCCGAAATTCTTGGGAAGTTTCATGCCTATTTCCTAAATCAATCCGATGAGTGAAAATCTTTATTGGGCGCCGAGAATATCCTTGGCCATCTGCTCAAGGCGAGCACCCTCAGCGGGTAATTCTACCGCTTCAGCGCTAAGGTGGGAGTCCCCCTTGGCCCCAACCGTGTACTCGACCATCCATTCGGCCCCTGCATGCGCCCGAACCTGCTCCAGAATAGCGGCCTGTCTCTTCGGGGTTTCCGTCACCCAGGCCATCTCGAACTCCCGCTCAAACACCACGACGAGGGTCGTTCCTTTGGTGTGGGCGGCAGTGCTGCTGAGCTTCATGGCCATCGTCTTGCTAATGGCGCCCAGGCTCTCCCGCACGCTGTTCCAAACGTCGTTCGACGGTCCTTTTGGTGCCGCGGGCGCGGCCGGTGCTTCGACTGGTTTCGCCGCTCCGTTCGTCTTCGTTTCGGCGACAGGCGGCGTGACGGGCGGTTTAGGTGCCGGCTTCGCTGGCGTCTCAACCCGAGGAGCGACGGCAGCGCGGGCGGGTGGAGTTGCGGCCACCGCTTGCACGGCCGGCGCGGTCAACTGGCGAGAGACGCGAATCAATTCTGCTTCCAGCCAAAGGCGGGGGAGGGTGACATCTCGAATGGATTTGTGCGCTTCTGCAATCGCTGCTCGCATGGAGAGAAGTGCGTCCTTGCCGAGGGTCGCGGCAGTTTCATGGAGGGACGCTTCGCGGGTCGCATCACTTGTTCCGAGATCGACGCCATACGCGGCGCGGGTCAGGTCACCCAAGCGATATTCCATCGACTCAAGAACAGAGCGAGGATCTCTGCCCATTCGCCACGCCTCTTCGGTCGAGGTCATGATCGCTTTCGGATCACCTTCTTTGATCGCTCTCAAAAGACCGTCGACCAGCTCTTCAGGGATGAGGCCGAGTTGCTCGTAAACATGATTGAGGGTGATCGGTCCCTCTGCGGTGATGAGCGCTTGCTCCAAAAGAGTAAGGGCGTCGCGATAACCGCCATCGGCCATTCGTGCGATCGCCGCCAAGGCGGCGGGCTCGGCATCAGCCTTTTCTTCTTTGACGACGTGCTCAAGTCGAGCGGAAAGATCGGCGATCGTACCGCGATGAAATTCGAACTTCTGACATCGCGACCGAATGGTGGGCGGAACTTTGTTATATTCGGTCGTGGCAAGAATAAAGATGATGTGAGGCGGCGGCTCCTCGATGGTTTTCAGGAGCGCGTCAAACGCCTTGGGCGATAGATCGTGGACTTCGTCGATGATGAAGACCTTGTATCGCGCGATCGTTGGTCGGTATTCGGCGACTTCGACAATTGCTTCTCGCACTTGATCGACGCCCGATTCACTGGCGGCGTCCATCTCGTAAACGTCCATGCAACTTCCGGCAGTAATGGAAATGCACAGGTCGCAAGTGTTATCCGGTTCGGCGGTTGGACCACTTTCGCAGCAAAGGGCTTTTGCGAGCAAACGCGCGGTCGAAGTTTTTCCGGTTCCGCGAGGGCCTGTGAAGAGATAGGCGTGAGAGATACGCCCCGACTTGATGCTGTTCTGGAGTGTTCGGACGACGTGGTCCTGCCCAATCAGATCACCAAATGTTTGGCTACGGTATTTGCGATAAAGAGAGAGATGGGCCAAAGGCCAAGACTCCAAAGCTGCCGGGAATGATGCATCGCACGTAGAGCCGACTTACCGTTGCTACCTTCCGGTCCTGGCGGGGTTCACCGGTCTGACGCCGCGCAGTTCCCGGCGAGCTGCTTGAGTTTAGCACCTCGCCGGGTCTTTGGAGCCTATTGACCTTTCCCGTTTGTGGCGGGTGCCGCGCTAGCGGCAGGCTTTTGAGTGTTGCGGAGCGACGGCACCATGATGACGTCGTCGTTGCTTCCACGAAGGTCTGAAGAATCTCGATAGTTCTTCGTCTTGAGAACAACCGGCCGTCCGGCGAACTGTCCCTCCTGAAGAAGCTGATCTTTCGAGATCTCAATCGATGTGTACATCACGCGCTCGTTATCCGGCCGCGCATTACTCACCATAAAGTTCTTATCCGTCATGCCCTCTCCGTTCCAACCGAACTTGTCCTGGATGTGGGGCGGCGCGCTTCGCGGGTTGTAGTAGAACTCGATGAGGTACTTGTCCTTTGCGAACGGATACATCGTGATGTCCTTGCTCATGTCGATCCGCTTGCTAAAGTGGCGGTTTCGGACGAACAACTGATCCTGCATGTACGTCTCGTCGCGCGGCGGATCGAGGTTGACGTCGGTCGCCATCGCGTCCCAATTCATCGAACCAGGAATCGCGTTGGGCAGGTCCGCGTCCCGAAGGATAACACGAATTCGCGTTCCAACGGGAAGGACGTTCCACGTTCCTTCGATCTTGAGAATCTTTGGCTCTAGAACGGTCACTTTCGCGCTGAAGCCGACATCGAACGGCGGCTTCGTGTCGTAATCTCCGGTTGCATACCAGCCGTTCTCCTGCGCGATGTTTCCGCGCTGAATCATTCGGATAACGCTTGTATCGATGTTGCCCTTGATCGTCTGCAGGTTGTTGTTCGTTTGGTAGAAAGGATCGTTTCGATAATCCTTTTCCGCCTGATCAAGCAACGTGTACAGATAGTCCAGGGCTTCCTTCGGCTTGCCATCGCGCTCAAGCGCGTTGCGCATCAGGTTCTTTCGGGCTGGCGGAATATCGGCGTGATTGTTTGCCTTTGTAAGCCACGAGACTGCCTGAGGATAATCGTCGTCGATCTTGTGGTACCACAGCCAACCCTCTTCGTAGAACAGCTCGTAGGTTTCCGGATTGTTCGCGCAACCTTCCTTTCCAAGCGCAAGCGCGGTGGGAAGATAGCGACGATCCGATCGCTGCTCTTGGTCCGTGAAGTTGTAGCCGATGTGCCACATACCGGTCGTGTAAACGTCGACGTTTTTCGGATCGAGCATGGTCACGAGGCGGATGATGGGAAGAACGGCGTCGTAGTTACCGGTCTCGAAGAAGGTATCGCCTCGAACCCAAAGCATGCCGGCGAGAAACTCTCTGAATCCAAGGAGTTCCAAGAAGGCTTGGTCCGCGCCGAGACCGCTTGCGAGCGATGTCTTGCCAAGCGAATAATCCTTGGTCCACTGCGGATGAATCTCCGCCGTATTTAGGAACGCCTGACCGAGAAATGCTGCGGCCGCCACTCCGAGTAGCGTGTTCTTATTCTTCACGTCTTACACTTCCCTTCGATCGAAAATGACAATGCCGAGGATGAGGAGCACGGCGATGTACAGGAAACCGTAGCCGACCGTTTTGATGTAGTAGCTCGCCTCGTTTTGAATGATGACGCCGGGATGAAGAATCGGATTCTTAACGTCATAGTTCGCGAAGTTCGGGAGCACGTTCAAGATGAACTTTGCCATCAGCTTGAATGCCGGCTGCGACTGCGGGTTCTGGGCGAACGAATCGTAAAGTGGGTTCAAAACCGTTCCCACGAGCCAGAAGCCGACGCTGAGAAAGAAGTTGACCAGCGGCGCAACGAACGTCGAGAAGAACATCGCGATCGCGGTCAACAGGGACATTTCGACGAGGTACAGAACCGGCTGTCGAGCGATGTCCGCGAGCTTGCCTGCGTCTCGGTGATTGAAATAGAACATGACGAGTGCGAGCACAGTCATGATCGCCATCATCATCGCGAGCGAAAGCACGGCGCCGAAATACTTGCCGAGCAGAAACTGCCATCTTTGAACAGGCTTCGACAGGATCGTATAGATCGTGCGGCGCTCAATCTCGTTCGGAATCATATAGATCGTGAGAATGATTGCGATGAGTGCGCTCGTGAAGCGGATGACAAAGAAGATGGTGCTGATCGTCGCGCTTGTTTCCGTTCGGACGGAAAGGATGCTTAGCGCGGGGATGATGCTAAGTAGCAACAGCGCGATAAGCAAGATAACGAGTAGAACTTTACGTCGAACTGCTTCGCCGACGGTGGAAGAGGCGATTGCCCAGATTGCTTGCATGATTAGGCTCCTGCCTCCGCGATTTTGGAATTTGCGGTGCCGCGCACGGCTTCAACAAATAGGTCTTCGAGGCGCTTTCGACGGGGGACCATGCTGAGGACGGTGCCCTTCGCGCTTCGTACGGTGTCGACGATCGCGTTAACGTCTTCTTCCTCGGGCATATCAAGCAGATAGCCATCGGCGAGTTGGTGAAGAACGCCGCCAGACGAAAGCTTTCGCGCAAGTCCTTCATCGACTCCGCTGACGGTGACCTCTAGTCGTCCGCCCTTCAGCAGTTCAGTGAGCTTTCCTTGACGGGCGATCTCGCCTTTGTTGATGATCGCGACGCGGTCGCAGATCAATTCGACTTCGCTGAGCTCGTGGCTGGAGATGAAAACGGTTCGTCCCTCATCTCGGAAGCTCAGAATCAAGTCTCGAATTTCACGGTGGGCGATGGGGTCGAGTCCACCGGTTGGCTCGTCGAGGAACAACAGCTTGGGATCGTTGAGCAGGCTTTGGGCGAGGCCGACCCGCTGCTGCATACCCTTGGAGTACTGGTTGATCGTCTTGGAAGCGTCTGCCGCGAGGTTCACACGCTCAAGCAGTTTTTGACACTTGGCTTGGTCGTGATTTCCGAAGAGTGAGTCATAGAACTTGAGCAGTTCCAAGCCGGTCATGTGCTCGTAGTAATACGGCCGTTCCGGAAGATAGCTGATGACTCGGTGGACATCCATATCTCCGATCTCGCGGCCAAGGACGTAGCCTTCGCCGTAAGACGGGTAGATGATGCCGAGCAGCATCTTAATAGTGGTGGTTTTGCCCGCGCCGTTGGGGCCCAAGAACCCAAAGATCTCTCCTTCCTCGACGTGCAGGTCGAGTTCCTTCACAACATTGACTTTTCCGAGGGATCGAGATCGATAAGTTTTGGTTAGCTTCTTAGTTTCAATAGCCGCAGCCAAGCGGTCGTACCTCCAGGGTTCTTCGGGGTGCCGGAGTATACCTACGCGATCCTAATTCTCCAGGGTTCGCGGAGGGGTGTTCCTAACGACCAGATGCAACGCAAAACTGCGGGCGTCCGTGCCCGGAATTTTGAGTTTTCAACCTACGACCCTGAATTGCTTCTCAATGCGCAACTTCCTTCGTTGCGCGTAAATTTAACAGTCCGTTATAGTTCCAACAAGCCAAAAGGCAATCGTTCTCGAAATAGCGCGCCAAGCGACTTGAAGAACGATGCCTTGGTCGAAGCCTCGCGGGAAGGTGCTTTGCTCTCCTTTCAACCTTCCCGCGTTTTTTATTGGCTCGGCCCCTTCCTGATTCGTCGCGGTACCCTGATTTGGTGCCGGACGACCCCCTCGACAAAGGCGGCGAAGCTTTCGATCCCGAGAAGCGGTTGCGCGATCTGATTGAACGGATCGAGCGGGAGGAGGCTCAGCGGGCGCCCGCAGAACCGGTTACCGAACATCCGGCTGCCCCAATCCCCGACTCAGGACCCGACGACCCGGGCGACGATTCAACCGTCGAAGACGCATTGAGACGCCACGCGGCCGATCTGGGCATCAGCGCAGATGAGGTCCGGCTGGCAGAGTTGGAAAAGGAGCTTGAGGCGGTGGCGAAAGAACGTGACGACAAGGTTGAAGGAATCCAATCGGAATTTGATGAGCGTATGAGTGGCCTCGACTCCCGGATCAAGAAGATGCGGACCGACCGCGAGGAAAAGAAGGCGGTCGAATCGAAGATCCTTCAGGACAGCGCCTCGTCTGCCCGAGGCCTCGGGCTTGGACTGACCGTTGCCTACACCTTCATCGGGTGCCCGCTGATGGGCGCACTCATCGGGTGGGGCATCGACCAGTGGCGTCACACCGATATCTATAAGGGCCTCTTCATGATGATTGGCGCAGCGGGCGGACTCGCCCTGGTTGTGATGTTCCTCAAACGGGCCGACGCGCCGAAATGAGCCTCCGGATTTTCTGGACTTTCGCGCTGTCGGCAGCCCTAGCTGCCCTCATTTGTTCGTTCGCCTTCGGTGGCCAGTCCGGGCTTGAGGGGATGGCCCTTGGGCTGGCAGGTACCGGTTTCAACCTCTGGGCTCTGAAGGCGGTGATCGGACTTGCGAGCGCGCACTCGGTTAACGACATGGCGCGCCGGAAAGGAACACTTCTCATCGTCCTTGCGTTCTTGATGAAACTCCCTGTTTTCATCGTTTTAGGGTTGGTCGCACATCGAATCGGTGGGCCCGCTCCGGCTTGCTTTCTACTAGGCCTTGCCCTGGTATACTTGGCTCTGGTGGGATGGTCGTTAGCTAAGCGCTAACACCTTTCTTTTTCCTTCAATGGAACAGTTTCTACAGTCAGGCACAACCCTTCTTGCTGCTGAAGAGGCGGCAGAGCCGTCCCTCGTTGGTTCAGCAATTTACATCGCTCTGGTTGTCATCGTCGTGTTCGCCTTGATGGCATACGCGAAGAAGGATTTTAAGAACCGCGTCTTCAAGAACTGGGCGAGCCAGTGCTTTGAACAGCTTTACCTCTTCATCGAGAACATGTGCGTTGGCGTCATCGGACCGACGGGTCGCAAGTACGTTCCGATGATCTTCACGTTCTGGCTGGTCATCTTCGTCGGCAACGTCACCGCGCTGTTTATGCCGTTCGCGCCTACAGCCGACCTCAGCTTTAACCTCGGCATGGCGCTGATCTCGATCGGCTATGTCCAATACGAAGGCATCAAGGCGAACGGTCTGCTCGGACACTTCAGCCACTTCGCCGGCCCCAAACTCGCTTGGCCGCTCTTCCCTATCACGCTCATGATCTTCGTCATCGAAATCATCAGCGAAGTCATGAAGAACGTGTCGCTAAGCCTTCGACTCTTCGGAAACATCCACGGCGGCCACATGGCTGTGGAGTCGATGAACGCTCTCGGCGAACACGCCTACGTTGCCCTTGGCTCCTTCCTGCTTCCCGTCAAGATCCTTACGTGTGTGGTCCAGGCACTGATCTTCACGCTTCTGACTTGCGTGTATCTCTCGCTTGTTGTCGCCCACCACGACGATCACGCGGACGACCATGGCCACGCGCAGATGGCCCCCGCTCACTAACGAATTGCACCCTTAAATAAGAAACCTACGGAGGATAGAAACACAACTCAATGCTAGCAATCGGAATTGGAATCGCAGCTCTAGGCTGCGGAATCGGACTGGGACTTATCGGCTACGGCGCGATGAATGGAATGGCTCGACAGCCTGAAGCCATCGCCAAGCTGCAAGTTCAAATGCTGATCGCGCTCGCGTTCGTCGAGCTCGTCTACCTGCTTACGGTCTTCGTCGTCCCCGGCTCCTTCAAGAGCAGCGGCGACCCGATCCCAGCAGCTCCAGTCAGCGCATCGGCTCCTAACGGAGGCTAATCGTCATTTTCGCCCGATTCAAGCTTGCTTGGATCGGGCCCCAACCTCTAGAGAATTAGATGAGTAACCAAGAGAAGAAAAGCGGCGGAGTACCCGGAATCGTTTTAGTCGTGATCGGCGCCATCATCATGGTCGCCGGCATGTACTTTGCCGTCAATGTGCATCCAGCATTTCAGGAGACCCTTGCCAAGCAAGGGATTCCGCTCGATCTGGGTCGAACGATCGCCACCATCGGCGTCTTCATCATCCTCTTCCCTGTCATCAGGTCATTCTTCTTGGTGCCACTGGGCGAGGCGATCGGCAACCGAACGACGGAACTCGAGAAGACGTTCTCGGATGCCGAAGACCTTCGATCTGAGATGAAGTCGATGCAAGCTTCCTATGAGAAGCGCATCGCAGAAACCGAAGCAGACGCCCGCGAAAAGATTCAAGCCCAGATCAAAGAAGCTCAAGCCCTTCGACAAAGACTCGAAGCCGAAGCGGTTGGCCGCGCGGACGAACTATTGAAGCGAGCTCACGATGAGATCGCATCCGAGCGAAACAAGGTCATCACCGAGCTGCGGCTTGAAGTGGTCAACCTCACACTTGGGGCGACTGAAAAACTTCTCGGCGAGAACATGGACACGGATAAGAATCGCCGACTCGTTAACGATTTTGTGAACAAGGTCGAGGTGCCTAGCTAAGACCATGCACGACGTACGCGTCGCCAAGCGATACGCCAGAGCGCTGTTCGAAACAGCACTTGATGCGAAAGACGACAAGATGGTCGCCGCGGTCGAGGACGATCTTGGCGGCATCGTCGCACTGTTCGCTAACAATCGCCAGTTCCGCGACAGGATGCTCAGCCCCCAGGTGAGCCGCGACGATAAGTTGGGCCTCGTCAACCGACTCTTCTCCGATCGAACCACCGCTCTTACGCTTCAAGCCTTGCGCTTGATGATTGAGAAGAACCGTGAAGACGAAGTCGAGTGGGTACACCGTGAATTCGCCCGTCTTCGACGCGAGCACGAGAACAAGATTTTCGTCGTGGTGACTTCTTCGGAAGCGCTTACGAGCGACCAACAGAACGCGGTCATCAACAAGCTTGAGTCCGCAACTGGAAAAAATGTCGAAGCCGAATACAAGATCGACCCGCAACTCATCGGCGGTGTCCGAGTGGCTTACGACAATTACGTTTTAGATGGATCTTTGCGAGGGGACCTGCGAAGGCTTCGCGAACATCTCATGCACGACATCTTGAAACAGAGTTAAACGCCCACAAGGCAAACGATACAGACCATGCCAATCAAACCTGAAGAAATAACCGACATTCTGAAGCGCGAGCTTGATCAGCACGAGCGCACCGTTGACCAAGAGCAGGTAGGAACCGTGCTCCAAGTGGGAGACGGAATCGCACGTGTTTATGGCCTGCCTCTCTGCCAGATGGGGGAGTTGCTCGACTTCCCAGAGGGAGTTAAGGGCATCGCCCTTAACTTGGAAGAGGATTCCATCGGCGTGGTCCTTATGGGCGACGAGACGAAGATCAAAGAAGGCGATCAAGTCAAGCAGTCCGGACGCATCATCGAAATCCCCGTCGGCGAGGCGCTTCTTGGCCGCGTCGTCAACGCGCTCGGTCAGCCGGTCGATAACAAGGGTGCAATCGCTGCGAGCGAATTCCGCAAGCTCGAAACGAACTCTCCTGGTGTTGTTGATCGCCAACCAGTTACCGAACCTCTTCAGACCGGTATCAAGGCAATCGACGCGATGATCCCGATCGGCCGTGGCCAGCGCGAGCTCGTCATCGGCGACCGAGGTACGGGAAAGACTGCCGTCTGTATCGACACGATTCTCAATCAGAAGAAAACCCACGAGCCGGGCGGCAGCCCTGTGTTCTGTATCTACGTCGCTTGCGGCCAGAAGCAGGCTGCGGTTGCTCGCGTGGTGCAGACGCTACAGGATCACGGCGCGATGGAATACACGACTGTCGTCGTGGCAGGCGCATCGGACGCAAACGCGATGCAGTATCTTGCCCCGTTCGCTGGAGCCGCCATCGGTGAGTTCTTCCGAGACAACGGACGACACGCGCTCGTCGTTTACGATGATCTTTCCAAGCACGCCGTCGCTTACCGAGCTCTTTCGCTCCTTCTGCGACGACCGCCAGGACGCGAAGCGTATCCCGGCGACGTTTTCTATCTGCACTCTCGCTTGCTCGAGCGCGCAGCCAAGCTTTCGGACGCAAACGGCGGTGGATCTCTCACCGCTCTTCCCATCATCGAAACGCAGTCGGGCGACGTTTCCGCGTACATTCCGACGAACGTTATTTCGATCACCGACGGCCAGATCTATCTTGAGCCCGACCTGTTCTTCGCGGGCGTTCGCCCTGCGATCAACGTCGGTATCTCGGTAAGCCGCGTCGGTGGTAACGCCCAGGTCAAGGCAATGAAGCAGGTCGCCGGAAAGCTGAAGCTTGAAATGGCGCAGTACCGCGACGTCGCGGCGTTCAGCCAGTTCGCTTCGGACTTGGATAAGGCGACGCAGATGCAGCTCATCCGAGGTCAGCGATACACCGAACTCCTCAAACAGGATCTCGCGTCACCGTTCGACGTCGTCGATCAGGTCATCTCGATCTACGCAGGTGGCGTGGGCGTTCTCAACGACATCCGAAACGATGAGGTCAAGCCGTTCGAGGACGGTTTGCTCAAGTTCATCAAGGACAAATATCCGGACGTCGTCGAATCGATCCGCACCACGAACGCAGTTAGCAAGGACATGGAAGAAACGCTCACGAAGGGAATTCGTGAGTTCGCAGATCAGTTCGCAAAAACAAAGTAATCAAGCTCGCAACGTAGACCTCGAGACTAGGCGTTAGTCCAGTTCCGAGGTCTGCCTTCCGAGATCCGAAATTGAAAGATGGCAACCCTTAAGCAAATCCGAGGCCGAATCAAGGCGGCCAAGAATATCCAACAGATCACGCGAGCAATGAAGCTCGTGGCGGCGGCGCGATTCAAGAAGTCGACCGACCGTGTGTTGGAAGCGCGCCCCTATGCGGACAAGATGCGCTCCTTCATGGAGTCGCTCGCATCGGGCGGAGATTTGCCAGATCATCCTTTGATGGCGAAGAGGCCGGTCAACAAGTATTGCGTGATTGTCATCGGCGCCGACCGAGGACTTGCGGGCTCTTACAACACTGCCTTGCATCGACGCACGGGCGACTTTTTGAAAGAGACGCCGGGCACCGCATCACTCATCGTGGTCGGCAAGAAAGCGCAACAATTCTTCGGCCGACGCGGCGTTGAGATTCTGGATTCTCGATTGCTTGGAAGCGCAGGCGCCAAGTTGGAAGATGCAGTCGAAGTCGCTCGGATTGCAACAGAGCTGTTTGAATCGGGCCAGGTCGATGCGATCTACCTCTGCTACAGCAAATTCTTCTCAGCGATCCGGCAAACACCGACGGTCATCCCGTTGCTACCCATGGAGCCGCCAAAGGCTTCCGATGGCGCCGCGTCTGAGGGACTTGAATTCTCCTATGAGCCTTCGTCCGAAGTCATTTTGGACACGCTCCTTCCCCGCTACGTTCTGACTTTGATCTGGCAGGCGATGTTGGAATCTTCTGCAAGCTTCTTCGGTGCGCAGATGACGGCGATGACGAGCGCAACCGACAACGCGGGCAAGATGATCAACACGTTGACGATCAAGGCGAACCGCGAACGTCAGGCTTCGATTACCACCCAGATCCTCGAGGTCGTCGGTGGCGCCGAAGCTCTGAAGAGCTAAGCTCTTTTCGTGAGCGAGATTACTGTACGGGTTGCTACTCCGTATGATGCTGACGGAATTTCTCGCGTCAAGATCGACACGTGGCGATACGCGTACAAGCACATTCTCGATCCCACCGTTCTGAAAGAATTGGACGTCGCCAGGGATTCTGCCAAGTGGAAAGAGCGCTTATCAGAGAGCGGTGAACGCGAACGATGTTTGGTTGCTTGCGAGCAGGATCGCGTAGTCGGCTTTCTCTATCTCGGGCCAAATCGATTCGACGAGGTCGATTGCGATGGCGAGTTGCAGGCGATCTATGTTCTTCCCTCCCATCATCGACGCGGCGTTGGCCACATGATGTTAAGAGAAGGAGTCGATTGGATGGTTGCTGACGGATTTAAGTCGATGGCGGTCTTTGTGTTTCGAGACAATCCCATTGGGGTTGGATTCTATCGCTCGACCGGCGCAGAATTGCACGACGAGGCTGAATTAGAGATCGGAGGAAAGAAGTATCCCGATCAATGTTACGTGTGGCCCTCCCTCGCGGATTTGCAATCCAAGTTGCGACAGGGCGAGTAAATGGACCTAATGGTCCTATTGGGACGAGCGCCCATCGCCTACAATTCTGGAGCGCTGCTTGCCAGCGACTTACGCCCAGGAGAACTATTAAATGACGTCGCAAGCCTCTGCTTTT
>Ga0070666_10001008_pt1 | contig 17235 bp, 9 predicted proteins | sample KBSS23metaG_FD_64677 | JGI IMG/M metagenome (GOLD analysis project Ga0070666, IMG submission 64677) | Switchgrass rhizosphere microbial communities from Kellogg Biological Station, Michigan, USA - KBS S2-3 metaG | ecosystem: Host-associated > Plants > Roots > Rhizosphere > Soil ... | reverse complement strand
CCGTCATGGACGGTATGACTGTACTTAAAGAACTGCGCAAGACGCATTACGGCAAGACGGCCAAAGTCGTGGTGCTGACGAACCTAGAGCCGAGCGAGACCATTATTGAGCAAGTGATTCGTGAGCTGCCGATCTCATACTGGATCAAAAGTGATCTGGAATTTAGTGATATTATCAACCGCGCCCATGAGCTGCTCTCGCCCATAGGCCAACCTTAGCTGACGTTGTTCGCTGAGTCCATATACGACTGTTACAAATATGTTACATTGGAACAATGATTTCCTGGCGACGTATTGGGTTATGTGGTGGCATAGGCGTTCTTGTAGCGGCGATTTTTATTGGCGGCTACGCCCACCGTGCTTTGATTGTCCGGCGACTTGATACTTGGAAGTTACTGCCACGGCCTGAGCGGCTTACGGAGCTTTACTTCGACAACATTACTGGGCTACCCACCAAAATTACACCGGCTACTCCGCAACCGGTGGGCTTTGTGGTACGCAACCTTGAAGCGCGAACGGTTGAGTACCACTACGTACTGAGGGTGGCCTCACTCGATGGCAAGATCGTCCGTGAGCTAGGTAATGGGTCGTTTAGGCTTGAGGCTAACCATACGCTGACGACGACGAGTGCCGTGGCCATTCCGGCGCTTTCTCGGCGAGTTCAGGTACAGGTGAGGCTACGCTACGGCAGCATTCCGTGGGGATATAACGCGCCCGTGACGGAGGTTCAGCAAATTAATTTTTGGGCGGTGCCGGTGATTCGTACTCCGTAAAACAAAAAACTCATCCAAAAGCGCCTTTGTTTATGTAAAAACGCCCGGCCCTTTGATATCTAATACATCGTAGTATCAATATGTTACTAATTTGTAACATATTGATACTAATCACTCAGTCACCGCTGGTGAGCGCTAATTATAAGGGACCGAAAAGAATCTATGAGCAAGACTCTGGAAAAAGTTGCCGTTGTTATACCGTGTTACAACGAGGCGGCGAGTATTGCACAGGTTATCGCAAAGTTTCCACGGGCGGTTCTGGCCGAGAACGGCCTAGAGCTGACGGTGTATGTGGTGGATAATAATTCAAGCGATGGCACAGCAGAAATAGCCAAGCATGCTGGAGCCACAGTGATTTACGAAGGTAAAAAGGGCAAGGGCAATGCGCTGCGCGCTGGTTTTCGCGGTATTGCGCCGGACGCCGACTACGTGGTGATGCTCGATGGAGATGACACCTACAGTCCGGAGGAAATATTGCGTCTGATCGAGCCGCTGCGAAGCGATTTTTGCAATGTAGTGATTGGCTCAAGACTGGGCGGTCGGATTCAGGATGCGGCTATGACCACATTTAACCGGCTTGGCAACTGGGTCTTTACCGCTGCTGTGCGTGTGCTCTACCGGGCAAACGTAAGTGACGTACTTACCGGCTATTTTGCCTGGAAAAAGTCGGCGCTCGACACCCTCCATCCGCATTTGGTGAGTAACGGGTTTGCGGTGGAGATGGAGATGATCACCAAGATGGCTCGGCTGGGCCACGAGATGACTTCAGTGCCCATTAGCTACCATCCGCGGGCTGGCACTTCGAACCTGCACCCAGTAAGAGACGGCGCACGAATCTTGTCTATGCTGTTGCGAAACCTCTTGTGGTATTCGTCGAAACCTTCTTTGGCCGCGTCCTCGGGCAAGAAGCTGGTGTTCGTAAGTGACGCCATTTATCCCTACATGAAAGGGGGCAAGGAGAAGCGGCTGTATGAAATGAGTAAGCGGTTAGCGGCCATGGGCCATGACGTGCATATCTATACAATGCATTGGTGGGACGACTCCCGCCGGGAACGGCTGGAGGACGGCGTGCATTTGCATGCCTTGTGTAAGCCCTACCCGCTGTATGCCGGCAACCGGCGGTCAATTAAGCAGGGGATTATGTTTGGCCTGGCGACTTTGAAGCTTCTGCGCGTGCCATTTGATACGCTGGATGTGGATCACATGCCCTTCTTTCCCATCATTGGAGCCTGGGCTGTGTGTCGGCTGCGCGGTCGCAAGTTGTATGGGACCTGGCACGAGGCACTAACACGTCGGGAGTGGATTAGCTATATGGGCCCGGGCGGTCATATAGCGGCGGCCATCGAGCGGTTGACTACTCGGCTACCCCACACGATAACGGCGGTTTCGCCGCACACTCAGGAGCTTCTGGCCAAGGGACACGGTCGCACTGAACGGGTGTGGTCGGTGTCGCCGGGAATTGACACAGCGCTGCTTGCGGCGGTAAAACCCGCCAATGAAGCCTGTGATGTGCTGTATGCGGGCCGGTTGGTTAAGGATAAACATGTTGAGAAACTTGTTGCGGCGGTTGAAATTATTGCTCGCAAGAACACGCATGTTCGCTGCACTATTATTGGGAGCGGGCCCGAAAAAGACCGGCTCATGGAGCAGGTGAAACGCCGCAACCTGCAGCGACACATTACCTTCTTGCCCCCACTCCCTGATGCAGCCGATGTCTACGCCTACATGAAGGTCGCCAAGGTGTTTTGCACGCCATCGGTGCGAGAGGGGTTTGGCGTGACGGCACTGGAAGCACTAGGATGTGGCACGCCCGTGGTCATGATAGACAGTCCAGCAAACGCAGCCCGCTGCCTCATTAATGAGGGCAAAAATGGTAGCTTGGTACCATTGACCGAGCGGGCGCTGGCGCAGGGAATTAACCAATGGCTTGATCGGACCCAGAAACCCGATACTGCCGCGGGTGTCAGCGACTATGATTGGCAGCGGTTGGCGGCCCAGCAGCTCCAGGTGTACACCTCACTCAAGATTCTGCACGTTACTAAAAAGTACCCACACGCGCTGGGCGGTGACGCGGTAACGGTGGCCAATCTACAGCATCAGCAAGAGGAGGCTGGCCACCGAGTGGCTATATTGTCCTCCAACTGCGCGGAGATTCGGCGGGGTGAGCGTATTCACCGCTTTGGCTTGCGTGACACGCCGGCGGCATTGGATAGCATCACGCCCCGCCGAATTTTGTCGCTTGGAATGCTGTTTTTTAAGGCTTTTCAGGTGCTAAGACAAGAGCGTCCGGATGTGATCCACGCACACTCGGTGGACATGGCCTTCTGTGTGTCGTTTGCCGCGCGCCTTTACCGTGTGCCGGTGGTGCATACGTTTCACATTGTTACGTTCTACGATCAGCAGCAGTCGGCACTGCGGCGCAAAAGCGAGTTGTTGTTGGCCCGAGGCGCCCGGCTGCGGGCTGTAACCGCGCCAAATTGGCATGATGTTGCCCAGCTGCGGGCGGCCCGGCTCAGCCAGACGGTGCTTCTACCTAACGGCGTTGACCTGGCATTTTGGCGCCAGGCCTCAGAGCCGCGCCAGGGTGATGAGTTTATTTTTTTGGCGGTGGGGCGGCTTGAGCCGCAAAAAGGCTATGAGTTCTTAGTAAAGGCCGTTGCGTTGCTCAAGTCTGCTTCACCGCAGTCGTTTCGGGTACTGATTGCTGGCGAGGGTACTCAGCAGGAAAATTTGGTCAGGTTGGCGCAGAAACTGGGCGTAACCGGCAACATTGATTTCGTGGGGCGCCAGTCGCCCGAGGAGCTTCGGGGTTTATTGGCTGGCGCGGGTGCAGCTGTGTTTCCCTCGTTGTATGAAACAACACCTTTGACCTTGCTTGAAGCTTGGGCGGCAGCTGTGCCGGTTATAGCCACGCGAGTTGGTATTCTGCGTGACGCCTCGCTGGATACTCGCTCGGTTTTTCTTGTGGCACCTCAAAACGAGGAGTCGCTTATGCAAGCGATGCAGTTGTGTATGAGTGATGCGTCACTTAGGCTGGCCACAGCCTCAGCGGGCCATCATGATGTTCAGAAGTACGCCTGGTCCCAGGTGGCTCGGACGGCTGAAGCTATCTATGGAAGGGTAACTTGAGCCAGGCCGATATCATCCAAGTAAGCGCCTACTATCCACCGCATTTGGGCGGCCAGGAGTATGTAGTGCGCAGCCTGGCGACGCAGCTGGTGGGCGCCGGACGCAGGGTAAGGGTACTGGCTTCAGCGCTCGGCGGCGGCCAAGCGGGTTTTGTGCGGGAAGAAGGCGTGGAGGTGCATCGGCTCCGAGCGGTGGAGTTTGGCCACGCTGCCATCATGCCCGAGTTTGTGTATTGGCTCTTCCGGGCGGCAGGACGCCGCACCGTTGTGCATATTCATATTGGGCAGGCCTTTACGCCGGAGATGGTTTGGCTCGTGTCCAGGCTACGTCGGTTTCGCTATGTGGCGGAGCTCCATATCGACTTTGAGCCGTCGGGCCCGGCGGGGGTGCTGTTGCCCCTGTACAGACGGCTGGTACTAAAGCGAGTGCTGAACGCGGCGGCGGCTGTTGTGGTGCTCAATGACAAAACGTTGTCTACGGTCCGGCAGACATATGGCTACAGGGGGCAGGCGCTGGTTATGAGTAATGGCATCGACGAAGCTTACTTTAAGCTTGGCCGGGCTCCGCTGGCTAAGCAACCACCTCAAACCCTGCGACTTTTATTTGTGGGGCGACTGAGTAAGCAGAAGAATCTTCCAGTCTTGCTGGAGGCGCTTAAGCACACCACTCACAAAGTTAGCCTAGACATTGTTGGGGCCGGCGAGGAAGCGGCGGCCGTGCAAGAGCTGATTGCGCAGCTAGGTCTTGCGAACGTGACCATGCGAGGCCGGTTGCCCCGCCATGAGGTACTTCGGCTATATGCAACGCACGACGCTCTAGTATTGCCATCGCTTTACGAAGCTCAGCCACTCGTACTGCTAGAAGCTATGGCTACGCGCATACCGATCATTGGCACCAGCGTGGTGGGGGTGGGGGAGCACGTTCGTGGCGGCGGCATTGTAGTGGAGCCAACGGCCGAAGGTCTGGCGGCTGGCTTTGACCAGTACTACCGCCAGTACGATAAACTGCCCGCACTGGTTGAGCGTAGCTTTACCAAGGCTAGCCAGCTTCGCTGGAGCCGTTTACTAAAACACTATGAAAGGCTGTATGACGACGTGGCGTCAGCTTAGCTCACGGGCCATCACCAACGGGCTGCTCGTGGGCGTGGCTGTGGTCGATGTGTTGGCTATATATACACAGCATATGCAGCTGTGGCCGCTTCAGGTCATGCTATTTGTGCTGATCTCGTTTATTCCTGGAGTAGCTCTGCTACGTTTGCTTGGTGCTCGGTTCACGGTGTGGCTGGCTAACCTTGTAGCCAGTTTTGCTTTGGGTGTGCTCATGCTCATGCTTACCAGCCTGGCGGCCAATCAGTTCTTGCCGCTCATGGGGGTGGCGCGCCCATTGGAATTTGTAGGAGTGTTTGGTGCTTGGCAGCTTGGGACGCTAAGCCTCATTGTAGCGGCAAGTTTTCGCAATCTTGCACCACTGCAGCTCAGGTTCCAGCCCATGGCGGCACGATCGTGGCTGTTTGTCGTAGCCACGGCGGCATTACCTGGGATGGCAGTTTTGGGCGCCTTCCGGCTTAATAATGGTGGTGACGGCCTGGCGGCGCTTATTACGCTGGGCTATGCGGCAGTTCTGGTGGTGTGGGTTATTGCCGGCCGCCGACGGCTACCTGACGCCGCCCTGGCGTGGTTTGTGTTTGTATTGGGGCTTGCGGTATTACTCATGACATCGTTTCGAGGCTGGGATATCACGGGCCACGACGTGGTGCGCGAGTTTCGGGTGTATAACCTCACTCATACGGCCGCGCGTTGGAACGTGGCTAGCTTTCGTGATGCCTACAATGCCTGCCTGAGCATTACAATTCTGCCCCAAGCCTATAACGTGTTCCTGCAGGTATCCGGGATATTAGTGTTTAAGCTGCTGCTGCAAGTTATTTTTGCGGCCTGCCCAGTAGTGGTATTCCTGCTGCTGCGCCATTACCTTTCGAAGCTGGGAGCCTTGACTGGCTGCTTGTTCTTTATTAGTTATTCAACGTTTGTCAATGACGCCGCCATGCTCACGCGCCAAGGCGTGGCCTATTTGTTTTTTGCGTTGGCGTTGTTTGTGGTGCTGGATTGGCGGCAGACTAAGGCACATAAGTTGCTGTTTTTGATTTGTTCGCTAGGGGTAATCCTATCTCATTACTCCACAACGTACTTGTTCGTGGCGCTGTTTACCATGGCGGTGGCTTGCAAGTGGGTGATTCGGTGGTGGAGCGGCAAAAAAGGTCGGCCCACCATGATGGACACTACCGTGATGACGCCCCTGTTTGCACTTATTTTAGCCGGCGCTGCATTTACGTGGTCTGGGCTTATAACCCAGACGGCCGGGGGTTTGGCCGCGACTGTAAAGACGTCCATCACCAATATCCCGCACCTCATGTCCGATGAGAATAAGTCATCTGATACCTCGGCAGCTTTGTTGTTTGCGGCGGCTAAGTCGCCGGTCGACACCTACCAGTCGTACGTTACGGATGTAAAGCGCAGTACGCAGGCAGTGGCCTCGCAGGACATGCCACAGCTTACTGACGATGATATGCCGCTGACCGCGTTTGGCCACGGTTTGAGCAGGCTCGGGCTAGAGTCAACCGGCATTGAGACCGCGCGTCAAGTGGTGGCTCGATTTTTGCAGCTGCTGGCGGTTGGCGGGGTGGTGTTTATTACCTACTTGCTATGGCGACAAAAGTCCATTGGACCGTCGCTTGATTACGTTTGCATGTGCTGGAGCGGGCTTATAATGCTAACTTTTATCGTTGTACTACCCACCTTCTCACTTAACTACGGGATTTTGCGAGCGTTTCACCAAACCATGATCTTCTTGCTCTTGCCCATGATGCTCGTGCTGGCGCGGAGCAGCCAGTGGCTTCGGCCGCGGATTCGAACTGGCGCTGCTGTTGCGGCCATGACTGGCTTATTCTTACTTTTTACCGGGGCGGTGGCGCAGCTCGTGGGTGGCACCAGCGCAACGCTTAGCTTAAATAATCGCGGCCTCTACTATGGCCTGTACTACACGACCGCGGCTGACCTGCGTGGGTACGACTGGCTCAAGGCCCATATTGCGCCACGGCATGATGTGCGGGCCTCTAGTTTTGCGCCCGCGGTGATGTATGACTCAGACTACCCATTTTCGACCACCGAAATACTGCCCTCGCAAATCCACGACAACTCATATGTGCTGCTGACGGAGGCTCAAACTTTGCGCCAAAAGTTGTTTCTACACTACGACGGGAGCTCGCTCATTACTACCTTCCCGCTGGGGTACTACCTGGAACAAAAAAATAAACTCTACAGCACGATAGGGACGGGGGTCTACCGCTAATGCGAACACCCAATATTCGAAGCAGTCTATTTGCCAACTCGTTATACCTCATGCTGGCGACTGGCGTGGTGACTGGGCTAGGGTTTGTGTTCTGGGTGATTATTGCGCGCAGTTACAGTGCCGAGACGGTGGGTGTGGCTACGACGTTGCTGTCTCTCTCGGGGCTCATCTCACTGCTCAGCCTGGCTGGTTTTGATACCACGCTGGTTAGATTCCTGCCGCGCTCCAGTCGCAAAAATGACTATATCAATAGCGGCCTCATGGTGGTGGCAGCGTTGAGTATTGTGTTGTCGCTGGGAGGTATTGGGCTGCTGCGCTGGACGTCACCCAGTCTGGCTGCAGCCGTGGATGATCCGGTGAGTGTGGCAGCATTCGTACTCTTTACCTTGGTTACCTCGCTCAACACATTGACCAACTCGGTGTTTTTGGCCCATAAGCGCACCAAGCCTATTTTTATCATCAACTTTTGGTTTAGCTTGCTCAAGGTGGTGCTGCCGCTCGTAGTGCTCCATGGCACCGCCATGACGATTTTTGTGCTGGCCGGCACGGCGCAGCTGGTTGGCTTAGTGTTTAGCCTTGGCTGGATGGCTTGGCGGTTTGGCCACCGGTTTTCGCCGCGCGTGCATGCCGACATTTTGCATCGCATCAAGGCTTATTCGTCGTCGGCGTACATTGGCACGATTTTAAACCTGCTGCCGCCTACATTGCTCCCCGTCATTATTACGCGGGAGCTGGGGCCCGCCCAGGCCGCCTATTACTACATTGCTTTTGCTGCTGCCAATATGCTCTATACCATCGCTTATGCGGCAATGCAGGCGGCTTTCGCGGAGGGCTCGCACAACGAGCATACAATGCGCCAGCATATGGCCAAGGCGGTGAAGCTTGCACTGGCCTTATTGCTGCCGGCGACATTGGTGGTGGTGGTGTTTGGAGCGCCGCTCCTGAGCTTGTTTGGTCATGGCTATGCTCTGGCGGCTAATCACTTGCTGGTGCTATTTGCTTTAGGTGGGCTACCTGTAGCTGCCTATTCGGGTGTCGGGGTGGTATTTAAGATCCTCAAAAACCTTCGAGGCATGGTGGTTATGAATGTGGTCTACGCTGTGGTGATCCTTGGCGGCAGCTGGCTGTTTATCCGCCCTTTTGGCCTCGCCGCCGTAGGGTGGGCGTGGCTGGCAGGGAACATCATGGCCTGTCTGGTGGCCCTAGCCTTTACACGCCGCAACACTCGGGCTCGGGCGCCGGCGGCCCGCCGCGAGTCGAAACAAGCTTCATTTTGATTACCCCGATATCACTAAAACCATAGAAGGAGGATGCAATTATGGCGAGGTTACCCGTACCTGGAGGAGATGTTGATGCGTGGGCGGCCATACTTAACGAGTATTTGCTGGTGGCTCATAACGATGACGGCTCGCAGCGCACCACGAGTATCCCGGCCCATTCGGTCGATTTGCACGACTTAAACGTTAAAAACAATGCCGATCAAAATATTGCCAACCTGGTCTTAACTAACGATAACGATCAGCTGGTGTGGAAGAACACCGGCGAGGTACTGCGCGCCACATCACGCACCCAGTTTAACGTGATCGACTTTGGCGCCAAAGGTGATGGCGCGACCGACGATACGGTGGCCATCCAGACGGCTATTGATGCAGCCGAGAACGGCGGCACGATTGTGTTCCCTCGTGGAACCTACATGGTACGCGCGCTCAAGATCAAGCGCCACGGCATCACTATTACAGGCGAGGCTCGGTTTGGCACGCGCATCGTTCGCCTGAATAGCCCGGAGCCGCTACTGGACTTTAGCGGTACGGCTTCCCTTGACGGTCATATTAAGTACTGCTCAGTCAGTAGCATCACGCTTAATGGTGACTATAAGGCCGGCGTGCTTTTGCGGTCATATTTTGCCGATAACTTTGTTTACCGCGATGTGAGTTTTGTGCACTGCGATGGTCTGGCCATGGATTTTGTCGAAGTCTGGGACAGCCGCTTCTATAACTGTAGCTGGGAAGATTGTGGGTCAACCACGGAGCCGGCAACACTCTTTCGCAACTCTTTGCCGTCGGGCAACTTTGGCTTTGGTAACGACAACACCAACCAAATTCACTTTTTGGGCTGTCGCTGGGAAGGTTGGCGTAACGGTGCCATGCGGCTTGACGGCGGCGCCAACGGCTCGCCTAATCTTCTAAACGGCATCTTCATCGTGTCGTGCAAAATGGAAAGCCGCCACGCCGCCGGCCCAGCGCTACAGATCATGGAAGGCACCACCATTGTGTTCGTGAACCAGCTTTACATCGCCGTGATGGCGGTAGAGCCGGACCAAGTAAAGCCGCTTGATGCCATTGAGGATGCAGGCACGCATATCTTTATGACCGATGTGTACGTGCAGTGGGGTGCGGAAGTTCACATCGCCAACTCGCTCGTACACATTAGCCGGAGCGGTCCGCATATGTACTACAAGCTAAGCACCTACTATCCGGCGGAAGATCCGGTGGAGGCAGCGGTGGTGGCTGAGCCAGGCACTACCGATGTGATTGTTTCATGCAACGTCACCAACCGCGGCCGCGAAACCAAGGGTGACATCTCTAGCGTGCTGTTTTCCAGCCCAAGCCAAGGATTGACATTGCCACTGGACAACACCGGCGTCTTTAGGATCGTCAACAATGTGACTGGCAAGGACATGGTTAAGATCGACAACAACCCCAACCGCCCGGCACTGCACCTGCTCAACGGCGTAGACGCTGTGGGCTTTTCGGACAGTTACGTCGCCGAGAAATGGCGGCTGGTGGGCTCCACTGGCGCGGCGCGGTTTGCCGGCGGCAAGTTCCAAATTGAGGGCACCAAGGGCTATGTAGGCATAAATACGGCGCCCTTTACGGGCATAGCCATGCTCATTAAGGCAGCCGCCGGCGACGACCGTGGTGTGGCCATCGTACGGCCATCAGCCACGGCATTTAACCGGCTGCTGGAGTTTCAGGATGAGACCTACAACATTCAGGGCCAGGCATTCGATTCCAATGGCCGCCCCATGGCCGTTGGCACGCCGCCCAAGGTCACCAAGGGTGCTCAGGTCAACTACGCCAACCCCCAGCCGCAGGTGCGCGACATTGCGGGTAGTATTAGCGCCCAGGTGAGGCCTACGCCTACGGCGCCGGGCACCATCGCTACAGTTACGTTCTCGCGCCCATACGCCACTCCGCCACTTACCATCACCCTCAACGACCACTCGCAAACACCGGGCAATCTGTACGTGTCGTCCCGTGATGTCAACGGCTTTACAGTTTCTACCCGCAGCGCCCTCTCTCCCAATAGCCTTCTCAGCTTCGAATACATCGTAATCGCATAAGGAACACATATGGCACGACTACCAACACCTGGCGGTGACGACAAAGTGTGGGCAAAACTTCTAAATGAGTTTTTGCTCGTATCACACAACCCCGATGGCACGCCTCGCCAGGAGGCCGTGACCGCTTTGGCGGCTGCCACCGTAGGGCTCAAGGACCTGAAAACAATTAACCCACCGAGCCAAGACGTAAAAAGTCTGCTCCTATCTAATAACGGAACCAGCCTTGTATGGAAGCAAACCATCGAGATAAACGTGCGCGACTACGGTGCGGTCGGAGATGGCATTACCGATGACACGGAAGCTATCCAGGCCGCTGTGAACGATACCAGCGACGGTGGAGCAGTGGTATTTCCGCGCGGGGTGTTTATGGTGCGTGGCATTAAGATTAACAACAAAGGCACCTCGCTTATCGGTAATGGCCGCTGGGCTACGCGCATTGTGCGGCTTAGTGGCACCGCACCGGTTATCGACATTAGTGGTCACGCCACGGGTGTAGGCCACGCTCGGTACGACAGTCTCAGTAGCCTCACCATCAGTGGCAATGGCCTGCCTGGTCCTTTGCTGCGCTCGTACTATGCCGACTCCTGCGTTTACCGTGAGGTGGGGTTTCTACACTGCAAAGGGCTGGCGGTCGACCTCGTGGAGGTTTGGGATACTCGTTTTGACGAATGCACCTGGGAGGATTGTGGCTCTACGGAAGCGCCGGCAGTCCTGCTGCGTAATAGCACCGCCAAAGGCACGTTTGGCTACAGTCTCGATAACACCAATCAAATTTACTTTACGGGTTGCCGCTGGGAGGGCTTTCGTAACGGTGCCATTCGCCTGGATGGCGGCGCCAATGGCTCACAGCAGCTGCTAAACGGCATCTTTTTTGTGTCCTGCAAGATGGAAACGCGATTAGCTGCCGGATCGGCGTTTCAGCTGCTATCCAAAACCACCGTTATATTTGTGAATCAGCTCTACATTGCCATTATGGGTGCGGATCCGAGTCACGATAAACCCATCGACGTAATCGAAGACCATGCCTCACACTTATTTATGACCAACGTGTATGTGCAGTGGGGGAGTGCGGCGGGATTAGCTAACTCGGTAGCCCATATTGTGGCCGAGGCGCCCCATATGTATCATGAACTCGGTACGTTTTACCCCGTGGAAGACCCCGCTAAGGGGACTATCTGGGTAGAGCCGGCTGCGTCGGATGTGACCGTGTCTTCGCTCTGGACCAACCGTGGCAAGGCCGGTGCTGGCAACTACAGTAAGCTGCTCGACAGCAATCCGATTAATGGGCTCAATCTGCCTCTTGAGCATCCTGGTTCGTTTAGGATTACCGATAGCGAGAGCGGGAAGGACCTCCTAAAAGTTGATAACAATCCCAACCGGCCGGCGCTGCACCTCCTGGGGGGTGTGGATGCCGTGGGGTTTGCGAACAATTACCTTACCGAGAAATGGCGCATTATAGGTGCTACCGGCGCGGCGCGATTTGCTGATGGCAAGTTTCAGATCGAAGCCAACAAAGGCTATGCGGGCATCGGCGCTGCGCCACAACCCGATATCGGCGCGCTTATAAAACTAGCCGCCGGTGACGACCGTGGCCTGGCCATTATGCGGCCATCGCGGGCCGCCACCGGACGTCTCATAGAATTCCAAGATGAAGCCCACACGATCCAGGGTCTGGCTATTGAGTCCGGCGGCCGGCCGTTAGCTGTGGGCACGCCGCCCAAGGTCACCAAGGGTGTGCAGACAAACTATGCTAAACCGCGCCTCCAAGTCCGCGACATGGCGGGCGCCATTACTGCTGCCGTGCGAGCTACCCCTACCGCTCCGGGCACCATCGCCACCATCACCTTCTCCCGACCCTATGCCCAGACACCGCTTTTTATCACCCTAGCTGACCACTCGAGAATACCGGGCAATTTATACGTTTCATCCCGCGATAAAAATAGCTTTACCGTATCCACTCGCATGGCGCTTCCGAGCGGCTCCATTCTTAATTTTGACTACGCAGTGATTGCATAACTAATACGACAGGGACGAACACATGGCAAGGCTACCAAAGCCCGGCGGCGATGAAGAAGTTTGGGGAAACGTATTAAACGAGTATTTGCTGGTGGCACACAACGCCGATGGCACTCCGCGAGAGAAAGCTTTGGGCGTGCTAGCAGCTACGGTAGGGCTTAGTGATTTACGCACGACCAATCCCTCCAACCAATCTATAAGTACGTTGGTATTATCGAATGACGGCACCAACCTCGTGTGGAAAAATAACATCGAAATTAACGTGATGGATTATGGCGCTAAGGGCGATGGCGTCACCGATGATACAGCCGCAATTCAGGCAGCTATAGACGCGGCAAAGCAAGGAGCATTGGTAGTAATTCCGCGTGGTGTGTTTATGGTGCGTGGACTAAAGATACGCAATAAAGGTACGGCGCTGATTGGGGATGGACGCTGGGCGACGCGTATTGTGCGTATTGGTGGCACCGAACCGCTCATCGATATTAGCGGCTCGGGCACAATGGGTGGCCATGCTCGGTATATGTCTATTCGTAACCTTATGATCAGCGGCAGCGATATGCCAGGCGTACTATTACGGTCTTATTATGCTGATACTTGTATTTACCAGGAAGTCGGTTTTATTCACTGCAATGGCATGGCGCTTGATTTTGTCGAAGTCTGGGATACGCGGTTTCACGAATGCACCTGGGAAGACTGTGGATCGCTCGATGAGCCGGCCTGCTTGTTTCGTAACAGCACGCCGCCGGGTACGTTTGGCTACAGTGATGACAATACCAACCAAATCTTTTTTAAAGGTTGCCGTTGGGAAGGCTGGCGCAACGGGGCGATGCGCTTTGATGGGGGCGCCAACGGATCGCCGCGCCTACTCAACGGTGTCTTTATAGTGTCGTGCAAAATGGAATCGCGTGTTGCGGCTGGTGCGGCTTTTCAGGTTTACTCTGGCACAACGGTAGTGTTCGTAAATCAACTTTACGTCGCTATCATGGGAGTTGATCCAGAATTCACCACACAGATTGATGCAATTGAAGATCGTGGCTCGCACACCTTTATGACCAACGTGTATGTGCAGTGGACCGCCGTAGCAGGGATTGCGCGCTCGTCGGTGCATATAACGCGGTCGATTCCGCATATGTACAGTGCTGTAGGCGCGTTCTACCCAGTCGATGACCCAAGCAAGGCTACAATTTGGATCGAGCCCGAAGCATCCGGCGTGATTGTCTCATCTGTATGGACTAATCGCGGCCCAAAGGTCGTGGGTAAATATTCTAAAACACTCGATAGTGATCCCGATTTTGGGTTAGACTTGCCACTCAGAGACCCAGGTTCGTTCCGGATTACGGACTATGCCAGCGGGAAAGATCTGTTTAAAGTCGACAATAATCCCACTCGACCAGCCGTGCATATGCTTGGTGGTGTAGATACCGTGGGGTTTTCAGATAGCTACCTTACCGAAAAATGGCGCGTAGTAGGGGCTACGGGTGCGGCTAAGTTTGCCGGCGGCAAGTTCCAGGTAGAAGGCACCAAGGGCTACGCCGCCATTAACGCCGCACCGTTTACGGGTATCGCCATGCTCATCCGTGCGGCCGCGGAGGGTGATCGCGGCATCGCCGTGGTGCGGCCATCGAGCACGGCCACCAATCGACTCATGGAGTTCCAGGATGAGACCTACAACATTCAGGGCTTGGCTATAGACTCCAATGGCCGGCCGGTGGCCGTGGGTACGCCACCCAGAGTTACCAAGGGTGACCAAGTTAGCTACGCTAACCCGGGACTCCAGGTGCGTGATGTTGCCGGTAATATAATGGCCGCCGTAAAACCCTCGCCTACGGCGGCGGGTACTATAGCTACCGTCACATTTTCCCGCGCTTACGCGGCCACTCCTATCAGCATTATGCTCAACGACAACTCCACTGTGGCGGCCGGCTTATATATTTCGGCCCGCAGCGCCAGCAGTTTTACTGTATCCACGCGCAACGCTCTGGGCGGTGGCTCCCTGCTTAACTTCGATTACACCGTGATCGCATAAACAACACATTAGGAGGTACTATGGCACGGCTACCTAAACCCGGCGGCGACGAGGAGATTTGGGCCAAATTGCTAAACGAATACTTACTGGTGGCACACAATGCCGACGGCAGTCCGCGCCAGAGTCGTGCCGAAGCGTTTGCTGCCAGCGTAGGTTTGGACGACTTAAAGACCGCCAACGCAGCGAACGAATCCATTAAAAACTTGCGCCTATCCAATGACGGTTCCAACCTTTTGTGGCGTAGAGATACCGCCATCGACGTGCACGACTTTGGCGCCGTGGGTGATGGCGTCACCGATGACACCGACGCCGTCCAGGCGGCCATCGATACCGCCAAAGACGGCGGGGCCATTGTGTTTCCGCGTGGCGTCTACATGGTGCGCGGGCTCAAGCTCAAGGCTCATGGCACACAGCTGATGGGTGGGGCCCGCTGGGGTACACGCATTGTGCGTCTTAGCGGCACAGCGCCACTGGTAGATATGAGTGGCACCGGCACGCTTAATAAGCACCTTAAGTATTGCTCACTGTTTAACGTTATGCTCAGCGGCAATGGACTGCCCGGGATGCTCGTGAGGTCGTATTACTCGGACAACCATATCTTCCTCAATACGAGTTTTATTCACTGTAAAGGTTTGTCAGTAGATTTTGTGGAGGCCTGGGATGCACGGTTCGATAACTGCAGCTGGGAAGACTGCGGCTCAGTTGAGGAGCCGGCAGTATTGTTCCGCAATAGTACGCCGGCCGGTACATTTGGCTACGGCACCGACAGCACCAACCAAATCCACTTCGTGGGTTGCCGCTGGGAGGGCTGGCGTAACGGCGCTCTCAAGCTTGACGGTGGTGCTAATGATTCACCCAGTTTGCTCAATGGCGTTTTCTTTACGGCCTGCAAGATGGAAACTCGCTACGCTGCTGGGCCTGCTCTGCAAATTATGGCTGGTTCCACCATCGTGTTCGTAAACCAGCTCTATATTGCCATAATGGCTGCCGATGCTGGCTACACTCATGCTATTGATGCCGTTGAAGATCGCGGAACACATGTGTTTATGACCGATCTTTACGTGCAATGGGGCGCGGCGGTGGGCCTAGCCAACGCCCTCATCCATATTTGGCGGGGGAGTCCACATATGTATCATGAGGTAAGTGCATTTTTTCCCACCGAAGATCCGGCTGCTGGCATTATTGTAACTGAACCCGAGGCTGATGCGGTTATGGTCTCATGCCTTTGGACTAACCGGGGTCGGTTGTTTATTGGCGACGTTAACAACATGCTCGAGGGCGGTCCGGAAATGGGTTACACCATGCCCATTAATAATGTGGGAGCGCTCCGTGTCACTTCGTCCCTAACTGGCAAAGATTTAATAAAGGCAGACAATAACCCCGTGCGGCCGGCCTTGCAAGCTGTAAATGCCACGGATGTGGTTGGGTTTTCGGATGCTTACATAACCGAAAAATGGCGAGTAGTTGGCGCTACCGGTGCTGCGCGGTTCGCGGCCGGCAAGTTCCAGATCGAAGGCACTAAGGGCTATGTGGGCATCAATGCTACACCGTTTACGGGTATTGCCATGCTTATTCGTGCGGCGGCCGAGGGGGATCGCGGCATAGCGGTGGTGCGGCCATCGAGTGCGGCCACCAACCGGCTCATGGAATTCCAAGATGAGACCTATAATATTCAGGGTTTGGCCATCGATTCCAACGGCCGGCCGATCGGCGTAGGCACACCGCCCAGGGTAGCGGCTGGAGACCAGGCTAGCTATGCCAACCCGGGCATTCAGATACGCGATATCGCCGGCAACATCTCAGTAGCCATTAAGCCTTCACCAACCGCACCGGGCACTATAGCTACCGTTACCTTCTCGCGCGCCTACGCCAACACTCCGCTTAACATCGCCATCAACGACCACTCAGGCGTTAGCGGAGACTTGTATGTGTCGGCGCGTAGCGCCAAGGGCTTTACCATTTCTACCCGCAGTGCGCTACGTGGGTGCTCATTGCTTAACTTTGACTACTCGGTGATCGGCTAACTAATGTGGGTAGCCAGTTGCTCTACTGTCTGTTCGGCTCGGTGTATATACGTCGGCAAGTGCTTACGCAAGTGCACACGATAGCGCGGCTGCTCACGAACCAGCTTGTGTAGCAGCCGCGCAAGCTTATCCGCTGTGACGTCTTCAATTTTTATTACCCACTCGTCAAGCTCAAGATCATGCATGATGCCGCTCGTTTTGTGCTCGTACTCTATGGCCACCACCGGCACATATGAGGTCAGTGAGAAAATAACCGAATGAAACCGCGTGCCTAGAAGCACGTTCAGGCTGTCATACATAGCCTTGATGCGATGGTGGCTTGGGTCATCTTCGATGACGGTAGCGGCATCGGCGTGGTGCATTAGCCGATGTACCCGTCGGCCAACTATTCGGTCATCGTCGCCCTTGGTGGCCGTAACCTGCGGAATAAACAACACATGTGCGTTTGAGGTTTCGATGAGGTTATCGAGCGCCTCGGCTACGGCTTGTTCGTATTTAACCTGGGCCTCACCGGCCAGCCAGGACCGCACCGTTACCCCCACGAGTAGTCGGCTCGGTGGGATGTGGTAGGTATCGCGGA
>Ga0070666_10001004_pt1 | contig 17255 bp, 19 predicted proteins | sample KBSS23metaG_FD_64677 | JGI IMG/M metagenome (GOLD analysis project Ga0070666, IMG submission 64677) | Switchgrass rhizosphere microbial communities from Kellogg Biological Station, Michigan, USA - KBS S2-3 metaG | ecosystem: Host-associated > Plants > Roots > Rhizosphere > Soil ... | reverse complement strand
CGTCGATGTTGTGGACCACGAGCGTTGGTGCGCCGATGTTGCGGACCAAAGCCTCAAACGTGCGTTCCATATCGGCCGGATTTGCGGCGTCGCAAGCGAAGAGATGAACACTGTGCTCGCGCGCCAGTGTGCGCAACACCGGTTTGTTGATGTCTCGCGCCGCGACGACGACCTTCATTCCGTCTTTCGCGAAGAGCCGCGCGCAGCTGGCGCTGATGCCCGGGCCGCCGCCGATGATGAGTGCTACGTCTGACATGAACTGCTCCTGTTAGTGCAGGTCGACGCGGACGTCGGCGGACAGGCCGGGACGCAGGCGCGCGAGGTCGGGCTGGTTGGGGTTCAACCTGATGCGGACCGGCACGCGCTGGACGATGCGGGTGAAGTTGCCGGTCGCGGGCTCGAACGGCAGCAGCGAGAACTCGCTGCCCGAGCCGGGGGCGAAGCTTTCGACCGTGCCGTCCAGCGTTTCGCCGTTGAGCGCGTCGACGGTGATGCGCACCTTCTGGCCGATCAGCATGCGCGACGTCTGCGTCTCCTTGAAGTTGGCGACGACGTACAGCGTGTGCATCGGCACGACGGTGAGGAGCTGCGTGCCGGGCTGGACGTATTCGCCGATCTGGACCTGGCGGTCGCCGATCACGCCATCGACCGGCGCGCGGACCACGGTGTGCGACAGGTTCTGGCGCGCGAGGGTGAGCGCGGCGTTGGCGCGGGCGAGCGCGGCGAGAAGCTGGCCGTGCGTCTGGTCTACGACGGCGACCTGCTGGCTGGCGGCGGCGTAGGCGGCGCGCATCTTGTCGGCATCGGCGGAGGTGCTGAGCGCGGCGGCGCGGGCGGTGTCGGCCTGGCTGCGCGAGATGTCACCCGACGCGGCGAGCTTCTCAAAGCGGACACGGTCGGCGGCGGCGCGGACGCTCTGCGCCTCGGCGGCGCGGATGGAGGCGGCGGCCGCCGCGGCGTTGGCGGCAGCGAGGCCGCGCTGGGCGCCGAACTGGTCGAGCGCGGCCTGCGCGGTCTGGACATCGGCTTCGGCCGCGGTGACGGCCTGGGTGTAGTCGTCCGCGTCGATGCGGATAAGCGGCTGGCCGGCGCGGACGGTCTGGTTGTCCTGCACCAGCACCTCGGCGACGAGGCCGTGGACCTTGGGCGCGACGATGGTGGAGTCGGCCTTCAGGTAGGCGTCATCCGTGCTGACGCTCGAGGCCGGCGTGGCAATCCACCAGGCGCCGAGGACGGCCAGCACGATCGCGGCGCCCGCAACAAGCAGGGCACGTTTTGGGAGCGTGGGCCTGAGAGCCACGGGCGCCGTGATCGTTTCTTCAAAGGTGACGGAGGACATGGTGAACCCTCGTTAGTTTGGCTTTTCGCTCGCGAGCGCCGCATCGGTCAGACCGAGGCGGGCCTTGATGCCGGTGCGGGTCGTGGCGAGAAATTCGTTGGAGAGCGCGGGATCGGAGATCGTGCGGGCGATCGAGACGGCGCCGGCCATGGCGGCGAAGATCGACGGCGCGAGCTGTTCCGCATCCGCAATGCCGGCGTCGCGCATGAGCCTGGCGTTGAGGGCGATAATGCCCTTCACGCCGTCCTCGAACGCGGCTTTGAACTTCTTGCTCTGGCGCGGCATGTCGGAATTCAGCGCGGTGATCGGGCAGCCGTTCGCCGGGTCGTCGCGGTGCGTCTGCGCCACATAGAAGTCGATATAGGTGGCGAGCGCGCGCCGGGGCGGCAGGCCGTCGAGCAGATGCGACACGCGGCGGCGCGAACGGGCGAACGTGTCGTGCAGCGCCGCGATCATCAGCGCATCCTTGGACTTGAAGTGGGCGTAGAAGCCGCCATGGGTGAGACCGGCGGCCTTCATCACGCTGGCGACCGAGATGCGGTCGGGGCCGTTCTCGCGGAGCTGCGCGGCGGCGACCTTCAGGATCGCCTTGTGCGTCTCGTCCTTGTGATTTTCGGCATAGCGCATTGCAAGCCCTCGTCTGAGCGTTATATGATGACCGTAATACAATGGTTCAAGGGGTCAAGATGAGCGCCGCCGGAATTTCTGCCGCCGTCCCCTCCCCGCCTCCTTCGCTTCTTGGCGGCTACACCCATGGCCGCAAGATTTTGATCTTTGGAATCATGGCCTTCGGGCAGTTCATGGCCCTGCTGGACACACAGATTGTCGCGGCGTCTTTGAACTCGATCCAGGCGGGATTGTCGGCGGGGCCGGACGAAATCGCGTGGGTGCAGACGGCATACCTGATGGCGGAGATCGTGATGATCCCGCTGGCGGCGTTCCTGTCGCAGGCGGTATCGACGCGCTGGCTGTTCACCGCGAGCGCGGTGCTGTTCACGCTGGCGAGCCTTCTGTGCGGCGTGGCGTGGTCGATCGAGTCGATGACCCTGTTCCGCGCGGTGCAAGGGTTTGTCGGCGGCGCGATGGTGCCGACGGTGTTCGCGACGGGCTTCACGCTGTTCCAGGGCAAGCAGCGCGCGATGGTGCCGGCGATATTGGGTCTGGTGTCGACCCTGGCGCCGACGCTGGGGCCGACGATCGGCGGGTGGATCACCGATAGTGCGAGCTGGCACTGGCTGTTCTTCATCAACATCGTGCCGGGGGCGTTCATCGCCATCGCCCTGCCGCTGCTGGGCAAGGTGGACGAGCCGAACCTCGGCATGCTGAAGAAGATCGACTGGCTGCACGCGATCTCGCTGGCGGTGTTCCTGGGCTCGCTGCAATACGTGCTGGAGGAAGGGCCGCGGCACCAGTGGCTGGAGGACGACACCGTCGCGACGGTGGCGTGGATCTCGTTCGTCGGTGCGATCGTGTTCTTCGAGCGCAGCTTCTTCTCGACCATGCCTGTCCTGAAGCTGACGCCGTTCCGGCGGCCGACCTTCGCGATGGCGAGTGCGCTGAACGTAATCATCGGCATCGGGCTGTATGGCGCGACCTACATCACGCCGATCTTCCTGGGCCGCGTGCGCGGGTTCTCGGCACTGGATATCGGAACGACCGTGTTCGTCACGGGCATCTTCATGAGCCTGGGCGCGCCGCTGGCGGCGCGGCTGTCGAATCTGGTCGATCAGCGCATCGTGATCGCAGTGGGATTCTCGCTGTTCGCGTTCGCGTGCTGGTGGTTCTCGTTCATTACGCCGCAGTGGGGTTTCTGGGAGATGTTCACGCCGCAGGCGATCCGCGGCTTCTCCATCCTGCTGTGCATCGTGCCGTCGGTCGGCATGGCGCTGAACGGCGTGCCGCCGGCGGAGCTGCGCTATGCGTCGGGGCTGTTCAACCTGATGCGCAATCTGGGTGGGGCGATCGGCATCGCGGTGGCGACCACGCTGCTCCAGGACTATGGCCGCATCCATGGCGAGCGCTTTGGCGAGGCGATGGCGCATGGCAACCAGAGCGGGCTGGGCGCGATGGTGGCGCGCGTCGCGTCGCACACGGCGGACGCGGTGCACGCCAAGATGATCCTGTCCGGCGAGATCACGCAGTACATCACGCAGCAATCGCTGAGCATGGCGTTCCAGGACGTGTTCTGGCTGCTGGCGGCGCTGTTCGTGGCGGGGCTGATCATCGTGCCGTTCGCCAAGGCGGCGCCGGTCGAAGCGGGCGCGGCGCCGGTTTCGGATCACTGATCACTACTGTCATGCCCGCGAAGGCGCGCACCCAGTCGGGCGCGCGTCTGCGCGCCGATGACTCACGCGGAGGCGCGAAGGACGCGGAGGCTTTTGCTCCGCTTCGCGACTCCGCGTCTCCGCGTGAAATGATCGCGCTTCGCGCCGCATCTCATGCGCCCGCGGACGCGGTCGCGCGCTGGGTCCCCGCCTTCGCGGGATGACATTCCGGGCGTGGTGTTGACATGACACCATAGTGGTGTCACTTTGACACCATGAACCTGGACGCCCTGGCCCAGCGCTTTCGTGACGATCTGAACCGGACCGCCGGACTTGGCGGCGCGGAGATTGCGGCAGCGGCGGAGCGGTTGCTGCTGGCGGTCGATCCGGCATTGCGCATGACCCTGCTCGAAGCGCTGTCGCAGGCGGCGCAGGAGATCGCGCATGCCCTGCCCGGCACGCAGATCGGCGTGCGCGTCGAAGGACGCGAGCCGGTGTTCGTGGTGGAGCAGCCGGCGGCAGCGGCGCCGCCCGATGCGTCCGACAAGGACGATGGCGACACCATCCGCATCACGCTGCGGCTGCCCGAGGCGCTGAAGGCGCGCGCGGAAACACTGGCGGCGAAGCGCGGGCAATCGCTGAACACCTGGCTGGCCGGCGCGGCGCGCGCGGCCGCCGACAACGAGCAGGGACCACCCGCCGGCAAAGGCGGCAAACGCATCAGAGGATGGGCACGATGAGCGACCGCCATGAAATCTTCGAAACGACATCTCCCGTGAAGCTGCGCGTGGAAGTGCCGGCCGGGCGCATTTTCATCACCGCCGAGGCGACGAACGAGACACGTATCGAGATGACGGCGCAGAGTTCCGCGGCGAGAAAGTGGATCGCGGAGGCCGAGATCTCGAAGAACGGCGACGATATCAACGTGTTCATCCGCCAGCCGTCGATGTTTTCCTGGGGCTTCAACCGGGGCGTCGACGTGAACATCCATGTGCCGCTGGAAAGCTGGGCGGCGATGATGACCGGCTCGGGCCACATCGATACGGCGGGCAAGCTGGACAAGGTGCGGGCGACAAGCGGCTCGGGGAAGATCCGGCTAGACGATTGCGGCGAAGTCTATGCGCGTACCGGCTCGGGCGAGATCACGGTGCGGCTGTGCGCCGGATCGGTCGATGCCAAGACCGGCAGCGGCCATGTCACCGTCGGCAAGGCCGGCGCCGACGTGCGGATCGTGACGGCGTCCGGCGGTGCGGAGGTCGATGAAGTCGGCGGCGACGCGCTCATCTCCTGTGCTTCGGGTCACATCGAGATCGGACAGGCGGGCGACACCCTGGATGCACATGCCGCGTCGGGCAGCATCCGCGTGCGGCGCGCCGATCATGGGCGGGTGCGGGCGCGCACCAGTTCCGGCAGCGTGCGGGTGGGCGTCGCGAACGGAACGGCGGCGCTGCTCGACGTGAGCACGATGAGCGGCCGGGTGGACTCCGAACTGCGGCCTTCCGATGCTCCGGGCGGCGAGGAGAAGCGTGTCGAGCTGATCCTCAGCACGATGAGCGGCAACGTGACGGTGGCGCGGGTTTAGGGGCCGCCTACGATTGCGACCACTACCTCTGTGTCATGGCCCGCGACTGCGGGCCACCCAGTTGGTGCGCCGCGAACCTCGCAGGTGAGATCAAGATTTCACCTGGGTGGCCCGCAGTCGCGGGCCATGACCGCTTTTTTAGTCAGCCGTTCGCGAAATCGGAGACGATGCGGACGAAATCCTCCGTCGCTTCGACGGACGGGATGTGGCCGACGTTCTTCAGCACGACCAGCTTCGAATTCGGGATCAGCGTTGCCGCGTCCTCCCCGCATTCGAGCGGGATGAGTTCGTCCTTGTCGCCCCACAGCAGCAGCGTCGGCACCGTGATGGTCTTGAGTTCATCGCGCGTGGGCTCACCCTTGCCCATGCCGCTGTCGCGGATGATGGCCATGCGGGTGGGATCATTGACGGCGCGGCGCTCTGGCGGCTGCGAGTCGGCGGCGGCCTGCCATTCGGGATCGACGAAGCCCTTGGCATCCGGACCGGGAAATTTCTTCACGCAGACGGCGCCGCCGATCAGGGCGAGCCGGGCGATGGCCGGCTGGTCGAGCCTGGCGGCGTGCACGGCATAGGCCGCGACGTGCCAGCCGCCAAAAGATTCGCCGACCAGCGTGATGTTGGTGAGCTTCAGCGCCCGCATGAATTCGCCCAGATGCTCGACCAATGTTTGCGTGGTGTAGAGCATGTGCGGCTGCTCGGACGGATCGAAGCCGATCACCTGGAGGGCGATGACGCGGTTGGTCTTGGCAAGGCCGGGGATGACCGGCGCCCACTCGAACGGCGCCGAGCCGGAGAAGCCGTGGACGAGCACGATGGGATCGCCCTGCCCCTTGTCCCAGTAGCGGATGCGATGGCCGAGGACCGTGATGTCCTTCGGCGGCGGCATGTCGAGGATGAGGGTCTTGGGCATGGCGGAAGTAGACTGTGCGTGCCGCGTTCAGGCAAGCGATCTGGTGCGCCCGAACCGCGCAAATGCCGCGATGCAGGCGGTCCCGAAGAGAACCGCCTGCGCGACGTGGATCCAGAACCAGATGCCGGCGCCGTCGCGCGGCACAAAAGGGCGTGTGGCGTCGTTCGGCCAGATGACGGCAAAGAACATGAGCAGGCCGAGCGCGTGGATCGCCGTGCCGGGGAGGATCGATTTCGCGAGCCGCGCGCTCGTTCCGAGCATCAGGTCCACGAGAAGATAGAAGAGCATCGCCGGCCAGACGAAGCCTTGCGTCACGGCGTGCTCCGGCGCCATCAGCAATGCGGTGACGAGGATCGCAGTCCATCCCGGCAGCACGCGTTCCAACGTGCCCTGGAAGTAGCCGCGGAAGCCGGCCTCCTCGAACACCGCACCGACGGCGGCGGCCGTTATCAGGACAGCGGCGACGGTCCAGACGGGATACGCGCGGAAGTCCGGCAGACGGTTGCCCGGCATGTGCACGGTTTCCATCAGCACGATCCACAAACCGGCGAGCGCGACGAGGCCCAGAATACCGGCGAAAAGCATGGTGAAAAATGCACCTGCCTGCAAGGGTTCGGCACGCAGCAGCGCGCGGCGTGCGTCGCGAGTTCGCGACGGCCAGCCCTTGCCCCCGAGCCAGCGCCAGAGGCCGTAGCCGATCGCCGCCATCGCCGCTGCTGACCACGGGATGGCCGGCGAGCTCTTCAGATTGGCGACAAGCAGCGCGGTCCAGATTCCACCGGTTACGGCGGTGAGGACGATTGCGAGCGCACCCGTCCACAGCGCACGGAGCCACGTCGTGAGCATCCAGCAGTCCTCCCCAGCCAAGCGATCCTATGACGGTTGCCGATGACGAAGAAACTGGCGGCGCGTCAACAACGCGCGCTTTACAACGTATGTGCCCAGATCGCTACGCCGCGTCTGGCATTGCATCCCGGTCGGCGTGGAGCACGGCTTGCAGGTGCTTCACGTCGCGCTTCGGCGGGGCGCCGAACATGCGGGTGTATTCGCGGCTGAACTGCGACGGGCTTTCGTAGCCGACCTCGAAGGCCGCGGTCTCGACGTTGAAAGAGCGCGAGACCAGCAGGCGGCGCGCCTCCAGGAGGCGAAGCTGCTTCTGATATTGCAGCGGCGTCAGCGCGGTCAGCGCCTTGAACTGGCGATGAAAGGCGGAGGGGCTCATGCGTGCGATGGCCGCGAGCTCATCGACCCGGACGGCTTCGCGGAAGCGGTCGCGCAAGCTGTGCAGGGCGCCGATCACGTTCCGCGACGGGCTGTTGGCGAGCGCGATGCGCGCGACCTCGCCGCCATGCGGACCGGTGAGCAGCCAGTAGCAGATCTCGCGCATGATGACGGGATAGAGCGCCGGGATTGCCTTGGGCGTATCCAGCAGCCGCACCAGGCGCAACGCGCAATCGGCGAGCGGGCCCTGGAAGTCGGTGACGAAGACGCCGTGGCCGATCTCGCCGCTCATGCCCGGCGGATGCTCCAGCTCTTCGGCGACGCTGCGCATGATGGCGAGATCGAGTTCGAAGGCCAGGACGAGGCACGGCTCACCGGGATGCGCTTCGACAACCTGGCCGATGGAGGGTGTCTCGACGCCGATCAACAGCGCCTGGCCGGCGCGGTATTCGAGACGGTTGCCGCCGATGGTCGCCCATTTGGCGCCTTGCGCGACGACGCACAGCGCCGGGCGCGAGATCATGTGCGCCGGCGGCTTCGGCTGGTCGGAGCGCATGACGATCATGGTGTCGATGGCGGTGGCGAACGGGCTCGCGCCGGTTTGCTTGTTCGTGAAGCGCAAAAGCGCCTGCGCCAATTCGTTCGCCATGGCGGTGGCTTAGCGCACTGCGCAGGAATAGGCAAGAAATCGGACGGTTTCGGCATTCCGGTGGCGAAGGCGTGGGGCCATGTTCGGTACGGGCTCCGCCGGCGCATTGGAATATGGAAAGGCATCGATATGTCAGGGACTAAGATCGCGATCGTGACGGGCGGCAGCCGCGGTATCGGGCGCGCCACCGTGCTGGCGCTTGCCAAGCGGGGCGTGCGTTCGATCTTCACCTACAACTCCAATCGGGCAGACGCCGACAAGGTCGTGGCGCTGGTCGAAGCGGCCGGGGCGAAGGCGGTGGCGTTGCAGCTGGATGTCGGGGCCTCGTCGGCGTTCGACGGGTTCGCGGCGCAGGTGAAGGACGCCCTGCCCCGGCTGGGCGCGGCGAAGTTCGACTACCTGGTCAACAACGCCGGCACGTCGTCGTCGAGCGGGCTGGCAACCATCACCGAAGCGGAGATGGACGCGCTCTATAATGTGCACTTCAAGGCGCCGCTGTTCCTGACGCAGAAGCTGCTGCCGCTGATGAACGATGGCGGGCGGATCGTGAACATCTCGTCGGGTCTGGCGCGGTTCACGGCGCTGAACCGGATCGGCTATGGCTCGATCAAGGCGGGCGTCGAGTCGCTGACGCGCTATATGGCGCTGGAGCTGGGACCGCGGAAGATCGCAGTGAACACGGTGGCGCCGGGACCGATCGCCACCGACTTCAGCGGCGGCATGGTGCGCGACGTTCCGGCGATCAACCAACACCTCGCCAACACCACGGCGCTGGGCCGCGTCGGCGGGCCGGAGGATGTGGGGCCGGTGATCGCGTCACTGCTGTCCGACGACCTTGGCTGGGTGAACGCCCAGCGGATCGAGGTCGCCGGGGGGATCCATATCTAGCCGATGAGACAAGACGCCTTCGTTCCGGGGCCGCTATCGTCGTAAGATTGCGCGGCCAGCCGGAACCTCGAGAAAGCGTCATGAGCATCGACTTCGCACACCAGACAAACCCAAATGCGGTTTCCGCCAGCGAGCGCGCGCGCCTGCTGGAGAACCCGGGCTTCGGCTCCGTCTTCACCGATCACATGGTCCTGATCGACTACGATGCGGGCAAGGGTTGGCACGACGCGCGGGTGGTGCCCTATGGCCCCATTCCGATGGATCCGGCGGCCGCGGTGCTGCATTACGCGCAGGAGATCTTCGAGGGGCTCAAGGCCTATCGGCTTGCCGACGGCACCATCGGCTTCTTCCGCCCGGATGCGAATGCGCGGCGATTCCGCCAGTCCGCCGAGCGGCTCGCCATGGCGCAATTGCCGGACGAGATGTTCGTGCAGTCGGTCCTGGAGCTGGTCCGCACGGACATGGCCTGGGTGCCGGAGGGTGAGAGCAACAGCCTCTACCTGCGGCCCTTCATGATCGCGACGGAGGCGTTCCTGGGCGTGCGCCCGTCCGCGAAGTACCTGTTCGCGGTGATCGCGTCGCCGGTCGGATCGTACTTCAAGGGCGGCAGCGACGTGGTGTCGGCCTGGGTGACGGACGATTACGTGCGCGCGGTGGCCGGCGGAACCGGCGCCGCGAAGTGCGGCGGCAACTACGCCGCCAGCCTCCAGGCGCAGCGCGAAGCCTATGAACACAAGTGCGAGCAGGTCGTCTTCCTCGATGCGGTGGAGCACCGCTGGGTCGAAGAGATGGGCGGCATGAACATCTTCTTCGTGATGAACGATCGCACCCTGCTGACGCCGCCGCTGTCGGGCACCATCCTGGCGGGCGTGACGCGTGACTCCATCCTTCAGCTGGCCCGCGACCGCGGGCTGACGGTGAAGGAAGAACTTTATTCCTTCGCGCAGTGGCAGGAGGATGCACGCAGCGGCCGCGTGGCCGAGTGTTTCGCCTGCGGCACCGCGGCCGTGATCACCGCCATCGGCACGGTGAAGCACAAGGACGTGAGCTTCGCGATCGGCAACGGCCAGACCGGCACGCTGACACGGGATCTGCGCGAACAGCTGATCGGCATCCAGCGCGGGCGCAAGGCCGACCCGCACGGATGGCTCGTGCGGCTCTAACGCTCATGGCGTGCAGCCGCTCACTTCGGCAGCCGCGCGGGACTGCCTTCTTTGGGAAACAATTTCTGAAGGACTGCGACGACCGCGGCGGACCCCGGCGCGGAGCGGTTCGCGCCGGCCTTTGCCGTTCGATAGTCCGTGTTCGAGGCGTTGGGGTTGTGTTCTACGATCCACCCGTCCAGATGCTCCTGCTTGCCATGTCGCCCGAAGCCCGCGGCGGGGAATGCAAAATGCCCCGGAAAGCACTCCCACCCACCTCCCGTAATCACGGGGGAGTAGCAGTGCCAGCACGTGGTCGCGAATGACGTGTCGCAAACAGTCGCGCCCCCTGCCTCGAGGATGACGCCCCTCTCGGCGCTCGCAGGCACCGGAAGCGACGCGGCACCTAACGCAAGAAGTACACTTACGAGTCGAAAGGTGCGCATAACGGTTTCTCCTGAAACGCATCCCCGATGACTTCGGAGGGGCCGGTTATCTAACAGCGTAATGTCATCCGGGATAGCAGGCCCAAAATGAGGCGCGGCACCGAGTGTAGTGCGAACCTTCAGCGGTGCCCGGCTCCCCCCGCTTAGCGAACCGTCAGGACTTCGATTTCCAGCGGAGGTTTGCGGTTGGGGACTTCCACTGTTTCGCCTTCGCGGGCGCCCATCAGGGCGTCGGCGATCGGGCTGACGTAAGAGATGCGGCCCCTGGCGGGGTCGGCTTCGTCTTCGCCGACGATCTCCCAGGTCTCGGGCGGGCCGTCGTGGCGGCGGATGGTGACTTCGGAGCCGAACACGACCTCCTTGTCGCGCTCGTTGTGCTCGACCAGGCGCGCGCTGGCGCGGCGCTGCGTCCAGTAGCGCAGGTCGCGCAGGAGGCGCGCTTTCTCTTCCTCGGCCGGATTGGCGGCGACGGCTTCATTGAGCTCGAACAGTTTCTGCTCGATCAGGCGCAGGCCGCGCGGGGTAACGAGGTTGGCGTGCCCGCTGACGATCAGCTCCGGCGGCGCGTCAGGCGCGATGATGTCCTGCTCTTTGACAAAGGCGCGGCTCATGGTTGTTTCCCGATGTGTGCGAGACAAGGAAACCGACGAACACGGCTTGGGTTCCTCTACGCGATGCTGTCGCGCAGGAGTTCCAGCGCGGCGCGGGTGAAAGCGATCATGTTGGCGACACGGTCTGGCTGGCCGGTCTCGACCGTGATGGCGAATTTGAGCGGGCCGTCGAGCGCGATGCAGGTGTGGCCCGCGGCGTCGCCATAAGGATTGCCGGCCGGACCGGCGGCGCCGGTTTCGGAAAGGCCCCAGGTGGTGTTGAAGCGCTCGCGCGACTGGCGGGCGAGAAGCTGGGCGTAGGGCTCGCTGGCGGAGCGCATGCCGGCCACGGACTCGCGCGGAACGTCCATCAGGAGGACACGAGCCTTGGCGGTGTACACGACAGCACCGCCGAGAAAGTAGGCCGAGGCGCCGGGGACCGCGAGCAGCATGGCGGAGAGAAGTCCGCCGCTGGAGGACTCGGCGATGGAGATCGTTTCCTTGCGGTCCTTGAGACGCTGGCCGACCTGTTCGGCGAGCGGCAATAACTCATGCATGGTGAAGCCCCGGATGTTCCCGGAGCCAGCATAGGGCCGTGCGTCAGACCGGCAAGGCGTAGGCGAGGACGGCCAGGACCAGCGGGACGGCGAAGACGAGGCCCATCTCCCAGAAGACACGGTCGGTGGCGTTGGCGGCGACCGTTTTGACGACGGGGCGCGGGGCGATGGTCTCGTCGCCGGCGGCGTACCAGTTCCAGGTTTCGGCTTTGAGCAGTGTGCGCATGGATGTTCTCCGATGCACGAAATATAGGGTTCCACGGGCGCCTTGCCTAATAAAGAAGCCATATAAAGTTGCACTTGGCTTTGGCGGCGGGCGCGGTTAACGCTGCTTGTCTAAGTGCCGCAGGGCTGGACCTTTCCACGAAATGCCGTCGCCGAGAACCACGCAACGATCGCGCGCCCGTTCGGACGTCGCCGTTCTGCGCGAGTCGTTTCCGTTCGTTCCGCTGAGCCTGGAAGACGCGCTGGAAGCGGTGGGCGTTGCGCCGCGTGCGCGGACGTCTCGAGCGCGGCGCGGGTTGCTGTGGCAGTGGTTTGCATTCGAAGCGACGTGGCTCGCCGCGGTCAATGCAGCGCTGAGCGTTCCGGTGCTGCTGGCGGCGATGACGATGACGGCGGCGGGGATGTCGTTCGCGGTCGACATGGGTTTTGCGCCGGCGGTGTACCAGGTGTTGAACGGCGGCTTGCCGTGGGCGGCGATCGCGTTGCTGGTGTTGGCGCTTTTCAAGGCGGGACATGCGTGGGCGGACCGCAAGGCGCTCGGGTCGACGCGGCTGATCGGCTACGCGTTGGCGATCGTGCTGGCGGGCATTGGGCTGTGGATGGCCGTGATGCTCGGCTATGCGAGCGTGGTGCCGTTCATGTTCAAGCCGGTGCTGTGGCTGGCGGGTGGCGAGGCGACGGCGCGCGTGACGGCAGCGAACGCGGCGATGCTGGGATACTTCGAGCCGGCGGTGATCGGCGGCGCGGCGCTGTTGCTGGCGGCGCGCGGCGCGAAGACGAGCGGATTGCGGCGGGCGCCGCTGGCGCGGCGGCGGATCGCGTTCGGCGGGATGGTATTGGGGCTGATCGCGCTGCTGCTCAGCGTGTGGGCGGCATACCGGCATTCGACAGGCGCGGACGCGCGCGACGGTCTGGCGTTCGCGATCGGTGGCGAGACTTTGAGCGGGCGCGATGCGGCCTATGGTTCGATGTTCGCGCCGGGTGTGCCCTGCCACGTGTCCAGCCTGTTCGGCTGGCGCACCGATCCGGTGCTGAAGGACCAGACCAAGCTGCACCAGGGCATCGACGTGGCGGTGAAGCGCGGGACGCCGATTGTCGCGATGGCGGACGGGCGCGTGATGTTCGCGGACTTCGACGAGGGGCTCGGGAATTTCGTGGCGCTGCATACAGCCAAGCTCACCATCATCAACGGGCATATGCAGAGCGTCGCGGTGCATGCGGGCGACATGGTGCACAGGGGCGACCTGATCGGGTTCGTGGGGAGCACGGGCAAGTCGACGGGGCCGCATGTGCATCTGCAGCTTTGCCCGGGCGGGCACATGAATGGCGGCCACCTGGTGTGCGGCGGCGCGACCAATCCCTACGAAAACTGGCCGACCTTGTCGGCGCTGGCACAGATGTCCTGCGTGGGTGGGCCGCGGACGTTCTAGGCCGCTTGCTTTCCGTTACGGCGAATCTTCACACTCCGGCGCAAACGGGAGTGAACGATGGATTTGGCGTGGAGCGATGCGGATCTTCGGTTTCGCGATGCGGTGCGGGCGTTTCTCGACGCCGAGTTGACGCCGGACCTTCGCAAGGCGGGGAAGTCACTGACGTCGGTCTATGCGGATTATGACGTTACGATGAAGTGGCACCACATTCTCCACAAGAAAGGCTGGGTCGCGCCGGCATGGCCGAAGGACTATGGCGGCACGGGCTGGAGCGTGGTGCAGCGCTTCATCTGGGCGAGCGAGACGGCCGCGGCGGGCGCACCTCCCTTGTCGCCGATGGGGCTGGGCATGTGCGGGCCGGTGATCATCGGACACGGCACGCCGGCGCAGAAGGCGCACTACCTGCCGCGCATGCTGTCGGGCGAGGATTTCTGGTGCCAGGGGTATTCCGAGCCGGGCTCTGGATCGGACCTCGCCTCGTTGCAGATGAGAGCGAAGGACGCGGGCGATCACTTCGTCTGCAACGGGCACAAGATCTGGACCACGCATGCGCACCTGGCGAACTGGATCTTCTGCCTGGTGCGGACGTCGAAGGAGGATATCCCGCAGCGGGGCATCACCTTCCTGCTGATTGACATGAAGTCGCCGGGCGTCGCGGTGAAGCCGATCGTGTTCGCCAGTGGCGAAGCGGTGCAGAACGAGGTGTTCTTCACCGACGTGAAGGTGCCCAAGGCGAACGTGGTCGGGAAGATCGGCGACGGGTGGACGGTCGCCAAATACCTGATGCTGTTCGAACGTGGCGGCGGGACGAGCGCGCCGTCGCATCGTGCGCGGCTGTCGCGCATTCGCGAGATCGCGAAAGCAGAGGGCATTGAAAATCCGGAGTTCGCGGCGAAGGTCGCGGATGCGGCGATCCAGGTCGAGGCGATGGGCGCGGTGGAGCTGCGCACCATGTCGGCGCTGAGCAGCGGCCAGCCGCCGGGGCCGGAGAGCTCGATGCTGAAGATGGTGTCGACGGACCTGTCGCAGCGACTGACGGAATTGGCATTGGAAGCGGTGGGTTACTACGCGATGCCGTTCCAGCCCTTCACCGTGGCGACCGGCGGGCCGACGCCGGGATTCCACCGGCTGTCGAACCAGGAGCCGGTGGGGCCGGAGTATTCGTGGCCGGTGACGGCGAAATACCTGAACGATCGCGCGGGCTCGATCTACGCGGGGACAAACGAGGTGCAGCGGAATATCCTCGCGAAGGCCGTATTGGGGTTGTGAGATGGATCTGGGACTGCGCGACAAGGTCGTGTTCATCGCGGGAGGCTCGCGCGGGATCGGGCTGGGGATCGTCGAGACGCTGCTGAAGGAAGGCGCGAAGGTCGCGATGACGGCGCGCGGCGCCGAGGCCCTGAAGGCGACGCATGAGCGGCTGGCGGGCGTGTATGGCGCAGACCGGCTGTGGTCGATGCCGGGCGACATGCGCGATACGGCGACGATCGAGGCGGCGCTGAACGCGGTGGAACGGGACTTCGGGCCGATCTGGGGCGCGGTGGCGAATGTCGGGCTGTTCAACTCGCCGCCGGGGTTCGAGGTGGAAGATGCGAACTGGGATGCGGCGCTGACGCAGAACCTGGATTCGTCGTTCCGGCTGGCACGCGCGGCTTTGCGGCGGATGACTCCGCGCAAAGAAGGGTCGTTCGTCTTCATCTCGTCCATCGCGGGGCTGGGGGCGCTTGGGACGACGCTGACTTACGGCACGTCGAAGGCGGCAATGAACCACCTGTCGAAGGAGCTGGCGAAGCTGGTGGGCGCGAGCGGCGTGCGGGTGAACACCATCGCGCCGGGCAACATCATCTTTCCGGGCGGGACGTGGGAGCAGAACTCGACGGGGCCGCGCAAGGATTCGTGGGCGCGCTGGATCAAGCGCGAAGTTCCGTTGCAGCGCTATGGCAAGCCGGAAGAGATCGGGTCGGCGGTGACATTCCTGCTGAGCCCGCAGGCGAGCTTCATCACCGGCGCGGTGCTGCCGGTGGATGGCGGGCAGACGCGGTGAGCGCGAAGGCGAAGGCGGTCGCGGGTTCGTACAGCAGGAACGTGGCGTCGTTGATCGCGTTCTTGGCGAAGCGGCCGGGCGTAGTGGACGTGAAAGCCAGCCCGAACGCGTCCATGTACAAGGTCGCGGATAAGATCTTCGCGATCCTGTCGAAGAAGACAGGGTATGTGGTGCTGAAGTCTCCGCCGGAATCGGTGCCGATGCTGAAGGAGATGTACAAGGGCGTCGGACACAAGACGCATCTGGATCGGCGGCACTGGATCGCGGTCGAGCTGGACGCCGACGTGCCGATGAAGGAAGTGCAGCGGCTGGTGACGCTGTCATACGACCTCGTGCGCGCGGGGGCAGAGAAGCCGGCCAAGCGCAAGGCGAAGAAGGTTCTGACGAAGCGGGCTTCCTAATCCCAACTGTCATGGCCCCGCAACTGCGGGCCACCCAGGTCGTGCGCCGGGAACCTCGCAAGTGTGTGCAGAACCCAACTGGGTCGCCCGCAGTCGCGGGCCATGACCGTTAGGTTGATAGCTGTGGTGTCTTCCGCCCATTCCACGCGTCCACCACCACGCAGGCGACCGAGTTGCCGACGATGTTGGTGCCGCTGCGGCCCATGTCGAGGAGGTGATCGACGGCGAGAACCAAGAGAAGGCCGGCTTCGGGAAGCTTGAAGTATGGGAGAGCCGCGGCAATCACGACCAGAGAGGCGCGCGGGACACCGGCCATGCCTTTGGATGTCACCATCATCAGGAGCAGGAGCGTGATCTGCTGGCCCCAGGTGAGATCGATGCCGTAGGCCTGCGCGATGAACAGGGTCGCGAAGGTGCAGTACATCATCGAGCCGTCGAGATTGAACGAGTAGCCGAGCGGCAGGACGAAGCTGACGACCTGCTTCGGGAGGCCGATGGTCTGCAGGTTCTCGAGCAGCTTCGGGTAGGCAGCCTCGGAGCTGGCGGTGGAGAAGGCGAGCAGGACAGGTTCGCGCACGGCTTTCAGCAGATCGCCGATGCGGCCGCGGATGAGCGCAGCGACCGTGAGAAGCAGCGCCCACAACACCAGCATGGCGAAGTAGAAACCGCCGACGAATTTGGCGTAGGTGAGGAGGATGCCCGCGCCTTGCGTCGCCACGGTCGAGGCGAGCGCCGCGAACACCACCAGCGGGGCCATATACATCACGTAGCCGGTGACCTTGAGCATGATAGAGGCGATCTGCTCGGCGAGCTGGAGGACGGCTGGCGCGCGGTTGTCGAGCGCGGCGATGGCGGTGCCGACGAAGCAGGAGAAGACGACGATCTGGAGGATCTCGTTGTTCGCCATCGCCTCGACGATGGATTTGGGGACGAGGTGTTCGATGAAGTCTTTCAGGTTGAGCGCGGTGGCGGCGGGGGTGGTGCCTTCGGCGCCGGTGGGAAGCGCGAGGCCGATGCCGGGCTGGAACAGGTGCACGAACAACAGGCCGAGGCCGAGCGAGACCAGCGACGCGAAGACGAACCAGGCGATGGAGCGGGCGCCGACGCGGCCGATGGCGGCGGCGTCTTCCATGTGGGCGATGCCGACGACGAGGGTGGAGAACACCAGCGGCGCGATGATCATCTTGATCAGGCGCAGGAAGATCGTGGTGATGAGGCCGAGGCCGTCGGCGAGGGATTTGAGCTGGTCGGCGTTGAGCGCGCTGTGGGCGATGAGGCCGGTGACGATGCCAAGGATCATCGCGGCGATGAGGAAGATCGTGAATGTACGGTTCAAACGGCGCCCCTGCTCTTTCAAGCCATCCTGTCATGGCCCGCAACAGCGGGCCATCCAGGTTAAGTCTTACCTGATTTGCGAGGTTCGCGGCGCACGAACTGGATGGCCCGCTGTTGCGGGCCATGACAACCTTTATTTGATCTTCGACAGCGCGCGGGTGAACAGATTTACGGTGCTTGCGTGCAGCATGTCGCCGGTTTCTTTGGGGGCGCGGCCAGCGCAGGCGCGGGC
>Ga0070666_10001002_pt1 | contig 17281 bp, 15 predicted proteins | sample KBSS23metaG_FD_64677 | JGI IMG/M metagenome (GOLD analysis project Ga0070666, IMG submission 64677) | Switchgrass rhizosphere microbial communities from Kellogg Biological Station, Michigan, USA - KBS S2-3 metaG | ecosystem: Host-associated > Plants > Roots > Rhizosphere > Soil ... | reverse complement strand
GGTCCATCGCGCGGATCATTTCCAGCGCCTTGGCGTCCCGCGGCTGGGTCTCCGAAAAATCGCTGTAGGGCGTGCCCAGCAGGTCGTAGGCCTGGCGGAGCTGATGGATCAGCCAGACCACCTTGTTGGGGTGCTTGATCAGATAGGAGGGAAAGCGGGTGGCGATCACCAGGTCGATCCGCTTGCCGGCGGCCTCGGTGAGGTTCACCAGCCGCCAGGCGAGACTGCTCTTCAGCAGCTCGGTCCGCGTCGGCCAGTGGAAGGGCAGGGCGACCACGTCCACCTCGAAGCCGCGGGACTTCAGCTCGTCGCGCAGGGAATCGACGAGCATCTCGGCGCCGCCGTAGGCGAACGGGATCTTGGTGGCGCAGATGACGACGCGTGGCTTCACGCGCGGTCCCCGCCGGCCCGCTCCTCTTCCAGCCGGCGCTCCAGGACCTCGACGCGCGCGGCGAGCTGGCGCGCCTCGCGGGTGGAGCGCTCCTGCGCTTCCACCAGATCTTCGATCAATCGCGCCGCCGCCTGATTGAAGCCGTTCTGCTGCTCGAGCACCGGCCGGGTGAACCACTTGAGGAACAGCTTGTAGAAGACCTTACGAACGAGGACGATCGCCTTCCCCAGGCCGGGACGGTGAGAGAAGGCCACCGGCTCCTGCACGTACTCCCGCTGCTTCAGGGCGAGCAGGCCGTTGCGTGTCTCTTCGCCCCCGCCGGCAAGGGTGGTCGATTCGGCGAGGCGCTGCCGCACGCCGGAGCGGACCTTCTGGAGGACCTCGGCGACGCGGAGGTCCTCCGGGGGGGAAGCGGAGGTGGGGTCAGACATGTCGGGAACGATCATAGAACACGTCCCGCCCCCTCCCCGAACCCTCACCCCCCGGCGATGAAGGGCCTACGTCCCGAGCTGCTCGCGCACCGCCGCCTCGACCGAGGCGAGCGCCTGGGGCAGCTTCTCGGGGTCCTTGCCACCGGCCTGGGCGAAGTCGGCACGGCCGCCGCCGCCGCCGCCTACGATCGCCGAGAGCTTCTTGACCAGCTCGCCCGCCTTGACGCGGGCGGTCAGGTCCTTGCTCACGGCGGCCACCAGGCTGACGTTGCCGTCCCCCCGGGTGCCGATCACCACCACTCCCGAGCCGAGCTTGGAGCGCAGGGTGTCGGCCATGTCCCGCAGCTCGTTGGCCGGCGCGGGCGGCACCTCGCGGGCGAGCACCCGGATGCCGTCCACCAGCAGCTCCTCGTCCCCTCCCGCGGCAGAGACGGCGCCCGAGACGAGCTGCATGCGCAGCTTCCGCATCTCGGACTCCAGCTCGTTCTGCCGCTGGCGGAGCTGGTCGGCCTTCTGGAGTTGCTGCTCGTAGTCGCCGGAGCGGATGCCCAGACGGGTCACCAGCTCGCCGTAGGTCGCCCGCTGGCTGCGGACCTCCCCCAGGGCGTAGGTGCCGGTCACCGCCTCGATGCGGCGCACGCCCGAGGCCACGCCGCGCTCGGAGTCGATCAGGAAGAGCCCGATCTCCCCCGTATTGCGCACGTGGCAGCCGCCGCACAGCTCCAGGCTGAAGCCGGGGACGTTCACCGTGCGCACCCGCTCGCCGTACTTCTCGCCGAACAGCGCCATGGCGCCGGCGGCGATCGCCTCCTGGTAGCTGCGCCAGACGAACTCGGTCGACACCGCCCGCCGGATCCACTCGTTGACCAGGTCCTCGGTCTGCTCCCACTCCTGGCGGAACATGCCGCGGTGGTAGGTGAAGTCGAAGCGCAGACGGTCCGGCGCCACCAGCGAGCCGGCCTGGCGCACGCTCTTGCCCAGCACCTGGCGGAGCGCCGCATGCAGCAGGTGGGTGGCCGTGTGGTTGCGCTGGATGGAGAGGCGGCGGTCGTGCTCCACCCGGAGCTGCACCTTGGTGTGTCGGGCGAGGCTCCCCTCCTCGACCTCCACGAAGTGGAAGAAGACGCCGCTCTGGTCCTTCTGGGTGTCCACCACCCGGGCGCGCCCGCCGTCCCAGACCATCAGGCCGGTATCCCCGACCTCGCCGCCGGACTCGGCGTAGAAGACCGTCTGGTCGAGGATCACCACCCCCACCTGCCCCTTCTGAAGGGTGGAGACCCGCACCGGGGCCCCCTCGCGCCAAGTGGCGAGCCGCACCACCTCGGCCGGGGTGTCGGTCATCTCCGTGCGGTCGTACCCCTCGAAGTGGGTCTCGGCCAGCTCGGCATGGCCGCGCAGCACCTCGCGCAGGGCGGAGAGGCGGTTCTGCACCTCGGCGGTCGCCTTGCGGGACTGCTCGCGCTGGGCGTCGAGCGCCTCGCTGAAACCGGCTTCGTCGATCTGGAAGCGCTCCTCCTCGGCGATCTCGCGGATCACCTCCAAGGGCAGGCCGTAGGTGTCGTAGAGCCGGAAGACCATCGCCCCCGGCAACGTCGAGGCCCCCTGCGGACGCAGGCGCTCGATCTCCTCCTGCACTTGGCGGGCGCCGTTGGCCACCGTCGAGAGGAACTTCTCCTCCTCCGCCTTGATGGTGGCCATGGACGCCTGGCGGGTGGCCGCCAGCTCCAGGTAGGCGCCGCCCATCACCTCGCCCAGCACCGGCACCAGCTTGAACAGGAAGGGCTCCTCGAAGCCCAACCGCATGCCGTGGCGCACCGCCCGGCGCAGGATGCGGCGCAGCACGTAGCCTCGCCCCTCGTTGCCCGGGATCACGCCGTCCGCCAGCAGGAAGGAGACCGCCCGCAGGTGGTCGGCGATCACCCGCAGGGAGACGTCCTTCTCGGCGACCGCGCCGTACCTGGTGCGCGCGAGCTCGGCCGCGGCGGCCAGGATCGGCTGGAAGAGGTCGGTGTCGTAGTTGGAATGGACCCCTTCGAGCACCGAGGTGATCCGCTCCAGGCCCATGCCGGTGTCGATCGACGGCTTGGGCAGCGGGGTGAGCACCCCCTCCGGGCTGCGGTCGTACTGCATGAAGACCAGGTTCCAGATCTCCATGTAGCGGCCGGAGTCGCTCCCCTCGTCCCAGCCCACCTCGGGGAGCTCCGGACGGAGGTCGACGAAGATCTCGCTGCACGGGCCGCACGGACCGGTCTCGCCCATGGCCCAGAAGTTATCCTTCTTGCCGCAGCGGTGGATGCGGTCCGGCCCCAGGCTCGACAGCTTCACCCAGAGGTCGAAGGCCTCGTCGTCCTCTTCATAGACGGTGGCGAACAGCCGGCCGGCGGGGAGCCCCCAGACGCGGGTAACCAGGTCCCAGCCGAAGCGGATGGCGTCTTCCTTGAAGTAGTCGCCGAACGAGAAGTTGCCCAGCATCTCGAAGAAGGTGTGGTGGCGCGGGCTCGGCCCCACGTTCTCGAGATCGTTGTGCTTGCCCGAGACCCGCATCACCTTCTGCGACGAGGCGGCGCGCGGCGACTCCGGCTTCTGCACGCCGAGGAAGTAGTCCTTGAACGGGACCATGCCGGCGTTGGTGAACAGCAGGGTGGCGTCTCCCTGCGGAACCAGGGGCGCGCTCGGCACCACGCGGTGCCCGCGCTCCCGGAAGAATTCGAGAAAGCCCGTGCGTATATCTGTGCTCTTCATGATCCGTCGTCGATTTCCAGATTGTCGAAGCCGTCGTTCAAAACGGCAACGATAGCACGGCGGGAGAAGCCCTTGCGCTCCAGGTGGCGGGCGAGCGCCCGGGGGTCGAGCCCCCCCTTCTCGCGCCAGCGCTCCGCGGCCTCGCGGGCGGCCGGCAGGTCGTCCTCGGGGGTCAGCTCGGCGAGCGCCGCCTCGACGGCGTCCTCGGGCGCGCCGCGCCGGAGCAGCTCCGCCCGCAGCCGGGCCCGCCCCTCGTCCACCCGCGCCTGGCGGGACTCGACGAAGACCCGTGCCGTGGCGCGGTCGTCGAGATACCCCTGCTCCGTCAATCGGTCGAGGGCCGCCTCGATCTCATCCTTGGGATAGCCGCGCTGACCGAGCTTGACCGCCAGCTCCCGCCGGAAGTGTGCGCGGGTGGCCAGGAGCTGGACGGCCTTCTGATAGCAGGTCGGTGGCAACTGCTAATTCTGCTCGATCTCGAACGACAGGTCGCCGCCGCCCAGGAAGTCGCCCTCGCCGGGCATCTGGATGGACTCGTCCATCTGGTCGCGCGAGATGTCGGCGGTGAACTGCACGCCCTGGATCTTGAGCCGGAACTCGTCCGGGTTGGTGGCCCGCTTGAGCGCCTCGTCGAGCGTGATCAGGCCGCTCTTGTAAAGCTGGAAGAGCGACTGGTCGAACGTCTGCATCCCATATTGGGAGGTGCCGAGGGCGATCTGCTCGCGGATGTACTTGGTCTTCTCCTTGTTCTCGATGCACTCGCGGATGTACGCGGTCGAGATCAGGACCTCGGCGGCGGGCACGCGGCCCATGCCGTCGGCGCGCGGCACCAGGCGGAGCGAGATGACCGACTTCAGCACCTGCGAGAGCTGGATGCGGATCTGCTTCTGGTGGTGCGGCGGGAAGACCGAGATGATGCGGTTGACCGTCTCCGTGGCGTCGAGGGTGTGCAGGGTCGAGAAGACCAGGTGGCCCGTCTCGGCCGCCAGCAGCGCCGTCTCGATCGTCTCGTAGTCGCGCATTTCGCCCACCAGCAGGACGTCGGGGTCCTGGCGGAGGGCGGCGCGCAGGGCGCCGGCGAAGGAGTGGGTGTCGACGTCGATCTCGCGCTGGTTGACCAGCGACTTCTTGTCGCGATGGAGGAACTCGATCGGGTCCTCGATCGTGATCATGTGCTCGGTGCGCGTCGAGTTGATGTAGTCGAGCATCGCCGCCAGGCTGGTCGACTTGCCCGAGCCGGTGGTGCCGGTGCAGAGGATCAGCCCGCGCCGCTCCTCGCAGATCCGCTCCAGCACCGGCGGCAGCATCAGCTCGCGGATGCTCTGGATGCGCGCCGGGATGACGCGCAGCACCAGCCCCACCGCGCCCCGCTGCTGGAAGACGTTGCAGCGGAAGCGGCCGAGGCCCGGCACCGAGTAGGCGATGTCGAGCTCCAGCTCCTCCTTGAAGCGCTGCTTCTGCCGCGCGTTCATCATGGAGAACGCCATCGCGATGGTGTCCTCCTGCATCAGGCGCTTGAGCTCGCCGAGAGGGAGCAGCTCGCCGTCGACCCGGATCACCGGGTGGCTCCCGACCTTGAGGTGGAGATCCGACGCCTTGCGCTCCACCGCGATCTTGAGAAGGTCGTTGATGTTCACTTACAGGAGCCTCCGATGAATCAAACGGTCTGGGCCTGGGCGGTCGCGTCCGCGGTCGCGCGGACACCCGAGCCGACCGGGTACAGCCAGCCGTGACGGTCCGCGATCTCGCCGCTGATGATCCCCTTGAACTCGGTCATGATCCGCAGCGTGACCGGGCCCGGGCAGCCGTGGCCCACCGGGTTGCGGTCCACCGACCGGATCGGCGTGATCTCGGCCGCGGTGCCGGTCATGAACAGCTCGTCGCAGGTGTAGAGCTGGCCGCGCGGGATCTGCTCCTCGCGCACCGGGATGCCGAGGTCGAGAGCGATCTTTACCACCGTGTCGCGGGTGATCCCCTGCAGCACCGAGGCGGCGAGCGGCGGCGTCAGCAGCACGCCGTCCTGCACCATGAAGACGTTCTCGCCCGACCCCTCGCTGACGAAGCCGCGGGCGTCGAGCGCCAGCCCCTCGGTGTAGCCGTTGGTGATCGCCTCGATCTTGATCAGCTGGCCGTTCAGGTAGTTGCCGGTCGCCTTGGCGACCGCCGGCATCGAGTCGGCCGCGATGCGCCGCCAGGAGGAGACGCAGACGTCGACGCCGCTCTCGGCCTCCTCGCCCAGGTACTTGCCCCAGGGCCAGCAGGCGATGAAGGCCTCGACCGGGTTGTTCAGCGGGTTGACCCCGATGCGGTCGCCGAAGCCGCGGAAGACGATCGGGCGGATGTAGCAGGACGCGAGCTCGTTGGCCCGGATCGTCTCGCAGACCGCCTCGATCAGCTCCTCGGTGGTGAAGGCGAGCGGCATGCGGTAGACCTTCGCCGAGTTCTCCAGCCGGCGAATGTGCTCGGGGAGGCGGAAGACGCCCGATCCCTGCCGCGTGTGGTAGCAGCGGATCCCCTCGAAGACTCCGGAGCCGTAATGAAGGGCATGGCTCAGCACATGGACGGTAGCCTTCTCGAAGTCGATGAGCTGGCCGTTTTTCCAGATCCAGCGGACACCGGCGAAGGGATTGGACACGGGGACCTCCTTTGACGAGCTACGACGGAAAGACGATGCTAGCCGAACCGCCCGGGCGGGTCAATTTTGGATTTCCGCGCCTGCTGGCGCGAGAAGCAGGAACGCCGCCCCCACCACCGCGGCGGTTTCCAGCCGCAAGGAGCGCTCCCCCAGACCCATCGCGCTCCAGCCGGCGGCCAGCAGCTCCCCGCGCTCGGCGGGGTCCAGCCCCCCCTCGGGACCGATCAGGAGGGTGCCCTCCCCGCCCCCGGCGCCGGCGCGGAAGGAGCCCGCGCCCGCCCCGGTGTCCAGGAACCAGCGCCCGCCGGAGGCGGAGAGCTTGAGGGCGTCCTTCCAGGCGTAGGGGCCCGAGATCTCCGGCAGGCGCGAGCGGTGGCACTGCTCCACGGCGGCGGCCGCCACCCGGCGCAGGCGGTCGAAGGTGCCGCCCCCCGGCTCCCGGGGGGCCCGGACCATGTTGACGAACCAGAGGGAGGAGACCCCCACCTCGGTCGCCTTCTCCACCAGCCAGGAGGCCCGCTCGGGCCGGCAGGTGGGGACGATCAGCCGCAGCCGGAACGCCGGCTCGTGGTCCGGCGCCGGCTCCCCCAGGGTCACCAGGGCCGACGTGCGGTCCACCCGCGCCACCTTCCCCCATCGCGCCCGCCCCTGGCCGTCCACCACCCGCATCTCCTCCCCCACCGCCACCCGTCGGGCCCGGAAGAGGTGCTGGTAGGCCTCCCCCTCCACGCGCAGGTCGGGGGCGTCGAGGGCGGCGGGATCGGCGAGGTGGGTGATCATGGGCGGGAATCGTACCCCACCCGGAAGGCCACCCAGTCTCCCGCCGTCCGGCGGTCCCGCTCGGCGAAGCCGAGGCCCCGCATGCGGTCGAGCACCTGCCGGCCGCGCTCGGCCAGGATCCCCGAGAGGATCATCTCCGCGTCCGGCCGCAGCCGGTCGACCAGGTCCGGCATCTCCGGGAGGATCTGCTCGGGGACCACGTTGACCAGGGCCAGGTCGAACAGCGGGCGCTCGCGGATCGCCGCCAGCCGCCCCGCGAAGAGCCGGGGGTGGAGGCCGTTGAGGGCACTGTTGTCCCGGGCATGGAAGGGGGCGGCGGGATCGAGGTCGTAGCCGGTCACCGAATCCGCCCCGAAAAGCAGGGCCGCGAAGGCCAGGACGCCGGTGCCGGTGCCCACGTCGAGCACCCGCCGGCCCCGCAGCTCCGCCTCCTCCAGCAGCTCGAGGGCCAGGGAGGTGGATTCGTGGCTGCCGGTGCCGAAGGCGGCGCGGGCCGGGAGCCGGAGCAGCCGGCGGCCATCCGGGGCCGGCTCCGGGGTCTCCCCGGGCTCGCGGGGATCGAGATAGAGCGATCGCCCCACCGGAAAGGGACGGGCCCGTTCCCGCCAGTTGGCGAACCAGTCGGTGTCCGGCACCAGATCCTCGGAATCCAGCTCGACTCCCGGGAGCATCTCCACCGGCGGAGAGTCCACCGGGAACCAGGCCTCCAGGCACAGCCGGCCGTCCGCACCGGTCGCGGACTGCACGCCGAGCGTGCCGGCCATCCAGAGCCGGGCCGTGGCGAGGTCCTCCAGGTCGGGCGGGAGGGTGTAGAAGCGGCGGAGATGGGGCATGGGGAAGGGAATCTCCAGAGCAACAGCAAACAGGGACCTCAGGGACAGCAGAGACAGCAGGGACGAAATTTCGGAGCTGGTTGCTTTTTCGTCCCTGCTGTCTCTGCTGTCCCTGAGGTCCCTTGTTCTTTTTCTCCTACCCGAAGACCCCCTTCAACCGCTCGATGACCCCCTTCTCCTCCTTCACCGGATGCCCGCCGAGCTCGGCGAGGCGGCGGAGGAGCTGGAGCTCCTCGGGGGAGAGGTCACGCGGGTTGGGCACCTCGATCTCCACGGTGACCACGTGGTCGCCGCGGCCGGAGCCGTCCAGGCGCTCGATCCCCTGGCCGCGGAGGCGGAAGTCCCGCCCGTGGGCGGTCCCCGGCGGCACGTCCAGGTTCGACTTGCCGCGGATGGTGTCCACCTCGACCGAGGTGCCGAGCACCGCCTGGGGGTAGCTGATGGTCATCCGCGACAGCACGGTCGCGCCGTCGCGGCGGAAGAGCTTGTGCGGCCGCACCTGCAGCACCACGTAGAGGTCTCCCGGCGGGCCGCCGCGGCGGCCGTGCTCCCCCTCGCCCGAGAGGCGCAGGCGGGCGCCGGTGTCCACCCCGGCGGGGATCTTGACCGAGATCGAGCGCTCCCGCTCCACCAGCCCCTCCCCCTTGCACTCGGTGCAGGGGTCCGAGATCACCCGGCCCTCCCCCTGGCACTGCGGGCAGGTGCGGGCGACGGTGAAGAAGCCCTGGGTGTAGCGCACCTGGCCGCGGCCGCCGCAGGCCTGGCAGACCGCCGGCGCCGCGCCGTTGGCGCTCCCCGTGCCGTTGCACTTCGGGCACCCCTCGAGACGCGGGATCTTCAGCGTCGTCTCGGTGCCGAAGGCCGCCTCCTCGAAGGTGAGCGTGAGGTCGTAGCGCAGGTCGGCGCCGCGGGTCATCCCCGAGCCGCCGCCGCGCCGGCCGAAGCCGCCGCCGAAGCCGAAGATGTCCCCCAGGATGTCCGAGAAGTCGGCGAAGATCGTCGGATCGAACCCGCCGGCCCCCGCTCCCGACACCCCCTGGTGGCCGAAGCGGTCGTAGCGCGCCCGCTTGTCGGCGTCCGAGAGGATCGCGTAGGCCTCGGCCGCCTCCTTGAAGCGCTCCTCGGCCTCCTTGTCCCCCGGGTTCTTGTCCGGATGGTCGCGCACCGCGATCTTGCGGTACGCCGACTTGATCTCCTGCTGGGCCGCGGTCTTGCCGACGCCCAGAATTTCGTAGTAATCGCGTTTCGCCATGCTTTCGTCCTGACCTTCTATTCCAGCCTATTCCAGCGAGCCGGCGCCGCCCCCGGCCCGGGTGAGCATCACGTCGGAGAGGGTGCGGGAGACCGAGTTGAGATCGTAGATGGCGGCCTCCAGATCGGCTCGCCTCTCGTTGTTGAGCGCCGTGCGCGAGTGCTTCAGCGCCTCCTGGATCTTGCGGATCTCGCCGTCCTGGAGCATGTCCCGGAACTGGCCGAAGACCCGTTCATTGGTATAGATCAACCCCTCCAGGCGGTTCTTGAGCATGCGCAGGTCGCGCCGCTCCTGGTCGGACTGCGAGTTGCGGTCCGCCTCGGCCACCAGGCGCTGCACCTCGGCCTCCGAGAGCCCGCCCGCGGGGTTGATCTGGATGCTCTGCGTGAGGTTGGTCGCCATGTCGCGCGCCGAGACGTTGACGATGCCGTTCGAATCGATCGCGAACGTCACCTCGATCTGCGGCATGCCGCGCGGCGCCGGCGGCACCCCCACCAGCTCGAAGCGGCCGAGCGACTTGTTCTCCATGGCGAGCTGGCGCTCCCCCTGGAGCACGTGGATCTGCACCGTGCTCTGGTTGTCCACCACGGTGGTGAAGATCTGGGTGTTCTTGGTGGGGATCGTCGAGTTGCGCTCGATCAGCCGGGTGAACAGGCCCCCCTGGGTCTCGACCCCCAGCGACAGCGGCGTCACGTCGAGCAGCACCAGGTCCTTGATGTCGCCGCGCAGGATGCCCCCCTGGATGGCGGCGCCCATGGCCACCACCTCGTCGGGGTTGATCTCGCGGTTGGGCTTCTTGCCGAAGATCCGCTCCACCGTCCGCGCCACGATCGGCGAGCGGGTCTGGCCGCCCACCAGCAGCACCTCGTCGATCTCGTCCGCCCGCAGGCCGGCCTCGGAGAGGGCGTCCAGGCAGGGGCCCTCGGTGCGCTCCACCAGGTCGCGCACCAGGTCCTCGAACTGCTCCCGGTTGAGCGAGCGGGCGAGGTGGCGCGGGCCGGTGCGGTCGGCGGAGATGAACGGCAGGTTGATCGTGGTCTCCTCGGTGGCCGACAGCTCGCACTTGGCGCGCTCCGCCGCCTCCTTGAGCCGCTGGAGGGCCATGCGGTCCTCGCGCAGGTCGATCCCCGTCTCGTCGGTGAAGTCCTGGATCAGCCAGTCCATGATCCGCTGGTCGAAGTCCTCGCCGCCGAGATAGGTGTCGCCCGCGGTCGAGCGCACCTCGAAGATCCCCTGCGAGAGCTGGAGGATCGAGATGTCGAAGGTGCCGCCGCCGAGGTCGTAGACGGCGATCGTGCTCGCGGTCTGGCCCGTGTGGGCCGGCTGGTCGAGACCGTAGGCCAGGGCCGCCGCCGTGGGCTCGTTGAGGATGCGCACCACGTCCAGGCCGGCGATCTTGCCGGCGTCCTTGGTGGCCTGGCGCTGGGAGTCGTTGAAGTAGGCCGGGACGGTGATCACCGCCTCCCGCACCTCCTCCTGCAGCCCCTCCTCCACGAACTCCTTGATCTCGCGCAGCACCAGCGCCGAGATCTCCTCCGGGCTGTACTGGCGGTCGCGGATCTCGATCTTGACGTCGCCGTTGGTCGCGTCGACCAGCGTGTAGGGAAGGATGCCGCGGGCGCGGTCCACCTGGGAGTCGCGGAACTTGCGGCCGATCAGCCGCTTGACCGCGTAGACGGTGTTCTGGGGGTTGGTGATCGCCTGCCGCTTGGCGATCTGCCCGACCAGGCGGTCCCCCTCCTCGGAGAAGGCCACGATCGACGCCGTGGTCCGGCTCCCCTCGCGGTTGGCCAGCACCACCGGCACGGTGGCTTCCACGATCGCGGCGCAACTGTTGGTCGTGCCGAGGTCGATTCCGAGGATCTTGCTCATGATGGGCGGCCGCTCCGCAGTCGGTCCTCCCGGCGGGTACGGCTCCGGGCCGCCCCCTCCCGCGAGGGGGCTCGAGACCACGGCCGGACGTAGCGCCTGCGGGGGACGAAAAGCTGCGGGCTATTGTACGTGTTTCTCTATAAATGCCGAACCCTCACCCCTAGCCCCTCTCCCGACCCCTCGCCCCCTCCCTCACCGGGAGAGGGGAACCCCCACCCCTTGGAACAGGAGCCCATTCCCCCCTCTAACCTCTCCCTCTTCTCCCGGTGAGGGAGGGGGCGAGGGGTCGGGAGAAGAGGGCCGGGGTGATGAGGGCCTACAGCGCCGGGATCTCCTCCACCCCGCCCCCGCCGGCCGCGCCGCCGCCGGACGAGCCCCCCTCCTTCGGCACCGCCACCTTCACCATGGCCGGCCGCAGCAGGCGGTCGTGCATCTTGTAGCCGCGGCGCAGCTCGGCGACCACGGTGGGGGACTTCACCTCCGCGCTCTCCTCGCGGGCCACCGCCTCGTGCACGGTGGGATCGAACGGCTGGCCCACCGCCGGGACCTCGACCGCGCCGAAGCGGCGCAGCAGCTCGTTCATCTGGCGGTGGATCATCTCGACCCCCCGCTTGAGATCGTCCGCCGAGCCTTGCGCGGAGAGCGCCAGGTCGAGGTTGTCCGCCACGGTCAGGAACTCCCGCAGGGGATCGAGCAGGGCGTAGCGCTTCAGCTCGTTGCGCTCGCGCTCGGCGCGCTTGCGGTAGTTGTCGAAATCGGCCAGGGTGCGCATCGAGCGGTCGCGCAGGTCGGCGTTCTCCTGGCGCAGCCTGGCGACCTCGGCGGCGCCGCCGTCCCCCGGGGAATCGGTCTTGGCGCCGGACTCCACCCCCTCCACCGCCGCCACCGCCTCGCGCATCACCGCGTCCAGATCCGCGTTCTGCTCGTCCAGGTCGAGGGCCACCTCGTTGGCCTCGCTCGTATTCGTCGCGTCGTCCGCCATCGCAGTCCTCTCTATCTATTAGATAAGGGCTTACCGCCGGTCGGGCTCCCCCGAGAAGGTCTCGGCCAGGGCCCGGCTCAGAGTGTCTCCCAGGAAGTGCACCAAGGGAATGATCTTCTCGTAATCCATGCGCGACGGCCCCACGATCCCGAGGGTGCCGAGCGGCCGCTCGCCATACCCGTAGGGGGTGGCCACCACGCTCACCTCGAAGTCGGAGGTCAGCTCGCAGTCCTCGCCGATCAGCACCCGCACGCCGCCCCCCTGGATGCAGCGGTTCAAGATCCGCACCAGCCGGGCCTTGTCGGCGAAGGCGTCGAACATGCGGCGCACGCGGGCGATGTCGGCCATCTCGGGCTTGGCGAGCAGCATCGTGGTGCCGTCCACCACCACCCCCGGCGCGCCGTCGGCGGCGAGGCCGGCGTTGGCCAGCTCGATCGTCCGCGCCAGCATGCGGTCCATCTGCGCCTTCTCCTCGATCATCATGCGCACCAGCCGCTCCCGGATCTCGCGCAGGGTCTGGCCGGCGAAGTGCTCGGTCAGGTAATTGGAGATCCGCACCAGCTCCTCGCGGGAGACCTCCTCCTCCGTCTCGATCACCTTGTTGTCGATGAACCCGGTCGAGGAGACCACCACGCAGAGGATCTTGCGGCCGGAGACCGGCACGAAGTCGATCGCCTTGAGCACCGTCTCCCCCATCGCCGGGGTGACCACGACCCCCACCTGGCTCGACAGCTCGGAGAGCAGGTGCGAGGCGGTGCCCATGAGCTGGTCGGCGTCCGAGACGCCCACCTTGAGGTTGTCCTCGATGTAGCGCCGCTCCTTGGCGGGGACGGCGCGGTTCTCCATCAGCGAGTGGATGAACAGGTGATACGCCGCCGCCGTGGGCACCCGGCCGGCCGAGGTGTGCGGCTGCATGAGATAGCCCCACTCCTCCAGGTCGGCCATGACGTTCCGGATGGTGGCCGCGGAGAGCCCCAGCTTGGCATGCTTCGACACCGAGCGCGAGCTGACCGGCTCGGCGCTCAGGATGTAGGTCAGGATCACGTCCTTGAGGATCTCGCGATCCCGCGGGCTCAGCTTTCCGTTGTCCCTGGCGTCCACCATGGTCGATTCTTTCGCGGGAGCTAGCACTCTCCCTGCGAGAGTGCTAACGCAGAATAGCGGCCAGGTGTTCCCGTGTCAAGGCGGGGGTGGGGTAAGTCTCTGAAGATACGAAACTTCCACCGGCGGTCCCGCGACGCTACAATCCCCCCATGCCCCTCCCCCTCCGCTTCTCCCTGGCCGGACCCGGACGCGTGGGCGCCAGCCTGGCGCGGTGGGCGACGGCGGGCGGGGCGGAGCTGGTGCGGGTGGCGAGCCGGCATCCCGGGAGGGAGGCGTGGCCGGGGGGGCCCCGGTGCGTGGATCTGGACGGCCTCGCGACGGAAGGGGAGGACCTCCTACTGATCGCCGTGGGGGACGGGATGGTGAAGGAGGTCGCGGAGCGGCTCGCCCGGCGTCCGCAGGCCCGGGTGGCCCTGCACACCTCGGGGATCCTGGACGCCTCGGCCCTGGCCCCCCTGCGGGCGGCGGGGTCGGCGGTCGGCTCCCTCCATCCTTTGAAAGCCTTCCCCCGCCCGCTCCCCGATCCCGCCGAGGCCCGGGGGGCCTTCTTCGCGGTGGACGGCGACCCGGAGGCGCGGGAGCTCGCCTTCCGGATCACCAGGGAATGGGAGGGGGTGGCCGCCGAGGTGCCAGCCGAATCGCGGCCGCTCTACCACTTCGCGGCCACTCTGGCCGCCGGCGGGGTGACCACCCTGCTGGCCGCCGCCGCCGAGATCGCCGGGACCTTGAACCTGCCGCCGGAGGTGACCCGGGGGTATCTGGAGCTCGCCCGCGGCGCCCTCGCCGCCGCCGGCCGCGCCCTGGACGAGGGCCGCCCCCTCGCCGAGGCCATCACCGGTCCGGCCGCCCGGGGGGACCGCGAGACCCTCAACCGTCATCTGGAGACCCTGGCCCGCCTGCGCGGCAAGCTCCCGCTGGCCATGTTCCTGATGCTGGAGACGCTGCGGCAGACCGGACAAGAGGAATCCTGATCGCCTCCCGCGACGACGGTATGTCTCCGCCGGCGGCGCTACGTATCCCGCGACGCCGCCCTGGCTCCCGCGACGCCGCTTCGTCTCCGGCGACAGCGTCCTGTCTCCCTCGGCGGCGATTCGTCTCCCGCGAAGACGATCCGCCGTCGCCGGAGACAGAGCGCTGTCGCGGGATCCAGAGTACCGTCCCGGGAGACGGAACGCCGCCCGAGCGAACCCTGGAACCCTGATTGACGCGCCCCCGGGAACGGGTGCTATGCTCCGATGTCCATTTCAGTCCGCCTAAATCCTCTATGGTGTTCTTCAATTACAGCACGATGCAGATGGCGGCCAAGGTCGTTTACTACGGCCCCGGTCTGTGCGGCAAGACGACCAACCTCCACTACATCTACCAGCACACCACGGGGGAATCTCGCGGCGAGATGGTCTCTCTGGAGACCGAGACCGACCGGACGCTGTTCTTCGACCTGCTGCCGATCGACGTCGGCTCGATCGCCGGCTTCAACACCCGCATCCAGCTCTACACCGTGCCCGGCCAGGTGTTCTACAACACCACCCGCAAGCTGGTGCTGAAGGGGGTGGACGGCGTGGTGTTCGTGGCCGATTCGCAGCGGGCGATGCTGCAGGCGAACGTCGAGTCGTTCCGCAACCTGGAGGAGAACCTGGCGGAGATGGGGCTGGCGGTGGACACCCTGCCGCTGGTGCTCCAGTTCAACAAGCGGGACCTGGCGGACATCTGCTCGGTCGACGAGATGAACGCCGCCCTGAACCGTCACAACTGGCCCTACTTCGAGGCCTCGGCGGTCTCCGGCGCCGGGGTGTTCGAGACCCTGAAGGGGATCTCCCGCTTCACCCTGATGTCGCTCAAGAAGCGGCTCGGCCGCAACGAGCCCGCGGCGGCTCCGGCCCGTCCGGCGGCGTCCCCCGCGGCGGCTCCGGCCCAGGCTCCCCGTCCGGCCGCTCCCCCCGCGGCGCCGCCCGCCGCGCAGCCGGCCACCTCCGGCTCCCATCCCCAGGTTCCGCAGGCGGCTCCGCAGCCCCCGCGGCCGGCCGCCCCCCCGCCGGGACCGGCCGCCGCTCCGCCGCCGGCCGCGCGCCCCGCTCCGGCCGCCGCCCCGGCCCCTCCCAAGGCGCCGCCGGGGACCACGGGCACGGGCAAGCACCGCACGATGGACGTGCTGGGGGAGCTCGAGAAGCTCCGCCGGGAGGCCGCGGGCGGCGCTCCGGCCCAGGCCCCCCGCCCGGCTGCGGCCCCTCCCCGTCCGGCCGCCCCGCCGGCCCAGGCCGCCCCTCCCGCCGGCGGCAACGGCCGCGGCGAGCTGTCGCGGAACATCGAGATGTCGCTCCGCCGCGCCGACTTCCAGCGCGCCCGCCGGGTGCTGATCAGCTTCCAGGTGGAGGACGACCAGCACCAGGTGATGGACGCCGTCCGCGACCTGCCGGTGGAGATCAAGGACGCCTCCGGGCTCGAGAAGCTGCTCCTGCGGCTCAATATCGCGCTGAATTCGAAGGAGTAGGGGCAAAGGAGTAGAATGCGCACCCATGCGGTGCCCCTTCTGCTCCGAAAACCGCGACCGGGTGGTCGACTCGCGGGAGAGCCGCGACGGCGCGACGATCCGCCGGCGGCGGGAGTGCCTGAGCTGCGGCCGGCGCTTCACCTCCTACGAGCAGATCGAGGACATCCCGTACATGGTCGTCAAGCACGACGGCACCCGCGAGGAGTTCAGCCGCAAGAAGCTCCTCGGCGGCCTGCTCAAGGCGTGCGAGAAGCGGCCGATCCCGTTGAAGAAGCTGGAATCGATCGTCGACCAGGCGGAGGCGATGCTCAACGACCAGGAGGACCGCGAGATCTCCACCCAGGAGATCGGCGCCTTCGTGATGGAGCGGCTGCGGGAGCTGGACCAGGTCGCCTACGTCCGCTTCGCCTCGGTCTATCGCCGTTTCGAGGACATCGACGCCTTCATGGACGTCGTCAAATCACTGCTCAAGCCCGGCAAGGACACCAAGGAGGCGTGACGAGATGGCCGCGCGGTTCGAGTCCCTGTTCCTGATCTCCCGGTTCCAGGCCGAGCTCGACCGGCTGTTCCACGAGGCCATGCAGATCGGCGAGAACGATCTGCCGCTGGGGGAGTGGCAGCCGGCCATCGACGTGGTCGAGACGCCGGAGGCGATCCAGATCCTGGCCGAGGTGCCCGGGTTCCGGGCCGAGGATCTCAAGATCGAGGTGCGGGGCACCCGGGTGCTGATCTCCGGAACCAAGTCGACGCCCCCCCCGCCGGAGGCGCAGCGGGTCCGCTTCCACTGCCTGGAACGGGGGCACGGCCGCTTCCACCGCGAGCTGCACGTGCTCTCCCCCGTGAACACCCACAAGGGCACGGCCCGCCTGCAGGACGGCCTGCTGGTTCTAGAGTTTCCGAAAATTCAAGACAAACGCCAGGAGGCTCGCGTATTGCATATTGCGGATGGCGAGGGGAACCTTGAATGACTAGACCGCCAGGCGAGCCGCAGGACGACGCGATCAAGATCCCGGACGTCCTTCCCGTCCTGCCGCTCAAGGATACCGTCGTCTTTCCGTACATCATCCTGCCGCTCTCGGTGGGGCGCGACAAGAGCGTGCTCGCCGTCGACCGCGCGCTGTCGGAGAGCCGGGTGATCATGCTGGTCGCCCAGCGCGACGCCGCCAACGACAACCCCGGAGAGCCCGACCTGTTCGAGGTCGGCACCGCGGCGGTGATCATGCGGATGCTCAAGCTGCCGGACGGCCGCATCCGCATCCTGGTGCAAGGCCTCGCCCGCGCCCGGGTGCAGCACATCAGCCAGATGGAGCCCTATCTCCAGGCCAAGATCGAGCGCATCGAGGAGCCGCGCCCGCAGGGGCCGTCGCTGGAGGTGGAGGCCCTGGTGCGCAGCGTCAAGGAGAGCCTGGACCGCGCCGTGACCCTCGGCAAGGGGATCTCCGCCGAGGTGATGGTGATCGCCGCCAACCTGGAGGATCCGGGGCGGCTGGCGGACCTCGCGGCGAGCAATCTCGACCTCAAGCTGGTCGAGGCGCAGCAGATCCTGGAGATGACCGATCCGATCGAGCGGCTGCGCCGGGTGAGCGATCTGCTGGTGCGGGAGATCCAGGTGCTCACCATGCAGCAGGAGATCTCCTCGCAGGCGCGCGGCGAGATCGACCGCAGCCAGCGCGAGTACTTCCTGCGCCAGCAGCTCAAGGCTATCCAGCAGGAGCTGGGCGAGGGGGAGGAGCTGGCCGAGGAGATCGCCAACTACCGCCGCGCGGCGGAG
>Ga0070666_10000996_pt1 | contig 17312 bp, 16 predicted proteins | sample KBSS23metaG_FD_64677 | JGI IMG/M metagenome (GOLD analysis project Ga0070666, IMG submission 64677) | Switchgrass rhizosphere microbial communities from Kellogg Biological Station, Michigan, USA - KBS S2-3 metaG | ecosystem: Host-associated > Plants > Roots > Rhizosphere > Soil ... | reverse complement strand
TAAAGGTTCTTTTAGCCACCAATCGGATGTCGCTGCAAAAAATCCTGCAGCGCAATCAAAGCGCCGTCGCCATCCCAAAACGTCATGTGTCTCACACCGGAGATGAGCGCCCGCTCACAACCTGGAACTAATTCAGCCAAACGGCGCGCTGTTCCTACCGGAGTGCTGCCTCGTCGATTGACGTCATCGTCTGCGCCGCAGAGAATCAAGGTCGGCACTTTGACCTGTGGCGCTTTCCCTAGCGCATCCCACGTGAGGCGCGCCTGCTCGTGCAGGCGAAATTGCTCCACCGTGCTCTGCCCGGACCAGAGCGCCGAAGCGAGCGCCGTCGCCAGATCACGGTGCTCCCGATAATATTTAGGATTGTATGCCATGCCGTCGTTGTCGACGTGAGAGCGTATATATTGCTCGAACCCCATCTCGCGGATCTCGCGCGCCGCCTCCGGCGATAAATCGCGCGGACCGCCGCTGAGCGTTTTGGATCCGGGTCCGGCGGCAGCCATGGTTAGTGTAGCGACGAGATCTGGCCGAGCGATGGCCAGCGCCTGCACGATTTGTCCTCCGAGCGCAAAGCCGACCGCATGGCAATGCGGAATCTTGAGATGCTCCACCAACGCAGTGGCATCTTCGGCAAACTGACTCACGCTATAGCCGTTTGTCGGTTTGCCGCTTCGTCCGGTGCCGCGGCAATCAAAAATAATCGTCCGATAACGCTTCGACAAAGCCGGCACGACGCCAACTTTCCAAGTATCGCTCGGCCACCAAGAGGGCGGCACCAGCAAAACCGGCTCGCCGTTTCCCTCGGTCTCATAATAGAGTTCCACGTCGTTCAGCAATGCAGTCGGCATTCTTCGCTCCTATTTTCGTCCGCAATTGCGCTCTGATTCCGCTAAATTATTTTTTTCGCGCGTAATGTTTCCATCTGCGCGGCGTCATAGCCAAGCGTCCGCAAGGTTTCCTCGTTGTGTTCGCCGAGCTTCGGCGGTCGCAGCCGAATCTCGGGCGGTGTTTCGCTGAGATTGACACCGTTTCGGACCAGCTGAAATGTGCCGAACTCCGGATCGTCGACCCTGACGAGACGATCGAGATATTTCACCTGCGGATCTTCGAACACCTCGGCGAAATTGTTGATGGGCGCGCACGGCACGTCTTTTTCTTCCAGTGCGGTCAACCAGTGCTGCCGCGGCGCGCTCTGTACCGCTTTCGATAAAATTTCGTGAATCAACTCGTAATTTTCGCTTCGCGCGTGGCGGTCTTTGGTGCGCGGGTCGGTTTGTAGATCGGGCCGGCCGATGACCTCCGTGACGCCGATCCAAAATTTCGCTGGATGGGATAAGTGGATGACGAAGGGTTTGCCGTCGCCGGCGACTAATGCATACACGCCTGCAGTTTTGAGCCGGCTGCTTTTTTTTGGAATGTCGCCGCTGAAAAGATACTGGGTCATGCTGAAGCCGATGAAGCTGATCGTCGCTTCCAATAACGACGTTTCGACTTTCTGCCCTATGCCGGTGCGCTCGCGTGCGGCGATCGCGGCCAGCACACCGTAGCAGCCGTACATACCGGCGAGGTGATCGGAAAAGGACGCTCCAGGCCCTTCCGGTTTTTCGACGTCAGTGAGTACGCTCAAAAGCCCGCTCAATGCCTGGCCGAGGGTGTCGTAACCCGGTTTTTTGCGATACGGCCCGTGCTGCCCGAATGCTGAAATCGAACAATAGATAATCCGCGGATTCATTTTCTTCACTTCCTCGTAGCCGATGCCCAAGCGATCAACGACGCCGGGTCGAAGGTTTTCCACAATCACATCCGCGCCCTCAGCCAGCCGCATAAAAATTTCCCTTCCCTCCGGCTGTTTCATATCGAGGGTGATGCTTTTCTTATTGCGGTTCATGCCGCAAAAGCTCGGACTGTAATCCTTGGGCTCTTTATCCCAAGTACGAAAGGGATCTCCGGCACCGGGAGTTTCGATCTTGTAAACTTCGGCACCGAGATCGGCGAGCAACATCGTCGCAAACGGACCGGCGATATAATTGGTGACATCAATCACTTTGATTCCGTCGAGCGCTCCGGACATGGATTCCTCCTGATGCTCCGGACTATAGGGAGCGTCACCTATGGCTGTCAACTAAGCCGCGCGTGTTGGTTCGGATTCACCCTTGACAGGCCTTTTCCGCTCTGAGAATGTTCCTGTGCATTGGCCCAATCATTCGAGGAGCTTTATGGGGAACGAAGCATTTGTTGAATCGGTGCTGCAGGAAATAATCCGGCCGGGCGTCGAGCGCTTGATGAGCTCGCGCTATTTTAGCGAGCTGCGCGAAGGTAAGCTTTCCAAGAAACGGCTCAAGGGCTTTGCGCTCCAACACTATCTGTCCAATCACGCGATCAACAAAGGCCTTGCTTTCTGCATGGTCAAAAACGCCAGCAATCCGCCGGCGTACAATCAATTCGTCGAATTGTTCGTTGAGGAATCTTCTCACCCTGCTCTGATGAAGCGCTTCGGCGAGGCGCTCGGCTTGACCGATAGAGACTTCGAGAACGAAATCATGATTTTCGAGTGCGTCGCCCATACCGCCGCGATCATTCGCGGCATGTTTCTCGGCTCCGCCGCGGAAACCCGCGCCGGCGCGCTCGTCAACGAAACCATGGTGCAGCGCTATTCCGACGAGTTCGACACCGCGCTTGCGAAGCATTACGGTCTCGACAGCCGGGCGCGAACATTTTTCACCGTCCACGGCAAGGTCGATCAGGAGCACACCGCCATGGCCGCCGAAACGATTGCGCGTAATGCCAATACCGATCGAGAAAAGGAACTTGTCCGGGTCGCGGCCAAGAACATGGTACGGTTCAAATTGGCCAAGTTCGACGGCATCTATGACGCATACGCCTAACGGTTTCACAACTCGGGTTCCGAGTTGCGTAATTTCGCGCCGATTCGGAACGATGATCTCATGAGAATTGCCAGCCGCGGTTTTTGCTACTTGCTGCTCATTAAGGTGCTTCTCATAGTGCCAAGCAGTGGGGCAGCGGAAAAATCCGCAAAACTCATGACGGTGCGCATCGGCTACGTATCGCGCAGCATCCTGGACGTGCCGTATATCATTGCCCGCGATCGAGGGTTGTTTCGCGAAGAAGGTTTGGAGCCCCAGCTTATTTTTTTGCGTGCTGGGCTCACACCGCAAGTGCTATTGGCCGGCGGCATCGACTTCGCCACCGCGACGGGCACTGGCATCAGCGCCGCGGTCAGTGGTGCCGACGTTCGTTTAATTTACGCGCTCACCGATCGGCCATCTTTCGATCTCATCACATTGCCGACGATCACCAGTGTTCAGCAGCTACGGGGCAAAAAGCTGGGAGTTTCCGGGGTCGGCGCGCTGGCTGATATTCTGGCGCGCCAGATATTGGTCGCGAACCATGTACCCGTCGACCAGGTCACATTTCTTCCGCTTGGCACTAGCGACGTCACCTATCTTGCCTTGAAGGCCGGAACGATCGATGCCACCATGCTGCAGATCCCGCAGAAATTTTTCGCTGTCGACGATGGATTTCGCAATCTCGCCGCCGGAGCCGACGTCTATCGCGCTGTCATGGGCGGCCTCACGACGACCAAAGCAGTTCTCAACGAAAAGCCGGACCTCGTCATGAGAATGCTTCGAGCCACCGTCCGCGCAATTACCCTTATCCGAAACGATAAGAAGTACGCCGTCGAGTTCATAAAAGGGCCATATCTTGAATTGGGGAAGGACAAGGAGCGCTACGCCGAGCGGATCTACAATGCGGCGGTGCAGCTCTACCTGACATCCGGCATGGTGGATGAAAAAGTCCAACGCGAGATGATTGCAACCGCAGCGGAGCGCATCAAGCCGAAAGAATCCGTGCCGCCCGAGCGCGTGTTTGATTTCAGTTTCATTCAAAAAGTCCGAGGCTCGGTCAGATAGCCGATGCCATTTCAATCTTGAACGATTTGAACCGATGCGCAGCGATTGAACGGTTTGAACGGTCCGGTACGTGCCCCAGCTGTTCAATACGGTTTAAGCCGTTCAATCTGTTAAGAGAGGACATATGAAGTTTAGTACCGAGCGGATCCTGACTACCCACGCCGGCGCTTTGCCGCAGCCGCCCGACTTGAAACAGATGCACGGCGCTCGAGATACGGGTACGCCGTTGAACGCGGACGCTTTTCGCCAACGGATTCGCTCTGCAGTTGCCGAAGTCGTCAAAAAACAGCTCGACTGCGGCCTCGATATCATCAACGACGGCGAAGTCGGAAAATCCAACTTTTCCCGGTATGCACGCGATCGTTTGAGCGGGTTCATCGAACGAAACGCCAAACCCGGCGAGCAGACATCGACCATCTTTGCCCGCGACCTGCTCGAGTTTGGTGAATACTTCAAAAATCGCACTTACCATCGGGGTGATAATGTGCGACGCGTTTTCTGCAATGCTCCGCTGAAATACGTCGGTCATGAGTCCCTCAAGAGCGAGATCGAAGATTTCAAAGCCGCTCTTGCGGGACAAAAATACGAAGAAGCATTTCTTCCCGCCATCGCACCGGGCACCATCGAGCATTGGATGAAGAATGACTATTACCCCAACGACGAAGCTTACTTGATGGCGATCGCCGACGCGATGCATCAGGAATACAAGACCATTGTCGATGCCGGTTTTCTGTTGCAGATCGACGATCCGGATCTGCCCGACGGTTGGCAATTCATGTCTAAGATGACCGTACCTGAATACCGTCAGTACGCCGAGCTCCGGATCGACGCTCTCAATCATGGCCTGCACGACATCCCGCCCGACCGAGTTCGGTTCCATACTTGCTGGGGCAGCTATCACGGCCCGCACAAATACGACATTCCGCTGCACGACATCATCGACCTCATTCTCAAGGTCAAAGCGAACACGATCTCCATTGAAGCGGCCAATCCCCGTCACGAGCACGAATGGCGCGAGTGGGAGGAAGTGAAGCTCCCGTCCGGAAAGGTGCTCGTCCCGGGGGTGGTCGGGCATGCGACGGATATCGTGGAGCACCCGCAAGCAATCGCCGACCGTCTGGTACGCTATGCGAAAATCATCGGACGTGAAAACGTCATGGCCGGTACGGACTGTGGTCTCGGTCCGCGCGTGGGCGATCCGCAGATCGCCTGGGCAAAGTTCGAAGCGATGGCCGAAGGCGCGCGCTTGGCGACCAAAGAGCTTTGGGGGCGCTAATTATCAATTCTCCGCAGCACTAGAAATTTTCCTGGTCACTCGCCACTCGCGCTGCTAGAATCCGCGCGCCATGACCACCGACCGATTATCTGCGGGGGTGCTTGCGCTGTTTGCTCTGTTCGTGATGTGGGAGAGCCGTCATCTTCCGCTTGGAACGTTTCGCCATCCTGGCCCCGCTTATGTTCCCGTCCTCTTGGCCTCGTTACTTCTGCTCTTCGCACTCCTAATCTTATTCACCACTGGCGGGTCGCCAAAGCTGTCTTCGCTCCACTGGAGCGAATGGCGCCATGCGTTGGCGATTTTTGCTAGCTGCGTCTTTTGCGTGTTTGCCATGGAGCGCCTCGGCTATCGTCTTACGATGGTTCTAATGCTCGCATTCCTGGTAAAGCTGATTGAAAAACGCAGCTGGATACTTTCACTGATATTTTCCTTCAGCCTGTCGTGGGGCTCCTATTTCCTTTTTTACACACTATTGCGCGTACCTCTGCCTCAAGGACCGTTGGGGTTCTGAGGGAAAACTACATTAAACACCGATCAGCGCATTTGTGACTTTGAGTGAATTGGGAGATCCCGTCGCGTTTTAATTTAGCTTTTTGCTTTTTATTTTCTTCCATGACCGAAACCCTCCACAACCTCTACCTTGGTTTTTCCGTCGCGCTGGCGCCGAGCGTGTTGCTCTACGCATTCGTCGGCTGCATCGTCGGCACGCTTGTCGGCGTTTTGCCGGGCATCGGTCCGCTTGCGGGAATCAGCTTGCTCCTTCCGGCTTCATTTGGACTTGATGCAACCTCTGCCATCGTACTTTTGGCCGGCATTTACTACGGCGCGATGTACGGCGGCTCGACCACGTCAATCCTAATGCGCATTCCGGGCGAGGCGGCTTCCGTAATGACGTGCATCGACGGCTACGAGATGACGCGCAAAGGCCGCGCCGGCCCGGCATTGGCGATCGCAGCAATCGGATCGTACATCGCGGGAACCGTCAGCGTTGTCGGACTCATGCTGCTCGCGCCACCTCTGGCGAGTTTTGCGTTAAGGTTCGGACCGCCCGAATATTTCGCTCTTCTCCTGCTCGGTCTCCTGATGCTCGCATATATGAGCGGTGGATCCATGCTCAAATCTCTCGCGATGGCCGCGCTCGGTCTTCTCCTGGGTATGATCGGTATCGATCCGATGACCGGCTTCTTTCGCTTCAGTTACGGCTTAGTCGAACTCGGCGATGGCATCGGTGTTGTGCCGGTGGCGGTCGGACTGTTCGGTCTATCTGAAATTCTTTTGACCGCCGGCCAGCCGACCGCGCCCGAAGTCAAAAAGCCCAAGCTCAAAGATCTCCTGCCATCGAAACAGGAATGGCGCGACTCGCTTTGGCCGATTGGCCGTGGGACCGTGCTTGGTTTTTTGATCGGCATCATTCCTGGTTCCGCGCACATCATTTCATCGTTTGTTTCCTACGCGGTGGAGCGCCGCTTTGCCAAAGATCCCGAGCGCTTCGGTCACGGTGCCATCGAAGGCGTCGCCGGACCGGAGTCGGCGAATAATTCGGCGACCTCCGGCGCTTTTGTTCCGATGCTTGCGCTCGGCGTTCCGTCCGGGCCGATACCCGCGGTGATGATTGCGGCAATGATGGTGCACGGGATTTCGCCCGGACCCCTGCTGATCACTCAGCAGCCCGAGCTTTTCTGGGGCTTCATTGCCAGCATGTACGTCGGCAACGTCGTGCTGCTGATTTTGAATCTCCCGCTGGTGGGAATTTTTGTCAACGTGCTTCGAGTTCCCTACCCGCTTTTGTATCCGGCGATCCTACTCTTTTGCGTGCTCGGTGTTTACGCGGTCAACGGCAGCGCCGTTGACGTCGGCATCATGGCTGCGACGGGTGCGCTCGGCTACCTGCTGCGCAAGTTTGACTTCGAGACCGCGCCGGTAGTATTGGGGCTCATACTTGCGCCGATGATCGAGATGAGCTTGCGCCAATCGCTGGCGATGTCCTCGGGGAGTTACGCAATTTTCGTCAATCGGCCAATCGCCTCGGTGATGCTGCTTGTAGCAGTCGTGCTCTTGTTGTTTAGCCTCCTGCCGTTCCTTGTGAAGTCAATTGATTGGCGCCAGAAGCTCGGAATCGAGACTGCAGGTGGAGAAAAACTTTGACGAGTGGACTCTTCGGAGGTGCAGGATGCGATTGAATAAGCAAAATTGTTGTTCTCTTGCGCTCTTAATTCTGGTCTTAGCGGCGGTCAAAGTTTCAGGCCAAAAATATCCCGACCGGCCTATTACTATTGTCGCTCCTTTTCCTCCCGGCGGAGTTGCCGATCTTACCGCCCGACCGGTGGCGGCAGCACTGGAGAAGGTGCTGAAGAATCCGGTCGTGGTTGTGAACAAGACCGGAGCGGCGGGTGCCGTCGGTATGTCGTTCGTCGCCAACAGCAAACCCGACGGGTACAACTTGCTCATGGCTCTGTCGAGCATCTCAATCATCCCCGAAGCCGACAAGCTCTTCGACCGCAAGCCCGCCTACACCATGGATCAGCTCATCCCCATCGCGTTGATTTCCGCTGATCCGACGATATTCGTTGTCAATGCCAGCCGCCCATGGAAAACAGTGAAAGAATTTGTCGATGACGCGAAGAAGCGCCCGGGAGAAATTTCTTACTCTTCCTCCGGCGTATACGGCACCTTGCATATGGCAATGGAAATGTTAATCCATGGCGCAAGCATCCAACTGAAGCACGTTCCTTACTCCGGAGCGGGTCCAGCGCTGACCGCGCTCCTCGGCGGTCATGTCGACACTCTCGCTTCCGGTCCCGCGGTGGTCATCCCGCACATCAAAGCGGGAAAAATTAGACCACTCGCCGGCTGGGGTGCAAAACGAGTCGCGTCGCTGCCGGACGTCGCCACGTTCAAAGAGCTGGGCTATGATATCGAGTTTTACATTTGGGCCGGGTTGTTTGCGCCGCGCGGAACGCCGTCAAGCGTGATGAAAACGATCCGCGAGGCTGTGAAACAGGCGGTGAATAGTACTGAGTTCAAAACCGCCATGGAAAAGATCGAGACGCCGATCGCATATCTCGACGCTCCAGAATTCCAAACGTTCTGGGACAAAGACGCAAAAATGTTGGCAGATGCCATCAAACGCATCGGGAAAATAGAAATACCGGAAGCCAAGTAATCTGGCATCGTCCAACGGATGTGCGTTAATCTCTTTTCATGTCCGACGGCGCAAAAATAATTATCGAGCGTGCCAGCAAGCTCTTCCTCGAAGGCTCTGTCGTCGCCTTCCGCAATGTCGACTTGCAAATAAACAGTAAGGAAGTTCTCTGTGTCGTAGGCCCGTCAGGCTGCGGCAAGACAACTCTACTGCGTTGTATTGGAGGGCTGCTAACACTCAATTCCGGCCGTGTTCTCATTGATAACCGACCGGTCACTTCACCTCGCGAAGGAGTGGGCATTGTGTTCCAGCATTTTGGCCTGCTCCCTTGGAAAACCGTTGCCGAAAATGTCAGCTTTGGCCTGCAAATGGTTGGAGCGCCCCGCCAGCTTATCAGAGAGCGAACCGAGCGTTATATAAGGCTCGTCGGCCTCGAAAGCTTCGAGGCACAATACCCGTATCAACTCAGCGGTGGCATGCAGCAACGGGTCGGCCTTGCGCGGGCGCTTGCGATCAATCCGGATGTTCTGTTGATGGATGAGCCCTTTGCGTCGGTCGACGCTCAGACCCGCGAGGTGCTCCAAGAAGAGCTGTTGCAACTCCATGACCGCGAGCGCAGAACCATGATCTTTATTACTCATTCCATCGATGAAGCGATCGTATTAGGGGATCGCGTCGCCGTGATGACGACACGGCCCGGCCGAGTGAAGGAAATCCTGTCGATCGATTTCAAACGGCCGCGCGATCCGGCCGCAGTGCGGTCTCACGCTCACTATGCCGAACTGCGTAATCATATTTGGAATGAACTAAGACCTACGGTCGTAGAGGAGGCTTATGAGCGTCACGCAAGCTGACAGCCGAGTCCGCCCTCGCTCGCGATCTACCGTCGAGTCTGAGCTCAGCGCTGAACAACAAGCCGCTCGGGACCGCGCAAAGGCGCAGCAGCGGAAGTGGACGATAGTTAACATTGCCATCCGCATCGTCTCGCTCGTAGTCGTGCTCGGAGGGTGGGAATACTTCGGACGCCAGGTGAACCCGGTTCTCTTCACCTATCCGACGGCGGTCGGCAGGGCAGCCATTAAGATGATCGCCAGCGGCGAGCTGTGGCAGTATTTATCGCAGAGCTTGATCGTTCTCGGTGCTGGTCTGGCGCTCGCCGTAGTGTTCGGCATCGCGCTAGGGGTGATCATGGCGCGGTATTGGGCGATCGACATCGCGCTCGACACCTACATTACGGCGCTTTACTCGATTCCGTCGGTAGCGTTAGTGCCCGTGTTGGTGCTCTGGATCGGCTTCGAAACCTCCGCCAAAATCGCCGTAGTATTCCTGTTCACTTTTTTTCCGATGGTCATCAATACTTATCAGGGCGTCAAAAACGTCGACGCGCGGTTGCTCGAGGTGGGACGCGCGTTCCGCTGTAGCGAACGCCAGCTTTGGGGCAATATCATTTTACCCGCGGCGCTGCCCTTCATCGTGGCCGGACTAAGATTGTCCATCGGCCGCGGCCTCATCGGCATGGTGCTCGCCGATCTGTATACCGCGATCACAGGTATCGGCTACCTCATTTCTCGATACGCGAGCATTTACCGGACAGACGCCATGTTTGTACCCGTGGTCACTTTGGGCGTTCTGGGAATTACGTTGACGGGCCTGCTGCGGGTAATCGAGCGCCGGGTTACACCTTGGATGCATTATTCGGATCGGGATTGAATAAAAACGGAGGCAAACGATGACTATCCTATTGCTCGACCGATTGAAGCGCTTCGCAGTGTTTGCCGCGCTATCCGTTTCAATCACTGCAACGGCAGTGGCCCAGCCGAAGCAACCCTGTAACGAAATGCGCAAAGTGAAGCTCGGCGTCTCGGTCGCCCCGCCTAATGTCGTCCACACTCCGGTCTACGTTGCGCGCGACCTCGGCATTTTTGCAAGCCATTGCATCGAAGCTGAAATTATTGAATTCGAAGGCGGCTTGTCCGCGACCAATCTGGTCGCGGTCGCCAAGGGTGGAACCATGGCATCGATGAACGCCACGGCCATCGCTCAGGGAATGACCGCAAAACAGATTTGGGGGATGGCGCCCCGCCTCCCACAGGCTTACGTCGTCAGCGAAGAGGTCAAGACCGCCGCCGACTTGAAGGGAAAACGTCTCAGCGCAGCAGGCGGCGGAGTGGGAAGCTTCAACTGGGTCATGGGCCGTGAAGTGCTGAAGACAGCCGGACTCAAGGTCGAAGACGTGCAATTCATCTCTCAGGGCACGGCCGGCCGGTTACCCGGACTGGTCGCGGGCCAGCTAAACGGCGTGGCGCTCCATCCCGAGGACGTCTACCTCGCACAAAAAGAAAAGCCTGGCGTGCATGTGTTGGTCCAACTCGTCGATCTCATGCCCAAGTATTTTTTCAATGCCTACGGCGCCGGCGATAACCAACTCGCGCGCGAGCGGGCACTCGTGCGTGATACCGTTTCTGCGTTGATCGAAGCCAACAGAATGATCTACACGCAGAAGGAAAAAGTGGTCCCGATCATGGTCAAGGCGACGAAAAAGCCTCAGGATGCGGTGGGCTTTGCCTATGACAACCTCGTCAAGAATTGCGTCTGGAGCGTCAACACCGGTTTCTCTAAAGATCGTACGGAGTGGTCGGTGGATAACGCCATCGAAAACGGCGATATTCCGGCGGAGAAAAAACCCAGTTACGAGCGCATTGTAGATATCAAACTGGGAGAAGAAGCACTGAAAGCCGTCGGCGGGTCGACGAAGATCAAAGGCTGCGCGGATTGAGTAGGGCGAAAATCTTTCGCCCCTTGTTCGTGATCTTCGTGTGCTTCGTGTTCAATTGAATTTAATGGGAGAAAGTGATGCCCAGCTACTCATTTTCTGAAATCCGCGGTCGTCTCGACGATTGGCGCGTGTTCAACAACATGGTGGACTCCCCTTACTATCGCGACGCCGTCTATGAAAAATTCTCTGACGCGGAATATGAACGGCGTTACGCGGCGCTCCGCTCCAAAATGCGCGAGCGTGGTTTAGACTGCGCAATCGTTCCCGGCGGACCGAATCACTGGAGTTTCGGCGGCGGCATGCTCTGGCTCTCGGGCCACTGGGAGTGGCATGCTGTGGCGAACTACGTCGTCTTCCCTCTCGAGGGCGAGCCCTCGTTGATCTATTCCATGGGCGGCACGCACATCGAAGCTACTCGCAGAGAAAGCGCCATCAAAGATGTGCGCCAATCGCGCGGCGGTCGCTTCGCCGAAGTGATGACCGAGTGCATCAAAGAGCTTGGTCTCGAACGCGGCAAGATCGGCATTTTGGAAGTTGATCCGCGTTTTCACGATCACCTGCCGGTCAATCAATATAATGCTCTTAAAGAGGCGTTGCCTGACGTCACTTTCAGTTTTGAATCGGGATTCATGCACGAGCTGGTTTACAAGAAAAGTCATGAAGAGCTTCAGTGCATCCGCAAAGCGGGCAAGTTGTGCGAAGCCGCAATGGAAGCGCTGGCTGCGCGCTGCAAACCAGGCGTCACGGAGTACCAACTCAAAGCCGCCGCCGCAAGCGCGATTCTCGAAGGTGGCGGCGACGTCGATTTCACAATCATCGGTTCTACACCGATGAACCATCCTGCGATGATCTTCGGCAATCCGCGTCCGTCGGGCCGGGTGCTGAACAATGGCGATATTGTCATTATGGAGCTTGCCGCCGGATATCGCGGCTATAGCGCGCAGATCGGCTCGCCAATTTGCATCGGCGACCCGCCAACAGAGATACTGCGCTTTTTCGACGACATCGTGCTGCCCGGTTTCGAAAAAATGGTTTCGCTCGCGCGTGCCGGACGTCATCTGAATGAGCTAGTCGAAGCCGCGTGCTTTTATCGCGCCAAAGGCGTGCAATCACGGCCGATTCATATTCATGGTATCGACTTCGTCAGCTCTGAGCCACACATCTTCACAGATCATGTTCAAGCCGAAGAATACGAGCACGTGCTCCAGCCCGGCATGGTGCTCGTGATCGAGCCTAACGCGGTCACCGCCGATGGTATGTTCGGCATCTTCTTCGGTCACACCTTCATTATCACTGAAGGAGAACCGGAATGTGTTGACGGTTATCCGTGGGACCTGACGATCGTCTGATAAGGAGAATTCGAATGCTGGCTAAACACTCCGACCCCATCGTTGATCACGTTCTGAAAACTTGGGCCCCGCGTATGATCGTGCAGGGAATCGATTATAACGATTTGATGACCACCGGTGAGCGCATCCGGACTTGGGACGATTGGTGTCGCGAATGGTGCGTGACCGCGGCGGGACACGAAGATTTTGCCCGCGAGGCAGAAGCTGCCGGCAACCGCGAAAGCGCCACTGAAGCCTATCTTATGGCGTCGATGGCGTATCACTTCGGCTGTAACAATTCGCCGCAGAATCTTGACGAGTATATTCCTGCAGCGAAAAAACGGGTTGAGTGCTATGCCAAAGCGGCGCCGTTTTTGAATCCGCCGGCGAAACGCCACGAAGTCTCTTTTGACAGCTTCCGCATGCCAGCTTATCTGCGGGTGCCGGCGGGAGTCACTAGGCCGCCCGTCGTGATTACGATCTCGGGATTGGAATCAACCAAGGAAGAAGCGCGGACGATGGAAGACGGTTTTCTGCGCCGTGGGATCGCAACCTTCACCTTCGACGGTCCGGGACAAGGCGAGAGCTGGTTTCAAGGCGGATTGATTGTCGAGTTCGAACGCGCGACTTCCGCGGTGATTGATTATCTTGAAAAATTTCCTTCGGTAGACGCGGGGCGCGTCGGCGTGTTTGGCCCGAGTATGGGCGGCTATCTTGCGCCGCGCTCGGCCGCTTGCGATGCGCGTATCAAAGCGTGCGCCTTCGCCGGCGGCATGTATGACCGAAGCCGCGTGCTCAACCGCGTCGAAGATCCCTTCGAGTTCGCGCGTATAGCGCACATCTGGAAAGTGTACGACAAGCAAAAGCTAGTCGAATTGCACAGCCACTGCACACTCGAAGGATTGGCGCCAAAAATTCGCTGTCCGCTGCTCGTCGTCCACGGCACCAAAGATTTCGTGCCGGTAGAGCAAGCGAAGCGTACATATGATGAGGCCTCCGGCCCCAAGGAGTGGCTGCTGCTCGAAGGCGGCAACCATGTTTGCAACAACATGCCATTCCGGTACCGTCCGGCAATATGGGATTTTCTCGCCAGACACCTCGGAGCTACAGGCTGATTTAGCTTTCAAAACAGCCGTATACTGAAATGTTCAGGAAATCAGCCGTTAACATAAATCAGGAAATCCGGAAAATACCGGCAAAAGTTTGCTGATCTGTCATTCAAGCGGAAGCCGGAAAACTATGCGGTTTTTGAACTGAACAGAAACAAACTGGATGCCGGCGTTCGCCGGCATGACAACTTCGACTTCACTCTCATCCATCGCCACATCGAGCGCCATTGACTGACGGAGATGATCCGATTTAAATTCGACCGACAGTTTACAGAGGAGATCGTATGCTTCGTCGGTTGTTCTACGGACTGGTGTTTACAACTTTTTTTGTCGTCACAGCTGCCGACGCGCAGCCATTGCCGAAATCGATCGCGATCGGCTCGAACCCGCCCGGATCGCTCTTTTATTCACTCGCCAGCGGTTTAGCCAAAGTCATCAGCGAAGCATCGCCGATGCAGGCGCAAGTCCAGCCCTATGCGGGCACGAGCACGTTTGTGCCGCTGTTCGACAGCGGCGAACTCGAGCTCGGCGTCGTCAACGCCGTCGATATGGGCATGGTCTACCAAGGACAGAAACTTAAAGTCGGCGGCAGAAATCCCTTTCCTCACGTACCCAGCTCACGGCTGCTCTGGCGCGGCTCGCCTTTGCGCAGCAGCCTGATCGTGCGCAAGGATTCGCCGATCAAGACCATTGCCGAGGTCAAAGGCAAGCGCGTAACGGGCGAATATCCAGCCCAACTGGCGGTTTGGTATAATGTCTTCGGCTCGCTTGCGAACGCCGGCCTCACGTGGAATGACGTGAAAGTCGTGCCGGTGCCGGCGGTCAACGAAGGTGTCGATGCGCTAGTTCAAGGACGCGCCGATGTCACGACCCACGCGATTGGTACGGCGAAGGTAAAAGAAGCCGACGCCGCCATCGGCATTCGCTACATTCCGCTCGACTGCTCCAAACAGGGCGAAGCCCGCATCAAGAAAGCCGTGCCAGGTTATTACCTTTCGATCGTGAAAGCTGGGTCCTCCACGGGCATCGTCGAAGATACCTGCGCCTATACCTATGATATTTATCTGGTCGCTCCCAAGACATTGCCTGATCCGGTCGTTCGCAACGTCCTCCAAGCCATCTGGGTTAATGTCGAGAAACTGCCGCAATTCCATCCCAGTTTTGCAGAATGGACAAAGGCGCGGGCTGTCGATGCTGAGGTTACTTTGCCTTATCATCCCGCCGCAGCAGGCTTCTTCAAAGAGAATGGCGTCTGGCCGGCAAACATGGACGAAGCGCAAAAAAGATTGCTGGCGATGAAGCCATAAAGATCCAGCCTCGGGCTGTTGTTAACCCAAAATCATAGACATTGGGTTTCACTCACGACGTTGGGGAGCATGAGATGCGCACACCAAAGGTACGAACACTATCGACCGCGATTCTGACGCTCCTGCTCACGATCGGCAGCGCAGCTGCACAAAAACTTCCGGCTTCGACAGCCATCGGCACCAATCCGGCCGGCACTGCTTTTTACGCGGTTGGCGCAGGGTTGGCGAAAATGATCAGCACCGCGGGCTCGATGCAATCCACAGTACAGCCCTATACCGGCAGCAGCACTTTTCTGCCGCTCCTCGATAGTGGCGAGATCGATTTCGGTATCGTCAACGCCGTAGAGATGAATCTCGGATTCCAAGGTCCCGCGCGACTGAAGATTAGCGGCAAAAATCCGTTACCCCACGTGCCCAACACGAGATTGATTATGCGCGGATCACCGCTATCGGTGAGTTTGGTGGTGAGAAAAGATGCGCCGATGAAAACAATTCACGATGTAAAGGGGATGCGTGTTACCGGAGAGTATCCGGCCAATATTGCGATCTGGTTTCATGTCTACACAGAGCTGGCGAATGCTGGAATGACTTGGAACGACGTCAAAGTTGTGCCAGTTCCTGCCGTCAATGATGGCGTCGACGCGCTTGTCCAGGGGCGGGCGGACGCCGCCAATCACGCGATTGGCGTCGCGAAGGTAAAGGAGGCTGACGCGGCTATCGGGGTGCGCTATCTCCCACTCGACTGCAGCACTGCCGGAGACGCACGCGTGAGAAAGGCCGTACCCGGTTATTATCTAATCACTCTTAAATCAGCATCGTTCACGGGTATCGTCGGCGACACTTGCGTGCTCGCCTATGACATTTACTTGGTTGGCCACAAGGGATTATCCAACGACCTCGTAACTTATTCGTTAAAAGCCATCTGGGATAACATAGAGAAGTTACCGCCGCTCAATCCTCAATTCCAAGAATGGACACGCGAGCGCGCCGTCTCCAGCGACGTCACCATTCCATATCATCCCGCGGCGGTACAGTTCTTTAAGGAGAAAAATCTTTGGAACCCCAAAATGGAAGAAACTCAGAAAAGACTGCTTGCGATGAATCCATAAAGCTCGGTCTGGAGCTTTATCTCGGAGGCTCAAGTTAATGGAAAATAGATTTGGGTTATCGTCCAATCTGTCTTCGCGCGGCTAGACCGATTTGCACGGAGCAAAGCGATTGAACAATCAAAACGCTTTGGTTCTTTTAAATGAGTGATGACACCGGTTCCTCGGCGACAAAGTTTCGAGCACTGAGCGGCTCCGCTCGCGTGCTTGAAAGGTTGCTTTTCGGCGGCATTACCATCTTGGGGTCCCTTTGGGGTTTGGGTGTACAACATTATCTTCCCTGGACTTTTTTCAATCAACAATATCTCGGATTGTTTCTAGCGCTGGGGCTCGCAAGCATCTTCGTGGCGGTCAAAGCATATCCTAAGGAAAGCGGCGAACGAGTACCTTGGTACGACTGGTTTTTCGCTTTGGCCGGTATGGTTGTCGGCCTGTATGTCGCCGTCTTTTATCCGATCATCGCTTATCGACTAGCGGAGCTGAGTCCCGAGCGTTGGCTCCTTGGCGGTCTAGCGGTTTTGCTCGTGCTTGAAGCCGCCCGTCGCGTGGCCGGCGGCACGCTCGCATGGATCGCATTGGCGTGTGTAATTTATGCCAAGTTCGCGTTCGTGTTTCCCGGCTTGCTCTACGCCAAGGGGTCATCGTGGGCTCGGATCGCAACTTATCTTTATCTCGACTCCGGTGGTATTTTCGGCGTGCCGCTCGATGTCGCAGCGACTGTTTTGGTCGCCTTTATTTTTTTCGGTCAAGCGCTCTACGCTGTTAGGGGTGACAAATTTCTCATTGACCTTGCGTTGATCGCCATGGGGCGATACCGGGGCGGATCGGCGAAAGTTTCCATCGTCTCGTCCGGACTCTTCGGCATGGTTTCTGGAAGCGCTGTCGCCAACGTCGCGGTCAACGGCGCCATCAGCATTCCCATGATGAAGCGCAGCGGCTATGCCCCTCATATGGCGGCCGCCATCGAAGCGGTAGCGTCCACGGGCGGACAGATTATGCCGCCGGTCATGGGTGCTGCGGCATTCCTGATCGCTGAGTTTCTCAACATCACCTATGGTCAGGTGGCCCTAGCTGCTGCGATTCCCGCCTGCCTCTACTATCTCGCGTTGTTTGTCCAGGTCGATCTGGAAGCAGCCAAGAACGGCAGCGCCGGTCTTCCGGCCGATCAGATTCCGAAATTTCGCGATGTGATGCGGCGCGGGTGGATTTTCACGATTCCGCTGGTGATCCTGATTTACGCGCTAATGATCGAGGACTGGGACGCTGCTAAATCGGGCATGGCGGCGGTGATTGCCGTATTCGTTGTCGGCGCACTGCAGAAAGACACCCGGCCGAC
>Ga0070666_10000992_pt1 | contig 17349 bp, 14 predicted proteins | sample KBSS23metaG_FD_64677 | JGI IMG/M metagenome (GOLD analysis project Ga0070666, IMG submission 64677) | Switchgrass rhizosphere microbial communities from Kellogg Biological Station, Michigan, USA - KBS S2-3 metaG | ecosystem: Host-associated > Plants > Roots > Rhizosphere > Soil ... | reverse complement strand
CCGGCGGCACCCCGCGCGAGTTCTGCACCATCACCGTCACCGACGGCATCGCCATGGGCCATGAGGGCATGAAGTCCTCGCTCGTCAGCCGCGAGGTCATCGCCGACAGCGTCGAGCTCACTATGCGCGGCCACTGCTACGACGCACTGGTCGGCATCGCCGGCTGCGACAAGTCTCTGCCCGGCATGATGATGTCGATGCTGCGCCTCAACGTGCCCAGCGTGTTCCTCTATGGCGGCTCGATCATGCCCGGGCACTTCCGCGGCAAGGACGTCACGGTCGTTGATCTGTTCGAAGGCGTCGGCATGCACAGCGCCGGAAAGATGAGCGACGCCGACCTGCACGAGCTGGAATGCGTTGCGTGCCCAGGTGCCGGCGCCTGCGGCGGCCAGTTCACCGCCAACACCATGGCCTGCGTCGCCGAAGCCATCGGCCTCGCGCTGCCGTACTCCTCCGGCCCGCCGGCCGTGATCCTCGAACGCGACAACTTCGCGCTCAACGCCGGTAAGGCGGTGATGGACCTGCTGGCGAAGAATATCCGCCCGCGCGACATCGCGACGAAGAAGGCGTTCGAGAACGCCGCCCGCGTTGTGGCCGCCACCGGCGGCTCCACCAACGCCGCGCTGCATCTGCCCGCCATGGCGAACGAGGCCGGCATCAAGTTCGACCTGTTCGACGTGGCTGAAGTGTTCCGCTCCACGCCCTATCTCGCCTCGCTCAAGCCCGGCGGCAAATACGTCGCCAAGGATATGTGGGAAGCGGGCGGCGTTCCGATGCTGATGCGCATCATGCTCGACGCAGGCCTCCTGCACGGCGACTGCATGACCGTCACCGGCAAGACGATTGCCGAGAACCTGAAGGACGTGACGTTCAATCCCGACCAGAAGGTCATGGTCGACGTGAAGCACGCGCTGGCGCCCACCGGTGGCGTGGTCGGGCTCAAGGGCAACCTCGCCCCCGAAGGCGCGATCGTGAAGGTCGCCGGCCTCAAGCATACCCACCATCGCGGCCCCGCACGCGTGTTCGACCGCGAGGAAGATGCCTTCGCTGCCGTCGACCGCCGCGACTACAAGGAAGGCGACGTCATCGTCATCCGCTACGAGGGCCCCAAGGGCGGCCCCGGTATGCGCGAGATGCTGTCCACCACCGCCGCGATCTACGGGCAGGGGATCGAGAACATCGCCCTCATCACCGACGGCCGCTTCTCCGGCGCCACGCGCGGCCTCTGCGTCGGCCATGTCGGCCCCGAAGCCGCCGACGGCGGTCCGATTGGCCTGCTGAAAGACGGCGACATCATCGTGATCGACGCCGACAAGGGCACGATGGACGTCGAACTCTCCGACGCCGAACTCGCCGAGCGCCGCAAAGCCTGGAAGCCCAAGCCGCCCGCCTTCAAGACCGGCGTGCTGGCGCGCTACGCCAGGAACGTCGGCCCGGCCCGCTTCGGTGCCCTCACCACGCCCGGCGCCGAAGAAGAAGTGCGCTGCTACGCCGACATCTGATGCCCACATTCCGACACCAAGCGCGCTAAGCTGTGCGTGTGGTGCCGGGGCACGGCAGATGATTTGGCGAACTCTCCTTCTGACAACGGCGACGCTCGCGCTGAGCGCACCGGCCTTTGCCGAAGCACCGGGCGACGCCGTCCCCGGCCATCCCGGCGTCACCTACGCGATGCTCCTCAAGCAGATCGCGCCCGACCTGACGAAAGACGAGAACAACGTCTGGACGCTCTCCGGGATGAAGGCATTCCGCAACATCGGCGCGCCGAAGGAGGCGTTCGCGGAAGCGATCTCGTTCGGCAGCCTCACCGTGGTCCATATGCGCGAAGACGGCCACAAGCGCATCCTGCTCTTTAGCGGCGACTATGGCGGCGGAGACGGCTTCGACGCCCTGCTTGCCGCATTCGATGACGAAGCAAAGACGCCAAAACTGCTCGACTACATGAACGTCGGCGGCGACCGCTTCAACGACCTGCGCGAGGTGAAACCGATCGCGGCGGCGACCGACATGTTCGTGGTGACGTCCTCGCACAGCAATTCGAACCAAAGCTACGAGCTGGACACGCCGATGTTCCTGCGCGGTGGAAAGCTCCAGTCGATCACCACGCTCTTCGTGTTCGGCAACTCGTTCTGCCGCTACAGCGAAGGTCAGTCGGCGAGCTATGCGGCAAGCCCACAACCCAAGCTGCCGTATTACACCCTCAAAATCAGCGTCAGTGTCGACATCGTGCTGAGCGGGGAAACCGAATGCGGCGACGCCATGAAGCCGCCCAAGGGCCGCTCGCGCGTCGTCTCCGACATCTACCGCTGGAACGGCAAGACCTTTGCGCCCACGATCAAGGCGGTCGAAGCGCTCTCCGCCGCCAACTGGAAAGCCAACAACGAGTAGGTGCCCGGCGGAACTTTCGCGGGCGCCTGCCGTTTGCATGGCAACGAAGGAGCAAGGCGCTGGGCCGCCAGCGCACCGGAAAAACCGGACGACCGTGACCGCGCCAGCTAGCGCATGGTCTCGTCGATGATAATCTTCTCCTCGCCGAAGAACAGCGGCGAGCGGGGCAGATCGATGAACTTGCGCTCGTCCTCGAGCAGCGCCAACGCCGCCGCCGGCGCATCGGGGTGGGTGTTGCCGGTGATGTCCTCGAAGGAGTCCCACCACAACTCGGCGACGCCGTCGAACATCTCCGGCGCCTGGCGGCTGGCGCCGATCCCGGCGTTCATCGCGTCCGACCCCGCGTGCATCTGCACATAGCGCCGGATGCGCAGCACCTCGCTGTACTTCTTCACCAGCGGCGCGTGGTTCTCGAACCAGTATTTCTGGAACGCCTCTCGCGAAAGATGCGGCAGCCGCTTCAGACAGAATGTCAGCTTGATCATGGCGCGGGCGCTCCTCACACTCCCCGGCGGGGAGAAAACGATGAACCTTGTCTCGAAGACCTATTGGCTGGGCACGCCGTTCAACATGCGCCGGCCGCCGTCGGTCGATTATGCCGTGGAAAGCCTCCTGCTCAAGGCGCCCGACGGGCGTGAGCATCGCGGCGTACTGTGGACGTCGCGGAAGGTTCCCCGGCCGAAGACGGGCGCGATCTTCATGCATCCGCGCGCCGACTTCCAGCACCATTATGTCGTGCCGCGCCTTGTCGAGGCCGGCATCGCCGCGCTTGGCGCCACCACGCGCAACCCGAACAACGACACCACCACGGTCCATGAGGAGATCATCCTCGACGTCGCCTCCTGCATCGCGGAGCTGAAGAAGCGGGGCGTCCAGAACATCGTGCTGATCGGCAATTCCGGCGGCGGCGCGCTCAACGGCTTCTACCAGTCGCAGGCGCTGAAGGAGAAAGGCAAACGCATCGCCACGACGCCCGGCGGCCGTCCCACGCGCCTGGGCCAGGTCGAGATGATCCCCGCCGACGCGATGATCTATCTCGCCGCCCACAAAGGCGAGGGCATGATCATGAACGAGGTGATCGACCCGTCCGCGGTCGACGAGCGCCAGCCCTTCCTCACCGATCCCGCGCTCGACATGTACGACGAAACCAACGGCTTCCTCACGCCGTCACAGCTCGACGCTTCCGATGCGCAGTGGTGCTCCTACGACGCAGTGTTCGTCCAACGCTTCCGCGCCGCCCAGCTCGCGCGCGTCGCCCGCATCGACGCCATCGCCCGCGGCCTGATCGCGGAGAACGAGCGCGCCGAACAGCTCCACGCCGATCCCGATTTCGCGAAGCTCGCGCCGGGCAAGCAGCGCGAGATCCTGCGCCGCGAAGCGTTCGAGCCGGTCATGACCATCTACCGCACGATGGCGAACCTGCATTACGTCGACAATCACCTCGATCCCAGTCCGCGCGACTACGGCTCGATCCTGTCGCCGCGCACCGACCTGATGAATTGGAAGCTGCTCGGCTTCGGCCGCTATGCGACACCGCACGCCTGGCTCTCTACGTGGAGCGGCCTCTCCAGCCACGCCAACCAGATGACGGACCTGCCGCAGATCGGCACGCCGACGCTCTTCATCAACGCCGGCAAGGACCAGGAGATCTTCCCTGCTACCGACGCCAGGGCGATGTTCGACGCCGTTGCCGCGAAAGACAAAACCTTCCTGAACTTTCCGGACGCCCGGCATTACTTCAATCCACCGTTCGGCCAGCGCGAGGCCCCTGACGTCGAGAAGGTGATGGACGCCGTGGTGCCGTGGATATTGGAGCGGTTCGGGGCTTAACCAGGACAACTGTCATGGCCCGCAACAGCGGGCCGCCCAGGTGAAATCCCGCCCTCGCGCTTGCAAGGTTCGCGGCGTCCCAACTGGATGGCCCGCTGTTGCGGGCCATGACAGATAAGGGCGGCGAGGGGCAGCACCGCCATTAACCCTCCCGGCGCTTCGTCTCGACTTGGTCACACTGCGCAAGCAATGTCCGGCTGGGCAGGGGCTGGTTCATGCGTCGCGTTTACGGCTGGGATCATCGCGAGGAGTACGGCTGGTTCATGTCCGCCGCGCTCGTCCCGCTGTCGCTCGCGCTGACGGCGCTGGTCGTCGTACACCTGCTGGTGGTGCGCTATGAGGCAAAGCTTGCCGCCGGCGATCTCGGTCCCGCCATTTCCTCCACCACCTTCGCCGTCGTCGGCGCCAGCATCGGCGACGTGCCGGACGACGCCAGCCTGGCCGCGCTGCGCAGCGAACTCGGGCCGCATCTTCCCTGGAGCCGTGTTCTCATTCGCACCACGAAAGGCGCGCTTCCGATCCAGAGCCTGTTCTTTCCGTTCAACGCCGCCGCCGAGGCGATGGCCTTCTGCAAGCACATCGCCGCGACCGCGCCCAACTGCACCACCGTCATCGCCGGCAACAGCGATCTGTCGACTCCCGGCCACAAGCCCGCGACGCAAACCGTTCTCGCGGACCTGAATATCGCGCCCTACACCGGTGGGGGCGCACCGCTCGAGCCGCGCATCGTGATCGTTCCCAAAACCATCATCGTTCACGCGCCCGCGCCGCCCGCGAAGACCATCGTAGTGCGGGCCCCGGCGCTGCCGGCGAAGACGATTATCGTTCGCCAGCCTGCGCCGCCGCCAAAGATCGTCTATGTTCCAGGACCGACCAAGACGGTCACGCTTCCGGCGCCGCCACCGAGGATCGTGTACGTCCCCGCGCCCGCGAAGCCGCAGGCTGCACCCGCAGCACCACTTGCGCCGCCGACGATCAACGTCCAGCTCCCGCTCAAGCTCCAGCCCGGCGTCGGCACCGGCATCGTGCACTATGACGAGCAACCGGTGTGGTTCTCTAAGCAGTATCAGCCCGGCGACCAGCGCCTGACCAGCATCGTCGGCGCCGGCGACGTGATGATGGGCTCCATCACCCAGGGCCTGAACCCTGCGCTCAAGCCCGGCGTCGACGTGGCGACGCTGGTCGGCGCCGATCTCGCCGGCATCTTCCGCCATGCCGACGTTGCCTTCGTGAACCTCGAAGGCCCGCTCTACGAAGGCGGGCAGGGCACGGGCAAGAACTGTGGCCAGTGCTTTGCCTTCCATGGCCCCACCTTCTACGCCGGCGTGCTCAAGAGCCTCGGCATCGACGTCGTCAGCCTCGCCAACAATCACAGCGGTGACTACGGCGAGGCTGGCCGCAACGCGACGATGGCCGCGCTGCGCGCCAACGGCATCGCCTATGGCGGCCTCGACCGCGACGACGCCCGCACCGGCGAGATGATCCTGCCCAACGGCAGGAAGGTCGGCTTCATCGCTTTCGCTCCGAACAACGGCACGCTCAACATCAACGACCTCGACAGGGCCGCGCAGCTCGTGCGCGACCTCAAGAAGACGCACGACATCGTCATGGTTTCGTTCCACGGCGGCGGCGAAGGCTGGACCTATGTCCACGTCAAACCCGGCAGCGAGACCTTCGTGGGTGAGAACCGCGGCAACGTCACCGCCTTCGCCCACACCGTGATCGACGCGGGCGCCGACATCGTGATCGGGCAGGGCCCGCACGTCCCGCGCGCCGTCGAGGTCTACAAGGGACACCTCATCGCCTACAGCCTCGGCAATTTCTGGACCTACAACGGCGTGCAGACCTACGCCGTGTCGGGCATGGCGCCGGTGCTGGAGGCGTGGGTGACACCCGAAGGCAACATTGCCGGTTTCGTCATCCATTCCGCGCGCCAGGCGGGCCTCGGCGTGCCACATCTCGACCCGCTCGACGAGGCCGCCCGCTACATGCTGTACCTGACCCGCAGCGATTTCCCCGGCACCGCCGCCCTGATCGCCGGCCATAGACAGGTGGCCGCGAACGGAAGCATGTAGCCCACCACCGTTGTCATGGCCCGCAAATGCGGGCCACCCAGGTGATCGTCCGGCACGGAAGCTTCAGAAATCGCGAAATCCCACCTTGCGCAGCGCCCAACTGGGTGGCCCGCAGTCGCGGGCCATGACAGCTTTTGCTATGGTCCGGCAACATTGAATCGGCGACGCACATGATCCAACTGAAAATCAACGGCCAGACGCACGACCTCGATGTCGAGGACGATGCGCCGCTGCTCTGGGTCATCCGTGATGAGGTCGGCCTCACCGGCACCAAGTTCGGTTGCGGCATCGCGCAATGCGGCGCCTGCACGGTGCACATCGACGGCAACGCCCAGCGCTCCTGCGTCACGCCGGTCTCCTCGGTCGTCGGCAAGGAGATCACCACCATCGAAGGCATCTCCGCCAACGGCAACACGCCGGTCCAGCAGGCGTGGATCGACCATCAGGTGCCGCAATGCGGCTACTGCCAGTCCGGCATGATCATGGCGGTGACGGCGCTCTTGAAGGAGAACCCGCACCCGACCGACGAAGATCTCGCCAATGCGATCACCAACATCTGCCGCTGCGGCACCTATCCGCGCATCCGTAGCGCCGTGCGCGAGCTTGCGCAGAAGGCTGCCGCGCCGGTGACCACGCCATGACCATCCAGATGCCGTCACGCCGCATGATCCTGCTCGGCGGCCTTGGGGTCACCGGGGCGCTGGTTGTGGGTTCTGTCGCTTACGTCGCTTGGCCCCGCAGCAACATCGCTGAAGCGGACGCGCTGGCCGCCAAGCCCAATGAGCGCTTCATCAACAACTGGATCAAGATCGCGCAGGACGACACCGTCACCGTCGTCATTCCTCATTGCGACATGGGCACCGGCATCTACACCGCGCTGCCGCAGATGGCCGCCGAGGAGCTCGATGCCGATTGGACCAAGGTGAAGGTCGAAGCCGCGCCGCCGGATTCCATCTTCGCCAATGGTCCGTTGGGCGAGGGTTTCATCCTCTCCACCCAGAACATGACCGACCAGGACCTGCCCGCCTTTGCGCGCGGCATGGTCTCGAACACCTTCCGCACGCTTGCCAGCTTTATGAATCTCCAGGTGACCGGCGGCTCGTCCGCGGTACGCGCCACCGGCGTCTACGGCATGCGCATCGCCGGGGCCGCGGCGCGCGAGATGCTCATCAAAGCCGCCGCCGCCCGCTGGAATGTCGATCCGTCCGCATGCGTGACGAAGGCCAGCCGCGTCGTCCACACCGCCAGCAACCGCAGCTTCGGCTTCGGCCAACTCGTCGCCGACGCCGCAACGTACTCTCCGTCCGCGTCGCCGCGCCTCAAGCCGAAGAGCGAATACACGCTGGTCGGCAAGTCGATCCCGCGCGTCGATATCCCGAAGAAGGTCAACGGCACCACGAATTACGGCCTCGATGTCGTCCAGCCCGGCATGCTCTACGCCGCCCTCCGCATCGCGCCGGTGTTCGGCGGCAAGCTGAAATCCGTCGACAGCGGCCCCATCAACGGCAAGCGCGGCATCGTCAAGACTGTGCGCCTCGACGACGCCGTCGTGGTCGTTGCCGACCGTTACTGGCGCGCCCGCGACGCTGTCGCCGCGCTCGATCCGCAATGGGACGCGCAGGGCAACGGCGCCGTTACCTCCGGCCAGATCGCGGCGCGCCACGACGCGGCGCTGAAGGGCGACGACCTCAAGAAGGACATGAACAAGGGCGACGGCGCCGATGCGTTGAACCGCGGCCGTCTCGTCGAAGCCACCTACAACGTCCCTTACCTCTCCCACGCGCCGATGGAGCCGTTGAACGCCACCGCGCTCTGGCACGATGACGGCACGCTGGAGGTCTGGTCCGGCACACAGGACGGCCTTGGCAGCCGCGCCTTCTGCGCCAAGGTCGCGAACCTCGGCATGGACAAGGTCACCTTCCACCTGCTGCCGATGGGCGGCGGCTTCGGACGGCGCCTGCCGGGCTATTTCAACTTCCTCGAACACGCCGTGCGCACCGCGATGGCGCTGCCGGGCAAGCCGGTCAAGCTGATCTACACCCGCGATCAGGACATGCAGCACGACTACTACCGTCCGAACGTGACGAGCCGCTTCCGCGCCGCGCTCGACGCCCATGGCATGCCGGTCGCATGGCTCAACGACTACACCACCGACTCCGGCGCGAACAACGAAGCCCACATCGTCTACGGCATCGACAACCAGGCATTGCGCACGGCGAAAGTCGAAACCCACATCCCCACCGGCCCATGGCGCAGCGTCGAAGCGTCCTGGCACGGTTTCTTCATCGAAACCTTCGTCGACGAGATGGCCCACGCCGCGAACATCGATCCTGTCGAATACCGCCGCCGCCTCCTGAAGGACGCGCCGCGCCATCTCAACGTGCTGAACACGGTGGCCGAGAAAGCCGGCTGGGGCAGCCCGCTCGGGCCCAACCGCGCGCGCGGCGTTGCGATCTTCGAATGCTTCCAGACCATCGTCGCCCATGTCGCCGAGATCACGCTGGGGCAGGGCGGCGTCCTGAAGGTCGATCGTGTCGTCACCGCGGTCGACGCCGGCATGGCGGTCAACCCCGACGGCATGAAGGCGCAGATCGAGGGCGGCATCATCTACGGCCTCTCCGCGGCGCTGAACCAGGAGATCACGATCGACAAGGGCGCCGTCGTCCAGGCCAACTTCCCGGACTTCGAAGTCGTGCGACTCGCCGATTGCCCGCAGATCGAAGTGCACCTGCTGACCAGCGATGCGCCCCTCGGTGGCGCCGGGGAGCCGGGCGTCCCGCCGCTCGCGCCGGCCGTCGCTAACGCTGTTTTCTCGGCCACCGGCCAGCGAATCCGCTCCCTGCCGCTCAAGAACCACAACCTGACCATCGCGCAGCGTTAGTCTCGTCCTGTCCCTTGTTGGGACGCCGGTTCCCCCATAGACTTCCCACCGGTTTGGGTGCGTCGGCTAAGGGGCTGGACTCAATGCGCTTTTTGAAACTCGTCGCGAGTCTGGCGTTCGGCGCGGCTGCCCTCTTCGGCGGTGCAGCACAGGCGCAGGACGGCGACGGTCGCATCGCGCTCTTCCAGCCCAAGACCATCTTCCACTCCGGCTTGCGTCAGGCCCACGTCGTCGCGCTGACTTTCGACGACGGTCCCAATGCCAACACGCCCGCGGTGCTCGATGCGCTGAAGGCGATGAACATCAAGGCGACGTTCTTCATCGTCGGCAAGATGGCGAAACGCTATCCGGACATTCTCGCGCGCATCGCCGCCGAGGGACATCTGCTCGCCAACCATTCCAACACGCATCCGCTGCTCGGCCGCAGGTACGACCGCAGTCCGGAATTGCTGATCAACCAGCTCCGCGCGGTCAACGACCTTATCGCGCCGCTGATGCATCGCGGCGACCGGTTGTATTTCCGCGCTCCGTTCGGTTCCTGGCGTGCGGCGCATGCCGCGATCCTCAACGCCGATCCGATCCTGCGCAACTACATCGGGCCTGTGTACTGGGACGCGGGCGGCGAGAACAGCATGACGCGCGACGGCTACGTCATGAGCGCCGCCGACTGGAGTTGCTGGAAGCACGGATGGACCGCGGCGACCTGCGCCAAGGGCTACCTGCGAGAGATCCGCCGCCACGACGGCGGCGTCGTCCTGATGCACTGCGTGCACCGCAAGTCGGGCGATCTCGTCGAGAGCGTGGTGCCCGCACTGATGGAAGAAGGCTACCGCTTCGTCCGCCTCGATCAGGTCCCCGAATACCGCCGCTACGACACCCCCGGCGCCGGCTCGACCGCCGTCGCGAGCAACATCGCCCCAAAACCCGGCGCCGCCATCCGCGCCGCCGAATTCGTCCCGCCGGCAAAGATCAAGTAGCTCCTCTAGTCACCATGGCCGGGCCTGACCCGGCCACCCAGCGCGCGGCGAAGCTGCGCCATCAAACATCGCGATGCGAAGCGCCAGTTATTTTCACGCGGAGTCGCGAAGAACAATAAGAACTCCGCGTCTTCGGGCCTCCGCGTGAGTCATTGGCGCGCAGACGCGCGCCTACTGGCTGGCCGGGTCAAGCCCGGCCATGGTGAGTGCGAGACGGCCACTCTGCCGCATCCGTCCCCAATGGAACGACCCCGCGCCGCCACCGCGCCGGGGTCGCACTCATCGTCACCGGTGGCCGCAGGTGCGTCATGCCGCCAAACCCCGTCTCAGACCGGATCGACCAGCTCGAGATTTCTTCTGCGCTCAGCGCGCGCCCACTTGTGAGCCGGCTCTCGTCCGCCAGCCCCAACCCACGAACCCACATCGCCGTCTGCGCCAGCGACACCCGCACAAGGTATGACCCGCCGTACAATGCGCGCCGCTGCAAGGCCACCATCGTGCCGAATGCCGCCAGGAATCCGGTCGAATAGTCCGTCACCGCGCCCGGCTGCAGCTCCGGTCCCCCATCCTCACGATTCATGTCGCCGCCGTGCACCACGGCCATGCCCGTCACGGTCTGCCCAAGCTGCTCCCAGCCCGGCCGCCCGCGCCACGGCCCCTCATGCCCGTAGCAATTGATCGCCGTGACAACGATCCCCGGCCGCAGCATCGCCAACTCGACCGGCCCGAACCCATGCCGCTCCAGCGCGCCTTGCCGATAGCCCTGGCTGAACACGTCGCCCTCGCGCACCAACTCGCGCAGCACCGCGCGGCCGTGATCGTTCGCCAGATCGACGAACGCCGCGCGCTTTCCGTGTCCCGTGTCCGTCACGAAGTAAGGCACCGACGGCAGGTTCGGTGACGAGATCACCATCGCGTCGGCGCCATACTGCGCCAGCGTCCGCGCACAGGTCGGCCCCGCCAGCACACGCGTCAAATCCAGCACCCGCACACCCGACAACGGCGCATCGCCGCCGCGCGCGAACGGCTCCGGCGCGCTCTCGCCGATCTTCACGACCTCGACCACCGGCCGCGCCGCCAGCACACGCCCTTGCTCGCTCGCGTCCCATTCCTCCGGCGTCCGCGCCAGTCCCGCGCACGCACCCGCCGCCGCCACCGCGTTCTCGAAATCGAGCGCATCCCACTTCAGCATCGTCGCCGCGACGGCGTCCTTTGTGTCGGGACAATCGAGCACCTTCAGCAGCCGCCTGGTGCTCTCCGGAAAGCTCGGATGCAGGAACACATGCCGTCCGTCGCGCGTCCGATAGAACCCGTTCGCCGCCGTGCCCGATGCTGCCGCCTGCCCACGCGGATCGGGCGCCTTGGCCTTGTCCTCGAACGTCTGGTGCAGGAACGACACCAGCGACGCCGCAGCCTCGCGCGAGTTCACCGTCACCGACTGCTTCTCGCCGGACCGCAAGGTCCAGATGTCCGCCGCCACTGTCGCGCCCGCCGCAATCGCCGCCGCGGCGGCCTCATCGGCATGGAACCGCGTCTTCAGCGCCGGCACATCGCTCTCGATCCGCACGAAGTCCGGCGTCGCGCGCCCCGCAAGGCGCATCAACTGTCCAAAAGCGGTATCCGCGGCGTTCATGCCTTCTTCCGCCCGTCCTCCGCCGCCTTCAGCACCCGCAGCGCATTGCCGCCCCAGATCTTCTGAAGATCGTCCGGGCGATAGCCTTCCTTGAGCAGCCGCTCGGTGATCTGCCAGACCCCGGCGCAATCCTCCATGCCCACGACACCGCCGCCGCCGTCCCAGTCCGCGCCGACGCCGACATGATCCGGCCCGAGCAGCTTCAACGCGTGCATCATGTGCGCCATGAAGTCCTCGAACGTCGCGCGTGGCTGCGGATAGGTCACATCCAGTGCCCTCATTGCCCGCGAGGCGTCGGCAATCGCCGCCGCCGCTTGCTTGGGCGTCATGCTCGCCAACCCGCGCAGCTTGGCATAGATCGCATTCGCCGCCTTCTCGCGGTCGTCGTTCTTCGGCACGTCGATCAGGTACGCGCCCAGCGAGTTGATCTGGATCACGCCGCCGCTGTCCGCCAGCTTCTTCAGCCGCACGTCGTCCAGGTTGCGTGGATTGTCGTGCACCGCGCGGCAGCCCGAATGCGACAGCATGATCGGCGTCTTCGACAGCGCGACCATCTGGTCGAACACATCGTCCGACGAATGCGAGTGATCCGGCACGATGCCCAGCTCGTTCATCAGCGCGATCAGGTCGCGCCCGGCCGGCGACAACCCCTTCCACTGCGCCGTATCCGTCGCACTGTCGGCGAACTGGTTGTTCTTGAAATGCGCAAATCCGCACAACCGTATGCCCAGGGCGTAGAACGATTGCAGCAGCGTCACGTCGTTCGCCAGCGGATAGGCGTTCTCGATCGACTGGTAGACGATCTTCTTGCCCGCGGCGTTGATCTTCGCCGCATCGCCCGCCGCGAATGCCAGCGCGAAATGCGCCCCGTTCTTCGCCACCATCTCCCGGATCGCCGCCGCGCGGAGGAGGGCGGCATCGCGCGCCGCGTTCATTCCTTCCGGCGTCAGCGGCCCTTGTCCGGTGTAGATCGCCCAGAATCCGCCATCCAGTCCGCCCTCGACCATGCGCGGATAGTCGACCTGCGAGATTGGCGCTTCATGCCGCTGCATGATGTCCCAGCCCGGCCACGGAAACCGCGCCGGCGTATCAAGGTGCGTGTCCAGGCAGATCAGCTTGTCGTGAATCTGCTTGATGTATTCGATGTTGGTCAGCTTTCGGCCGATAGCCGGCGCCGCCGCGGCGTACGCCGCCGCCGCCGCGCCACCTGCCAGCACGCCCCGCCGCGACAGCATCACTTGAACCAGTTGTTGGAGCCGATGTTCTGGCCCGGCGCCATCAGCGTGAACTTGGGATTGCAGCCGTGATGCGAGCAGCGCGGGAACACCCGGCCGAACAGAACCGTCACATCGTGATCGGGTGTGTGCTGCGGCTCGTGGGCTGCGCGATAGACCCCCGACTGCTTGCACTCCTCCCGCGCGTGATATTCCTCCGCCACGAATCCTCGCCGCTTCAATCCCGGCTGCAAGTGTGCCGGAACGGCGATAACCCCGCCAGCCGCTGTGGCGGGCAGGGTGATCGCTGTCAGTTCGGCTGACAGTGCGAACTACAGGCTTGTGGCCGTTGTGGATCCCGTCGAATTGCCGCCCCCGCTATTGGCGGCGAGCGCGACGCCCAGGGCGATGAAGCCGATGCCGGCGACCCAGATCCAGAGCGGCGCATGCAAAGCGGCATCGCGGACACCGGCAGGCTTGCCGGGCGCCAGGGCGGCGGTTTCCTTGACCGGCTCGGCGGCCAGCGCGGTCTGCGAGACCAGAAGGGTCAAACCCAAGGCGGACGCGACAATAGCTTTCTTCATGGGACCCTCCCGTTGCCCAGCCTCAACGCGCGAGCGAGGCACAGGTTCCAGCGCTTGCATCGCGGGTCCGGCCTCAGTAAGTGGTCCCGCATCAATGGATGGGTGGCCGAGCGGTTTAAGGCACCGGTCTTGAAAACCGGCGTGGCGGCGACGTCACCGTGAGTTCGAATCTCACCCCATCCGCCAGCCGCGCAATGTTTGAAGCGACGCGCACGGGCAGTGACCGGCTGCGCTTTCGGGCGCCCGTGGCCTTCGCTAAAGTGCCGGCGATTTGAACGCTGCCTATTCCGAAGGGGACCCATTCATGCGCTCTTCCAAACTGCTTCTGCTCGCCGGTGCCGTTGCCGCGCTCGCTGCAATGTCCGGACCCGCGGCCCAGGCCGCCCGTGGTCCCGGCCTGATCGTCTATCAGGAGGACAATTTCGGCGGCGACTCCCGCGAGATCCGCGACGAGGAGCCCGACCTTGGCTGGATCCACTTCGACGACCGCATCTCCAGCGTCGAGGTTCACCGCGGCACGTGGGAGTTGTGCGAACATTCGAACTATCGCGGCCGCTGCATCACGCTCAACCACGACGTCGGCCGGTTGGACCGCCTCGGTTTCGACGACCGGATCTCCTCGATCCGTCGCATCCACCGCTAGCTATTCGTGATGCTCTGCGGGCGGGGCCGTTCCGTGCTCGCCCGCCGGCGCCGCATCGTGCTCGCCGCTCGGCGTCGCGTGCGAGGTCTCTGGCCGCTCGCCGGGCGCGGAGTCATGGCCGGCGCAGGACTCGCCTTCGCAGGCCGTCGCCTTGGGCGGCGAGAAGTCGAGCGGATGCATCGCGGCGACGCCTCCCATCATCGCGAGCACGATCGCCACGCCGCCAACCACCAGCCACAGCGGCGTCAGCTTCGATCCGCCGTTTCCGTTCGCCATGAAATCCCCCCTGTGCCGGAACAATCCTAGCGTGATTCCGTTCAACCGATAGGCCGATCGAACATTAAGGCCCGGACATAACGGGCCGGCGGGGAACCGAACGACAGCACCTTGTCGTGGTACGTTTTGAGTTCGAAGCCCTCGCGTTCCTGCGCTTCGGCCCGCAGCGCGTCATGCTCCGACACACCCACGAAGTAGGTCGAGAGCTGCGTCGAGCTGAGCTGCGCGCGCACCCATTTGCCGGCCGCCTCGCGCTCCTGCTGGAACGCTTCCTTGACCATCAGCACCTTCACCGCATCGTCTTGCGAGATTCCGTCGACATGCACCATCTGGTCGAGGATCGCATTGGTGATGGTGCGCAGCCGCACCTTCAGCATGCACAGCTCGTTCAGCGGCTCGTCCTTCCGGAAGCCTTCCTCGACCATCATCTTCTCGGAGTAGACCGCCCAGCCTTCGATGAACGATCCCGAACCCAGCACCGCGCGCACGATCGACGGGTAGCGGTTCGAGTGCCATATCTGGAGGTAATGCCCCGGCATCGCCTCGTGCACGGCGACGTCCTGGATGCCGAACATGTTGTACTCGCGCAGGAACGAATCCGCCTGTTCTTTCGTCCAGTCCTTCGGGATCGGCGACACGTCGACATAGGTCTTGAGGCCCTTGTCGAGCGGCCCCGGCGAATTGCAATACGCCACCGCCACGCCCTGGCTGAACACCGGCATGGTCTCGATCGCCACCGGCGCGTCGGGCAGGGTGACGAGGTTCTTCGCCTTCACGAAGTCCGTCGCGCGGTTCAGTGCTTCGGTGCAGGTCTCCACCACCTTGTCCGCCGGCGGCTTCTGCGCATAGGCGAGCGCCAGCGCCTGCTCGATGATCGCCTGCTTCTCCTCCGGCGTTCTCGCGCGATCCATCAGCGGTGCGGGCGTGCCCGCCTGCGTCAGCGCCGTGAGCGAGACCAGGTACATCGCCTCGCGCGTCTCGGCCTTCGCCTTGTCGGCGGCGGCACGGATTTCCTGCCGGGTCATCGGCGAATCCAGCGTAAAGCGCAGCTTCTCGTCGAACAGCTTCGCCCCGATGCGGAAATCGCCCTTGGCGCCCGGCACCAGTGTCCCGTCGATCCAGGCCTGGTGCTCTGCGACCGCCTTCTTCAGTCCATCGGTCGCCGCCGTCAGCCGCGCCTTGCCGGCGGCATCCAGCGCGCCGGCGTTCGGCGTTACCATCTCGTCCACGACGCTCATTACGCCGGGGAGCTGCCGCGACGCGGTCTTCGCATGAATCTCGGGTACCCGCGCGACGACGAGGTTCGCCCGCATGTCGGCGAACAGCCTGGGCAGCTTCTCCATGCGCGACACCGCCGATGCCATGCGCTGGGGCAGGGGTGCGAACTCGCGCGACAGCAATCCATACACCGCGTTGCTGTAGATCCCCGAATAAACCTGCGGGTCCCAGGCCCAGTCCTGGAAGACTTCTTCCTGCCAGATTGCGCGCTTCACTTCGGTCAGCAGCAGCGCCGCATCGACCTGGTTGGCGCGCGTGAGCTTGGAGCGATCCAGCATCGTCAGCTGTGCCAGCGCATCCTTCCAGGCGTTCGACCGCACCACGCGCCCGCCGGCGCTCATGTCGTCGAGGTCGCCGTCGAAGCGATGATCGCCCGTCTGCGTCGCACCCACCGGCGCCAACCGCAGCGAATCCTCCAGCCACTTGGCCGACACCTTGCCGAACGCAGCGTCCACCGCACTTTCGCCCGCGGCGATCGCCTGGCGCAGAACCGTCGCCGACAGCGCTGTCGCGCCGAGAAATGCCACCGCCGAACGGCGCGTGAGTTGAATGGTCAAGACATGTCCTCGAGATGAAAGCGGCGCGAGCCTCTTACGGACAATTCCTCAGCGCAAGCCCGCTCACGCGGCGTTGAGCGTGTCATCCCCATCGCCTAGGTTGCGTTGCTCACAGGGCTTGATTCGTTGCGCCGTAAACTTCGTTCCTTCGCGATTATGTCGCTCGCGCTTGTTGCTGCCGCCTGCACGACCCAGGCCGACAACTTCATTCCGGCGCCACCCGCGAACCACGGCACCTACAAGGTTGGGCAGCCCTATCAAATCCAGGGCACGTGGTATTACCCGAAGGAAGACCCGACCTACGACGAGACCGGCGTCGCGTCGTGGTACGGCCCGAGTTTCTACGAGAAGTCGACCGCCAACGGTGAGATCTATCACGCCGGCGACCTGACGGCGGCGCACCGCACCTTGCCGATGCCGGTGAACGTGCGCGTCACCAATCTCGACAACGGCAAGTCGATCGTCGTGCGCGTCAACGACCGCGGCCCGTTCGCCCAGGGCCGCATCATCGACCTCTCCGAGCGCGCCGCCGAGGCCCTCGGCTACAAGACCGCCGGCACCGCGCGGGTGCGGGTGCAGTTCGTCTCCCGCGCCGATCTCGACGGCGGCCGCCCGCCGCCCGATACGACGCCACCCGAAGTGGCCACCGCCGTTCCCGCTGCGCCAACCACCCGCGTCGCCACCGATGTGATCGCAGCGGTTCCCGGAACTGCCGTGGCGGCGCCTGTCGTCGCCAAGCCGCTGCCGGCGCCCATGGCCGCGCTTCCCAGCGCCGACGCCGCCGTCGCGACTCAGCCCACGGGCGTTGTGACGCAGACCGCGCCCGTCGCCACACGCCTCTATGTGCAGGCCGGCGCCTTCACGAACTACCAGAATGCCGCACGTCTCGCGCAACGCCTTGGCGGCGGCCTGCAGATATCGTCCATCACCCGCAACGGTCAGACCGTCTACCGCGTCCGCTCCGGTCCCTTCGACGACATCGGCGACGCCGATTCCGCGTTGGCCCGGCTGAC
>Ga0070666_10000991_pt1 | contig 17371 bp, 10 predicted proteins | sample KBSS23metaG_FD_64677 | JGI IMG/M metagenome (GOLD analysis project Ga0070666, IMG submission 64677) | Switchgrass rhizosphere microbial communities from Kellogg Biological Station, Michigan, USA - KBS S2-3 metaG | ecosystem: Host-associated > Plants > Roots > Rhizosphere > Soil ... | reverse complement strand
GTGCCCGCGCAGGAGGTTCTGCTCGACGAACGCAAGCGCGCCGCCGAGCTTCGTGCCGAGCTTCGCGATGCCCGGGCCAAAGTTGCGCGCCGCATGCAGCTCGCTCCAGACCCACGATTCGCGCACGCGCTTTGGATATAGCGCGAGCTCGGCATCGCGCTGGTCTGGCGATTCGAGCCGCAACGCAGCATGGATCGTTTCGGCCGCGAGCGACCCGGTCTTCATCGCGAGATGCGAGCCTTTGATCTTCGCGCCGTTCAAGAAGCCGGCGTCGCAGCCGACGAGCACGGCGCCCGGCGCGACGAGCTTCGGCAGAGACTGCAAACCGCCCTTCGCGATCGCACGCGCGCCGTACGCGACCCGTTTGCCGCGCGCGAGCACGTGGCGGATCCGCGGATGCGTCTTCCAGCGTTGAAACTCCGCGAACGGATCGAGATGCGGATTCGCGTAACCGAGCGAAACCACGAAGCCGACGTAAACGCGCGGCTCCGCCGCGTGGTAGAGAAAGCCGCCGCCCTCGGTCGCGGCGTCGAGCGGCCAGCCGAACGTGTGCACGACGGCGCCCGGCCGGTGCAGCTTGGGATCGATCTCCCAAATCTCCTTGAAGCCGAGCCCGTAGTGAGGAGGATCGGAATCGGCGCGCAGCCCGAAACGCTGCTCGAAACGGCGGCCGAGAGATCCACGGCAACCCTCCGCGAGCACTACGCAACGCGCGCGCAGCTCGTTACCGAGCTGGAATCCGGGCTTGTGCGAACCGTCGCGCGCGACACCGAAGTCGCCCGTCACCACGCCGGCCACGCGGCCGTCGTCGATCAGAAGGTCCGTCGCAGCGTAGCCCGGCAGCACGCTGACGCCGAGCGCCTCGGCCTGTGCGGCAAGCCAGACGCAGAGATCGCCGAGGCTCAAGACGCGGTTGCCGTGGTTGCGCAACAGCCGCGGCACGAGCATGGGAGGCACCGCGAATCCCGAGTCCGCGCTGCGCAGCCAATCGAGACGCTCGGCCGCGACCGGCGCGCCGAGCGGAGCGCCGCGCGCGACGTAATCGGGGAAGAGCTCCGCGAGCGCGCGAGGCTCGAGCACCGCGCCCGAGACGATGTGCGCACCGACAGCGGCACCTTTCTCGACGACGCAAACCGAGGGCTCGCGGTTTTCGGCGCGAGCGAGTTGGCCGAGCCGGCACGCGGCCGCGAGACCCGCCGGCCCCGCGCCGACGATCACGACGTCGAACTCGACACTCTCGCGCGACACGAAGTGAGGACCTGCGGGCGGACGCGAAGCGGAGCCGCATTGTAACATCGCGCCCCGTGACCGAACCGATCTGGCAACCGTCGCCGCAGCGCATCGCCGAGAGCAATCTGCAGCGCTTCATCGCCGCACAGCACTCTCGCCTGCCGGATGCGGACTACGCGTCGCTATACGAGTGGAGCATCGCGAAGCCGGCGGAGTTTTGGGAAGCGGTCTGGAGATTTTGCGGCATCCGGTCGAGCGCGGATTACACGTCCGTGCTCGAGGACGGCGACAAGATGCCCGGCGCACGCTGGTTCGAAGGCGCGACGCTTAGCTTCACCGCGAACCTGCTGCAACCGCACCGCTCCGGCATCGCGATCGTGTCCGCGAACGAGCGGGGCGAGCGCAGCGAGCTCACGTGGAGCGACCTCGCGAGGCAAGTTGCCGGCGTCGCCGCGGGTTTGCGCGCGCTCGGCGTCGGGCGCGGCGATCGAGTCGCAGGCTTCGTCGCGAATCGGCCCGAGGCCGTCGTCGCGATGCTCGCGGCCGCCAGCGTCGGCGCCGTCTGGTCGTCGTGCTCTCCGGACTTCGGCACGGACGCGGTGCTCGATCGCTTCGGGCAGATCGAGCCGAAGGTGCTGTTCGCGACGGACGGCTATTTTTACAACGGCAAGAGCATCGACTCGCTGCCGCTCGTCCGCGCGATCGCCGCGCGGCTGCCCGAGCTGCGAGCGATCGTCGTGATCCCGTATCGCGACGGCATGCCGGAGCTGCGCGGGCTGCCGAACGGGATGCTGCTCGCCGACCTCATCGAGGCCGACGCGAAGCTCGAGCCCGAAGCCGTGCCGTTCGCGCATCCGCTCTGCATTCTGTATTCCTCCGGCACCACGGGCGTGCCGAAATGCATCGTGCACGGCACGGGCGGCACCCTACTTCAGCACCGCAAGGAGCACGTGCTGCACACGGACATTCGGCCCGGAGACGTCGTGTTCTATTTCACGACGACCGGTTGGATGATGTGGAACTGGCTCGTCTCGGCGCTCGCGTCGGGCGCAACGATCGTGCTCTACGACGGCGCGCCGCTGCATCCCGATCCCGGCATTCTCTGGCGCATCGCGGAACGCGAGCGGATCGCTGTGTTCGGGACGAGCGCGCGCTATCTCGCTGCGCTCGAGAAGTCCGGCTACGAGCCGCACGCGAATTTCGAGCTCGGCGCGCTGCGCAGCGTGCTCTCGACCGGCTCGCCGCTCGCACCTTCGAGCTTCGACTTCGTCTACAGGAGCATCAAGCCCGACGTGCAGCTGTCGTCGATCGCGGGCGGCACGGATCTGATCTCGTGCTTCGCACTCGGCAATCCGCTGCTGCCCGTCTACCGCGGCGAGCTGCAGTGCCGCGGGCTCGGCATGAGGGTCGAGATCTTCGACGCTCGAGGGCGCTCGCTACGCGGCGCGAAGGGCGAGCTCGTCTGCACGGCGCCGTTTCCGTCGATGCCGGTCGGCTTCTGGGACGACCCCGACGGGCGGCTCTATCGGAAAGCCTACTTCGCTCGCTTCCCGAATGTCTGGTGTCACGGCGACTACGCCGAGCTCACCGAGCATGGCGGCCTCGTGATCTACGGCCGCTCGGACGCGGTGTTGAACCCGGGCGGCGTGCGAATCGGCACCGCGGAGATTTATCGGATCGTCGAGCAGCTCGAGGAAATCGCCGAGAGCGTGGTCGTTGGACAGGATTGGCAAGGCGACACGCGCATCGTTCTGTTCGTGAAGCTGCAGCCGGACCACACGCTCGACACCGCGCTCGAGAGCAAGATTCGCGATGCGATCCGAACGAAGGCGAGCCCGCGGCACGTCCCGGCGAGGATCCTCGTCGTCACCGACATCCCACGAACGATGAACGGCAAGGTCGTCGAGCTCGCGGTACGCGACGTGATCCACGGACGCGAGGTCGTGAACGTCGAGGCACTTGCGAACCCGGCCGCGCTCGATCAGTTCCGCGACCGCGTCGAGCTCACCGAGTGACCCGTCGTTGATGGGACCACTCGAACTCTATCGCGCTCGTGTTGCGAGCGGAGCGCTCGCGGCGGATCCGGCGCAGGAAAAGATGGTTGCGGCGCTGCAGAGGTTGCATGACGATCTCGTGCGCGCGCCCGAGCCCGCCCGCGGATGGCGCCGGGGAGTCGCGAAGCTGCTCGGGCAGCGCGCTCACCCCAAGCGCGGGCTGTATCTCTGGGGCGGCGTCGGGCGCGGCAAGACGCTGATGATGGATCTTTTCTTCGGGTCGCTGCCGTTCCGCGACAAGCTGCGACGACACTTCCACCGGTTCATGGCGGACGTGCACGAGCATCTGAAGGAGCTCGGCGAGCGCGAGGACCCGCTCGAGCTCGTTGCCGACCGCATCGCGGCCGAAGCGCGGATCATTTGCTTCGACGAGCTCGTGGTCACCGACATCGCGGACGCGATGATTCTCGGCACGCTGTTCGCGGCGCTGTTCGAGCGCGGCGTGACGCTCGCCGCGACGTCGAACATCGAGCCTGGCCAGTTGTATCGAGACGGCCTGCAACGCCAGCGCTTCTTGCCGACCATCGAGTTGCTGCGCAAGCACTGCGAGGTGCTGCACGTCGACGGCGCGATTGACTATCGCTTGCGGGTGCTCGAGCGCGCGGACGTCTACCAGATGCCGAGCGGCCCGGCTGCAGACGCGCATCTCACCGAGTACTTCGATGCGATCGCGCCGGATGAGGGCGATCACGGCGGCGCTCTCGAAGTGCTCGGCAGGCCCATCGACTACGTGCGCGCCGCCGACGGCGTGATCTGGTTCGACTTCGCGGCGATCTGCGACGGCCCGCGCAGCCAGGACGACTACATCGAGCTGTCGCGGCTGTACCAGACGGTGCTCGTGTCGAACGTGCCGCGCTTCGACGCGCTGCTCGAGAATCAGGCGCGTCGTTTCATCGCGCTCGTCGACGAGTTCTACGACCGGCGCGTCAAGCTGATTCTGTCCGCCGCCGCGCGGGTAGTCGAGCTCTACTCAGGCGAGAAGCTACGGCAAGACTTCGAGCGCACGCGGAGCCGGCTCATCGAGATGCAGACGCACGACTATCTCGCGTCGCCGCACAGGCCATGATCGTGGGTGCAGGCGCGAGTCTAGCCCCGCTACGGCGCTACCCGAGTCCGATCGTCATTCGTCGCGAGATACGCGCGGTCATTCGTCGCGCAAAACCCGCGCCGGAATCAATCGCGAAGTCCTCACCGCCTGACCGCCGACGCCTAGCCAGGCGAGCCCGAGCGCTAGTCCTAGGCTCGCGAGGTACGGCCACGGCGTGAACGACATCCGCGCGACGAACCACGCGATGTACACGTTGGCCAGGAAGTAGCCGATCGGCCACGCGATCACGTTGCCGATCACGACAGGGCGACCGAATTCGATCAGCAGCTGGCGCAGGATCGTGTTCGAGCTCGCGCCGAGACACTTGCGGATGCCGATCTCGTAGCGACGGCGGTTCGCGACGAACAGCGCCATGCCGAAGATCCCGGCGAGCGCAACGGAGAAGCCGAAGGCGACTACCGTGAGCATCGCCGTCGTGATCCCGTTCATGGTTTCCAGCGCCGCATCGCGTGCGTCGTCGAGGAACATGGGCCGCATCGTTCCTGAGGGAGTGCCCGTGAGCGCTTGCCAGACGGTCTGCACGTGCGCGAGGCCACGCTGCACGCCGTCGGCCGCGAGGCGGACGATCGGCAGCGTGTCGTACGAGTCGAGATGGTACGCGTGGCCCTTCGCCCCCAGCGAGATGACCGTCAGCGGCGCACGGTCGACTACGCCGATGATCTCAAGAGCTCGCATGTTTGCCCCCGCCGACTGGCTATCGGCGCGTTGATAGACGACTTGACCGATCGCTTGCTGCGGTTCCGACCAGCCGAGCGAGCGGACCGCCTCGCGATCGATGACGATGCCGAGGGCTCCGGCCTGGCTCGCGGGCCGGTCACCGGGCTCCCCCGCCTCCTCGAGATCGCGCCCGCGAACGAATTCGCGCCCGGCCGCAAGGCGAACGCCGAGCGTCGCAAAGAAGTCGTACCCGATGAAAAACGTCTGTAGCTCGACCGGCAGGTCCGAATCGGACGCGGTGTGCGCGTAGCGACCAAGGTCCGCGCTGCCGACCCAAGCTAGGGTGCGTAACCCCGTAACGGCTTTCACTTGCGGCGCGCTCGTAAGCTCCGCGGCGAGCACCTCGGGCTCGACGCCCACTTGCGCGAGGCTCACAGGGAGCTGGACGAGCGGCTCCGTCCCGATCCCCGCGACTCGATCGCGCATGGCGGAGTTCTGCGCGAACATCACCATCACGGCCGTGAGCAACACGCTTGCGACGGCGAATTGCACCCCGATGAACACACTCTTGCGCCATCCAGTGCCGGAGCGTTTCGAGCCTTTGCGCAGCGCCTCGATCGGCTTGAATCGAGACATCACGTAGGCGGGGAACGCTCCCGCGGCGAGGCTCGTGGCGACGGCGACCGTCAGCATCACGAGCGCGAACGTGGGGCTTGCGAGGTTCGCGATACCCACTCTCAAATCTGTCAGCTTTCGAATCGCGTCGATTCCTAGTGCCGCGACGAGCAGCGCGAGCCCGAGACTGATCAGCACGGCCGTGACCGTTTCCAAGAGATAGCGCGCGATCACGTGGCGCCGCTCCGCCCCGAGCACTCGGCTCAGCCCGACGTCCTTGGCGCGCGTCGAAGCAATAGCCGTCGCGAGATTCACGTAGTTGAAGCAGGCCATCGCGAGAATCAACAGGCCCGGCAAGAAGAAAAGCTGAATCGCAGGGACGCCGGGAGCGATCCCCAACGTGCCGAAACCGGCCGTGAGGACATCACCGAGATGGTCGTTCAGCGGCCGCACCCGGAACGAGACCGTTTCGTCGTTCGGCAGCACGATCCGATCGGACACGGCGCGCAAGCGCCGTTCGACCTCAGCGGGGCCGATCGATCCGTCGGCCGGCAACAGCACGAATGTGCCGGTCGGCGCGCTCAGCGCCTGCCGCGTCCAATCGTCGCGATCTGCCGCCGTTGCGGCGCTGAGCCGAGGGACGAGCGCGTTACGCAGCGCGAAGTTGAGCAGGATCTCGAACCGGCCGCTCGACATTCGATCCGGCGCCTCCACGACGCCGCGCACGACGACATCGACGCGGCGGTTGATCGTGAAGGTCTTACCGACCGCGTTGCGCGTGCCGAACAGCTCTTCGGCGATCGGAACGGCGAGCACCGCGCTGTTGGTGCCCGCCAGCGCTTCGCGCCGATCGCCGTCGACGAAACGGTAGTCGAAGATTCGGAGCAGCTCGGGATCCGCGAGGTTTACGGGCAGACTGAAACGCTTGTCGCGCCGACGTCGATTTGCACCGGCGGCAGTGCGGTCTTGCGAGCGACGGCGTCGACCTCCGGCACCTCCACGGCCAAGTACTTCGCAAGACTCAGCGACGCGGACGGAGAGAAGAGCGCCGCGGTGTCGTCGCCCGGCGCAACGTTGCGCTGCTCGAGCACGTAGATTCGGTCGGCGTTCGTGAACTCCCGGTTCACGTGCTCGAAGTAGTCGGAGATCGCGAACGCGATCACGAAGCAGGCCATGCCGAGCGTAAGCCCGGAGATGTTGATCAGCGCGATCGCCTTGTGCAGGCGCAGGTGGGCAAGCGCGGAGCGAAGGTAGAGCGCAAGCATGGCGTAGACACGAAATCGAGGGTGTGTGTTCGCTGCGATACAGGGCGTCGAACCCTATCGAGGAACAATACGGTCGGAGCCAGCGAGTATCACAGCCCGACGCCGTCAGCGCCCCGCCGGGTTCGTCCCTAACGAGCAAAGGCCGCGCGTCTCGGGCTCCGACAGCTTGCCGCAAGACGCAACTCTTACCCGATCTTCGAGCGAACCTCGATCAGCTCGGGGAAGAACACGATGTCGAGCGCGCGCTGCAAGAACTTCACGCCCGACGTGCCGCCGGTGCCGGCCTTGGCGCCGATGATGCGCTCCACCGTCTTCATGTGATGGAAGCGCCAGGACTGGAAGTTGATCTCGATGTCGACGAGCCGCTCGGACAACTCGTACGCTGCCCAGTACTGATCCGGGTGCTCGTAGATGATCTTGAGCACCTCGACGACGCCGGGGTGATGCTGATACGGCTCGGTCCAATCGCGTTCGACGCGCTCGGCGGGCACACGATGGCCGACGCGGTAGAGGTAGCGCAGGAACTCGTCGTACAGGCTCGGCTGCTCGAGCGCGTGCTTGAGCGCGCGGTAGTACTCGAGGTGATGGCTGAATCGTGACAGCAGCGCGCGGTCCTTGTTGCCGAGCTTGAACTCGAGCAAGCGGTACTGCGGCGATTGAAACCCGGACGCGCTGCCGAGCGCATCGCGAAACGCGGAATACTCCGTCGGCGTGAGCGTCGCGAGCACGGACCACTGATTGATGAGCTGATGCTGAACCTGCTTGACGCGGTTCAGCACCTTGATGCAGCGCGGCAGCTCGTCCTTGCGCAGGAACGCGATCGCCGCGTCGACCTCATGGAGGATCAGCTTGAACCATAGCTCCGCGACCTGGTGCTGGATGATGAACAGAAGCTCGTCGTGCTCGGGCGCGGCGCTGATCGGTTGCTGCGCGCTGAGCAGCTTGTCGAGCTGAAGATAGGTCTCGTAACGGACTTGGCCGTCCGCACCGGGAGTCGCCGTCGCCGGCTTCTTATCATCGACTTGCGGGCCCGGTTTGCGCGGCATTTTCTTGTATTCCTTGGCCGGTGCGCTTCGTGCGCGTCAGTCACTATAACCCGAGCGCCAATCGCGGCGTGAGCGATGGTGCGCGTCTCTGGCCCAAGATTCCTCATTCCGTCAAGATAGGCGCGGCTTTTCTGGGCGTGATTTCCGATGAGCAGCGCACCCGCCACCGATGACGAGCCGCAGGCTCGCGAGCACCGGCTCGACGCGATCTGCGCCGCGGCGAAGCGCTTGAAAGTCGACGTCCCCGCCAACCGCGACGCGTATCTACGCCGCTATTACGCGCAAGCCGATGCGGACGAACTCGCGAGCGAGCCGGAGGCGCTCGCCGCGGCGGCGCTCGCACATCTGAAATGGGCGCATTTGCGCGAGCCCGGCACCGCGCTCGTGCGCGTTTTCAACGCGACGATGGAGCGCGACGGCTGGACGTCGCCGCACACCATCGTCGAGACGGCGAACGACGACATGCCCTTTCTCGTCGACTCGCTCGAGCTCGCGCTCACGAGGCTCGGCCACCCGATCTACATCACGATCCATCCGCAGCTGCGCGTCGCTCGCTCGCCGCGCGGCGAGATCACGAACGTAGAGAAGGACGAAGACGGTAAGATCGAGTCGTTCATCCATTTCGAGGTCGTGCGCGAGACCGACACCGCGCTGCTCGCCGCCACCGAGGCTGCGCTGGCCCGGACTCTGCGCGACGTGCGCGCAGCGGTCGAGGATTGGCCGAAGATGCTCGAGCGGCTGCGCAGCGGCGCGGCCGAGCTGCGCGCGACACCCGGCCTGCCCGACGAGCTCAAAGCGGAGTCGGGCGCGTTCCTCGAATGGCTCGCGGCCGATCACTTCACGCTGCTCGGCTACCGCGACTACGAGCTCGCCGACGGCGACTCGTACGACACGCTCGCGCCGCGCTCGAATACGGGTCTCGGCTTGCTGCGCGCCGAGCATAGCGACGCGATCGTGAGGCTCACGGGAAACGCACGCGCCGAGGCGCACTCGCGTACGCCGCTCGTGATCACCAAGTCGAACGAGCGCTCGCCCGTGCATCGCGCCGCGATGCTGGATCACATCGGCATCAAGGTATTCGACGGCAGTGGGCGGCCGCGTGTCGAACGGCGCTTCCTCGGCTTGTTCACGTCGAGCGCCTATCACCAAAGTGCGCGCGCGATCCCGCTGCTGCGGATGAAGATCGCGACGATCATGAGCGAGTCGGGCCTCGACCCACGCAGTCACCGCGGCAAGTCCCTACAGCACATCCTCGACACACTGCCGCGCGACGATCTGTTCCAAGCGTCCGTCGAAGAGCTGCGCGCGATCGCGAGCGGCGTGCTGTCGCTCGAGCAACGGCACAAGCTGAAGCTGTTCTGCCGGCGCGAGACGTTCGGCCGCTATTTCTCGTGCCTCGTTTACATGCCACGCGACCAATACAACTCGCGCGCGCGCCGCGCGATCGAGAACGTGCTGCTCACGGGTCTTCACGGCAGCTCCGTCGAGAGCGAGGTGATGATCTCCGAGTCAGCGCTCGCGCGGCTCGCAGTGACGGTGCGGACCTCGGTGACGGAGCAGCACGAGCCGGACGTCGCCGCGCTCGAGCGCGAGCTCGCAAGCACGGTCCGCACCTGGCAAGACCGCGTCCGCGAGGCGTTGCTCGCGACGCTCCCCGAAGAGCGCGCGCTCGACCTGCTGCATCGCTATGCGGAGCGTTTCTCGGCGGCGTACCAAGACGAGTGCGACGGCACACGAGTCGCGCACGACGTTCACCAGCTCGCACAGCTCGAAGAAGGCGGCGCCGACCTCGGAACCACGCTCGCTCTCGCGGCGACCGCGGGTCGCTTGCGGCTCACGACGTTCAGGCGCGGCGTAGCCATCCCGCTCTACGTCGCACTGCCCATCCTCGAGAACTTGGGTCTCCGTGTGGTCGGCGAGCGCGCGTATCCGGTTCGACTCGACGAGACGCTGTGGATTCAAGACTTCGAGCTCGAGGGAACCGCGAAGACGGCGCTCGACCCGGACGCGCTCGGCGCGCGCTTCAAGGAGTGTTTCACGGCTGTGCTGCGCGGCGATGCGGAAAATGACGGCTTCAACGGCTTCGTCACGACCGCCGGCTTCGATTGGCGCGAGGCGACTCTGCTCCGTGCGTTCTGCAAGTACGTCTTGCAGACGCGCATCGGGTACAGCCAGGCGTACATGCAGGCCGTGCTCGCGCGTTACCCGGCGTATTGTCGCGCCCTGATCGACAAGTTCGAGGCATCGTTCGACGTCGACCGGACGGCGGACGAGCGTGCGAGCAGGCTCGCCGCGAGCGAGGAAGCGCTCAAGCGGGAGCTCGACCGTGCCACGAACCTCGACGACGACCGGATCCTTCGAACCTATGGCGCCGTCGTCGGCGCGCTGCTGCGCACTAACTACTATCAGCGCGGCGCGGAGAACGCGCCGAAGCCGTACATCTCGTTCAAGCTCGATCCGCACGCGTTGCCGGACCTGCCGAAACCGAGGCCGAAGTTCGAGATCTTCGTCTACTCGCAGCGCGTCGAGGCCGTCCACCTGCGCGCGTCGAAGGTCGCACGCGGCGGGATCCGTTGGTCCGATCGACGCGAGGACTTTCGCACCGAGGTGCTCGGTTTGATGAAGGCGCAGCAGGTGAAGAACACCGTGATCGTGCCGAACGGCGCGAAGGGCGGATTCGTCTGCAAAGCGTTGCCGACGGGCGATCGCGACGCGATCCAGCGCGAGGTCGTCGCGTGCTATCAAACGTTCGTGCGCGGCATGCTCGACGTCACCGACAACGTCGTCCAGGGTAAAGTCGTGCCGCCGGCGCGCGTGCTGCGCAAGGACGAAGACGATCCCTACCTCGTCGTCGCGGCCGACAAAGGCACCGCGACGTTCTCCGACATCGCGAACGCGCTCTCCGCCGAGTACGGCTTCTGGCTCGGCGACGCATTCGCGTCGGGCGGCTCGGCGGGCTATGACCACAAGAAGATCGCGATCACGGCGCGCGGAGCGTGGGAGGCCGTGAAGCGCCACTTTCGCGAGCTTCGCGTCGACCCGGCCAACGAAGACTTCACGGTGGTCGGCATCGGCGACATGAGCGGAGACGTGTTCGGCAACGGACTGCTGCTATCGCCGCACATGAAGCTCGTCGGCGCGTTCGACCATCGCCACATATTCATCGACCCGAGCCCCGACCCGGCGCGAGGCATCGTCGAGCGCAAGCGCTTGTTCGAGCTGCCACGCTCGAGCTGGGACGACTACGATCGCGGCGCGCTGTCCGAAGGCGGCGGCGTGTACTCGCGGCAGACGAAGTCGATCGAGCTGCATCCGAAAGCGCAGGCGGTGCTCGATCTGCCAAGCGCGACGGTGACGCCGCTCGAGCTGATCCGCGCTGTTCTGCGCGCGCGCGTCGACTTGCTCTGGAACGGCGGCATCGGCACCTACGTGAAGGCGAGCGCCGAGTCGAATCTCGACGCCGGCGATCCGGGCAACGACTCGGTGCGTGTGAACGGTGGAGAGCTCCGCTGCCGCGTCGTCGCCGAGGGCGGCAATCTCGGCTTCACGCAGCGCAGCCGCGTCGAGTACGCGCTGCGCGGCGGGAAGATCAATACCGATTTCATCGACAACTCGGGCGGCGTCGACTGCTCCGACCGCGAGGTCAATATCAAGATCCTTCTCGAGGAGGCGATTCGGCAGAAGAAGCTGCCGCGTGCGCAGCGCAACAAGCTGCTCGCCGATATGACCGAGCAGATCGCGGCGCTCGTGCTCGGCGACAACTACGCGCAGACGCAGGCGCTGTCCATGATGGACTCGCGAGCGGCGGAACGGCTCGGCGAGCACGCCCGCCTGATTCGGGTGCTCGAGGCGCGCGGCCTGCTCGACCGCGCGCTCGAGTTCCTGCCGAGCGACGAGCAGATCGAGGAGCGTCGGGCGTCGGGGCGCGGGCTCACACGCCCGGAGCTCGCGATCATCTTGAGCTACTCGAAGATCGAGCTGCACGGCAGTCTCCTCGAAACCGACATTCCCGAGGACGCATTTCTTGCGAGCGACCTCGAGCTCTACTTCCCGCGCGAGGTCGCCGAGCGCTTCAAGCCGCAGATCCAAGCGCACCCGCTGCGCCGCGAAATCATCGCGATGTTGATCGGCGGCAGCATGATCAACCGGATGGGGCCGTTCTTCGTGTTGCGCGCCGAGGAAGAGACCGGCGCGAACGTCGCGCAGGTCGCGCGCGCGTACGCGATCGTGCGCGAGGTTTTCGGGGTGCGCCGCCTCTGGCGCGAGATCGAGTCGCTCGATCACCAGGTCGAGGCCAAGGTGCAGTACGACGCGATTTTCCAGATCAGCCGAATGGTGCGCCGGGCGGTGTACTGGCTGCTGCAGAACTATTCGCAACAGCTCGAGATCGAGCCCATGGTCAGCCGATTCCGCGACGGCGTAGCCGAGGCATTTGCCGCGCTGCCCTCGATCATCGCGAGCCGCGGCGCGGAGCGCTACGCGGAGGCGACGCAAGGGCTCGCGGGCGCAGGCCTGCCGGCACCGCTTGCGCAGCGAATCGCGGCGCTCACGCTCGCTGCGCAGTCGTTCGACATCATCGAGCTCGCGCGCGAGTTCCGGCTGCCCGTTCCGGAGGTCGGCCGGCTGTACTTCGCGCTCGCGCAGGAGCTGCGCCTCGACGTCGTACGCGAGCAGATCGAGGCGCTCAAGGTCGACAGCCGCTGGCGCGCGATGGCGCGCGCCACGCTGCGCGAGACGCTCGCGCAAGAGCAACGCTCGTTGCTGCGCAGCGCACTCTCGGCTCGCGGCGCATCGGGTGCTAGCGACGCGGCACTGAGCGCGTGGCTCGACAGGCACCGCGACGAGATCATGCGCGTTCGCCGCGGACTCGACGATATGTTGATGACGGGGCCGCTGGACTTCGCGACGCTATCGGTCGCGCTGAAAGAGGTCGGTCGGCTGCGTTAGCGCAGCGGCGCGAGTGACGCACGCAACGGTTGATCTCCGGCGCCCAACTCCTGAACAATGGCGCGCATGACGAAAACAAAAACGCGACCCTCCCCCGGCCAACTCGTGCTCGTCCGACACGGACAGAGCGACTGGAACCAGAAGAATCTGTTTACCGGCTGGTACGACGTCGACCTCACCGCACAAGGCCGAAGCGAGGCGCAGCAAGCGGGCCGGACGCTGGCCGACGCGGGGCTGACGTTCGACATCGCATTCACGTCGGTGCTCGTGCGCGCGATTCGGACGCTTTGGCTGATCCTCGACGAGATGCAGCTGATGTGGATCCCGGTCGAGAAGCATTGGCGCCTGAACGAGCGCCACTATGGCGCGCTCCAGGGACTCGACAAGGCACAAACGGCCGCGAAGCACGGCGCCGAGCAGGTGAAAATCTGGCGCCGCAGCTATGACATTCCGCCGCCGCCGCTAGCAGAGAGCGACGAACGCCACCCGATCCGAGACCCGCGATACGCGGGGCTGCCGCCGTCCGTGCTGCCCGGCACCGAGTCGCTGAAGACCACGCTCGCGCGCGTGTTGCCGTACTGGGAGGAACGCATCGCGCCCGAGCTGCTGCGCGGACGCAACGTGCTCGTCGCGGCGCACGGCAACAGCCTGCGTGCGCTCGTGAAGATGCTCGAGGGCGTCTCGGACGACGAGATCACGGAGCTCAACATCCCGACGGGCGTGCCGCGGCTCTACGAGCTCGACGCGCGACTATCACCGACGCGCGCCGAGTATCTCGGCGACGCGGCCGCGATCGCCGCCGCGGCCCAGGCCGTCGCAAACCAGGCGAACGCGAAGAAGTAGCGCCGTCGCACGAGCGCACGAGAACGACTCTCTCAGCACGAGGTTCGCATGCTCTACGACCTAGGCGGCTATCGCGTCCAGACCGTCGGTGACGAGTTCTTCGTCGCGCCGAGCGCGGCTGTGATCGGCCGCGTGCACCTCGGCCGCGACGCGAGCGTTTGGTTCGGCGCGGTGCTGCGCGGCGACGGCAACGACATCCGCATCGGCGACCGCAGCAACGTCCAGGACAACGCGGTGATCCACATCGACTCCGATGCGCCGACGAACGTGGGCCACGACGTCACGATCGGCCACTCCGCCGTCGTGCACGGCTGCACGGTCGGCAACTTCACGCTGATCGGCATCGGCGCGACGATCCTGAGCCACGCAAAGATCGGCAACTATTGCCTCGTCGGCGCAGGCGCGCTGATCACGGAGCGCAAGGAATTCCCGGACGGCTCGCTGATCATCGGCGCGCCGGCCCGCCGGCACCGTGCACTCACGGAAGAGGAGCGACACATGCTCGAAGAGAGTGCCGCGCACTACGTCGCGCAAGGACAACGCTACCGGCGCGAGCTCGCAGCAGCCGCCTCGCAACACTGACCAATACGTACAACCACGAGCAGCGGCGCATGGTCCCGCGCGCCAGACTCGTGAGCGTGGGAAGCCGAGGCAACATCCCGGGCACATACATCTTCGATGGCGCGCTCGCGCTGAAGGGCTATCCGCTCAACAAGATGTGCTATTCGTTCAACGAGGCCGCGAATCGCAAGGCGTTCCTCGACGACGAAGAAGCCTACTGCGCGCGCTTCGGCCTGAGCGAGGAGCAACGCGACGCGATCCGCAGGCGCGACGTGCTCGCGCTGCTCGAGGCGGGCGGAAACGTCTACTACCTTGCGAAGTTCACCGGAATCTTCGGCCTCGGCGTACAAGACATCGGCGCCCAGCAGACAGGCGTGAGCGTCGACGAGTTTCGCGCAAAGCTCAAAGCGGCGGCGGAATAAGCCATGGCACAAATCGTCGGCGGCATCTGTACCTCGCACATCCCGGCAATCGGGAACGCAATCGCTCGCGGCCTGGAGGACGACCCGTACTGGCGGCCGTTCTTCGGCGGTTACCCGCGCGCACGCGAATGGCTCGAGGAGATGAAGCCCGACGTCGCAGTGATGATCTACAACGATCACGGTCTGAACTTCTTCCTCGACAAGATGCCGACGTTCGCGATCGGCGCGGCGGCGGAGTACCGCAACGCCGACGAGGGCTGGGGCCTGCCGACAGTCGCGCCGTTTCCGGGCGATCCGAAGCTCTCGTGGCACGTCATCGAGTCGGTGATGGCGGACGAGTTCGACGTCACGACGTGCCAAGAGATGCTCGTCGATCATGCGTTCACCGTGCCGCTGCAGCTGCTCTGGCCTGGACGCAACCGCCGCGCCGTGCGGACGGTGCCGGTCGCGCTCAACACGGTCCAGCATCCCCTGCCCTCGCCCGCACGCTGCTTCAAGCTCGGCCATGCGCTCGGACGAGCGATCGAGTCGTACCCCGAGGACGTGCGCGTCGTGGTGATCGCGACAGGCGGCATGTCGCACCAGCTCGACGGCGAACGCGCAGGTTTCATCAACAAGGAATTCGACCTGCACTGCCTCGAGAAGGTCGTCGACCAGCCCGAGGATCTCGCGAGATTCACGATTCATGACCTCGTCCGGCTCGCGGGCACGCAGGGCGTAGAGCTCATCTCGTGGCTCGTGATGCGCGGCGCTCTCGCTGAGCCGGTGACGAAGGTCCACAGCCACTACCACATTCCGGTATCGAACACCGCCGCAGGGCTGATGGTGCTTGGCGTAGCAGCATGAGCTCCGTCGCCGGCAAACCCGCGCTGCTGCAGTTCGGCGCCGTCCTCGTCGACCCGCAGGCCGCGATCGCGGACATTGCCGCTCGTCCGCCTTCGAGCGCGCGTAGCTTCTTCGGCGCGGCCGTTTGGTTCGGCCTGTGTCCGCCGGTCTTCGCGTACGTCGGCACGAGGTTGTTCGGTTGGCGGCTCGGCGTCGAGACGCTGTTCTTGCCGCCGCAGACCGTGCTCGAGATCGCCGCGGCCTATTTCGCGCTGCTGTTGTTCGGTTTCTTGAGCACCGCGTTCGTCGCGCGCTGGATGGCGTCGACTTACGGCGCCGACGGCAGCCTGCAACGCTGCATCGCGCTCGTGACGCTCGTCGGCGCGCCGCTCACGATCGGCAGCGTCGTGCATTTGTACCCGAACGCGTTCGTGAACGTGATCGTGCTCGTGCCGACGCTGATTTGGAGCATGTACCTGCTCTACCGCGGCCTGCCTGCGGTGCTCAAGACCGACCCGGGCCGCGGCATGCTGATGGCGTCCTCGCTGATCGCGTACCTCCTCGTCTCGTGGGTCACGTTGCTCGGTATCACGGCCGTGCTCTGGAGCCGCGGCATCGGCCCGCAGGTCGCGACATGAGCGCGCGAGTCCTGCACTACGAAGACCGGATCGTCACGGCGTTCACGGCCTGCTCGATCCTCTGGGCGATCCTCGGCATGACGGCCGGCGTCTACGCAGCCGCGGAGCTCGTCTGGCCCGAGCTCAACCTTGGGCTTCCGTGGCTCACGTTCGGTCGATTGCGCACGGGTCACACGAATCTCGTGCTGTTCGGCTTCGGCGTATCCGCGCTGATCGGCACGTCGTTCTACAGCGTGCAGCGCACGTCGCACGCGCGGCTCTTCGCGCCGCGGCTCGCATGGTTCGTGTTCTACGCTTGGCAAGCGACGATCGTGCTCGGCGCGTGGTCGCTGCTCGCGGGTTGGAACGGCGGCAAGGAATACGCCGAGCTCGAATGGCCGTTCGACATCGCAATCGCTGTGGCGTGGGTCGCCTACGGCGTGGTGTTCTTCGGCACGATCGCGCGGCGCACGGTCGGGCCGATCTACATCTCGAATTGGTTCTACGGCTCGCTGATCATCGTGATCGCGATGCTGCACATCGTGAACAACCTCGAGCTGCCGGCCACGCTAGGCAAGTCGTACTCGCTGTTCGCAGGAGCGCAGGACGCGATCGTGCAATGGTGGTACGGCCACAACGCCGTCGGTTTCCTGCTCACCGGCGGCTTCCTCGGGATGCTGTACTACTTCCTGCCGAAGCAATCCGAGCAACCGATCTGGAGTTATCGTCTCTCGATCGTCGCGTTCTGGGCGTTCGTCTACAGCTACATCTGGGCGGGGCCGCATCACCTGCATTACAGCGCGATCCCGGAGTGGGTGCAGTCGCTCGGCGTCGTGATGAGCCTGATCCTGCTCGCCCCGTCGTGGGCGACGATGATCAACGGCGTGATGACGGTCAGCAAGGCGTGGCAGAAGCTGCGCACCGATCCGGCGCTGAAGTTCATCGTGCTGTCGCTCGCGTTCTACGGCCTCGCGACGTTCGAAGGCCCGATGCTCGCGATCCGCAGTGTGAACGTGATGAGCCACTTCACGGAGTGGACGATCGGTCACGTGCACTCGGGTGCGCTCGGCTGGAACGCGCTGATCACGTTCGGCACGTTCTACTACCTCGTGCCGAAGCTCGCAGGTCGTCCGCTCTACAGCGTCGCGCTCGCGAACTTGCACTTCTGGCTCGCGCTCGCG
>Ga0070666_10000990_pt1 | contig 17379 bp, 15 predicted proteins | sample KBSS23metaG_FD_64677 | JGI IMG/M metagenome (GOLD analysis project Ga0070666, IMG submission 64677) | Switchgrass rhizosphere microbial communities from Kellogg Biological Station, Michigan, USA - KBS S2-3 metaG | ecosystem: Host-associated > Plants > Roots > Rhizosphere > Soil ... | reverse complement strand
GGGCGCTCTCGGCGCTCGATCCGTCGCTCGTGCTCCTGACGGAGACGGAAATCTGGCCTCTCTTTCTCGAGCGTTGCGCCCGGAAAGGGGTGCCGGTCGCCGTCGTCAACGGACGGATTTCGGACCGGTCCTTCTCGCGCTACACCCGCGGAAAGCGCTGGCTCGCGCCATCGCTTGCGCGCATCGGTCTCTTTGCGATGCAGACGCCCGAGGACGCCGAGCGGATTCGAGCCCTCGGCGTCCCGGCGGAAAAGATCCTCGTCACGGGGAACGTCAAGTTCGACGTCGCCGCGGCGAGAGATCCGGCACTTGTCGCCCGCCTCGACGCGTGGGCCGGCGGGCGCCCGATCCTCGTGGCCGGCTCGACGCACGCCGGGGAAGAGACCGCGGTGCTCGACGCCTGGGCCGCGCTCGCGTCGCGTCCTCTCCTCGTGCTCGCTCCGCGGCGCCCCGAGCGCTTCGACGACGTGCATCGGATCGTCGCCGCGCGGAATCACCGGATCGCGCGCGCCTCGGGAGGAGAGACCGGAAATCCCGACATCGTGCTGCTCGACACGGTGGGCGACCTCGCCTCCTCCTTCGGCGCCGCCGACGCGGCTTTCATCGGGGGAACGCTCGTGCCCGTGGGCGGGCACAATCCGATCGAAGCCTGGGCCCACGGCGTTCCCACGGTTTTCGGGCCGCACGTGGCGAACATGCGTGCGGCGGCCGAAGCGGGCCTGGCCGAGAACGCGGCGGTGATCGCCCGCACTCCGGCGGAGCTCGTCGCCGCCTTTGGCGACCTGCTCGCGGACCGGGGCGGACGGAGGCTTTCGGCGTCGGCGCTGGTCAAGCGGCATCGGGGCGCGGCACGGGAGACCGCCCGGGCGGCTCTTTCGCTTCGAGCGCCGGCATGATCGAGGGCGGCGTGGCGCGGCCCTTTCGAGTGTCGGCTTGAGTCTGTACGGCGCCGCGGCCGCGGTACGGCGAGAGCTCTACGCGCGCGGGATGCTTCGCTCGGCGTCCGTGTCCGTCCCCGTCGTTTCCGTCGGCAACCTCACGTGGGGAGGGACCGGCAAGACGCCGCTGCTGGCGTTTCTGGCCGGCGACCAGGAGAGGCGCGGACGCCGGGTGGGAATCGTGGCGCGCGGCTACGGCCGCCGGTCGCGCGGCGTCGTCGTCGTTTCCGACGGGGCGAACCGGCTCGCGGACCTCGCGGCGGCGGGGGACGAACCGTCGCAGCTCTCGGCGCGTTTTCCCCGGGCGATCGTCGTCGTCGGCGAGGAGCGGGCCGCGGCCGCCCGTCGCGCGGCGGATCTCGGCGCGGAGATCCTGCTGCTCGACGACGCCTTCCAGCATCTTGCCCTCCGCCGGGATCTCGACATCGTCCTCGTGGACGCCGCTTCGCCGTTCGGCGGTGGGACACCGCCCTTCGGCCGCGCGCGCGAGGATCCTTCGGCGCTCTCCCGTGCGGATTTGATCGTCGTGACCCGGGACGACGGGAATGGGCCATCGGCCGCGGACGCCGCTGTCGAACGCTGGAGCCGCGCGCCGGTCTTCCACTGCCGGTTTTGCTTCTCCGGGTGGCGCGACGCCGAAGGTTCCGCGGAGCTGCCGCCCGGGCGCCCGCTCGCGTTCTGCGCGATCGGCAACCCCGGGAGCTTCCGGGCGACGCTCTCCGACGCCGGGACCGAAGCGACCGGATTCGCGACCTTTCGCGATCATCACGCCTACTCCGAGGCCGACATCCGGCGCCTCGAGGAACGGGCGGCCCGGGAAGGCGCGGCGTTCCTCGTGTGCACCGAAAAGGACTTCGAAAAAGTCGCCGGCCGCTCGCGCCTTCCCCTCTTCGCCGCGCGGATCGAGGCGCAGATGCGAGAGCCCGGGTTCGCCGACGCGGTGGAATCGATGGTCGCGGCGAAACGGCGTTGAGCGTCCGGCACGGGATCGAGCGGGCGCTCGTGCGCGGGGCGATGGGACTCCTCGCGGCGGTGCCGACGCGCGGGCGGGCGGCCCTCGGGCGCGCGGCGGCGAGAGCCTACCTGCGGATCGGGAAGCGGCGGCGCGAGATCGCGCTCGGGAACCTTCGCAGAGCTTTCCCGGAGATGTCGGAGCGGGAGATCCGGGACACGGCGCGCCGCTGCGCGGAGAGCTTCGGAACCGTCTTTTTCGACTTTCTCGCGGCGACGCGGCTCTCGCGGGAGGAGCTCCTGTCCGTCGTCGAAATGGAGGGGGCGGACCACTACCTCGGCGCCGTGGCGCGCGGGAAGGGGGTCTTCCTCCTCTCGGCGCACTTCGGCAACTGGGAGATCGGGGCGCTCGCCGCGGGGCTGCTCGCGCGGCCGATCTCCTCCGTCGTCCGCCGTCTCGACAATCCCGGCCTCGAGCGCGAGCTCGGCCGCCTGCGGGGACGGTTCGGGAACGCGACCATCGAGAAGAAGCACGCGGCCCGGGGGATTCTCCGCGAGATGCGCGCCGGCCATACCGTCGCGATCCTGATCGACCAGAACGTGCTCGCCCGCGAGGCCGTCTTCGTTCCCTTCTTCGGGCGCCTCGCCGCGACGTCGCCGGCGCTCGGGCTCCTCCAGAAGAAGACCGACGCCGCCGTCGTGCCGGTTTTCTGCCGGCCGCGGCCCGCCGCGGAGAGAACGGGGGCGGCGGGAACGGGGCCGCTCTACACCCTGCGTTTCGAGCCGCCGATCGTCCTCGGAGATCTTTCGCCGGAGGAGCGCACCGTCGAGGCGCTCACCGCGCGATACACCCGCGTGACGGAGGAGGCCGTTCGTCGCGAGCCGTCGCTCTGGCTCTGGATGCACAATCGCTGGAGAACGCGCCCGCCGGAGGAGGCGCGGCCGTGAAGCGCCTCGTCATCGCGCCGAACTGGCTGGGCGACGCCGTGATGGCGATCCCGTTCCTGCGCGCGTTGAAGCGCGACGATCCGGAAGGACGTCTCGCCGTCCTCTGCCGGAAGTCGAGCGCGCCGTTTCTTCCCCTCTCGGGCGCCGTCGACGAAGTGTGGGAGAGCCGCGGGCGCGACGCCGCGGGCTTCTGGCGCGACGCGGCGCGCGGGCGGCGGGCCCGGATCGACGAGATCTGGGTGTTGCCGCATTCCTTCCGGTCGGCGTTCCTCGCATGGGCGATGCGGGGCCGGCGGCGCATCGGCTACTCCGCCGACCGGCGTGACGCGCTCCTGACCTCGGCGATTCCCCGCCCTCCGGCCATCGATCATCAGCTCCGGGACGAGGACCGCCTCCTCGCTTCCGCCGGAATCGCCCCGGACGAAGGGCCGCCCCGGATCGCCATCCCCGAGAGTCTCGCCGCCGCTGCCGAGAAGGAGCTCGCGGCGCACGACCTGGCGGCCACCTCTCCCGTGTTCCTCGCTCCCGGCGCCGCGTTCGGCCCGACGAAGCTCTGGCCGGCGGAACGGTTCGCGCTCCTCGCCGACGCGCTCCTCGACCGCGGGGAAAAGGCCGCGCTCGTCGTCGGTCCCGGCGAAGTCGAGCTCGGCATGCTGATCGCCCGGCGCGCCCGCCACCGCGTCCCGATTCTCGGCGCCGAGCTCGATACGGGAAAGCTCGCGGCGCTCCTCGCGCGCGGAAAGCTCCTCATCGGGAACGACTCCGGCCCGGCTCACCTGGCGGCGGCCGCGGGCACGCCCACGGTCGTGTTCTTCGGACCGACCGATCCAGGACGCACCGCGCCGCGGGGGGCGCCGTCGCTCGTCCTCGACCGATACGTCTTCTGCTCGCCGTGCTATCTCAAGACCTGTCCCTACCAGCACGAGTGCCTGGAGGAGATCTCGGTGCCGATGGCGCTCGAGGCGGCGCTCCGGATGATCGATCCCCCCCATTCGGGCACGCCCTGACAATGCCGGGGGGCCGCCCGGTTTTCACAATTTCGGGTGGCACAAACCCCAAAAGGTAGAATTCCGTCAATACCGCCCCGGCAAGTCGACGGCGTCAATCATGTCTAACTCATTGAATCAATGAAGAAAGTCGGCCTTGGGACCGTGCCGGCGCCCCTTGGCCCGTTATTCTCAATCATCCCGCCCCGAGGTCTGTCATCTCCCACCTCATCAACCCAACGGGAGATATGGAGGTTTTTACCTTGAAGAAGCTCATTGCCCTCGCCGCTGCCGGAATCCTGTCCCTCTCCGTCGCCGCTTTCGCTGACGAAGCCGCCAAGACGACCGAGACCAAGACGGACTCCACCACCACCGAAATGAAGAAGGACGATGCCGGTGCGATGAAGAAGACCACCAAGAAGCACTCGTCGCACAAGAAGTCCATGAAGAAGGACGACTCCAAGATGGAGAAGAAGTCCGACACGAAGACCACCACGACCACGACGGAAGCCGCTCCCAAAACCAACTGATTTCGTTTTCGGCACGGTGAGTTTCGGGCCCCGGCGCAAGCCGGGGCCTTTTTTTGCCGGGAAGGTCGCAGGAGCGCCCGCGGAGGCGCGGTTCAGTCGGTGAGCTCGACGTTCCAGTAGGCCACGTCGAGAAAATTCTTCCAGGAGGCGTGCCATCGGCCCCGGCGGAACTGTCCCACGGGGTTCCATCGCGGCCGCTCGGGTGGGACCGTCAGCTTGATGCCGGCTTCGGCGGGCGTGCGGTTGCCCTTCCGCACGTTGCAGGAGAGGCACGCGCAGACCACGTTCTCCCAGGAGGAGACGCCGCCTCGCGAGAGGGGCAAGACGTGGTCGAGGGAAAGCTCGGAAGAGGGGAACTTCACGCCGCAATACTGGCAGCGGTTCCCGTCGCGCAGATAGATGTTGTGGCGGGAAAACTTCACTTCGCGCCGCGGCAGCCGGTCGTAGTTCTTCAGCAGGATGACGCGCGGCACGAGGATCGCGCGGGAGGGCGTGAGCACGACGTCGTCCTTCGGCTGCGCGGGGATGTCCCGCCAGTGCTCCCACTCGTACGTCGAGTAGTCGGGGAGGACGGCCTTCGCGTGGCCTTTGTAGAAGAGGGAGAGCGCGTTTCGCGCGGTCGTCACCCGGAGCGCCTGGAACACTCGATTGAGAACCAGAACCTCGGATTCGAGCATTTCGCTCATTCTAGCAGGGTGCCGGGAAACTCCGGCGGATCGACGTCGATCGAGACGGCCGTCGCGCGGGAGGGTCGCCTGCCGTTTCCCGCCCCCGACGTCCCCCGATTTCGGTAAGATTTCGGCGTGCCTCCCGACAAGGTTCGCTCCCGTCTCCTCGCGCTCGTGGACCGTTTTGCGGGACAGCGCGTGGCGGTCGCCGGGGACTTCGTCCTCGACCGTTTCGTGCACGGCGTGCCCAAGCGCATTTCGCGCGAGGCGCCCGTTCTCATCCTGAAGTACGTCAAGGAGGAGAACGTGCTCGGCGGAGGCGCGAATACGGTCGCCAACATCGCGTCGCTGGGGGGCGTCGCCCGGCCCGCGGGGGCGATCGGCGGTCCGGAAGGCTGGACTCTCGCTTCGCTTTTCGAGGCCGCCGGAGTCGAGACGGACCTGCTCCTCGCCGTCGAGGGATTCTCGACGCCCACGAAAACGCGCATTCTCGGCGGCGGCCGGCACTCGATCCGGCAGCAGGTCGTCCGCATCGATCGCGAAGAGTCTCTCTCCGAAGACGCCGCCACCCGGGACGCCCTGGCCGCGCGCGTGCGACGGGCGGCCGCGGAGGCCGCGGTGGTGGTCCTCTCCGACTACGGCTACGGAAGCAGCCGTCCCGAGTGGATCGCGGAGATCCGGGCCGGCGCTCCGGGCGCGCGCGTTCTCGTCGATTCCCGGTTCCGGCTGGAGGAATACGCCGGGGCGGACGCGGCGACCCCGAATGAGGAAGAGCTCGAACGCGCCGGCGGGGTCGCCTTCGGCGAAGGAGAGAAAGCCTTCGAAACGGCGGGACGATCGCTTCGCGAGCGGATGGCCATTCCGTCGCTCCTCGTGACGCGGGGAAGCCGCGGGATGGCGCTCTTCCGCGGAGGAATGCCGACGCTTTCGATCCCGGTTTCGGGCGGTTCGCAGGTCGCCGACGTGACGGGAGCGGGCGACACGGTGATCGCCACCTTCGCGCTGGCGCTCGCCGCGGGCGCGAGCGACGAGGAGGCGGCGCTCCTCTCGAACTTCGCCGGCGGGATCGTGGTCATGAAGATGGGGACCGCGACGGCGACGCCGGACGAGCTCCGCAGCGCGATCGAGCTCGATCGCGCGATTCTCGACCGAATCCCGGCTTCCTGAAAATCCGCGCCTTTACGCGGTATTCTTCGGCGGTGGCGCAGATCCTCTCTCGTCGTCAGGCGGCGGAGACGGCGGACCGGCTTCATCGGGAAGGAAAATCGCTCGTCTTCGCCAACGGCGCGTTCGACCTTCTCCATGCGGGGCACGTGCGGTACCTGGCCGCCGCGCGGCGCGAAGGGGATTTTCTCCTCGTGGCCGTGAATTCCGACGCATCGGTCCGCGCCGCGAAAGGGGAGGGGCGCCCGATCGTCCCGGAATCCGAGCGGGCGGAGATCGTCGCGGCTCTCCGTTGCGTCGACGCCGTCGTCCTTTTCGACGAGGCTTCTCCCGCCGGTTTGATCGCCGAGCTTCGCCCGAACGTGCATGCCAAGGGGACCGACTACACGGCCGACTCCGTGCCCGAGCGCGACGTGGTGCTCCGCGGCGGCGGCCGGGTGGCGATCGTGGGCGATCCGAAAGACCACGCGACGACCGACCTCGTCGCCCGCCTGCGGCGCGGATGAACATCCTGATCGTGCGCCTTTCGGCGATGGGCGACGTGATCCACGCGCTGCCTCTCGCGCGGAATCTGAAGCGCGCCGGCCACCGGGTGGGCTGGGTGATCGAAGAGCCCTTCGCGGCGCTCCTGGCCGGGAATCCGGATGTCGACGAAGTCTTCGTCGTGCGCACCCGGCGCTGGCGGCGCCGGGCGTTCCGGCCCGCCACCCTGCGGGAGATTCTCGACGCGCGGGAGTCGATTCGCCGTTTCCGCGCGGCGCTCGTGCTCGACCCGCAGGCCAACGAGAAGTCGTGGTGGGTCGCGCAGCTCGCCTCCGCGCCGCGCGTCGTGCTCGACGACGCCGAGGAGCGAACGAACTGGAGCCGCCGCCTCGCCCACACGCGGGTTTCCCCTCCCCCCGCGGCGCGGCATGCGGCCGACCGCGTGCTCGGGCTCCTTTCGCCGCTCGGCGCGCCTGCCCGCGAACCCGCTCCCGACGCGCGCTATCTCCTCGCCGGAAGCCACCCGGAGGCCGAGACGTTTCTGGCCGGCCTCCCGCGGCCCTTCGCGCTCTACCATCCGGGGGCCGGATGGGCCAACAAGAGCTGGGGAGAGGATCGTTTCGCCTCGCTCGCGATCGGCCTGCGCGCACGCGGCATCGCCCCGGTCGTCTCGTGGGGACCGGGTGACGAAAGCCGGGCGAGGGATCTGGCGCTTCGGGCGGACGCGCCGATGATCCCCCCTCTGGACTTTCGGGGTCTCGCGCGCGTGATCTCGGAGGCCCGTTTCTTCGCGGCCGGCGACACGGGGCCCCTGCATCTCGCCGACGCCCTGTCGGTCGAGACCGTCTCCGTTTTCGGACCGACCGATCCGGAGCGAAACGGTCCCTACCGCCGCCGCGGCGTCGTCTTCTCCACCTCCCTGCCCTGCGCGCCCTGCCGGACGCGCTACCGCGAGCGCAAACCGTGCCTGAGCGGAATCCCGGCGGACGACGTCGCGAGCGCCGTCATCGCCCGGTTCGCGCCGGCGTGAAGCCGCGCTCCGCCGGCCGACTGCTCGGAGCCGTCCTGCTTGCGGTCGCGGGACGCGCATCGGCCGAACCTCCCTTCATCGGGGAGACGCTGCGCTATGCGATGTCCTGGGGGATGTTCGCCGGAGGAATCATGACGATCTCCGTTTCGGAACCGATCGTTCTCGACGAGCGCCCCGCGTACAAGATCGAGCTCTCGGCGATCTCCAACGAGTTCATCTCGAACTTCTTCGTCGTGCGCGACTCGATCACGTCGTGGGTGGACCGCGCGACGCTGCAGTCCCTGCGGTACGAGAAGCACTCCGTCGAAGGCAAGCGCGTGAACGACGAGCGGATCGACTTCGATCTCGAGCAGAGAATCGCCACGCGCGAAACGCGGAAGATCCGATTCGAGACGCCCGTCTTCGACTCGCTTTCGGCGGTTTACTATCTGCGGACGCGCGATCTCGCGGGAGGCGAGCCGATCGAGCTCGAGGTCGTTTCGGGCAAGCATGCGTACCGGCTAGAAGTGGACGTGGGGGCCGTCGAGCAGGTCAAGACGCCGGCCGGGACGTTTTCGGCGCGCAAGGTCCATCCCAAGATGAAGGAAGAGGGCCTCCTGAAAAAGGGAGGCGATCTCTGGATCTGGTTCGCCGAGGACGCGCGAAAGACCCCGGTCATGATCCGATCCAAGCTCAACTTCGGCACGCTGACCGCTCGTCTGGTCAGCGGAGCCTCCGCCGAGGCGGCACCGGCGCGTTGACACCCCGGTTCCGGTGCGCTTAGCATGAACCGGACAATCGGAGAACACCACAATGCCATTGAAGATCGGTGACCTGCTCCTCAAGGCGAACGTCATTACCCAGGAGCAGCTCGACGCGGCGCTGAAGGATCAGCGGGACGAGGGCGGCAAGCTCGGCGAGACGATCGTCCGCCTCGGGATGGCGACGGAAGACGACATCACCGAAACGCTCTCGCAGCAGTTCGGCGTGCCGTCGATCAACCTCGCCGATTTCGAGATCGACCCCATGGTCATCAAGCTGGTGCCGGGGGACGTCGCCCGGAAATACATGATCCTGCCGGTGAACAAGACGGGCGCGACGCTCACGATCGCGATGGGCGATCCGACCAACGTCTTCGCGATGGACGACATCAAGTTCATGACGGGCTACAACGTCGAGCCCGTCGTCGCGTCCGAGATCGCCCTGCGCAACGCGATCGACAAGAATTACGGGACTCCGCGCTCCCTGGTCCTGAAGGAAAGGGGCAAGGCGGCCGCGAGCGCGCCGGCGACGGCGATTCCGAACTCGATCGGCACGTTCAGCTCCGCGCTCGGCGGCAGCATGGGGCTCGACGACGTGATGTCGGCGGGCCTGACCGCCGACGACATGGCGGCCGTTTCGCTCGGGGAGATCAACCTCGACGAGATCGCGGGCCTCGAGGACGGCGCCGAGCTCGACGTCGTCCGGAGCCTGGAGGGGGAGGAGATCGACCTCGACAGCCTCTCCCGCTCGACCGAAGCGGCGCCGATCGTCAAGGTCTCGAACCTCATCCTGATCGAGGCGTTGAAGTCCGGCGCGTCGGACATCCACGTCGAGCCATACGAGAAGGAATTCCGCGTGCGGTTCCGCGTGGACGGCGTCCTCCACAACATCATGGCGCTTCCGCTCCGCGCTCGGGACGCCCTGATCTCGCGCCTGAAGATCATGGCGAAGCTCGACATCTCCGAAAAGCGCCTTCCGCAGGACGGCCGGATCAAGATCCGCCTGCGCGTCGAGGACCGGTCGCGCGATCTCGACCTGCGCGTTTCGACGGTCCCGACCCTATTCGGCGAAAAGGTCGTCATGCGGCTCCTCGACAAGGCGAAGCTGCAGCTCGACATGACCCACCTCGGTTTCGAGGCGGAGTCGCTCCGCCGTTTCAAGGACGCTATCGAGCGCCCGTACGGCATCGTCCTCGTGACCGGGCCGACGGGATCGGGCAAGACGAACACGCTCTATTCCGCGATCTCCGCGCTGAACGACCCGGAGGTCAACATCATGACCGCCGAAGACCCGATCGAGTTCAACCTCGTCGGGATCAACCAGGTGCAGATGAAGGAGCAGATCGGCCTGACGTTCGCGGCCGCGCTCCGGTCGTTCCTGCGGCAGGACCCGGACATCATCCTCGTCGGCGAGATCCGCGACTTCGAAACGGCCGAGATCGCCGTCAAGGCGGCGCTCACGGGGCATCTCGTGCTCTCGACGCTCCACACCAACGACGCCCCTTCGACCGTGAACCGGCTCATGAACATGGGGATCGAGCCGTTCCTCGTCGCGACGTCCGTCAACGCGATCTGCGCGCAGCGGCTCGTGCGCCGGATCTGCGCCACGTGCGTCGAAGAGGTCGAGACGCCCCCCCAGACGCTGATGTCGATCGGCTTCTCCGCCGACGAGGTCAAGTCCCTGAAGACGATGCGCGGACGCGGCTGCGATCGCTGCAAGCGGACGGGATACAAGGGGCGCGTCGGCCTCTACGAAGTGCTCCTCTTCACCGACGAGATCCGCGACATGATCCTTTCGGGGGCTTCCTCGGTCGAGTTGAAGCGCAAAGCCATCGAGGAAGGGATGATGAACCTGCGGATGTCGGGGCTGCAGAAAATCCGGGACGGCGTCACGACGATCGAAGAAGTGCTGCGGGAAACCGTTCTCTAGACGAAGGGAACGAAGCCCGGAAGCAGAGCCCGGGGAAAAGAGTGCCCGGGGGTGCGCTCGCGCAGTCGGCGCGAAAGTCGGCGGCCGTCGAGGCGCGGATAGCCATCGCCGGGCACGCGGCGGCATGGCGTCGGCGACGATCCTTGCCGCCGCTCGGGGGTTTTCTCGCCGTCCTTTCGTTTCGAATGTCGCCGTCCGTTTGCTCGAAAACCCACGGCCCGTCGACGGCCCCCCGCGCCTGCCGCCGATTTCGCGGGCAGACGCTCGCTGGGGGGAGAGCGGAAAACGGGATTCTTGAAAGGAAGACATCCTCGGGTCAGTGGGGAAGGGAGACTGGAGGCGGCGCCTTGCGGCGCGGCGCTGGGGGTTCGCGCGGCGATTCGGCCGCGCGGAAGGGTTTGTTGCGCTTCGCGCGTGGCACCGGTTGCGAGGAGCGCGGTCGACTTTGCTCTGTTTCGGGCGCGGATGGCGGTCGCCGGGCACGCGGCGGCATGGCGTCGGCGACGATCCTTGCCGCCGCTCGGGGGTTTTCTCGCAGAGCTCTCGTGCAGGGGTTCACCGCCTGTTTGCTCGAAAACCCACCCCCCGTCGACGGCCACCTGCGCCTGCCGCCGATGTCGCGCGCGGTGTCGACGAGAAACAGATTCGTGTATTACTACCCCGTTGCCAGGGGCGTGCCGGTGCAGGGTGTCCACGCGCCGAGCGCAACAATGAAATTCGCGCGGCCGAATCGCCGCGCGCTCGTCCCGTGCCGCGCCGCAAGGCGCCACGTCCAGGCCTCATGATTCAGAGGCGGACGAGCCCTCTCTGGAGCTTGCGGGCGGCCGGCGGGGCAGTCGGTGGCGGGCCGTCGATCTGCCGAGCGACACCCACCTCGACGCTGGGAAAACAGAAGTGCGAGCAGATCGCCGAGCGGCGGCCAGGGATCGTCGCCGACGGCATGCCGCCGCGTGCCCGCCAACCGACCGCCGGACCCGGCCGCCCATTCGTGCCATTCCCCCGTCCCCCGCCCCCACCCTGTCCGTTGTGCCGGTTTGCTTTATCCCGCCCCCCCCGCTAAACTTCGGCCAGCTTCCATGGCTACCACTGTCTCGCTGCATCAATTGTTGAAACAAATGGTCGAGATGGGCTCGTCCGATCTCCATTTGACGACCAACTCGCCTCCGATGGTCCGCCTGGACGGGCGCCTCGTCCCTCTCCCGTACCCCCCGCTGTCCGTTCCCGATACGAAGCAGGTGGCCTATTCCGTCCTGACCGACGCGCAGAAGCATCGCCTGGAAGAGACGCTGGAGCTCGATTTCTCCTTCGGCGTCAAGGGCGTCGCCCGTTTCCGCGCCAACAACTTCTTCCAGCGGGGCGCCGTCGCGGGCGTCTATCGCCAGATCCCGTACGAGATCCTCACGTTCCAGCAGCTGAATCTCGCACCCATCGTCGAGACGCTCTGCGACAAGCCGCGCGGCCTGATCCTGGTGACGGGCCCGACGGGCTCCGGGAAGACGACGACCCAGGCGGCGATGCTCGACAAGATCAACCGCGAAAAGCCCCTCCACATCGTCACGATCGAGGACCCGATCGAGTTCCTGCATTCCCACAAGAAGGCGATCGTCAACCAGCGGGAGCTGCACGCCGACACCCACTCGTTTCCGAACGCGCTCCGCTCGGTTCTGCGCGAGGACCCCGACGTCGTCCTGATCGGCGAAATGCGCGACCTCGACACGATGGAGGCGGCCCTCCGTATCGCGGAGACGGGCCACCTGACGCTCGCGACCCTGCACACGAACTCGGCGGTCCAGTCGCTGAACCGCATCATCGACGCGTTCCCGGCCCATCAGCAGTCCCAGATCCGCACCCAGCTTTCGTTCGTCCTCGAGGGAATCCTCTGCCAGGCCCTGCTCGAGAAGGCCAACGGCAAGGGGCGCGTGATGGCGATGGAGATCCTGATCCCGAATCCCGGCATTCGGAACCTGATCCGCGAGGACAAGGTCCACCAGATCTACTCGATGATGCAGACGGGGCAGATCAAGCACGGGATGCAGACGTTCAACCAGTCCCTCGCGACGCTGTACCACAAGAGGTTGATCACCCTCGACGCCGCCATGGCGCGCTCCTCGAACCCGGAGGAGCTCCAGGACCTGATCAACCGCGGTTCGGGGATCAACACCGCCGGCGCCCAGGCGGCGGCGGGCGGACCCTCGCGGCGAGTCTGATCGATGGCGAATTTCGTCTGGAAGGGGAGAGATCGCTCGGGCGCCGTGCAGGAGGGCGTCCTCGTCGCGGATTCGAAGGACCTCGCCTTCGCCTCGCTGTCGCGCCAGGGCATCGTCGTCAGCGGCATCCGCGAAAAGGGGAAGGAAGCGGCTCTCCCGCGCGCGGGACGGCGCGTCCCGGCCAAGAAGCTCGCGGTCTTCACGCGGCAGTTCTCGGTCATGATCGACGCGGGGCTGCCGCTGGTGCAGTGCCTCGAGATCCTCGCGACGCAGCAGGACCACAAGTCCTTCCAGAAAGTCCTCTTTCAGGTGCGCCAGGACGTCGAATCCGGCTCCTCGCTTGCCGAAGCGATGCGGAAGCACCCGAAGGCGTTCGACGCCCTCTACGTGAACATGGTCGCGGCCGGAGAGTCGGGCGGTATCCTCGACACGATTCTCCAGCGGCTCTCGACGTACATCGAGAAGTCCGTCAAGCTGAAGAGCCAGGTCCGGTCCGCGATGATGTATCCGATCGCGGTCATCACGATCGCCGCCGCGGTCGTCGCGATCATCCTCCTCAAGGTGATTCCGACGTTCGCCGCCCTCTTCGCCGGCCTCGGCGCCGAGCTCCCGCTCCCCACGCGCATCGTGATCATGGCGTCGAATTTCCTGGCGCGCTACTTCATCTTCATCGTCATCCTCGTCGGCGTCGCCGTCTACGCTTTCCGGGCGTATTACCGGACAGATAACGGCCGCCATGTCGTCGACCGGATCCTGCTCGGCACGCCGATCTTCGGCGAGATCCTCCGGAAGATCGCGGTCGCCCGGTTCTGCCGGACGCTCGCGACCCTGACGTCGTCCGGCGTTCCGATCCTCGATTCGCTCGAGATCACCGCGAAGACGGCGGGAAACGCGATCATCGAGGACGCCGTGCTCGCCACCCGGAAGAGCGTCGAGGCCGGAAAAACGATCGCGGAGCCGCTGCGGGACGCCAAGGTGTTTCCGAACATGGTCGTCCAGATGGTCTCGGTGGGCGAGCAGACCGGCGCGCTCGACACGATGTTGAACAAGATCGCGGAATTCTACGAGGACGAAGTCGACGCGGCCGTCGCCGGTCTCATCAAGTTGATGGAGCCGGTCATGATCGCGATCCTCGGTGTCGTCATCGGCGGCGTCGTGATTGCGATGTATTTGCCGATGTTCAGCCTCATCTCCAAAATCGGCTAAAAGGCGTCGACAATAGCTCGAGCGATACGGGCGCGTGCCGCCCGATTCGCCCTCGACGTACCGCGTGCGTACGCCTTCGGGCGCCGCGGGCGGCCCGCATCCCGTCTGGCTCGGCTCTCGCGACGCCTTCGGGAAGAGGCGCGGCCATACGGGCCGCCATACGTGCCCGGGCGGCCCGCCCGGACACGTCTCTCGACCCGTCTGGCCGCGCCTGTGTAGATGGATCGGGTCGTGGCGCCGCGAGCGGCCCGCATCCCGTCTGGCTCGCACCTCACCGCACCAGCATTCGGGATCGGTCGTGTGGCGCCGCAACCCGATCCCTTCTTTCCGACCGCAGAGCTGCGGGATTCGCCAGGGCGATTTCCGCAGCCGGATCCGGGCCCGCCCCGGCGGGCGTAAAATTGACCCGTGGATTCCCTGAAACGGTCGCTCCGGTTCCTCACGGTCATCCGTCTCGTCGTCGTCGGGACGATCGTTCTCTCGAGCGTGCTGATCCAGGCGAGCGCGGGTCTGAACCTGCGGCTCTGGTCGATCTACGCCGTGGGAGGCGCGGGAATCCTGCTCTCGGGCCTGTACGCGATCGTCGGGCGGTGGCTTCGCCCTTCGCAGGAGGCCTACCTGCAGCTCTCCGGCGACCTCGTCCTCGTCACCGCGCTCGTCTATTTCTCCGGAGCTTCCGATTCGGTCTTTTCGTTCATGTACCTCGTCGTCATCGCCACGGCGGCGTTCTTCCTGCTGCGCCCCGGCGCGCTGCTGATCGCTTCGCTCGCCTCGATCCTCTACGGACTGACCATCGAGCTCACGGCGTACGAGGTCATCCCGCCCCCTCCGCTCTTCTACCGTCCGGACGGGCGGAGCTCTGCGCTCCTCTTTTCGCTCTGCTTCACCATCGCCGGTTTCTACGGCGTGGCGCTTCTCGCGTCGCTCATCGCCGAAAAGCTCCATCGGGCGAGCCGCGAGATCTCCGACCGGCGGCTCGAATTCGACAAGATTCGCGCGCTGCACGCTGACGTCATCGACTCCATGTCTTCCGGGCTCGCGACGGTCGACAGCGCGGGGACGATCACGCTCTTGAATCGCGCCGGCGCCGACATCCTGGAGCGATCGGCCATCGATGCCCGGGGCGCGGGGATCTGGGACCTCGGTCTTCTTTCCCCCGAGGAGTGGCAGAGCCTCACCGCCGAATGGTTCCGGACGCCGACGGCCCGGGGAGAAACGGAAATCGGCCCTCCCGAGCGCCGGCGCGCGATCGGGTACTCCATCCGCAAGCTCAAGGGAACCGCGGGGTTCCTCCTGCTGTTCCAGGACCTCACGGACGTCAAGAAGCTCGAAGAAGAGGCGCGCTCGCGCGAGAAGCTCGCGGCGGTCGGACAGCTCGCCGCGGGAATCGCGCACGAGATCCGCAATCCCCTCGCCTCGATTTCCGGCGCCGCGCAGATGATCGGGAGCGACATGCGCACGGGGTCGTCCGAGCACCGTCTCGTCGAGATCATCGTCGCCGAATCGAAGCGCCTCTCGAAAACGCTGGAGGACTTCCTCCATTACGCGCGCCCGAGGACGCCCAAGTGCGTCGTCTTCGACGTCGGCGCCTCCCTTTCAGAGGCCATGGATCTCTTTTCGCACAGCGCGGAGGTGGGCGACCACCATCTGCTGAACCTGCAGGTCGAGTCCGCGACCTCCGTCTTCGGGGATCCGGACCAGATCCGCCAGATCTTCTGGAACGTGGCGAAGAACGCGATCTCGGCGATGCCGGAAGGGGGAATCCTCGACGTGACGGGCCGGGTCGAGGGGGACTGGTACGCCATCCGCTTCCATGACACCGGGCGGGGGATGACGCCCGAGCGAAGAGATGTACTCTTTCAGCCGTTCGCGACCGCGTTCGACGGCGGGACGGGGCTCGGCATGGCGATCGTGCGCCGCCTCGTCGAGGAACACGGTGGACGGATCTCGGTCGAATCGCGGCCCGGGTTCGGGACCGCCATCGACATTTTCCTGCCGCGAAGGACGGCCGGCCGCGCCGGTTCGTCGGCGGCCTGACGGGAGAGCCATTGAAGATCCTCATCGTCGACGACGAAAAGAGCCTCCGGGAAATGCTCACGATTTTCCTGGAGAAGACGGGGCACACCACGGCCAGCGCGGCCTCCTTCGAGGAGGCGAAGGCGCTCGCCTCGCGCGAGGAGTTCGACGCGATTCTCTGCGACATCAAGATGCCGGACGGCTCCGGGATCGATCTACTCCCGCACTTCCGGGAGACCCAGCCCAATCGCCCCGTGCTGATGATCACCGCGCACGCTTCTCACGAGGACGCGGTCGAGGCGATGCGGCGGGGGGCGGCGGACTACATCGGGAAGCCCTTCGACCTCTCGGAGCTCGCGGTCAAGCTCGACAAGGCGGTGGCGCGGCGCGAGCTCGAAGAGGAGAACCTGTACCTGAAGCAGGAGCTGGCGGCCCGCTACGCCTTCGCCAACGTGATCGGGAAATGCTCGCGCATGCGCGAGATCTTCCGGTCGATCGAGCGGATCGAGAAGATTTCCTCGACCGTGCTGATCACGGGGGAGAGCGGCACGGGCAAGGAGCTGATCGCGCGGGCCATCCACTTCTCGTCGTCGCGCAAGCAGGGGAAGTTCGTCTCGGTCAACTGCGGCGCGCTTCCCGAGATGCTCCTCGAATCGGAGCTCTTCGGCCACGAGCGCGGCGCCTTCACGGGGGCGATCCGGGAGAAGAAGGGGCTCTTCGCCGAGGCGAACGGGGGCACGCTCTTCCTCGACGAGATCTCGGAGACCTCGACGGCCATGCAGGTGAAGCTCCTGCGTGTGCTCCAGGAAAAGACGATCCGGAAGGTGGGCGGCAACGAGGAGCAGTCGGTCGACGCGCGCATCATCGTCGCGACCAACCGCGATCTGCGCCAGGCGGTCGCCGATGGGAAGTTCCGGGAAGACCTCTTCTACCGGGTCAACGTGATTCCGATCGCGCTTCCGCCGCTCCGCTCGCGCATCGAGGACATTCCGCTGCTCGCCGAATACTTCATCAAGAAGATCTGCAAGGACCAGGGGATCGCCGAGAAGAACATCTCCGCCGAGGCGATGCGGCTGCTCGAGGCGTATCCCTGGCCGGGAAACGTCCGTGAGCTCGAGAACACGCTGGAGCGCACCGTGGCGCTCGAGCCCGGGGCCGTGATCACGTCGCGCAGCCTTCCGGCGGCCGTGACCTCGAGCTTTCCGGAGTCGCTGCCGGACTTCGCCGCGCTCCCGGCCGAGGGGCTCGATCTCGAGGCGTATCTGGAGACGGTGGGAAAGCGGCTCATGCAGGAGGCGCTCGAGCGGAGCGGCGGCGTGCAGACGCAGGCGGCCGAGCTGTTGAAGATGTCGTTTCGCTCCTTCCGCTATTACGCGAAGAAGTACGGGCTGATCAAGCGGGAGGAGCTGTATGAGGCCGCGGAAAACTGAGGATCCGGGGCTTGGCGGGCGCGGACGATACATCGAGCGAATACGGGCGGGTGCCGCCCGCGCCGCCCTGCGACATACGCCCCGGTATGCCTCGGGACGTCGCGGGCGACCCCCATCCCGTCTCGCTCGCGTCTCGCCGCGCCTCGTCGCCG
>Ga0070666_10000988_pt1 | contig 17381 bp, 19 predicted proteins | sample KBSS23metaG_FD_64677 | JGI IMG/M metagenome (GOLD analysis project Ga0070666, IMG submission 64677) | Switchgrass rhizosphere microbial communities from Kellogg Biological Station, Michigan, USA - KBS S2-3 metaG | ecosystem: Host-associated > Plants > Roots > Rhizosphere > Soil ... | reverse complement strand
TGCTTGTGGATCGCGCGGCGATTCGGCCGCGCGGCTCTTGTCATGCAGCGCCGCGCCGCAAGGCGCCACCTCCAGGCTTTGTGAATAGGGGAACAGACGCCTCCCCCTCTATCAGGGGAGTTTTGCCCCGATCTTTGAGGCGAGCGTCTTTCCGCGAAATCGGCGGGCGGACGTGGGGATCCGGCGCCGGGCCGTGGATTTGCGAGCAGGATATGGGTGACGGCTGGGGCAAAGGAATGGCGAGCAAATCGCCGAGCGGCGGCCGGGATCGTCGCCGACGTCATGCCGCCGCGTGCCCGGCGCCGGATCCCCGCGGCTGGCCGCCGACTTTCGCGCCGGATGCGCGAGCGGTTTTCCCGGCCCGGGTCAGCCCTCGACGTACTCCGGGTCTTTGCCGGTGATCTTCCGGAACGCTTCGAGGTATCTCTCGCGGGTCCCCCGAACGACTTCTTCCGGAAGCGTGGGCGCGGGAGGCGTCTTGTTCCAGCCCGACTTCTCCAGCCAGTCGCGGATGAACTGCTTGTCGAGCGAGGCGGGGGAGCTCCCGGGGCGGTACGAACCGGCCGGCCAGAAGCGCGAGGAATCGGGCGTGAAGGCTTCGTCGATCCAGATCAGCCGATCCTCGAAGACGCCGAACTCGATCTTCGAGTCGGCAAGCAGGATGCCCTTCTCCTCGCATCGCCGGGCGACCTCGCGATAGATCGAGAGCGTCCGGTCGCGGAGCTCGCCCGCGCGCGCGCTTCCGAGCGCGTCGACCAGTCGCGCGAAGGGGACGTTCTCGTCGTGCCCCGTCTCGGCCTTCGTCGCGGGCGTGAAGATCGGCTCGGGGAGCCGATCCGCCTCGCGAAGCCCGGTCGGCAGACGGACGCCACAGACCTCCCCGGTCGCGCGGTAATCCTTGAAGCCCGATCCCGCGAGGTAACCGCGCGCGACGCATTCGAAAGGGACCACCTCGCAGCGGCGGGCGATCACCGCGCGGCCGGCGAGGTCGTGCCCGCGGACTTCGCGCGGAAAGCGGGCGGGATCCGTTTCGAGGAGGTGATTCTCGACGGACGGAAACTGCGCGAACCAGAAGTTGGAGAGTTGATTCAGGATCTTCCCCTTGTCGGGGATGCCCGGAGCGAGCACGACGTCGAAGGCGGAAACCCGGTCGGTCGCGACGAGCAGCAGGTTCTCGCCGAGCGCGTACACGTCGCGGACTTTTCCGCGTCGGAGCAGCGGAAGCTCGAGCGCGGTCGAGGAAACGGCGTCCACGCGCGAAGACTCTCACAGGGGGCGCCGAAAGTCGACGCGGCGCCTCGGAAAAGTCGTTCGCCCGCTCTCCGCTTTGTTATCCTGACCGGATGATGTCCCCGATGCTCGCCGCGCTGTTCCTTTCCACGAGCGGCCTGTTTCCGACGGCGCCGACCCTGACCGTTTTCCGTGTCCGCGATTTCGGAGGGAAGTCCTACGACGACGTGCGGATCCGCTCGATGGAGGGAAAGCTCCACATCGAGGCCTTCGGCCGCGTCTTCGTGTTTACCGGAAAGCAGTGGTACTCGCCGAAGCCTCTCGAGCTCGAGGACTCCGGCGCGGTCGCGTTCCTGGCGCCGTTCGAGTCCGGAAGCCGCGTCGCCGCGGTCGACGGCTCGGGTCGCGCGACGGTTCTGCTGGACGTGCCCGCGGGCCCGCGTCGGGCGCGAGTGGAATATCGGTACGACGGGGCGGGGCTCGCCGCGGTCAACCTCGTCTTCAGCGACGGGAGCGGATATCAGTTTCGCCGGACGTCCGCCGAACCCGGCGTGTTTCCCCCCTCGGATTTCGAGCCGCCCCGGGAGATCGGGCCTCCTCCGAAAGCGGGCGGCCCCGGCGTTCCGGCGGGCGCGACCGACCGGGCGGCCGTGGATCGATTGTTCGCCGTCGTGATCGGGGACCCGGAGCAGGCCGATTTCGAGCGCGCGGGCGGTGTCGGGCGTTTTGTTCCGAGGATTCCCCGGTGACCGGCCGTTCCGGATTTCGACGATTCGTCTTCGCCGCCGCCTGCGCCACGGTTTCCTGGTCCTGCCGGGCGACGGCGCCGGTTCCCCGGCCCGTTCCTCCCCCGGCGCCCCTCGCCGCCGTGGTGGCCGATCCCGGAGCGGCCGACGGCCGGGAGATCGCCGCCCGGCTCTTCGGGAGAGATCCGCTGACGCCGGACGCGCGGCTGCTTCGCTATGTCGCGCTCGTGGGACGCGCGGTCGCCGGTCCCGCTCGCGGCGGGAGGTATCGCTTCGCGGTCACCGAGTCGGATCTCACCTACGCGACGGCGTTTCCGGGCGGAATCGTCGTCGTCTCGCGGGGGCTCGTCTTCCTGATGCAGTCCGAGGCGGAGCTCGCCGTGACGCTCTCGCGGGAGATGTGCCGTTCGGACGCCGGAGGAACGCGCGAGTTTCCGGGGTCGGCCGCGGAGGGCGAGGCGGCGCGGGAAATCGAGCTCGATGCCTGCGGCGCCCGGGCGGCTTCCGCCGCGGGATATGATGCCGGCGCGTTCCTGCACCTGTTCGGAGCGCTCGAGGAGCGCGCGACGTCGGTGCGGGAGAAATCCGATCTCGATGCCCGCCGGGAGAGATTTCGGGCGTTGCCCGAATCGGCTCGCGGCGGAAAATTGTTGGCCGAGCGATTCCGCAGCTCGGCGATCTTGTGAGGATCGATGGCCAAGCTGGTGACGGGACCCGGTCGAAAGTTTTCGGAAACCCACTATTTCCTTCCCGAGAAGGCGCCGGCGCCGCGCGTCATCGGAAGAAAAACCCCCGACTGTCCCGGCGAGACGTTCTGGGTCGAGGACGGAAAGGGGAGCCATTCGCTCGTGCACCGTTACAAGAGGGAGGCGAACCTCCTCGCGGCGCTCCGCGGGGCCTCGCGCCAGGCCGCGCAGTCGATGCGCAAGCGCGGCGTGCGCGAAGCCCTCTTCGTGTTCCCCCCCGAAGCCGCCGCGATCGCCGCGGCTCTCCTCCCGCACCTCGCGCTCTCCGACTACGATTTTCGCCGCTATCGGTCGGGTGGAACCCTGCCGGGCGTCACGCTGGGCGTGGCGTTCGAAGGGGGTGAGGTCCGCGCCGAGGACCTGCGGGTCGCGCTGGCGGTGGCCGAGATGGCGGCGTGGACGCGGGACCTCGGGAACACGCCGTCCAACGACCTCGGCAGCCGGGAGCTGGCCGCGATCGTGGGCGCGGCCGCCCGCCGCGAAGGCCTCTATTTTCGGGCGCTCTCTCCGGCCGAGATCCGCCGGGAAAAGATGGGGGGCGTGCTCGGCGTGGCCTCCGGGAGCTCCCGCCCGCCGGGATTCCTGATCCTCGCGCACCGGCCGAAGTCGTCCCGCGGCAACGTCGTCCTCGTCGGGAAGGGGATCACGTTCGATTCCGGCGGAATTTCGATCAAGACGGCCGCCGGGATGGGCGAGATGAAGTTCGACATGATGGGCGCCGCGACCGCGCTCGCGATCGTCCGCGCCGCGCACCGCCTGGCGCTTCCGGTCACGGTGACGGCGCTCGCGCCGATCGCCGAAAACGTCCCCTCGGGGACCTCCTACCGGCCGGGCGACATCCTCCGGATGCGGAATGGAAAGACGGTCGAGGTCGACAACACCGACGCGGAGGGCCGCCTGATCCTCGCCGACGCGCTGTCCTACGCCGGGAAGTTCCATCCCGACGCGCTCATCGACTACGCGACGCTCACGGGCGCCGTGCTCGTCGCGCTCGGCCAGGAATGCGCGGGCATCATGGGCAACGACGACGCGCTGGTCGGCGATCTGCAGGCGGCGGGGGAGCGCACCGGCGACCGGTTCTGGCGGCTGCCGCTCTGGAACGAATACCGGGACCTCATCAAGTCGGACTATGCCGACATGAAGAATTCGGGTGGGCGCTACGGCGGGACGGTCACCGCCGCGATTTTCCTGAAGGAATTCGTGCCGGAGGGCGTCCCCTGGGCGCACTGCGACGTCGCCGGGACGGCGCACATGGAAAAAGCCCGCGCGGGATTTCCCGCGGGCGCGACCGGTTTCGGGATCGCCGCGACGATCGATTTCCTGCGGGCCCGCTACGCGCAGGAGCGGGGCAGGAGTCGAAAGCCCCGGAAAGCCGCGAGGCGCTGAGGCGGCTTTGCGGGACGGGACACTAGCCGAACAAACGGGAGATCGCTGCCGGGGACGCGGGCGGGAGGCGCGCGAGACCGAGAGTCTCCCGCGCGTGCTCCGGGTTCGACACCCCGACGAGGGCGCTCGCGACTCCGCCTGCCGAGCGGGGGAACTGCAGCGCCCGCCGGGCTCCCGCGGGAACGCCGGCGAATAGCACGTCGATCTCGGGGGGAAGATCCGCGGCGGCGAGCCGGCCCTGCAGGATCGAGGCCGAGGCGAAGAGCGCGAGTCCGAGCTCGGCGGCCGCGTCCGCCAGCGGCAGGGCTTTTCCGCCGATCGTCTGGGAGGGATACCCGACCGCCTGCGGCATCGCGAGGTTCAGGGGGGCCTGCACGCCGGCGAAGTGATGGCCCGGTCCCGCGACGTCCCGCGCGGCGTCGACGAGGCCGGCGAGAGACAGATGCGCGGGATGGGCCTCGGGAACGCGAAGCGCGTCCCAGGTCGCCACCCCCCAGGCGGCGATGCGTCCTTCGCCGCACGCGGATTCGAGCGCCTCGATCGCGGCGCGCAGCCGCCCTTCGAAGGCGGCCCGCGGGACGGCCTGGAGCTGCGTTTCCGGATTGTGCAGATAGTAGAGGTCGATCGTCTCGAGCCCGAGGTTCTCCCGGCTGCAATTGATCATCGCGGCGAGGAATGCGGGCGTCATCGCGTGGCAGCCCGCCGCGAGATCGGCGGGAGCGAGAAGTCCGGAGTCGAAGTATTTCTCGCGGACCTGCGTCTCGGCGTCGCGCGGATCCTCGCCGTCGTGGGGAAGGAACCCTCCCTTGGTCGCGACGAAGACGTCCTCCCGGGCGATTCGCCCGTCCGCCCGCGCCCGCGCGAGGGCCCGACCGATCGCGCGCTCGCTCCGCTGCCCGCGATAGTTGACCGCCGAGTCGAAGACATTGACGCCGGAAGACAGCGCGATCGCCGCGCATTCCTCGAATCCCCGGTCCGTCGCGTCGTCTTCCTCTCCGAGGTAGGTCCCGAGGCCGATCGAGGAGAGCCGGACGCCGGCGGCCGAGCGGAAGTGCGCCGGATCGACGCCCGCGCGCTCCGAGAACGCGCGGGTGCCGGCGCCGGTCGCGCGACCCGGGATCAAGCCGGGCTTCCCGTCACCGCTTGATCACGAGAACGTTGAAAGTGTTGCCCTCGATCGACTGGGATGTGTCGTCCAGATAGATGTCCCACTTGGACCCGTTGTAATAGACGCTGAAAGCGCCCGTGAGGTAGTTCCCGCTCGGCTCCTCCGGCGGGTTGTACGTGTGCGTGACGAAAAGAAGGGCGTTCGGGTCGTCGTTCGTCAGGGGATTGTCGATCGTGGTGCAGTGATTGTTCTCGCATTCGAGCGTGTCGGCCGTCGCCACGTGCACGAACGCCGTGGGGTGGGCGCCGTCGACGCTCAGGGCGCCGTTGGAGATGTCGAGGGCGCGCCCGGCACCCGGTCCGTCGTAGCTCGCGCGAACGCCGGCGAATCCGCCGGTCGTCGAGCCCACGACGCCGATGCTGTTCGTGCTGGAGCCGAAGACGCCGTAGCCTCCCGCGCTCGATCCCCAGACGCCGTTTCCGTCCAGGCTGTTGTCGCCATGCAGGGCGGCCGTGTCCGGGCCGTGGCTCGCGTCCGTCGCGAGAAGCGTCGTGGCATCGGTCGAGTTGTCGAAGCTGAAGGAGGCGTTCGGAAACGTCGCGGCGCCGGAGAGCGAGAGCGGAACGGCGATCCCGAGCGGAGAGCCGCTCGTCCCGTCGCCGGTCAGCGACGCGTTGTGAAAGACCGACGCGAGCCCGCCGCTGCCGCCGTCGAGCAGCGTGTTCTTGAAGGACATCTCGAAGCCGGAGGAGTCGAGCGAGCCGTTGGCGATCTGCACGCCGGCGAGGAGCGCCTTGCCCGACCCCCCGGTCACCGTCGCCGTGACGCGCGCGTTCGTCGTGGCGATGGAGGGAACCACCTGGTTCACGTTCACCTGGATCTGCTCGAAAGCCCCGAGCGGGTAGGCGTGCTGGCCGAGCATCACCCCCGCGGCGTCGAAGACCTGGACGTTGACGGTGGCGCCGGTGCCGGAAGTCTCGATCAGCATGAAGTTGTAGTGAAAGTTCTCCGAGCCGCCTTCGTTGATTCCCTGGATCGACGCCGATTCCCCGGGGCCGATCGAGAAGGTGGCGGGAACGCCGGCGAAGAAGAGACCCTCGGTGCTTCCGAGGTCGGTGTCGGCCGGCTGGTTGTAGATCCGTTCCGAGACGAGGATCGGTCCCGACGCCGTGATGCGAGCCGCGCCGAGAGCCGCGGTGAGGCCGAGCTTCGACTGGATGACGTTCTCGTACATGCGCGTCTGGCCGGGAGCGAGGGAGTCGACGAAGGCGAGCGGCGACGGATTCGCCTGTCCGGTCACGAGGAATTGAAAGGTGAAGGTCACGGGAGCGCCGGTCAAGTTCGTGACCCAGACCGTCGTGTAGTATTCGGCGCCGAGCAGGCCCGGCGTGCGCCCGACGGAAGGAAGGTAGACCTCGTCCGCGGCGAATCCCGCCCGCGCCGGCGAGGCGATGCCGAGCATTCCGACCGCGAGAATGGCCGCCGCGCCGCCGAAGACCGCTTTCCGGAGGCCCGAGACAGAGAACCGCCCGTACTCCCGCATGACCTGCTCCTTTCCGAAATGGAGCGGCCAGTATACGACTCCTCCGCGCGGAGGGCCGCCCGCCCGAGGCCGAATTTCGCTTCCCGATCCGTCGGAGGGCCCATAATCGCGGCGTGAAGCTCCTTCTGGTGACCGGATCGAGCGCCAAGGCGCGCGAGGCGGCTTCGATCATGGGATCGGAGATCGAACACGCGGAGCTCGAGCTCCCGGAGATCCAGGCCGCGACGATCGAGGAGGTCGCCCGGGAGAAAGCGCGCGAAGCGTTCCGGAGACTCGGCAAGGCGTGCGTGGTCGAGGATTCGGCGCTCGGATTCGCCGCCTGGGGGGGCCTTCCCGGTCCCTACATCAAGTGGTTCGAACGGGTCGCGGGGCTTCCCGCTCTGTGCCGCGCGCTCGACGGGTTCCCGGACCGCCGCGCGTCGGCCGTCTGCGTGCTCGCCTTCCGTTCGGAAACGGAACAGCTCACGGCTCTCGGCCGGATCGACGGAACGATTGCCCGCGATCCGAGGGGCAACGGCGGCTTCGGCTGGGACGCGATCTTCGTGCCCGACGGCGAGGAGCGAACCTTCGCGGAGATGACCGCCGCCGAGAAGAACGCGATGTCGCACCGCCGCCGGGCCTGGGAAGACCTCCGGAAGAAGATCAGACTGTGGCAGGAGGGGCGTTAGGGGCGATCCACCGGCGGTAGAGGCCCTCGACCCGGCGGCGAAGATCCTCCCTCGTTCCGCCGTTCTCGATGACGTCGTCGGCCTTCGTCCGCGCGGCTTCCTCCGCCAGCTGCCCCGCGACGCGGCGATCCATGTCCGCGCGGGACGAGCCGCGCGCCTGCCCGCGGGCGAGCCGTGTCGCGAGCGGGGCCACGACGAGGAGGACGCGATCGAATTCCCGTTCGTAGCCGCCTTCGAGGAGCTGCGACGCTTCGGCGACCGCGACGTTCGCCCCCGCGCTCCGCGCCTCTGCGAAGGCCCGGCGAATCCGTTCGATCACGAGAGGGTGGATCGCCGCCTCGAGCGCCGTTCTCTTCGCCGGGTCGGAGAACGCCAGGTTCGCGAGGGCGGGTTTCGAGACGCTCCCGTCCGGCGCGATGAGGTCGCTTCCGAAGAGTCGTTCGACTTCCTTCGCCCCGGGGGCTCCCGGTCGGTAGAGCTCCGCGACGATCCGATCGGCATCGAAGGTGGCCGCCCCTAAATCGTGCAGTATTTGCGCGGCGGTCGTCTTGCCCGACGCAATGCCGCCCGTAAGTCCGATCCGCAGCATTTCAATCGTTCTTCCCCCTCTCCCCGGGGAGAGGGGGCGGCCGAAGGCCGGGGGTGAGGTTTCGCGCGCGCGCATTCGCCGCGCGCACGGTGTTCTTCAGGAGCATCGCGACCGTCAGGGGCCCCACACCCCGGGGAACCGGTGTCGCCGCGGCGGCGACCGTCCGGACCGACTCGAAGTCCACGTCGCCCGCGAGTCCGTCCGCGAGCCGGTTGATGCCGACATCGATCACGACCGCCCCCGGCCGCACGAATTCCGCCGTGACGAGGCGCGGGCGCCCGATGGCGACGACGAGGAGCTCCGCCTCCCGGCAGACGGCGGGCAGATCACGGGTCCGCGAGTGCGCGATCGTGACGGTGGCGTGGGCGGCGAGGAGCAGCGCGGCCATCGGCTTTCCGACGATTTCGCTTCGCCCGACGATGACGGCCCGCCGGCCTTCGAGCGGAAAGGCGTTGCGCCCCAGGAGCTCCATGATTCCGGCCGGCGTGCAGGGGACGAGGAAGGGCCGGCCCTGCTGGAGGAGTCCCACGTTTTCGGGATGGAATCCGTCCACGTCTTTCCGCGGATCGACGGCGTCGAGAACGCGGCGGGAATCGATCGCCGAAGGAAGCGGCATCTGAACGAGGAGGCCGTCGACGGCGGGATCCCGGTTGGTTTCCGCCACGCGGTCGAGGAGCTCGGCCTCGGAGCAGGACGCAGGAAGTCTCAGGGTTTCGGCCTCGAACCCCGCCTCGACGGCGGCCCTTTCCTTGCTGCGGACGTAGACGGCCGACCCCGGGTCTTCGCCCACGAGGATCACGCGAAGCCCGGGCCCTCTTCCGAAGGTTTCCCGGAAAGCGGCGGCCTCCGCGGCGGCTTCCGCCCGAAGCTCCGCGGCGAGCGCCGTCCCCTCGAGCGTCCGAAACGTCATCGCTTCGTTCCCCGGTGGAGCGCGACGACCCCGAACGTCATCGGCACACCACGCACGTCCGAGAAGCCCGCCCGCCGGAGGACGGCGGCGAATCCTTCTTTCGAGGGCCATTCGCGCGCCGAGCGATTGAGGTATCGGTAGGCCGCGGCGTTTCCCGAGAGGAGTCCGCCGATCCACGGGAGCACCCGGTCCGAGTAGGCCCGATAGGCCGCTCCGGCGAGCCCTCCGGGCTGCGAGAATTCGAGCACCAGGAGGACCCCGTCGGCGCGGAGGACCCGGCGCATCTCCCCGAGGCCGCGGTCGAGATCGGCGAAGTTCCGCACGCCGAAGGCGATCGTCACGGCGTCGAACGCGCCGTCGGGAAAGGGGAGAGCCAGCGCGTCGGCGGCGGCGAGCGGCAGAGACTTTCCCTTGCGGCGCGCCCCCGCGAGCATGTCGAGGCAGAAATCGGCGCCGACGACGGCTTTTCCCGCTTCCGCCAGGGCGATTGCGAGGTCGCCGGTCCCGGTCGCGAGATCCAGCACCCGGCCGCGGAACCCATTCAGAGCCCGCACCGTGCGGGCCCGCCATCGACGGTCGGAGTTGAAGGAAAGGAGGTGATTCAGCACGTCGTACCGGGGGGCGATCCGCGAGAACATGGACGCGACGGAAGCGGGCGATTTGTCCAGCTCGGGCACGGGGGGAGGATAGCAGGGTCGGGAGGCGGGTCCCGGCCGGCCGGCGGGAGGCTGCCGGCCCCCCCGGGGGCAGCTCAGGCCCTTGACACCACAATCCTTTACCGTTATCTTCTTTCTCCCTTGCCGAAGGGAAGAGTGCGTCCGGTTCGGTGCCGACGCGTGGAAATTGCGTCCAGATAATCTCCGACGCTTGTCATGGGAGTGGGAATGTCTTCGAAGACGATGGTGGTCAAACAGTCTCAGGTGCGCCACGACTGGTTCGTCGTGGACGCGCAGGGGACCGCGGTCGGACGCCTCGCGGCGCGCGTCGCGCGAATTCTCATGGGGAAGAACAAACCGGCGTACAGCCCCTCTTTGGACAACGGCGACTTCGTCGTCGTGATCAACGCGGAGAAGGCCCTGCTCACGGGACGCAAGGAGCAGGACAAGATGTACCGGCGGCACACGGGATTCCCGGGCGGGCTGCGCGAGACGAACGCCTCCGACATGCGGGCGAAGCATCCCGAGAAGCTGATCGAGGAAGCGGTGCGCGGCATGCTCCCGAAGAACTCGCTCGGCCGGAAGCAATTCAAGAAACTGAAGGTCTACGGCGGCACGGCGCATCCCCACGAGGCGCAGCGCCCGAAGACGTTGAAGCTCGCGGCGCGGGCGTAAGGGCAGGAGGAAGGCTTGGCAGCGACACTCAGGTACTACGGAACGGGGCGGCGCAAGGAAGCGGTGGCCCGCGTCTATCTCACGCCGGGAACCGGCGCGATCACGGTCAACGATCACGGCTTCGACGAGTACTTCCCGAACAAGGTCCTGAAGATGGTCATCAAGCAGCCGCTCGCCCTGACCGAGACGGTCGACAAGTTCGACATCGGCGTGACGGTCGACGGCGGCGGGCCGGCCGGCCAGGCGGGCGCGATTCGCCACGGCATTTCGCGGGCGCTGATCGTCTACAACGCCGAGCTCCGCCCCAAGCTGAAGAAGGAAGGGCTGCTCACGCGGGACTCTCGCGTGAAGGAGCGCAAAAAGTACGGACAGAAGGGAGCGCGAGCGCGCTTCCAGTTCTCCAAACGGTAACGTCAACGAAGGCCGGGCGATCGGGGCCCGGCCGGAAATTTCGAGGAGGTGTGATCTGGCTTCTATTTCGATGAAGGAACTGCTCGAGGCTGGCGTCCATTTCGGTCATCAGACGAAGCGCTGGAACCCGAAGATGAAGAAGTTCATTTTCGGCAAGCGCAACGGCATCTACATCATTGACCTGCAAAAGACGCTCAAGCAGTTCAAACAAGCCTCGGAATTCGCGACCGCGCTGGCGGCCGCGGGGAAGAACATCCTCTTCGTGGGCACCAAGCGCCAGGCGCAGGACTCGATCTACGAAGAAGCGAACCGCTGCGGCATGTTCTTCGTGAACACGCGCTGGCTCGGCGGCACGCTGACGAACTTCTCGACGATCCGCAAATCGATCCACCGGCTGAAGGAGATCGAAGCTTCGCTCTCCGACACGGAGAACGAAAATCTCACGAAGAAAGAGCGCATCCGGCTCGAGCGGGAAAAAGAGAAGCTCGAGAAGAACCTCTCCGGCATCAAGGAGATGGACGAGCTTCCCGACGCGCTCTTCGTGATCGACCCGAAGAAGGAGCACATCGCCGTCAAGGAGGCGCACTCCCTGAAGATCCCGATCGTGGCGGTGGTCGACACCAACTGCGATCCGGAGCTGGTCGATTACGTCATCCCGGGCAACGACGACGCGATCCGCGCGATCCGCCTCTTCACGAGCAAGATCGCGGATTCGATTCTCGAAGGCCTCCACGCGCACGACGAGCGCTACACGGGCGAAGCCGCGGCCTCCGCCGGCGGCGAGACCCCCGAGACCTTCGGCGCCGTCGCGGGATAGATTCGCCGACGACGAAGACAGGCGGGTCGGGGCGTTCGCCCCGGCCCGATTTTTTTGATGCCCCGGTTTTTTGCGATGGAGTGACCCATGGAAATCACGGCCAAGATGGTCAATGACCTGCGCCAGCAGACGGGCGCCGGAATGATGGAATGCAAGGCGGCCCTCAAGGAATCCGGCGGAAACGCCGAGGAAGCCGTCACGATTCTCCGGAAGAAGGGCCTTGCCGCGGCCGCCAAGAAGGCCGGCCGCGCCGCGACCGAAGGGCTCGTCTCCGCCCGCGTCCATCCCGCCGCCGCGGTCCTCCTCGAGGTCAACTGCGAGACCGATTTCGTCGCCAAGACCGAGGATTTTCAGAGTCTCGTCGAAAAGCTCTCCGAGCGGATCGCCGTCCACGACGCGTTCGGCGACACATCGGACGGAGACGTGGCCGCGCTCGCGGCGCTGTCGTCGCCCACCGAGAAGAACGCCACGATCGGCGAGGCGCTCGCCCACATGGTCGGCCGCATCGGGGAGAACATGAGCATCCGCCGCTTCGCGCGCTGGCTGCCGAAGTCGGGCGAGACGTTCTCGACGTATGTCCACGGGAACGGCCGCATCGGCGTGCTCGTGGGAATCCCGGGCGGGACGGAAGATCTCGCCAAAGACGTCGCGATGCACGTGGCGGCGGCCGAGCCGCGCTTCGCCCGGCGCGAGGACGTCGACGCGGCGGCGCTCGCTTCCGAGCGGGAGATCGCGCGCGCGCAGGCGGCGGCCTCCGGCAAGCCGGCGAACGTGGTCGAGAAGATCGCCGACGGCAAAATCGAGAAGTTCTACCAGGAAGCAGTCCTCTGCGAGCAGGCCTACGTTCGAGACGACAAGCAGACCGTCGGCCAGGTGCTCAAGGCGCGCGGCGGGGATGCGGCCCTCGGGCTGAGGTTCCTCCGGTACAAGCTCGGGGAAGGGCTGGCGAAGCGCGAGAACGACTTCGCAGCCGAAGTCGCGGCACAGACGAGATAGAAGCAAGCGCGGCGATGCATCGAGCCGGACGGGCGCGTACCGCCCGCGAGGCCCTGCGACCTACGCCCCGGTAGGCCTCGGGACCTCGCGGGCGGCCCGCATCCCGTCGGGCTCGCGCCTGGCCGCGCCTCATCGTCGTTCGTCACCGAACAGATTTCCTCCGGTTACACGCCCGCTGAGTCGACCGGTGCCCCATTTCCTCGGCTCGCCCTCGATGGGAGAGGCCGGCACGAAGTGCCGGGTGAGGGTGTCTTCGTTGCCTGGCGCTTGCGCTGGCCATGCATGAGCCGGGCGCCTGCACCGTCCGCCCGTCCGGTGGGGTCTCGAATAGCCGCCAGCGATGAGGCGCGTCGAGGCGCGAGCCCGGCGGGATGCGGGGTGCCCGCGGCGCCCGCAGGCGTACCCGGGGCGTACGTCGGAGGGCGGCCGCGGGCGACCCACGCCCGCCCGGCTCGATGCATCGCCGCGCCTGCTACAATCCGCGCCGTGACCTCGCCTCGCTACAAACGCATCCTCCTGAAGGTCTCGGGCGAAGCCCTCATGGGGGACCGCCCGTTCGGAATCGACCCCGAAAGGATCGCGCGCATCGCCGACGAGATCGCCGACGTGCATCGTCTCGGGGTCGAAGTGGCGGTCGTGCTCGGCGGCGGGAACATCATCCGGGGAGTGACCGCCGCCGCGTCGGGAATCGACCGGGTCACGGGCGACCACATGGGAATGCTCGCGACCGTCATCAACGGCCTCGCGATGCAGGACGCCCTCGAGAAGCGGGACGTCCACACCCGCCTGATCTCCGCGATCGAGATGCGGCAGATCTCGGAGCCCTTCATCCGCCGCCGGGCGTTGCGGCACCTCGAGAAAGGGCGCGTGCTTCTCTTCGTCGGGGGCACGGGCAATCCCTACTTCACCACCGACTCCGCCGCGGCGCTGCGGGCCAACGAGATCAAGGCCGACGTGCTGATGAAGGCCACGAAAGTCGACGGCGTGTTCACGGCCGATCCGAAGCTCGACCGGGAGGCGCGCCTGATGCCCTTCCTGACCTATCGCCAGGCGCTCGAGGAGAATCTCGGCGTGATGGACGCCGCCGCCGTCGCGCTCTGCCGCGACAACCGGCTCCCGATCAAGGTATTCAATCTGCTGACACCCGGTAACGTGCGCCGGGCCGTCGAAGGGGATGACATCGGATCGCTCGTCCTGGACGAGGTTCCTCAACCCGCGGGAGAACGCCAGTGAGAAACGAAATCGCCTCCGCCGAAAAGAAGATGACGACCGCCCTCGAGGCCTTCCGGCACCAGCTCTCGACGCTCCGGACGGGACGCGCCTCCGCCGCGCTGCTGGACGGCGTGATGGTGAGCTCCTACGGAACGGAAGTGCCGATCCGCCAGGTCTGCAGCCTGACGGTGCCCGAGTCGAACCTGCTCGTCGCCCAGCCGTGGGACCCGAAACTCTGCGGCGAGATCGACCGGGCGATCCGCAAGGCCGATCTGGGGTTGAACCCCGTGTCCGACGGCAAGGTCGTCCGGATTCCGATCCCGCCTCCGACGGAAGAGCGCCGCAAGGAGCTGGTCAAGCGCGCGCACCAGATCGCCGAGGAGGTCCGGGTCGAGGTTCGCCGGTTCCGGCACGAGGCCAACGACGTCCTCAAAAAGATGATGAAGGACAAGAAGATCTCCGAAGATGACGAGCGACGGGGGCTCGAGGACATCCAGAAGGTCACCGATCGGAACATCTCGGAGGTCGATTCGATCCTGAAGGGCAAGGAAGAAGAGATCCTGAAGGTGTGAGCCTCCATCTCCTGATCCCCGCGGCCGGCGAAGGGGCGCGCCTCGGGAGCGATCTCCCGAAAGCGCTCGTTCCGCTGGCCGGACGGCCTCTTCTCTCCTTCACCGTCTCCGCCTTCGAGAGCATCCCGTTTCTTCGAAGCGTCGTGCTTGCGCGGCCGGGGCGGGAGGCCGCCTTCTCGTCCGTCGTGGGCCGGCGGCATCCCGTGCGGACCGGGGGCTCCACCCGCGCCGAATCGGTGGCGCTCGGAATCGCGGCTCTCGATCCGGGACCGCGGGACCTCGTCGTCATCCACGACGCGGCGCGTCCGTTCGTGACGGCCGAAGAGATCGGCCGCGTGATCGACGCCGCGGACCAATGCGGCGCGGCGATCGCGGTGATTCCGGTCGCGGACACCCTGAAGCAGTGGGACGGCGAATGGATCCTGGGAACCCTCGACCGAGAGCGGATCGTGGCGGCAGCCACCCCGCAGGTCTTTCGGGCAGAGGTCCTCCGGCGCGCGCTCGAGGCCCCCCCCGGGACCGACGAGGCTGCCCGGTGCGAGGCGGCCGGGATTCAGGTCGCCGCCGTTCCGGTTTCCCGGCTCGCGTTCAAGATCACCTACCCGGAGGATCTGGCGATCGCCGAGGCGATCGCCAGAAACCTCACCCCCTTGCCCCCTCTCCACGTGGAGAGGGGGAATGTTGAGGACCGATGAGTCGGGTCGGGTTCGGGTTCGACGCGCATCCCTTCGCGGAAGGCCGGCCTCTCCGCCTCGGCGGGCTCGAATGGCCCGGCGAGGAAGGACTCTCGGGACACTCGGACGGCGACGTCCTTCTTCACGCGGCCGCGGATGCGATCCTCGGCGCTTCCGGGTCCGGGAGCCTCGGAGAGCATTTTTCCGACCGTGACCCGGCCAACCTCGGGCGGGACAGCGCCGAAATGCTGGCGGGAGCGCTCGCGCTCGCGCGCGAGAAGGGGCTCGTCCTCGGCAATCTCGACGCCACGGTCGTCGGCGAGACGCCGAAAATCGCTCCCCGGCGGGACGCGCTGGAAGCCCGCATCGCGGAAATTCTTCGCGTTGGACGGGAGAGGATCTCGATCCGGGGAACCTCGACGAACGGGCTCGGTTTCCCGGGGCGCGGCGAGGGGCTCGCGGCGATGGTCGTGGTCCTGCTGGAGCCCGCGTGACAGCGCATTTCCTCCCGCTGGCACCTCCTCTCTCCTCGCGAAAGGGGAGCGGGGGAATCCTTATCCCCGAGTTCTCCTTCAGAAAGGGGTCTGGGGAAATTCTTTTCCCCAGGTTGGCTGTCCCGCTCGGTTCGGACCGAAGGTCCGATTCGCGAAGCGGAGCGAGCCCGAGCGGGCGGGTCGGCCGAAAGCCGGGGGTGAGGTTTCACGAGACCCACGGATCGTCATGATCGTCGCGGGATTCCATGCCGTCGAGGAGGCCGTCCGATCGGCGCCGAAGAAGGTCGAGTGGGTGCTTTTCGACGAGTCCCGGCGAGACCGGCGGACGGCGGCGTTGAAGCAGCTCTGCCGCGAAGCGAACGTCTCGGTGCGTTTCGGACGGGGAGAGAGCGTCGACCGTCTCGCGAAGAATCACCAGGGAGTCGTCGCGCGGATCGCCGAAGTGCCGCTCGCCGACGAGGCGGCGATTTTCGCCGGCGAGCGGGGAAAGCGCTTCCTCTTCGTGCTGGACGAGGTCCAGGACCCGCACAACGTCGGCGCGATTCTCCGCGTGGCCGAGGGCGCCGGAGCCTTCGTCGTCGTCCATGAACGGGGCGGTGCGCCGCTTTCGGAGACGGTCGCCCGCGTCTCGGCGGGGGCTCTCGCCCGGGTGCCCGTCTTTCGGGCGGGGAATCTGCGGCGTTTCCTCGACGAAGCCAAGGAAAAAGGATTTTTTGCCGTGGGCCTCGACGAAAAGGGGGACGACCTCTACGGCCTCGATCTGACGGGAGACCTCCTCCTGGTCCTCGGTTCGGAAGGGCGGGGGCTACGGCGCCTCGTCGCCGAGGGATGCGACGTGCTGGCCCGCCTTCCGATGGCGGGGAAGATCGCCTCCCTGAACGTTTCGACGGCGGCCGCGGCCGCCGCTTTCGAGGCGGTCCGCCAGCGCCGGAAGAGCTAACGGGAGCCCGGCCGAGGCCTCGCCGGGGGGGCGCCCGCGCGGCAGATCTGATCGAAAAGTGCCTAAAAGGGGCGCGCCAGAACGGCATGGAGCGTGGCCTCCGGAGAGCGCCGCCCCGACCTATCCACCAGAAGCGAAAAGTGCTTGCGCGCGAAAACCCCTTCTGGTATCGTTCGTGGTTCGCGCCGTGCTCACGTGGGTGTCTGTGTGTGCGGCTGGGTCTTTGAACAGAACGGCGAGCGAACTTCGCGAAATCGCGCCGGCGTAGCTCAATTCGGCAGAGCAGCGGTTTTGTAAACCGAAGGTTGGAGGTTCAATTCCTCTCGTCGGCTCCAGCGAGTCGGGGAGGAATTCGAAGAGAAATTTCCGGGCAGTTGGCCGAGTGGTTAATGGCAGCAGACTGTAAATCTGCCGCGCTTCGCGCTACGGAGGTTCGAATCCTCCACTGCCCACCATCGCGCGGGCCGCGGAGGGAACAGGAGACGGATGAACTGCGGGAGTAACTCAGGGGTAGAGTCACAGCCTTCCAAGCTGTTGGTCGCGGGTTCGAATCCCGTCTCCCGCTCCAACGCCAAAAGCATGTACGTCATCGTGGAGGCGGCTAGGCGAATGAGCGAGTCGAAGCGTCAAGACGAGATTCGAACCCGTTGGGGAGTCCGAGGGGGTGAACCCCCTCGGGACAGAAGCCCGAATCCCCGCGGCGCCGAGTTGAAGCGGCGAGCCGCTTAACTCGGCGTGGAAGAGGAGCGTTTCGACCGTTACTCGAGAGGAAAGCGTGATCACGCCCACGTAGCTCAGGCGGTAGAGCACGTCCTTGGTAAGGACGGGGTCACCAGTTCAACCCTGGTCGTGGGCTCCAGTTCGTGGTCCGGCCGGGCCGATTTTGAAAAGTAAGAAGAGGGACGAGGATGTCGAAAGAGAAATTTGACCGGAGCAAGCCGCACGTCAACATCGGGACGATCGGCCACGTGGACCACGGGAAGACGACGTTGACGGCGGCGATCACGA
>Ga0070666_10000984_pt1 | contig 17399 bp, 17 predicted proteins | sample KBSS23metaG_FD_64677 | JGI IMG/M metagenome (GOLD analysis project Ga0070666, IMG submission 64677) | Switchgrass rhizosphere microbial communities from Kellogg Biological Station, Michigan, USA - KBS S2-3 metaG | ecosystem: Host-associated > Plants > Roots > Rhizosphere > Soil ... | reverse complement strand
TTCCTGCCTCTATAATGCGCGCTCATGCCCGTCGTCCCACCGGATAACACGAGAAGGAGGATGCCCTTGCGTTCGATTCGAAAGGCTCCCGGGTTGCTCGCGGTGCTGGCGGTTTCTCTCGCGATCTCGGCGGAAGGAGCGAAGGCGAAGACGCCCGCGCCCGCCGACGCGCCGACCGCGAAAACGCTCTCCGACCGCTTCGAGGGGCTCGAGTTCCGGGCGATCGGCCCCTACCGGGGCGGACGCGCGACCGCGGTCGTGGGCGTGCGCGGGCAGCCGCTGACCTTCTACTTCGGCGGTTCGGGAGGGGGAGTTTTCAAGACGACCGACGGCGGATCGAACTGGGAGCCGATGTCCGACAAGGACTTCAAGACCGGTTCGGTCGGCGCGATCGCCGTCTCGGAATCCGATCCGAACGTCGTGTTCGTCGGCATGGGCGAATCGCCGATCCGAGGCAACGTCTCCAACGGCGACGGCGTCTACAAGTCGACGGACTCCGGTCACACCTGGAAGTCCATGGGACTCGCGGACACGCATCAGATCTCGCGCGTCGTCATTCATCCGCGGAATCCCGATCTCGTCTACGTCGCCGCGCTCGGCCACGTCTGGGGCGGGAACGCCGACCGCGGCGTCTACCGCTCCGAGGACGGGGGAAAGAGCTGGAAAAAGGTCCTCTTCGTCAACGACACGACGGGCGCCGCGGACCTCTCGATGGACCCCAACAACCCGCGGGTTCTCTACGCCGCCTTCTGGCAGGCGGTGCGCAAGCCCTGGACGCTCGAAAACGGCGGCCCGTCGAGCGCGCTGTACAAGTCGACCGACGGAGGCGACACCTGGAAGAAGCTCGCCGAAGAGGGGCTGCCCGCGGGGCCCTGGGGCCGCGTCGGCATCGCCGCGTCTCCGGCGCGCGCCGGACGCGTCTTCGCCATGATCGAAGCGGAGAAGGAAAAAGGCGGCCTCTACCGGAGCGACGACTGGGGAGAGAAGTGGACGCGGGTTTCCGGGGACCACAGCATCCGGCAGCGGGCCTGGTATTACTCCTGGCTCTTTCCGGACACCAAGAACGCGGACATCGTGTACATCCCGAACGTCGATTTCTACAAGTCCGCCGACGGGGGCAGAAGCCTGCAGAAGATGTCCGTTCCCCACGGCGACAACCATGCGCTCTGGGTGGACCCGGACGACCCGAATCGCATGATCCTCGGGAACGACGGGGGCGCGACGATCACCTTCAACGGCGGCCAGACCTGGTCGACCCAGGACAACCAGCCGACCGCGCAGTTCTACCGGGTGGCCACGGACGAGCGGTTCCCGTACTGGGTCTACGGCGCCCAGCAGGACAATTCGACCGTCGGAATGCCGAGCGGCGTCCCGGGATTCGGCGGCATCACTGCCAACGAGTGGTACGACGTCGGCGGAGGGGAGAGCGGCTGGATCGCGCCCGATCCGCGCCACGCGGAGGTCTTCTACGCGGGCGGCTACGGCGGCACGATCACCCGCTACGACCGGAAAACGCGCCAGTACCGCGAGATCGACCCGTGGCCGCAGCTGGCTTCGGGGCATCCGACGAGCGATCTGAAATACCGGTTCCAGTGGAATGCGCCGCTCCTGATCTCGAAGCACGACCCGAACGTCCTCTACTTCGCCTCCCAGAAACTGATGCGCTCGACCGACGAGGGACAGTCGTGGACCGAGGCGAGCCCCGATCTCACGCGCAACGACGTCGCCAAGCAGGGCGCTTCGGGGGGCGCGATCGCGCACGACGTCACCGGCGTCGAGGTCTACGACACGATTTTCGCGCTCGCGGAGTCGCCCACCGAGCCGGGGGTGATGTGGGCCGGATCCGACGATGGTCTCATTCACGTGACGCGCGACGGGACGAAGACCTGGCAGAACGTCACGCCGAAGGGAATGCCGGACTGGATCCGGATCAATGCGATCGACGTCTCGGCGCGCGACAAGGGGACCGCCTACGTCGCCGCGACGATGTACCAGTTCGACGATTTCCATCCCTATCTCTACAAGACCGCCGACTACGGGAAGACCTGGAAGCGGATCGACGCGGGCATTCCCGCCGGGGCCTTCACGCGCGTCGTCCGCGAGGACCCCGTCCGCGACGGCCTCCTCTATTGCGGAACCGAGCGCGGCCTGTTCATCTCCTTCGACGACGGCGGGTCCTGGCAGCGATTCCAGCGGAACCTGCCTGCCGTGCCGATCACGGACCTCGCCGTCAAGAACGGCGATCTCGTCGTGGCGACCCAGGGCCGGGCCTTCTGGATCCTCGACGATCTCGAGCCGCTCCGTCAGTGGAGCGACAGGATCGCTTCCGAATCGGTCTACCTCTTCCCGCCGCGGCCCGCGGTGCGCATCCAGATCGAGACGCCGGACGACGACGATGACCGGCCCCAGACGGCCGGCCGGAACATGCCCGCGGGCGTCATGATCGACTACTGGCTGCGCGAGAAGCCGACGGAGAAGTCGAAGGTGAAGCTGGAGATCCTTTCGGGCGATACCGTGATCCGGAAATTCGACAACGAGAAGCCGGACGAGTCGAAGCCCGAAGGGACCGAGGACGCCGTCGCCGAGGCGAAGAAAGAAAAGAAGCTCGCGCCGAAGGAGGGCTTGAACCGCTTCGTGTGGGACATGCGCGTGTTGAAGCCGACCCTCGTGCCGAAGGCCGTCTTCAACGAAGGGGACAAGCGTCCCCCGAAGGTCGCGCCCGGCACTTACCAGGCCCGGCTCGTCGTGGACGGGCAGACGCTCACGCAGTCTTTCGAGGTGAAGCCGAATCCGTCCGTCGGGACTTCGGCGGCTGACCTGAAGGCCCAGTACGATCTCCTCGAGAAGATTCGCGACGGCCTTTCCGAGAGCCACGCGATGGTCTTGAAGATCCGCGACATCAAGGACCAGGTCAAGACGATCGCCGATCACGCCGCGAAGCTCGGCAAGGGGGACGCGATCGGCTCGAAGGCGAAGGCGTTGAAAGAGAAGCTGACCGCGATCGAGGAGGAGCTGATCAACCCGGAGATCAAGGCGAACGAAGACGATCTGAACTACCTTCCCAAGCTCGATCACGAGTTCACGAGTCTCGCCGGGGGTGTCGGACTGGCCGACGCCCGGCCCACCGCCGGGCAGACGGCCTACTACGAGCTCCTGAAGAAGCGCCTGGACGGCGTTTCCTCGGAGTTCCGCGCGGCCGTCGACAAGGACCTGGAAGACTTCAATCGGGCGGTGGCCCAGGAGAAGCTCGCCCCCGTCACGGTGCTCCCGAAGGTCGGCGAAGCGGACTGAGCGGAAGCCGGAACCGGGGGCGGGAAACCGCTCCCGGCGCCTCCTTTTTCCGATGCGTCCCCCGCGCTTTCTCCACGAGGCCGAAGCTCCCGGACGGACGCACTGGGAGATCCTCGCGATGGCCTGGGCGGGCTGGGTCTTCGATTTCTACGATCTGATCCTCTACAGCTTCCTCCTGATTCCGATCGGGGCGGAGCTCCGTTTCACGCGCCTCGAGCTCTCGTGGATCTTCGGGGCATCGCTCGCGGCGACCGCCGTCGGCGGGATGTTGTTCGGCTTCCTCTCCGACCGCTGGGGGCGAAAGCCCGTGCTCCAGGCGACGATCCTCCTCTTTTCGGCGGGAACGTTCGCGAGCGGCCTGGCGCCGAACTTCGGGTGGCTCATGGTCTTTCGCGTGTTGACGGGGCTCGGCGTCGGAGGCGAGTGGGGAACCGGACAGACCTACGTCGCCGAGACGTTTCCGCCGAAGGTGCGGGCCCGCTACGGAGCGTTCGTGCAGACGGGAGCCCCGATCGGCGTCGCGCTCGCCTCGCTCGTGGGAGGGTTCCTCGCCCCGGCGATCGGATGGCGCTGGTGCTTCTTCCTCTCGGGAATTCCCGCGCTCCTCGTCGTCGGGATCCGGAAGCGGCTGCCCGAGTCGGACGTGTGGCTCGCGCGCCGAGAGGAAGCTCGGGCGGCGGCCGCCGTCGAAACGCGACCCGGGCCCTCGATTCTGTTCTCGCCGCGATACCGCGGGCTCTTCTTTCGCGCGCTGGTGCTGACCCTCTTCACGATGTCGGCCTACTGGTTCACGTATTCCTGGCTTCCGGGATATCTCCACGACGAGCGCCATTTCTCGATGGCGAAGTCCGCCGCGTGGGTTCTGGTGACCCAGGCCGGAGGGCTCCTGGGCTACGCGTCGTTCGGGTTCGTCGCGGACCGTTTCGGGCGCCGGCCCGCGTTCACCGCCTATTCGCTCGTCTTCGCCGCGGGCCTGACGATGACGACGCTCTTCTGGGAAGCGATCGCCGGCCGCCCCTCGGTCGTCCTGGCTTTCATGTTCCTCGTCGGCGTCGGCACGGGAGTCTGGGGCGGGTTCGGGCCGCTCTTCGCCGAGCTCTTCCCGACGTCGGTTCGCGGGACGGCGATGGGGACGATCTACAACGTGGCCCGCGGCGTCCAGTTCGTGACTCCCGTGATCGTGGCCGTGATCGCGGTGCGGTACGGGCTCGGCGGCGGGATGTTCCTCGCCGCGCTGTTTGCGGCGGCGACGGCGGGGTGGATCTGGACGCTGCCGGAAACCAAAGCCGTCGCGTTGGAATAGACGCGCCAGCGCGGACGATGCATCGAGCCATACGGGCGGGTGCCGCCCGCGACGCCCTGCGACGTACCCGCCGCGGTACGCCTCGGGACGCCGCGGGCGACCCCCATCCCGTCTGGCTCGCGCCTCGCCGCGCCTCGGATTCGCTACCTCTCCGCGCGGGCCTTACCAGGCGCCTGGCCGCGCTTCGCGTTTGGCCGTGAAAAGTTTTCAGTGCGGGCGAACGCGAAGGGTGAAATCTCGCAATGACCGTCAGTCCTGCTCTGAACCGGGTAATACACGAATCTCCGACCGTTCCGTGCCGTAGACTGGCGCGGTGAGCTGGCGCGACCGCCTTCGCGGGGGGCCCGGGACGATCCGGCCGATGACTCCGGGTCGGGTCGCCGCGGCGCGCGTGATCGCGATCGCCGCCGACGTCGTTCAGATCGGCCTTTTCCCGCTCTTTTCCGCCGGGGGCGTATCGCCTTTCGACACGGCCCTCGACGTCGTGGTCGCGGGGGCGCTCTCGTGGCTGGTCGGCTGGCACTGGGCGTTTCTGCCTTCCTTCGCCGCGGAGATCGTGCCCTTCGTCGATCTGATCCCGACCTGGACCGCGGCGGTCCTCATCGTGACGCGCCCTTCGAGGCGCTCTCCGCCGCCCCCGCCTCCCGCGTCCCCGATGAAGCTCGACCCCTGAAACTGGTACCCGATCCTCGACGCGCGCTGCTCGACCCGTGACTCGCCCCTCGCGACTCGGATGCCCCGGAGGTTTTTTCGCGACGACGTGCAACCCTTCGGACCCGGGCGACGACTCATGCCCAGGAGGACAGCGATGAGACAACGATTCGGCCCGGTTCTCGGTCTGGCGGCGGCCGCCGCCCTTCTCGTGGCCTCGGCCGCCCGTGGCGGGGCATCGGTCCAGCCCGCTGCCGAGGCGCGTTTCATCCTCGCCCTGTACGAGGGCGCGGAGTTCGACGGCGCCGGGAACCACGTTGCGGAATACGTCGCGTGGGCGAAGAGCCTGCGCGAAAAAGGAACGCGCGTCGAAGGAGAGGAAATCGGCGGGCCGGGCATGTCTATTTCGTCGGCGGGGGGATCGGTCCGTGTCGAGGCGGAAGCCGCGGGCGGGGAGCGTCTGGCGGGCTATTTCATCGTCGCCGCGCGGGACATGGACGAGGCGATTCGCATCGCGAGGACGTGTCCTCACGTTCGACACCGGGGACGCGTGGTGGTGAGATCCCTCGCTCCATGACGTCGTCCCGGGAATCGCGGGAACCGGAGGGCGGCGAGGCCGACGCGAGCCTCGTCGCCTCCTTCCTCGCGACCCGGAGCGAGGCCGCCTTCCGGGCGCTCTACCGCCGACACACACCGGTGCTCTATCTCCTCGCGCGCCGTCTGCTCGGGCCTCGCGACGGGGCGGAGGACGCGGTGCAGGACACCTGGGTGACCGCGGCGAGAGGGCTCGCGACATTCGAAGGGCGCTCGAGCCTGCGCACCTGGCTCTCGGGAATCGTGATCCGCCGATGCGCGGAGATCGGGCGGCGGGGATCGCGGCGCCGGGAAGTCGGGATCGAGGCGATTCTCGAGCGGGAAGCGGAACCCCGCATGGAAATCGGCGACGCGCTCGACCTCGAACGGGCGATCCGGAATCTTCCGGACGGATATCGCGAGGCGATCGTGCTGCACGATCTCGAGGGATTCACGCACGAGGAGATCGCGAACTTCGCGGGGACGACGATCGGGTCGTCGAAGAGCCAGCTTTTCCGCGCGCGACGGTCCCTCCGCGCGCGAATGTCTCCGGAAAAGGAGCGGTGATGGAAGACACGACCGAAGAGTGGAGCGCCGACGAGAGACGCCGGCTGGACGCCCTCGCGAGCGAAGAGGCACCGCCGGCGGATCTCGAAGGGCGGGTGGTGGCGGCGTTGAAGGCGAGCGGGACGATCGCGTCCCCGGACGGATCCCGCCGAAAGACGTTCTTCGCCTCCCGGGCGCTCGCGGTCGCCGCGGCGATCGTCATCGCGTTCGCTTCCGGCCGGGCATCGCGCCGGGAGACTCCTTCCCGGACACCCGGGCCGCGGTTCGCGCTCTTCCTCTACGAAGGGCCGCGGTTCGTGGCGGGTCCGGAAGGCGATCGGGTGCTCGAGTATCGCGCCTGGGCGCGGCGGCTCCGGGCCGCCGGCGTCGAAATCAACGGGGAACGCCTGGAGGATGGGGGCATTTCCGTCACGCCCGGCGGCGAGACGGAAGAAGTCCCCGCTTCGACCTCCGCGGGCGAGCGCCTCGCGGGCTATTTCATCGTCGCCGCGCCCCGCCGGGAAAGCGCGGTGGCGATTGCGAAGAGCTGCCCGCACGCGCGGCACGGCGGAACCGTCGTCGTCCGCCCGATCGCGGAGAGTTGAAGCCGGGAATCGCGGCGGATGGTCGTCGGATACGATTCGCGCCGTGAACCGTCCATGGATCTCCCTGCGGGCCACGCTGCTCGCGGCCGTGCTCGCCGGGCTCGCCGTGTCGGCCTGGAGGCCCGCCGATCGCTTCACCTGGTTTCTCGAAGTGTTTCCGGTGCTCTTCGGCATCCCCGTGCTGATCGCGACGCGCCGCCGCTTTCCCCTGACTTCCCTGGCGTACGTGCTTCTCGCGGCGCATGCGGCGATTCTCGCGACCGGGGGACACTACACGTACGCGAAAGTCCCTCTCTTCGAGTGGCTGCGGGCGCCATTCCATTTCGCGCGGAATCACTTCGATCGGCTCGGGCATTTCACCCAGGGCTTCGTTCCGGCCGTGGTCGCCCGCGAGGTCCTCGTTCGCGCCGCCGGCGTCCGGAAGCGCGTCTGGCTCGCTTTCCTGACGGTGTGCGTATGCCTGGCGATCAGCGCTTCCTACGAGCTTCTCGAGTGGGGGGTCGCGGAGGCGACGGGTTCGGCCGCGGACGCGTTCCTCGGCACCCAGGGGGATCCCTGGGACACGCAGTGGGACATGTTCTTCGCGCTCATGGGCGCGACGATTTCGATTCTGACGCTCTCCCGCGCGCACGACCGACAGCTCGCCGCGCTCTGCGTCCTGCCGCCGACGCGATAGGGACTCGATCCCGCCGGGATCGGGCGGGGCATTCCGCTACTTCCGGTTGCTGTTCCAGACGGAACGTTTGCCCCGGGTCTTGCGCGCGAGCGGATTCTTCGTCTTCAACAGCTTTCGAATCTCGGCGGGCGGATCGCCCGTGGCCGCCTTCTCGACGTCGCCGCCCTCGTCCCGCGCGATCTCGGCGAGGATCCTCCTGCTCACGACCGAGCGCGGCATTTTCTCGGCGATCTCCTTCGTCGAAGCCTCGGCGTCGCGATGCTTGATGAGGAGCCACGCGGCCCTCGATTCCGAGCTCCGCGGCTTCAGGCGCACGAGCACAAATGAACCTTTGAGCTTTTTCCCGTGGAGCGTGAACTTCAGGTCTCCCTTCTTCAGCGCGGCGCCGGGATCGTCCTGCTCGGGCTCCCAGGTGCCGTGGTCCCAGATCATCACGGTGCCGCCGCCGTACTGCCCCTCGGGGATGACGCCCTCGAACTCGTTGTACTCGATCGGGTGATCCTCGGTCGGCATCGCCATTCGCTTCACCGACGGATCGAGCGAGGGCCCTTTCGGCACGGCCCAGGAGAGCATCACGCCCTTCCATTCGAGCCGGAAGTCGTAGTGGAGCTGCGTGGCGCGGTGCTTCTGAACGACGAAGGCCAGCTTTCGGACGGGCGAGCTCTTCGCCGAAGGCGCGCGCTTCGGAGCAGTCTTTTCCCGCCGTCCCGCGGGCTCCGGCGTGATCTTGAAGTCGCGTTTCTTCTTGTATTCGGTCAGTCCCACGGGAAAACCTCCTGCAAGCCGAATGCCCCGGGGGCGCGGCTTTTCGCCGGATGAAACCTCCGGCCGATTCGTCCGTTTATACTGCCGAATGAGTCCGAAAGGAGCTGCGATGACCGATTCCCGGCGTGCCTTTCTTCTCGGTGCCGCGCTCGCGGCGATCGTTCTTCTCCCGGTCTCGCCTTCGGCGGCGTCCGGGGAAACCCGACACGGAATCTTTCCCGCCGACATGGACACGACGGCGAGTCCCTGCCAGGACTTCCACCAGTTCGCCGACGGCGGATGGCTCAGGTCCCATCCAATTCCGGCGGCGTTTGCCCGCTGGGGGACGTTCAGCGTCCTGGGCGATCGAAATCGGGAGATCCTCCGGAAGATTCTCGAGGAGGCCGGCGCGGGGAAGGAAGCGGCCGGTTCGGACGGACAGAAGATCGGGAACTTTTACGCCGCATGCATGGATGAGGCGAAGGTGGAGGCCGACGGCGCGAGACCGATCTCCCCGGAGATCGACCGGATCGAGAAGATCTCCGACGCGGGCTCGCTCGCCGCGGAGGTCGCGCGCCTGCACGAGCGGGGCGTCAACGCGCTGTTCGGGTTCGGATCCCAGCAGGATCGGAAGAACAGCGAGGAGGTCATCGTCGCGGCCGTTCAGGGAGGAATCGGCTTGCCCGATCGCGACTACTACCTGAAGGACGACGAGAAGACGCGAAAGATCCGCGATCAGTACTCGGCGCACGTCGCGAAGATGATGGAGCTCCTTGGCGACGAGCCCGCGAGAGCGGCGGCCGAGGCGAAGGATATTCTCGGGATCGAAACCCTCCTCGCGCAGGCGTCGATGACGCGCGTCGAGCGGCGGGATCCCGGCGCCACCTACCACCGGATGACGCTCGCCGCGGTGCGGGACCTCGCTCCGGATTTCGAATGGAAAGCGTACTGGGAAAGCATCGGCGCGCCGCCGAGCGCCGTGAACGTGGCGCAGCCCGATTTCCTGCGGGGGATGGCGAAGGACCTCCGCGACATTCCTCTGGCCCGGTGGAAGACGTATCTCCGTTGGCGGCTCCTCGACGCGGCGGCTCCCTCGCTCTCGTCGAAGTTCGTCGACGAGGATTTCGACTTCAACGGCCGGACCCTGAACGGCACGAAGGAGCTGCTGCCTCGCTGGAAGCGCTGCGTCTCGGCAACCGATGCGCAGCTGGGTTTCGCCCTGGGGCGCAAGTACGCGGAGACCGCGTTTCCCCCGGCCTCCAAGGCGCGCGCCGACGAGCTCGTCAGGAATCTGATCGCCGCCCTGCGGGACGATCTCGCGACCCTGCCCTGGATGGGCGAGGCCACGCGAAAGGCGGCCCTCGTGAAACTGGCTGCCTTCACTCCCAAGATCGGATACCCCGACAAGGCGCGCGACTACTCGGCCTACCGCGTCGGGCGCGAGAGCCATGCGGCCAACGTGCTGGCGGGCAACCTCTTCGAGTTCCACCGGGACCTCGCCAAGGTCGGCAAGCCCCTCGATCGCAGCGAGTGGGCCATCACGCCGCCGACGGTCAATGCGTACTACAGCCCGCCGAGGAACGAGATCGTGTTCCCGGCCGGGATCCTCCAGCCGCCGTTCTTCGATGGGGAGGCCGACGACGCGGTCAATTACGGCGCGATCGGGGCCGTGATCGGCCACGAGATGACGCACGGGTTCGACGACCAGGGACGGAAGTTCGACGCGCACGGGAATCTTCGGGACTGGTGGTCCGACGAGGATCGGAAGAACTACGAACAGCGAGCGGCGTGCGTCGAAAAGCAGTTCGACGGCTACGTCGTCGAGGAGGGGCTCCACGAGAACGGAAAGCTCGTCCTCGGCGAGAGCATCGCCGACCTCGGGGGACTCGCTCTCGCCTGGAGGGCGTTCCAGAAGAGCCTCGAGGGCAAGCCCGAGCCTCCCTCGATCGACGGGTTCACCGCCGCGCAGCGTTTTTTCCTGGGGTACGCGCGCGTCTGGGCCGAGAACGACCGCCCGGAATACGCTCGCGTGAAGGTGGCGACGGACCCGCATCCCCTCGACCGCTTCCGCGCGATCGCGGCGCCCTCAAACCTGCCGGAGTTCACGAAGGCGTTCGGGTGCAAGGCGGGGGATGCGATGGTGAGAGCGGACCGCTGCCTCATCTGGTAGGAGGCGGGCGCGGACCATCCATCGAGCGAATACGGGCGCAAGACTCCCTCTCCCCGCGGGAGAGGGACGGGGTGAGGGAGCCGGCGCGGCCACGCGCCTTCTTCGCCCACCTCGCCCCGCCATGCGAACTGCAACCCGCGACTGACACCCCGGGGCACGAGGCTTGCTTCGATTCCGCTCCGAGGGGGAACAGCATGCGCCGATTGCTTCTTCTGGCGGTCATTCTCGCGGCGGCATTCGGCTGCCGGACGGGAACCGTTCCCGTTGGCCCCGGAGCCGGCCCCGAAAACGCGCCGCCCAGCGCGCAGCCGGGCGTCCCGGTCCCGCCTCCCGGAACCGGCACCGCGCCGCCGACCGGCAGGTGAGGAGGTTCGGAAGCCGCGGTATTCGGTCCCCGGCCTCGCGCCGGCGCTCTTGCCGCCGTGCGAGAGGGGGAAATCAGACCCGGGAGACGCCGCGCCCCGCGTAGTCGGTCAGGATCCACACGAGAAAGAGCGCGGCGCCGGCCGCGACGAAGAATCGTCGAGCCGGCGACCCCGGCGCGAAGCCGAAGATCCACGGGGAAGCGAGCAGGAAGATCGCGACAACGAGCTCCAGCACGCCGTGCGCCACCAGCGATACCGCCCCCCGCGCGCCGGGCGGAAATCGCGTCGCGAGCGTCACGACGAGGTGCACGGCCGCGAGGATCCAGCAGATGGCCGCGGGAGTCCCCCCGAGTCCGACGCCGAAGGGCGCGAGCGCGAACACCAGGACGGCCACGAAGTCGATGAACCGGTGGATTCCGGGCGCGATCAGCTTCATGAGGTTCCCTCCGCCGCGGATTGTGGTGTCGGGACGCGGTCCCGTCAAGCCTCGGGGCGGATGTTCGGCGTCCCCGCGGCGCGGCACGCTTGTTGCAAATTTTCGCCGTCGATGGAGAACGGCGAAGAGCTCCTGAGGCGCTACGACGCGGCGGTCGAGGCCGCGGTCGAGACGGCTTCGGCGATTCCGGAATGGAGCGGCGAGACGCGGATGGCGGTCTCGCTCACCATTCGGCTGATCGGGAAGGAATTCGCCCGGACCCTTCGCCTCGCGCTCGCCTCATCTCCCGGAGGCCACGACGACCCGCTCGCGCCGGAGAAGCTCCAGGCGATCGAGCGGGAATGGCGGAGATTCGGCGCGCGCCCCTTCTGAGTCGCTCCCCCCGAGGTCAGCTGCTGATGGCGCCGTGGATCACTTTGGGAAGATCCAGGCGCCGCAGCTTTTCGACGAACAGACCCGCCGACAGGTAGGTTCCGTCGGATTCGCGACGCTCGCAGCGCACGACGTAGAAGTCCACGATCTCCAGTCCCGCCGGTCCCGTGATGGCGATCGTGAGACGCCTCCCGGTTTCCAGGGGCGTCTCGGATTCGAGGGCGACTCCCATCCGCGAGAGATTGATGATCGAGACGGAGCCGTCGATCCCTTCGATCTCGGCGACGAAAGACTCTCCCGGAACCCGGCGGGCGGAGCGGCGGCCGGAAAGCCCCGAAGACATCGTCAGACCGCCCCGCGGACGTTGGGGAACCGTCCGGGATCGGCGGATCGCCCCGAACGGCATCCTCGCCCGCTCCGGGCCGAAGGCCGGGGCCCAGCGAGTTCCCCTACCCTCGTCCGTTCCGCGATCGCTCGCCTCAACGCTCCGCCGTTCCCGAGGGTGTGGGGCCACGATCGGCACGGGCGCGCCTGCGGAACTCCGCCCCGCTCGCGCGATCGGACACGCGGCTATCGCCCGCGTTCCGGCCGCGCCCGCCGTTGACCCTCCACCTTCGACTTTTCTCGATCCTCGCATGAAACCGCGTCGGCCGGCAAGGGGAGAGTATGATTTCGGGGGAGGGCGAATGACGAAGACGGAGCGGGTTTCATGGGTTTTGGTCCTCCTTCTCGCCGCGCAGGGGGGGAATGGCGCCCCCGCGAAATACTCCACCGAAACCGAAGCCCGGGCTCTTCTGGAGAAGGCGGTCGCGTTGTTCCAGAAGAACGGCGTCCCCGCGATCGCGACGATCGGCCAGCCTTCCGGCTCGTTCTTCCAGCGTGACTTGTTCGTCTTCGTGATCGGTCCGGACGGCAAGATCGCCGCCGATCCCGCCGAGCCGGAGCTCGTCGGCGCCGACGCTTCATCCCTGCGCGATCCTCACGGAAAGCCGTACGCGCTGATGATCGCCAAGCGCGCCAGCGAGGACGAAACGACGGTCGACTACGAAGCGAAGAATCCCGCGACCCGGCGCATCGAAGACAAGACGACCCTGGTCGTCAAATCGGGAGGGTACGTCTTCGCCTGCGGGTACTACCTTCCTCCCGTCCTGCCGGCCGGAAAATCCGGCGCGGACACCCCGAGCGCTCCCGGGGAACGGTGGGCGGGGAGCTGGGTCGCGAAGAACGACGACGGTTCGAAGCTCACGATCAAGCTCGACCCCTCTGGAAGCGCGGAGAGCGATCACGGAGAAGGGCAGCGCGGCTTCTGGATCGTCGACCAGGATCACGTCCGGATCGACTGGACCGATGGGTGGACGGACTATCTCGTGCCTTCCGAGGACGCCTATCAGCGCATCGGTTTTTCCCCCGGCGCGCCCCGCGACGAAAAGCCGACGATCACGACGTCGGTCGAGCACCGCAAGGAGACCGCTCCGCCAAGATCCTAACTCTCCGCTAGCCGAGGGTTTCCTTTCGCAGCCTTCCGGGGAAGTTCGTGAAAACGCCGGAGACCCCCGCCGCGAAGAGCCGCCGCGCTTTCCCGGCGTCGTTGACCGTGTAGACGAGGACCGGCAGGCCCGTCGGACGGACCGCCCGGAGGAAGCGCGGGGTGACGGCGCCGACATGGCAGTGGAGGCTCGCGGCGCCGAGCTTCCGGGCGGCGCCGAGAACGCCGGGCACCCTGTGGCGCGCCATCGGGGCCACGAGCGCGCCGGGGATCGCGCTCTTCACGTCCTCGAGGAGCCGCCAGTTGAAGCTCGAGTAAATGAGCCGTCCGCGGCCCGCCAGGGCGTGCGCGAGCGCGGCCGCATAACGCTTTCGTCCGGCTCGGCGGCACTTCAGATCGAGAGTCAGCGGGAAATCGCGGGGAAGCGCGTCGAGGATCTCCTCGAGGGTCGGAATCCGGCCGCGGCGACGGCCGCGGTGGAAGTGGTACGAGACGTCGATGTGGCGCAGGATGTTCAGGGCGCTGTCCTCGACGGGAACGGTCTGTCCCGAAACGCGGCGCAGGCTCAGATCGTGGACGGCCACGAGGTGCCCGTCCGAGGTCAGGCGGAGATCGAGCTCGATCATGTCGGCTCCCTCGGCCACGGCGAGCCGGAAGCTCTCGATCGTGTTCTCGGGGCTCTCTCCGCTCGCTCCGCGGTGGGCGATGAACCAGGGGGGGCGCGGGAGTCCGAGCGCGGCGAAACCGGAGGGACGCGAAACGATCCGGGGGAGAGCCGGGCGTTTCCCGGTTCCTCGGAAGCCCGGAATTCTCCGGCGTTGCGTCACGCGGAGCGCGAGGGATCCGCCATCGGGTTCTCGGAGTCGCCCGGCGCGTCGAGCCGGGCGACGAGACCGATCATTCGGCCGGCGGCCGCCCCGTCCCGGCGATACGAGGCGAGCTCCTCGCCCCCGCAGCGGGTGCAGAAGGGAAGCTCTTCGATCCGGCCGGAGGCGACCCCGGAGGCCTCGAGCTGGGCGCGGTTGGCGGCCTTCAGGTCCAGCCGGAACTTTCCGCCGCAGCTCCGGCGCAGGAAGTCTCCCGCGAAGGCGGCCGCGACCTCGCCCCCGACCTCGTAGCAGCAGACGCCGATGGCCGGGCCGATCACGGCGCTCATCGCCGAGGCGGGGCTTCGTGACTCCTTCTCGAGAGCGCGAACCCCCTCGGCGGCGGCGCCCGCGGCCGTTCCCCGCCATCCGGCATGCACCGCGGCGACGCCCTCCGGCGAAAGAAGGAGGATGGGCACGCAGTCGGCCGTCTGGATCGCGAGCGCGATTCCCCGCCGCGCCGTCACGAGGACATCTCCCTCGCCGGCGAGGACCGTTTGGCCCGGCGCGACCGATTCCCGGACGGCGAGGACCGTCCGGCCGTGAACCTGCGTCGCGCGCGCGATCGGGAGCTCGGGATGTCCCAGAGATTCCGCGAGGCCGCGCGCGAGGTGCGCCGTGGCCGATGCGATCTCGGGCGGAGCGCTGCCGCGGCGCGAAAACGCTGCGAGGTGAGGACCCGGACGAGCGCTCCAGAGCGGCACGGAACGAAGATACCGCGATTTCGCGGGCGCGGGAGAAGGGGAGCGCGGGGTTCGGGTGAGGCGGCGCCGAATTGCGAATTTCGATCCGGGGCACTAAAATTTCGCGGTGTCCCTCTTGGAAAAAGTGAAGGTCGTTCCGGTCATCGGGCTCGAAGTCCACGCCCAACTCGCCACCCGCTCCAAGATGTTCTGCCCCTGCCCCGCGGCTTTCGCGTCGGAGCCGAACGCGGAGACGTGCCCGGTCTGCCTCGGGTTCCCCGGGACTCTTCCGGTCGTCAACCGGGAAGCCGTCGCGCTCGCGATCCGCTTCGGCCTCGCGGTCGGGGGAATGATCGACCGGCGCTCGATCTTCGCCCGGAAGAACTACTTCTACCCGGATCTCCCGAAGGGTTACCAGATCACGCAGTTCGAACGCCCGATCGTCGCCGGCGGCTCGCTCGAGATCGACACGGAAGCCGGAACGCGCGCGATCCGCCTGGTGCGGGCGCATCTCGAGGAGGATGCGGGCAAGTCCCTGCACGATAACCCTTACCCGGACGTGCCGAGCACCGTGACGCTCGTGGAATGGAACCGCGCGGGCGTTCCTCTGCTCGAAATCGTCTCCGAGCCCGATCTGAGGTCGTCCGGCGAAGCGATGGCCTATCTCACCGAGCTCCGGAAACTGCTCCGCGGCCTTTCGATCTCCGAAGCGAACATGGAAGAGGGAAACCTCCGCTGCGACGCCAACGTTTCCGTTCGGCGCTCCGAGGCCGATCCCTACGGCACGCGGGTCGAGATCAAGAACATGAATTCGATCCGCAACGTGGGAAGGGCGATCGAGTTCGAGATCGAACGCCAGGCCGAGCGGCTGGCGGCCGGGGAGGCGATCGCCCAGGAAACCCGCCTCTTCGACGCCGGCAGCGGCGAGACCCGCCTGATGCGGAGCAAGGAAGAAGCCCACGACTACCGGTACTTTCCGGAGCCGGACCTCGGCGCGCTCGAGATCTCCGAAGGGTGGATCGAGAGCGTCCGCGCGGAGCTCCGGGAAACGCCCCGCGAGAAGAGGAATCGGTTCCTGACCGTCCACGCGCTCCCGGCCGCCGACGCCGACCTGCTCTCGTCGGCGCGCGCTCTCGCGGAATATTTCGAGATCGTCGCGGCTTCGGCGGGGCCCCGGCTGGCCGCCGCATGGGTCACCGGCGAGGTTCTCCGCTGGATGAAGGAGGAGAAGATCTCGCCCGAGGAGGCGCATCGTTTCTCCGTGTCCCCTCCCGCGCTCATCGAGCTCCTCGCGTTCGTGGGGTCGGGGGAGATCTCGAACTCGGCGGCGAAGACGGTCTTCGAGGAGATGGTGCGTTCGGGCCGGGGGGCGCTCGAGGTGATTCGCGAGAAGAACCTCACGCGGGTCTCCGACGTCTCGACGCTCGCCGACGCCGTGGACGCGGTCGTGCGCGAGAACCCGACCCAGGTCACGCAGTATCGCGCCGGGAAGACGGCGATGCTCGGCTGGTTCGTCGGGCAGGCGATGAAAGCGACCGGAGGCCGCGCCGACCCGGAGACGATCCGCCGCCTCCTCTCGGAACGGCTCGCGCCGTGATCCAGGTCTTCCATCTCTCGAAGGAATTCGGGCGCTATCGGCACGCCCTTTCGGACGTCTCGTTCACGATCAACAAGGGAGAGTTCGTGTTCCTGACGGGGCCTTCGGGCGCCGGGAAGACGACGCTCCTGCGCCTCCTCTTCCGCGACGAGCTCCCGACCGAGGGACAGATCGTCGTCAACGGCAGGAACATCGGCGTCCTCCCGAACTCGAAGCTGCCGTACTTCCGCCGGACGGTGGGGATCGTGTTCCAGGACTTCAAGCTGATCGGCCGGAAGACCGTCTTCGAGAACCTCGCGTTCGTGCAGAACATCGTCGGAACTCCCCCCGCCGAGCAGAAGCGCCGCGCCTACCAGGTCCTGAAGCAGGTGGGCCTGCATTACCGGATGAACGCCTACCCCTCGGAGCTCTCGGGCGGCGAGCAGCAGCGGGTCGCGATCGCGCGGGCGCTCGTCAACGAGCCCCGCCTGCTGCTCGCGGACGAGCCGACCGGCAACCTGGACCCGGCGCTCTCCGAGGAAATCATGCATCTCTTCGCGGAGATCAACCTCCGCGGGACCGTCGTCATGATCGCGACGCACGACGTGGAGTTGATCCGCCGGATGGGCAAGCGCGTCCTGACGCTCGACCACGGGCGTTTGAGGGAAGAGCAGGCGCGTCCCCCGGCCGCCCCGCCTCCGCGCGAAGCGCCTTTCCTGCCCAGCGCCTGATGCGCGTCGCCGTGCGGCACGCGTTCGCCGAGGCGTGGTCGATCGCCCGGAGCGGGCCCGGGCTCACGATCGTCGCCGTCGGCCTGATCTCGATCGCGCTCTACATTCCCGGGCTCGTGCTGCTGCTCACGCAGAACGTGTCGCGCCTCGCGGCGTCCGCCGAGGCGCCCGCCTCCGTCGTCGCGACACTCCTGCCGGGTACGGATGCCCGGGCGCTCGCGGCGGCGATCGCCGCGTCCCCCGAGGTCGCCCGCGTGCGCATCGTCGGCCCCGAGGCGTCCCGCCGCCGTTTCGAGACGACTTTCCCGGACCTCCGGGAGCCCCT
>Ga0070666_10000983_pt1 | contig 17400 bp, 17 predicted proteins | sample KBSS23metaG_FD_64677 | JGI IMG/M metagenome (GOLD analysis project Ga0070666, IMG submission 64677) | Switchgrass rhizosphere microbial communities from Kellogg Biological Station, Michigan, USA - KBS S2-3 metaG | ecosystem: Host-associated > Plants > Roots > Rhizosphere > Soil ... | reverse complement strand
ATAATTGTCATTTAAAATATTTAATCATGATTTTAATTATTGAAAACTTTAAAATAATCAAACATCAAATAAAGAATATAAATCATAATCAGTGTCATAATAATCACATAGACACTTAATGAGACTTCTAATGTTTTAATGATTGAGTAGAACATTCACACTTTCCGAGCACTTTGATATTCTTGATTTTGAAATAGTTAACTACTAACAAGATTATAATCAATATCAGTAGTATGAATAGTATTATGACACCTGCTCTAACTTTTGATATGATATTTATTACCTTTGAGTCAAGTCCATGCCATGATCCACCCCCTAAAGTTTTAATCAAGGAAAACTCTCTAGAAACCTCTCCAGGTTTTATATTGTAGAGGTTATGAGGCAGTCTAACTACTGGTTCATTGCTATTACTTAAATATCTAGTCATCATATTTGGTCCAGTAGTATTCATTATGGTAAGTAGTTTACCAACACAATACCAATTTTTATCTTTCTTACATTCTTCAATCAAGTCACCCCAAATCCTCGTGTACTTCCCTGAGACACCACCCATGAATGAATTACAGAAGTGAAGCTTTGAAACATAAGAATTGACAAAGAAAGGTGCATGACATTGAAGTAGTTCATTAGATAGGTTTTTAAGAGGAACTGTATCAAGATCACTATATAGGCCACCATATCTTTTCAAGAAACAATATCTTACAGAGTCTATCCTTTGAATCTCGTAGGGATAAGCTTTGTAGTATTTGTAAAATTCAGGTTCATGCCTTGAAACTAACTCATTTGCCATTTCTCGATTCCATAAAACATATAACCAATCAGGATGTAATCTTTGCCATTCAATGTTTGACTCTTTCCACTTATCGGGTATTTCAGGGTTATCATTTATCCAAACTTGATGAATAATTTTTGGAAATGGAAAAGACACACAAGAAAACTTTTTTACTTTTTCATCTAATGCATCCATTTGAAAAGTGAATTATTTTTATCAACAATAATTACTTCAAAATGTATATATCAATTCTTGAACTTGTACTCTCATATTGTACTTTTGTTGATTTGTTAAAATTTAAAGAATTAAATAAACAATGTTACAATGTGTTCAGTTTAGATAATTATTGGAGTAAAATATTGGATGATTGCTTTAAAATTGACAGTGAGAAACCTTTTGAAAAGTTTAAAGAAATTTATAATCAATCATATTTATTGACTCCAAAAAAGAAACAATTACTTGATGATTATTTTGTTAAAAAAGAATCGAAAGATACGACTTATATTATCAATGACAGTGTAGGATTTACAAAGGATGAAATTAAGAGAGTGTTTAAATATCATTCTAAAGGTTACATCGATATTAAAATTTTTGATCTTTGTTATATGAATTCTTTAAATCAAATCAAATATTGTACTTTGACATTATATAGTAACATCCAAGACATGAATTTAGAACATATTTTAAATATATCAATTAGAGAGTCACAAAATAAGTTTTTAGAATTATATTATTATAAAAATGTTAGATTGGATATTTACTATGATGTGTTCAATAGAGACGAATTTATTTTCTCGATGAAAAGTTATGTTTTTAATTTTAAAAGGGCGTTTAGTATCCATCAAACTATAAAATTTGATAATAAGTTGAGAGGATTCAAAGGTGATTATGAATTCGTAGATAATAAGTTGACATGTAAAAAAGAATGTATAATATTTAAGTTCATAGACTTCTATGTATTTTATTTTAATTATAAAGTTAAGAGGTATGAGAGTTTAGTTGAAATGTATGAAGACGTGTCTAGGAGAGAAGCAAAAGCTATTCTATCAATTATATCAGATTATTTCTGATATAATCGTTCTTTGGTAAATAATTATATATCTTTTGATTATAATGTTTTCATCGAATTGGTCTAAATTTTGAGCATAGAAGACATTCACTATATTGTCTACAACTAAAACAAATATCCACTCATTGTTTGGTTTAATAAAATAAAATTTAATATTTTTTTCTTTGTGATAGACTGCTGGATACACCTTCATGTTTCTAACATTTAATTTTTCATAATATTTACTTTTGGTTATCCCAAAGGCTCTTACTTGGCCGTAAAGTTCGGAAGGGATCTTGGAAAGCATCTTGATTGTTCAAATATCAAAACAGAAATAAATCAATATTTGTCATAGGACATAAAATTGAATATAATCTTAAAAATACTTTAGTGACTTAAAATGTCACTGAACATATCAACTTTTGGTGGAGTAAAAAGAATTGGTAAGAAGAAGTCTCAAAAACCCAATGAAGCTATAGGTTTAAGAAGGGCTCCGAAGATTCCTGAAGCAATGTTTCAAGATCAGGAAGACTTACCTCTCTTGAAAGTAACAGGTATTAAATTTTGTAACTTTGACCAAGACGATATGAAGAAGTATTCTGTAGCCACTATTGTTTTACCCCATGATAAAGATAAGGAGAAAGGAGCTAGCATAATCAATGATCCTAGAATGGGTGTTGTAGGAGGAAATATGGATAAGTGCACTACATGTAAAGGTGATAGCTCTCAATGCCCTGGTCATTTTTCAATTTTGGCTTTAGCATCACCGATATTGCATCCACTTCATTTAAGGACTATAGTTAAAGTTTTGAGGAGTATTTGTAACACTTGTGGTGAATTATTAATGTCAGATGAATTGATTAAGAGTTCAGGTATTGATAAGTATCAAGGGATGGATAGATTGACTTCTATTGAAGATATAAGTAAAAATCTTCCTTGCATTCATAGGAGGAATGATGATAACACACTTAAATGTAAACCTAACCCTACTTTTGACACTGGTAAAATTAAAGAAACAATGAAAATATCAACTGTTTATCAAGAGACAGGTGTTAAGAAGAAGGATAAGAAGGAGATTCCTACAGAAATGCCCACAGAGAAAATAATTAAAATATTGGAGGGGATCTCTATGGAATCTGCAGAGAAGATGGGTTATAGTAATGGTGCTCACCCTAAACAATTAATACTTTATAATTTACCTATTATATCGCCGTGTAATAGAGCGAACACTTATAGGGAGGGTAAAGTAATGCCCGATCATTTGACCAATAAATATTATGAAATTTTGAAAATAAATAATACAATCCTTGATCTAATGCAGAAGGAGAGAGAGCAAGCTGTTGTTCACCCTAATGGTACTGCTCATAAGAGGGTCATTGAGGAAATCGAGAAACTCAAGAAACAACTTTCTAAATCTATACTCTCTGTCATGGACGAGAAGAAGGCCGTTACAAGCACAAAGAAACCTAAAGAAACTATATATGATAAAATTTATGGCAAAGAGGGATTGCTTAGAGGGAATCTAATGGGTAAAAGAGTTAACTTCTCTGGGAGGACTGTTATTAGTCCTGATCCAAACTTAGAATTTGGTCAAATAAGGATCCCACTTAAAATGGCTATGATTTTAACAATGCCTAAATATGTTAACAATATCAATTCTAAAGAGATTCAATCATTGTGGGAGCAAGGGAGGATAAATACTATAATTCAAAAGGAAGGCAAGAATAAAGGTAGACTTTTAAAATATGTTGATGTTAAAGATGAAATAACCCCTGTTTTCGGGGATATAGTAGAGAGATGGTTACAAGATGGTGACTATGTGGCATTCAATAGGCAACCTACTCTTCACAAGTATAGTTTTCAAGCTTACAAAGTATTAATAGGTAAGGAAGATACTATCGGTCTTCATCCTTCATCAACTACGCCTCACAATGCTGACTTTGATGGTGATGAAGGAAATATTCATGTTATTCAAGATATTGAGGCATTTGTAGAATTGCAGCATGTACTCAGTGTTAAAAATTGCCTCATCAGTGCTCAAAGTTTTAAACCTTCAAGTGCTCTAATCTTTGATGCTCTAACGGCAGGATTTCTACTAACACGTGAAGGAGAATATGTTTCAGAATCATTGTTCTTCTATTGCCTCTCCGTCCTAACTAATAAGCAAGACTTATATTCATTGGAAAGGAGATGTGCTAATTACAATATAATATATTCAAAGCAACCTAATGAAGAAGAGTTCATTGCTGATAAAGAATTGAAGAAAGGGAGGAAGTTGACTAAGAGTGAGAGAGATAAACTTTTATCCAAGATTAGGACAGGTAGATCTATTCTAAAAATAAAATCTAAGATAGACAAGAAGAAGCTCCCTGAAGAATTAAGAAACCCTCCAAGCTTCACTGAATTCATAGTCAAGAACGTTGAAGGAACTTTATCTTTCATTCGCAATGATAAATTAAGAGAAATGATTATGAAGTTCTTCGTTGAAAATGCTCAAGAAGAATTGAAGCAAGATGTTAGCATAGATGAGTTTTTAAGAAACAACTATGAAAATTACGTAAGTGTCCCTAGAGAGATTCTAGATAGGATAAATCAATTATATTCTAAACTCAAAAATGATTATTTTAAAAATTGGAGTGGTGGCATCATACCATCCTTAGAGAAGTATCTTGAATATTTCCAAGAAGAAGATGAAGTAAAAGTCAGTGAGTTGACCGATAAATACTACGTGGATTTTTATGAGAAGACTACTTATTTTCCCAAAAAGTACAGTGGTAAAGCATTGTTCTCATCATTATTTCCAGCTGACTTCGCCTATCAAAAGGAGAAAGTTTTAATAACAGAAGGAGTACTTAGATCAGGGCCAGTGACCAAGAAACATGTGGGTACATCACAAACCTCGATTGTTCAATCATTGGCTAAAGATTATGGTAACCAGAGGGCTATGGATTTTATAACTGACGCATCTTTTATTTTAGAAAAGTACATTACAGAGAGAGGGTTTAGTGTTGGAATCAAGGATTGTCTTCCAGAAGATGAGAGCCATAAAAAGTTTTTACAAGATAAGTTATTTGAAACATTTGGAAAGATTAAGGCCATAGACGTAGCAACGGGTAGTGAAGTAGATGAAAGGATTAAGGAAGGAAAGATATCTGGAACTTTAGATATTGCCAAAAGTGTTGGAAGAGAACTTATAACTTCCAATATCTCACCAAATAATTCTTTGAGTATAATGGCTAGTTCAGGAGCTAAAGGTAATGAAACCAATATTGCTCAAATGTCTGGTATATTATCTCAACAATATATCACAACCGAAGGAACGCCCGAAAGATTTCCTAATAGTATTTCGGGAGGTACTAGATGTTTGCCTTACTTCACTCGAGGGACTATTGATCCACAAGCTCGAGGGTTTTGTATTTCATCTTTTGCAGGAGGTCTACTACCACATGAAGTAATCTTTCATCAAGCAGCGTCCAGACTTGGGTCGATGGATATAGTCATAGGTACTCGTAATTCGGGTACTTTGAGGAGGATGATGGCAAAAGCACTAGAAAATCTTAGAAGGGAATATGATGGAACAATTAGAAACTCAAAGGGTAAAATATTTAGTTTTGGTGATGATCAACTTGATGCAAGCAAACTAGAAATCATACAAGTGGGTAATGAAAATAAGGTCTTCTTCGTTAATCCTTTCAGACTCTCACAAAGATTGAATAGTTTTTATGGTTTTGAAATATCAGAAAGTTCAACAGCTATCCTTGAGGAAAGCAATGCTGATTTTGACTTTACTTTAGATCTTGAAGGAGATTTTGATTATGAATAAAATATTTTTACTGTTTTAAAAATGCCATTTAGATCAAAATCTCAAATGAGACAATGCTATAGTCTAAATGATCCAAATTGGGACTGTGATAAATGGTTAAAGGAGACTGTAAAACCTGATTGTTTACCTGAAAGGAAAAATGGTAGTCCTAAGTGTGCTAGGAATAGTCCAAGAAGAGTTACTAGAGGAAAATTACATACTGGTCCTAGAGGCGGTAAATATTATTTGATAGGACAAACTAAAGTGTACGTTAAGTAGATTATTAATGATAAATTCATTAATTATCTTTTGAGTTTTTTATCGATGATATCGATTAAGTTGTGAATCGAGTTCTCTTTTTTGTTCAAGAATAGTTTCTTTAAGTATTCATTTAATTCAACTAGAAATTCTTTCAACTCTCTTAATTGAACCTTTGTCATTCTCTTGAAACAAGCAGGTTCTTTTCCCTTAGATGAGAAATTATATGAAATCCAAGAAGACCTAAAAGCATCGTGTAAGTCGAAATCTGAATTGGTTTTTATGTTAGTATATTTTTTGGTATGAAATAAGTTCTTTTTATCTTTCATGAATATTTCATAGAATTTTGGTTGGTCTGAATAAATGAAATATTCTAAGAATAACGTCTTGTCCTCATCACTAGATTTATTTTTGTAATAATTAAAAATATCTGTTTCAGCATGGCACATAGTTGATATCATTTTGATTCCTACATTTACCACTTCATAAGGTAACCACAAGAACAAGAAAGAATTTATCAATCCACGATCAAAGATAGTCCTAATGTATTTCTCATCCACTGTTTCTTCAACTTCTGAGTTTAAACTTCTAATCCTCTGAAGACTTTCTAACTCGCTTCTATTGTGATATAAAGTGTAATTACCTTCAACGAAATCAATAATTCTATTTACACCAGAACTATAGGCAAAGTAGAAGATTATATCATCCAACCATCTAAACTCGGGGATATGGTCTTCATCGATATCATGATTTAAAAATATTCTTTCAAAATCATTCTTTTCTTCTACACTCATCCCAGGCCAGCATCTGTCATCATAAAGTATTAGTTTACACATGTCTTTATTGTCGTGGTCATAAGCACTATAAATTAATTCTTGTCCAAAACAAATATCCTTCATTGAAAGGATTAAACAGAATACCTCAAGATCATCATATATAATGGATGAAGTGAGCATCCTAGAAAGACTAAATTTAGATGTCTTTCTATTCACGATAAAATTCATTAGTTGGTCTTTGAGGATCATGTAATAGCCTATCATTGAGACTTTATCTTTCAAAAGCATAATAAAGTCGTAGTAGATTTCCAAGCATGATTGTTGAAATATCCATTCTTCGTTTAGCTTAGACGAATTGCAAAATTGAAGTCCTGATTTTCTTGAATTTGGATTATCTAGTACTTGTTCAACCAAAGCTGGAAATTTAAAATTTTCCATTATTAGTATCCTACACTCTTCATCATTAGCTTCTGATACCTTCATTGTGCTTATATTTGAGTTGTTCGATAATGTTTTTTATCATTTTTAATAAATGGTTTCAAAAACAACAATTATCATTATTACAGCTGTTATAGTCATAATTGTTATAATCATCTTAGTAATTGCTCTTTATTTCTATTTTGAACATAAGAAGAAAAGACCTACACGTCAAGAATCACTCCTTTCAAAAATACATGGACCAGAAGAAGATCCAAGCGAAATGCTTTTCGGTGTAAAATCTAATACTCAATCTTTGAAAAAATAATTTATTCTCAGACAAGATGATGATAAATCCTTAGAGAAAATAATGATTTGTCTCTAGAAAATCCTTAGAGGATATAGTGATTTATCTTTGGAGAATCTCTAGAGAATCCTTAGAGAAAATGATGAGTTATCTCTAGAGAATCCTTAGAATAGTCAATGATAAATCCTTAGAGAATATTTAGATTGTCTCTAGAGAATCCTTAGATAAGATTTAGAGAGGTCAATGATAAATCCTTAGATTATCTCTAAATTATATTTAGATTGTATCAAGAGATTCTCTAAAGACAAATCAATAAATTAAAATGGTTGCTATCGAAAGAATATTTTTTATGTGTAATTCTGATGGTTCAGAACAATTTAGCCACACTGCTTTAAATTATCGTATAGTAGATAACTCATCCCTTATCTCTATAATCCCTGACTCTAAATATACCAACGTAGAATCTATTTCTTTTACTTATCAAAATAAAGGTCAAAAAATATCTCATACATATAATAACTTTGATTTAAATTCTATCCTTAATATTCATGGAGGAGATCTAGTTACTAAAATACTTTTATTTTCAAACTCTCTAACTGATGAATCTATTAATGATATCTTGAACTGGCCTACTAGTGTGGGTGACTCTGATGAGCAGAAAATCATAAACACGTTCTTGATAGGTGTAGCAAACACTCTGATGCTCTATTTCATTGCCAACAAATTACCTGCTGCTTTCCCGGTATCTTTTAAGTTACCTGCTCCTCCTACAGGAATAAATGATCTTACTGCTAATTATGCTGAATATGTTAATCACTTTGCCTCGATGATAGCAGTGTTAAGAACAGAGAGCATAGCAAAAAACTGGTGTAAGATTAACGTAGCATTTTGGAGATATTTCTCTCCTATATTTAATAAAGGAGAATACTATAAGACTCATGAGGCTGCTCAAAGATCTATTCTTGATTTTGCTGATCACGTAAGTACAAATTTTCATGATATAGAAAATGTTACAAGAAATTCTATCGACACAATTTCTAGCACATCTGTAAAAATGAGTCAAGAAATAGAAACTTTATCTACCAACTCACTAGATTCAATCCAAAAATTACACGATGATTGTATCAGTGATTTTGATGATGTTCGTGGTCAAATTATTGCAGCTAAGGATGAGGCAATCCAAAATGTTGAAGAAGTGACAGCTAAATATGCTCACAGGCTAGAACAAGAATATAAAATTCTAAGTAAGAAGTTAGAAGTTCAGACTGATAATGCACTTGAAAAAATAGATGCTGCTCATGAAGACTTCACTTCACACTGTGATAATATTAAATCTGAGATGTCAACCATGACCCCTACTGCTCCTTCAGTACCTTCTACTCAACTCGACCATGAGACAATTAAGACTATGATTAAGAATGAAGTCAATAGCACTAAACCTCCGGTCCCTCAAGACACAAGTAACTTAGATGGATTCTTCTCAGATGTCAATGATATGAAAACAAATTATGTTAGAATGAAGTCTAAGGTAGACCGTCTCGAGACTTGTTTAAGAGATCTAACTAACATCATGAGCACAATGAAAGTCTCTAATAATAAATACTAAATTATGAATCATAATATGATTTATAATTAATTCCCAGGCACATCATCCCATCTCTTTTGCTCTACTGTCCTATTATCTATGTACTCGTCATAAGGTTTGTGATCAGGGTGATATGTATATTTCATTGATAACCTATTCATTGCTTGAAGGAATAAGTCTTCGGTGTTCCCCATAAGAACAGCACTTGTACCCCAAATGTCAGAATTAATAAAGATGTATCCTCTTCTGAATCTGCTATAATAATCTTCATCCAATTTTTCGAGCTTTTCAAAGATTTCTTTATAAATCCTTCTAGCTCTTTTTCTAGACATCCCGCTCTCAATTGTCTTGATATCTTCCTTTATCTTCTCAATAACTTCATCATGATCTTTTGTTTTCTCTTCTATTTCTTCAATCTTGAGATCAAAATCATGTTTTCTCCCTTTCACTTCCTTGAGCCTTCTCTCCATCTCCTTAATCCCTCTTTCTAGTTTCTCAATCTCATCTTTCTTTTCCTTCTCAAAATCCTCAATATTCTTTCTAACATCCACAATCCCAAGTTCAATTTGTTCGTTCTCCTTAATCTTGCAAGCTTCATCTAACTTCTTCTGAAATCCATCAAGGATTCCTCTCTTATAACTCTCGACACCTTCTACAAACTTCCTAATTTTACACCTCAACGTTTCAGACTTTGCATTGAGGTGTACTTTATTCTTCAAAAAATATTGATATAACTCTTCGAAGGTTGAATTTATCTTCATATCTTCAATCTTCTCAATAAACTTATTTAAAAATAATTCTGTTTCCTTATCTTCCAATGCATTATCATAATTTCTTTTAACTTGCTTAATATAAATAAAAATATTGTTATACTCTTCAGGATTTGTCTTATGAAGATTATTAGATTTAAACACATTAAAGATGTTACAAGCTTTTTCATACGCTTCTTCAAATTCTTTAGAAGCCATATATTCATAACCATACAAGATACCTTCAATCTGTCTAAGAGTTGACATTGTTTGTTTATTTATTCAAAATATGAAATCTAGAATAAATCAATTGTTCTAAAGCGGGTCTAATATTGATATCTAATATTGATATCTAATCTTGATATTTAATTGAAAGTCTTCTTATTACATATCTAAAATTTTTAACGAATTCTTCACTTTTACTATCATATTTATTGAAAACTACACCATTAATTATTTTATATTTTTCTTGTTTATTTTCTTTTCTATCATTATGAGCACATAACTTTTCAAAATTCTCATCAAAGATCTTTTGAGCTTCTTCTCTGGTCATATTATATATGATATCTTTAACATCTTCATTGATTTTCTCGATAGCCTCATCATAACTTCTTGTCTTTTCCTCAATATCTTTAATCTTGAGATCAAAATCATGTTCTCTTTTCTTAACTTCCTTAATCCTTCTTTCTAATTCTTCAATCTCATCTTTCTTCCTCCTCTCAAAGTCTTCAATATTCTTTCTAACATCCAAAATCCCGAGCTCGATCTGTTTCTCCTCTTTATCCTTTTTTATTTCATTTATTCTTTCATTTTGTTCATGTTCAAACTTTTTTCGAAGACCATCTATCTTTATAATTAGGTGTATCCATTTAACACTTTTATCATTTCTGAAAAGTTCATGTTCCATAAAAAATTTATAAAATACTTCAAAAGTTGAGTTTTCAATCATCTCCTCTAATTTTTCAATGAGTTTATTTTGAGTATTCTTTTTATCTTCTTCACTTATAAGTATTTTATCTTTGAAGGATCCAAAAACAGTATCACTTTCTCTAATTTTATTATTAAGTTCTTCATTGCTCATATTATGACAGCCTTTAAAAAAAACTTCAACAAACACCTTATAAGTACTTAACATAATTTTGAATTATTCATTTAAATAACTCAAAACACATCAATTTTAATATTGATATCTAATTGAAAGTCTTTCCATTACTGTTTTAAACTTTTCCATTTCATCATCATTGAATAATTTATTGAAAGTTTTACCATTAATTATTATATATTTTACTTTCTTACTTTCTTCTTCTATATTATTTAAAGTACACAACTTTTCAAAATTCTCATCAAAGATCTTTTGAGCTTCTTCTTTAGTCATATTGTATAGAATATCTTTGACCTCTTCATTGATCCTCTCGATGACTTCATTTTCATATTTTGTCTTTTCCTCAATCTCTCTAATTTCAATATCAAAATTATGTTTTCTTTCTTTTGCTTCTTTGAGTCTTCTCTCCAATTCCTCAATCTCATCTTTCTTTTTCCTTTCGAACTCATCAATCTTCTTTCTAACATCTAAAATCCCGAGCTCGATCTGTTTTTCCTCTTTATCCTTCTTTGCCTTATTTATCCTTTCATCTTGTTCAATTGCAAACTTCATTCGAAGCTCACTTACCTTCGAAACTATGTCTAAATATCTAATATCTTTAGATTTAAAGAGTTCATCATAATTTTCTTTATAAAATTTATAGAGCACTTCAAAGGTTGAGTTTTCGATTAAGTCTTCTAATTTTTCAATGAGTTTATCTTGAGTATTCTTTTTAAGGATAAGTTTGTATTTTTCATCTACCTCACGCTCTATGTCACTCATAAGTATTCTAGCTTTGAAAGATTCAGGACCATTGAATTTCATTGATCCAAAAACAGCATCACCTTCTCTGATTTTCTTATTAAGTTCTTCATAACTCATATTATGATAACCTTCAAAGAAAGCTTCAAACTTCTTATAGGTGTTCAGCATGATTTTGATTCATTAAAATTAATAAATCAAAATAAATCAATTTTTAATATGCAATATCATATATAGAATCATAACTATGTAAAATTGAGAGCCTCTCCATGGCACTTATAAATTCTTGCATTTGTTTAATATTGAAAAACTTATTACATCCACAAAAGAATTCATTGTTAACCATGATACAATTCTTTCCTTTACTTTCTTCTTTACCACAATAAGTACACAATTGAATATAAATATTATTAAAAATCTTTTGAGCTTCTTCTCTAACCATAGTATATGTATGATTTTTATGTCTTTCCATTATTCTTTCATAATAATTATTCAATCTATTTTCCTCTATTTCAATTCCGTTTAAGCAGAACTGACGATGACTAGCATCATAAGTAATTTTATTTCAACAGAGTTGAATCATCACTTATTATTTTTTATCTCTTTGAAACTCGATAGGTCTCTTATTACCCATTGCTTGTGTCCAATATAGTCTAAGAATATTGATTGAAGCATTAGTGTCTCTATTCCAAACTATGTGATCACATTGATTGTTTTGGCAATGTCGCACAGTAATAGATCTAGGTTCACCTTCTTCAATCTTATATCCTTTCATTGGTTGAAAGCAAGAGCAACAATTCATTGAGGTTCTAAACTCATCATAGTCTACTATTTTACACCTATGAGATAATTTCTTTCTAAGTGTACTAGTTGGTGTTGTTTCAGTTCCTTTTCCATTGTTAGGAAAGCTAGCATCACCATAAGCAATCAAAGTCTTTTTACCTTGAGTTATTCTTTTAATAATCTCTTCATAAGTCTTTTGTTTCTTGATATAAACATCAAAACCTAATCTTCGAAATCTTTTAGTACCATAAAAATCAATTAAAACTTTGAGATGTTTAAGTTGATACTTGCAGTATTCTAAATATTGTGCTAAAGTAGGAACTTTAGCACTCAAACAATTCTTATTATATTCTTTTATTGTAGAATTCTGAGAAGTCCAATAAGAAGTCATTTGAGTTCTATTTCGATAACCACATTTAGTATGAAATTCTCCACTCGACATTTTAATAATTTCATACTTGGTCTTATCTTTTCCAGTATACCCAATTTCAAAACTTTCTTTTGCTTTATCAGAGTGTATAGCACCAGTAAAGATACACTTTCTTCCAGGATCTAATCCAATAATTCTTTCATAATTTTTAGGATCTTCAATTTTCTTATTCTTTTCAAGTTTTATTCTTTTAGGTTCTCTTAAGACTACTCCTACAGAAACTCCATCAGTCTTGATAAATCCTTGAAATGTTTTCTTTTTACCTTTTCCTTTCATAAATTCATCAATGTAGAATAATTGATTCCATACATCTTCTTCTTGTTCTAATTCTAGTCTGTCTCTAAAATATTTAATTGATGAAGTATATATTGGTATCGAAATTGCATGAAAGGATTTTGTAGGAAGTAAACTAAAAGTTTTTACTTGTTTTTCTTTAGGACAGTTTCTATTATGTTCTTCGATATCTACCATTATCTCTCTTAGAAAAGGAAGAAAACAGTGAGAATATTGTTTTGGTATTTTCTTTTCTATAGGAAGTAGACCTTCTAAATTGGCTCTTACATAGTCTATATAAGCTTTCATTACTTCAAGTTCTCCTTTAGGTATTGGTTTCTTTTTCAAAGAAGTGTATTGAGGAAGTATAATATTTAAACTTTGAGTTTCATCTCCAGTAGAAGATCTACACATCATTGAAGCTATAGTTCTAAGTTTTTTCTCAGATAGACTTTGAAAATATTTACTATCTGTGATAATCGAAATTTTCATTAAGAACCATCTAAAAAGTCTTCCTTTAAATATAGTTGAAATATAAGTAGTAAAATTAGTATACATTTCTCCTGCTAGTGCCGTGAGACACTCTTCCATGTAATGTTCTTTTCTTACTCGTTTCATTTTAGGAGAAACTTTTAGGAGCAAGTCTAATGATTCTTGAAATTTAGCATATTTTTTATTATAAGAAGAGTTTAAGTTTGCAATTACAGAGAAACAATTACGGTAGAATTTTAGATCTATTGGAAGATTACCTCCATTTTCATTTTCTAAAATTTTAAAAATTTGAATTGAGGCTAACATGTTAGCTTGAACAGAAATCTCAGTACAAGCTTCAACTGTTTCTTCTATCAAAGCTATAATTCTTTTATCTTTAACTAAAGATTTTAGTCCTGTTTTTATTGTAGTTAAAGTTGATTTAGCATTTTCACTTAATTTTTCTGCTCTCTTAGAGTTCTTCTTTTCTGAAACTCCTTCCTGCATTTTATTTTTCTACTCAAAGAACAGGAAAATAAATCATTTTTAATACATCAAAATATTAAATCAATTTTAATTATTAATTAAATCTTAATTAATAATTAGACGAGTATGATAATGGAACAGCATCAGGATCGTGAGTGTATTCAATGGAGAGTCTTTCCATTGCATGAAGGAACTTCTTTTCATCTTTCAAACACAAAACCTTGTTGCATCCATGAAACTCTCTGTTACCGATCACGAGAAGACCTCTTTCAACAACACTTTCTTCTGTCTCACAGAAATTAAAGACTTTGTTAAAGTGGAAAAAGAAAATCTTTGTAGCACTTTCTCGAGATAGACCAAACTGAGCAGTCTTGAGATCATCTTTTGCTTTCTTGATGACTTCATTTTGATCTTCCACTTTCTTTTCAATCTTTTCAAGATCAGGACCAAAGCAGTGTTTTCTTTCTCTCACTTCTTTGATTTTTCTTTCCAACTCTTCGATCTCTCTCATTTTTTCCTTCTCGAAGTCCTCAATGTTCTTTCTAACATCCAAAATTCCGAGCTCGATGACTTTCTCCTCCTTGATCTTCATTGCTCTTTCCAAAGCCATTTCCGACTCTAAAATGATCTTTGTTTGAAGATTCAACACTTTCTCACACACCTTCTTGAATCTCAAGTTATCCTTCAAAGACACACGATCTTTTCTCTCGAGGTAGAATTGGTAGACATCTTCAAAAGTAGAAGTCTTGATTAGTCTTTTAACCCCTTCTTCGAAGTTTGTAAGAAATCTCTCATCGATTTCAAGAGACAATTTTTGTCCATATTTTGAGGACATCTTGTGAATCAATTGTGAGATTCTAAAGTACTCTTGAGGATCGAGAATATCCTTACTCATCTCTTTTTCCAATGATTCAGCTTTTTCGATTCTCTCTTTAAACAATTCACTACTCATGTTTTCATGACCAACAAAGATAGCCTCAAAGAGTCTGAGATAAGCCATTTAGAAGCTTAGTGTTGTGATAATGATGAATTATTAAATTTTCAAAATGAAATAAATCAATTTCCTTAAGCCTTCTTAAAATATCTCCCAGACCAATCGATAACCTCTAAAGGAGTCTTAATATTTCTCTTAGCAAGGAAATCATTAGTGGCATGGTGACAACCAGGAAGAGCATAATCATCAATTATGACATACCCTCCAGGAGACACTTTATCATATAAAGCATCTAATGTTTCAATAGTGCTAGAGTACATGTCACCATCTAATCTTAGAACTGCTAATTGGGTAAATGGAAGCGGTCCTCTCAATGATTCACTGAAGAATCCAGGAACAAACTTTACAGTCTCAGGATCGTATAGACCGAACCTAACTAAATTATTCTTGACCTCTTCTTGTGAAACAGCAAGATAAGTCACAGTATGTAATGTATCGCCTTCATCTAGAGGGTATTTAGATGTGTCTGGAGGAGGTAATCCTTGAAATGAATCACATCCAATGACTTTTCTATTTCTACAACCATAGCAATCCAACACCCCTCTAGCATAAACCAGAGCACCTCCTCTCCATACCCCTGCTTCAAGGAAGTCTCCAGGGACACCTTTATCAATTACATCTTCTAATAATTCTCTTATATTATCCAATCTTTTGATTCCAATCATGCTTACTGCTTTTGATGGCCAGTATTGTCCATTAAGGATATGTTCAGGGTAAACCTTAGAGTTATCCTTGACTTCTATTTCAAATAAAGCATCGGACACTGCATCCCTCAAAAGATTTAGATATTTATTTCTCATTGAACACATTTATCTATCTCAAATTAAACTTTTGGCTTGTTCGAGAATATAACTTTTAATTTTATCTTTTTTAATGGTATAAGGAATCGTTATCAAATAGACTCCATGTAAATCACACATGCGTCTTTTATAATCATCATTACGAATATATCTTAGAAAGCTCTTTTTGTCTTTGTGAAAAATATTTGGATAAACATAATGTTGAATTCCGTTATATTCGATGGCTACTTTAATCTCATCATTATAACAGTCTAACTCTAGGTTACGATTTGTTTCTGTGCTCTTGAGAAAATCAGGACGGATCTTTTTAAATTCAACTCCAAAAATATCTGATGCTACCTTACAACAATAAGTCTCTGTTTTCCAATCTCTAGGACCAGATAATTGTTGATCATGATGAGATTCATTATTCTTATCATGATTTGTATTAGTGAATCTTCTAAATTCTTTTTTAGTTTTCTCAAAAGGAATAGTAGATCTATTTTCACCACAATAATTGTAAGCTATTAAAAAGATTATTATCGCGAAAACTCCTATAAACAACCATATTAAAGAAGTCATTTTGTTAATTTTTATTCAATAAATATAATCAAATATTAAAAGAAATGACGTCTAAAAATGAACAACCAACTGAAGAAAATATAGTTGATATTAAGCAACCATCAGTTGAAGAAAAAGTAGTTAATAAGATATCAGAATATTACTCCTTTTTCACCCTTAAGCCAAGAGAATTTAAATCTCTAACAGATTTTTGGATTGTTTTAGATCTTGATGAAACGCTAGTCCATACTTTTAGGGAAGGTTGTCCTCTAAGTAAGGTAATTGAAGATAAACAAGATCTAATTGAATTAAGTTCGAGATTATATGAATTTGATTTACTTGATCCAGGTTATCCAAAAGATCAAACAAGGGAAGTCATCTGTGGAATTAAGAGACCATCTCTAAGAATGTTTCTTCATTTTTGCAACTTCTATTTTAAGGGGGTCACTATATGGTCAGCTGGTGCTCCTCATTATGTTCAAAAGATTGTAAATGAAATATTCAAGGATAATTTTGCACCATTTGTTGTTTACGACAAGAATAAAACAATTATTATAGAAAATGAGGATGAAACTATAGTTCAAAAACCTTTAAAGCAAATGTTTAAAAATGAATATTTGAAGAGTCTAGGAATGACAAAAAAGAATACTTTTATAATCGATGACAGGGAAGATACTTTTTCTAAAAACGTTATTAACGGTATTCAAATTCCACGATATGCTCCCGAATTAGCTGTTGAAATACTCAAATCAGATGACCCTGCTTTAAAACAATTAATGTTTTGGTTTTTCAAAGATGAAGTAATAAATTGTAAAGATGTCTCTAAATTAGAACATTTGAAAACTAGAATATTCAAAGAACCATATGACACAAGTATTCTAAAATCTTGCAAAATACAAGACTTCAAAAAATATCCTTTCTGTAAAACTTTCTTTGAGGGTATGGCAGCTGTTTATGAACCTAGTATACTAAAAAGAAATGTTAAAACACCATATTCTAAAAGAGTTGGATCTTAAAAGTTCTTTATCCTCTCTAGAAGAGATAATGATTTGTCAAAGATAAGATA
>Ga0070666_10000978_pt1 | contig 17439 bp, 14 predicted proteins | sample KBSS23metaG_FD_64677 | JGI IMG/M metagenome (GOLD analysis project Ga0070666, IMG submission 64677) | Switchgrass rhizosphere microbial communities from Kellogg Biological Station, Michigan, USA - KBS S2-3 metaG | ecosystem: Host-associated > Plants > Roots > Rhizosphere > Soil ... | reverse complement strand
TCGCGGTGGTGGTGCCGTCGCCGGCGATGTCGTTGGTCTTCGAGGCCACTTCGCGCACCATCTGCGCGCCCATGTTCTCGAACTTGTCCTTGAGCTCGATTTCCTTGGCGACGGTGACGCCGTCCTTGGTGATGCGCGGAGCGCCGAAGCTCTTGTCGATGACGACGTTGCGGCCCTTGGGCCCCAGCGTCACCTTTACTGCATTGGCGAGGATATCCACGCCATTGAGGATGCGCTCACGCGCATCGCGGCTGAATTTCACGTCTTTGGCTGCCATCTGGCTACCCTTTCTTCAAAAGCGAATGTTCACGAATTTTCGCAGTGACACGCAGGTTTCCCCGCGCATCGGGAAGTCAGCCGACGATCCCGAGGATGTCGCTTTCCTTCATGATGATCAGGTCTTCACCGTTGATCTTCACTTCGGTGCCCGACCATTTGCCGAACAGGATCTTGTCGCCGGCCTTGACGTCCAGCGGGGTGACCTTGCCGTCATCGGCCTTGGCACCCGCGCCCACGGCGACGACTTCGCCTTCCTGCGGCTTTTCCTTGGCGGTATCGGGAATGATGATTCCACCAGAAGACTTCTCTTCGGCCTCGACTCGGCGGACGAGGACGCGGTCATGAAGCGGCCTGAAACCCATGGGTGTGAACCCCCTCTTCTCTTACAAAGTTGAACAATTTCCGTTGGCACTCTCCACATGGGAGTGCCAGCGATGCCGCGCATATGGTTGCAGCCCCTCCATCCGTCAACGGTGGGCAACAGCCTTTTCTTTTAGCCGTGGCGAGGCGGGGTCAGGCCGAGCCGGTCACGCAATATCCATCGCGTGAGCATAAGTGCCGCAACGGCCGCCAGCCCGCTCGCCAGGCCAATCCAGATGCCGACGCCTTTCCAGTCCTCACCAAATGCGAGCCAGGTGCCTATCCCAAGACCCACGACCCAATAGCCGACCAAGGCAAACACGAGCGGCCAGCGCGTATCGTGAAGCCCGCGGAGCATGCCTGCGCCAATAACCTGCGCGCCGTCCACCAGCTGGAAGGCGGCCGCGACGCGCAGAAAGCTGACCGCCAGGCCGATCACGACCGCGTTCGCCGGAATATCCTTCAGGAACAAGGTGATGAGGGTCCGCGGAATGGCCCACATGACAAGTGCCATGCTGCCCATGAAGCCGACTCCGATCACCCAGGCGGTCCAGCCCGCACGGGCGATCCCCGCTTCGTCGCGCCGGCCGAGCGCCAGTCCGACGCGAACCGTTGCGGCCTGCCCGAGGCCAAGTGGCACCATGAAGGTCAAAGCGGCGAGCTGCAGCGCGACCGCGTGAGCGGCAACGGCAGGAGCCCCGATCCAGCCCATGAAATAAGCCGCGAGGGCGAACACGCCCATCTCCAGGGCCATGGTCACGCCGATCGGCCAGCCAAGCCTCACCATTGCCAGGGTCCGCTGCCGGTCGAAGCGCCACCAGTGCCCGAACAGATGGAAGCGCCGGAATTGGCGGTCCGCGAGAACGACGGTCACCAGCGCGCCGCACATGATGATCCAGGTGAGAGTGCTGCCAAGGCCGCCGCCAACAAGGCCGAGCGCCGGCAGACCCAGCTTGCCGAAAATCAGCGACCAGCTGATCAGGGCGTTGAGGGCGATACCACCAAGGCTCAGCCACAGCACGGCGCGCGGTCGCTCGAGCGCGGCCACGAAGTTCCTGAGAAGCTGGAAGAGCAGCCAGGGAGCCGTGCACCACATGTAGGCACGGAGGAAGGTCTGCCCTTGGATCGTGAGCTGATCCGAAATTCCGAACGCATGCATCAGGCCGCCGACGTGCCAGAGGACGAGCCAATAGGGCGGGAGCATCACGGCAATGAGCCAAAGCCCAGCCCGGAAGGTCCTTCGAACGTCGCGGACGGCGTTTGACCGCTGACCGAGTGCCGTCGCCATCATGGGCGAGGAGGCGATCACCAGTCCCAGCATCAGCAGGTTGAAGGTGAATGTCAGGTTGAGCGCCAGGGTCGCCGCTGCAAGCTGGGTAGCGCCGAGGCGGCCCATCAGCAGCACGTCGGTGGCCTGTATCGCCTGCTGCGTGAGGTTGGCGAGGATCAGTGGCCAGGCAAGCGCAAGCGTCGCCCTAAGCTCCTCGCGCCAGGGTCTTGACCGTCGATCGCGTGAATTTTCGGCCGCCATGTCCATATCTGGGCCGTAGCCATCCTGCGGCATGTCGAAAAGGTTTGGCCGCCAGCCCTCACCTCCGCTAGCAGAGGCGGCAAATTGATAGAGGCCCCGACATGAAGTTTGTACGCGCACTCTGGAAACTGCTGGTAGGGATCAAGGACGGCCTCGTCCTGCTGCTGCTGGTGCTGTTCTTCGCAGGCCTCTACGGCACGCTTTCAGCGCGGCCCGCGCCGATCAGGGAGGGCGTTCTCGACTTCAATCTCAATGGCAGCGTGGTGGAACAGCCGGCGCGGCGGCAGTGGGCCGACGTGGCTGGGTCTTCGCGGATCCAGGAGTATCGGCTTCGCGACCTGGTCCAGGCGCTCGACAAGGCGCGGTCCGATAGCAGGGTCAAGGCCGTCGCGCTTGATCTCGACGGCTTCACCGGCGGCGGTGCAACCGCGATCGGAGATCTCACGGACGCGGTCCGCCGGGTCCGAGCCGCGGGCAAGCCCGTCATCGCCTATGGCGTCGGCTATACGGATGACAGCTACGAACTCGCTACGGCGGCGTCCGAGATCTGGCTCAATCCCCTGGGCGGGGTCCTGATCGCCGGACCGGGCGGGTCCAATCTTTATTACAAGGGACTTCTCGACAAGCTCGGCGTGACCGCCAACGTTTATCGCGTCGGCACGTACAAATCGGCCGTCGAGCCCTTCATCCGCAACGACATGTCTCCAGAGGCCAAGCAGAATTACACTGCGCTCGACCAGGCGAGGCTGGAAATCTGGCGGCAGGAGATCAAGCAGGCCCGGCCCAAGGCCAATATCGACCTGTTCCTGACCAACATGAACGGTGCAGTTGCCGCCTCGGGCGGCGACATGGCACAAGCCGCGCTCAAGGCGGGCCTCGTCGATCGCATCGGAGATCGTCGGGCGTTCGAGGATCGCCTGGCCGACCTCGGCGGTGGCGCGGGCACGGGCGGAGCTTCGTTCAAGCAGGTGAAGCTCGGATCATACATTTCCGACGTCGTCGACCAGAAGCCGACCGGTCCAATCGGGGTCGTCACGATCGCCGGGATGATCGTCGACGGCAAGGCGGGCCCCGGTAGCGCGGGCGGCGACACGATCGCAAAGGAGATCGAGGACGGCGTCCGCAACAAGGGCATCAAGGCGCTGGTCGTGCGCGTCGACAGCCCCGGAGGTTCCGTCCTCGCTTCCGAACGCATCCGGCAGGCTTTGCTCGAGGCGAAGTCGAAGAAGATCCCGATCGTCGTTTCAATGGGCAGCGTTGCGGCGTCGGGCGGCTATTGGGTCTCCACCCCTGCCAACTTCATCTACGCCGAGCCTTCGACCATCACTGGGTCGATCGGCGTTTTCGGCGTCCTTCCGAGCTTCCAGGGGACGTTGGCCAAGCTCGGCGTCGGCGCCGACGGCGTGAAGACCACCCCGCTGTCAGGCGAACCCGACCTGTTCAAGGGTCCGTCGGCCGAGGCGAGCCAGCTCCTCCAGAGCGGCGTCGAATCCATGTACGGGCGCTTTCTCGGGATCGTCGCCGCGTCGCGCCACAAGACACCCCAGCAGATCGACCAGATTGCACAGGGAAGGGTTTGGGACGGCGGCACCGCGCGCCAGATCGGCCTTGTCGACGGCTTCGGCGGGATCGGCGATGCGATTACGAAGGCGGCGCAACTCGCCAACCTCGGGAACGAGCGCGGCATCCGTTACCTCGAGCCGCAGCAGAGCTTTCGCGATCAGCTGATCGACATGCTCGCGAATGAGGAGAATGACAATTCGGTGCCGACGGATGCCTTCTCGACGCTCGCGCGGGAACCGGAACAGCAGCTCGCCGGGGTCATCGCCGAGGTCCGCTCGATCCTGAAGGGTCCGAGCATCCAGGCACGGTGCCTCGAATGCCCGCCGGTCGCTCCGGCGCGTGTCGACCCGCGCGACCTGACCTTGCTCGGCGTAATCAGGAGCTGGCTGGGCTAGTCGCCTCCCTCCTCAATCCAGGGTCGACGCAACGGCTCGAAGAGCGTCGTTCGGCTGCGCGTCAATAATCTCACCGTGCGAGACGATGATTCGCCGTAAGTCGCTTTCGTCGGCCCAGGCGCGAAGTTGCCGTGCCAGTGCCGGCTTGTCCTTTGCGAGCAGCCAGCGGACTTCGCGCGCCATTTGCGGGTGCTTGACTCCGAAGCCGAACAGTCGCGCCATGATGTTGGCGCCGAGCCCCTTCGGGTGGCGGATGTTGGAGATGATGTCGTTGAGCACCAGCGTCTTTCCGCCACTGCGGACGACGCTGAGCGCGCTTTCCGCTTCGCGGGTTCCCTCCAAGACAATAAAACGAACCGAGGGGTCGCCGAAAACGTCGATCACGGCATCAACGGGCACCGCCTCCTCAACCCGCTTTTTCGCGCCCGGTGGGCAAACGACCCTGATCTGTGGGTAGCGCTTCTTCCACGCGCGGGCGTCCAGCCGATGGAAGCCGTTTGGAACGACCATGAAGCCCGGCTCACCCAGGCTTTCGATCCGGCGCATCGCCGGCTCGTGAAGCGGAACGGGGCTGAAAACGACCGTCTGGCCGGTCGACAAAGCGACAACGGTCATCCGCCGCGGAAACCGGCCGAGCGGCATCAGGATTTCGCCCTCGACGGTGAGAATGCCGTCGTCGACGCTGTCCACGCTGCCGTGCGGAAAGACGTTCCAATCGTCGTGAAGCTTGGCCATGACGGCCGTAACTCCTCAGATGTGGATCGGCTTCCCGGTCACGGCCATCGCCGCTTCCTTGAGCGCTTCCGAATGGGTCGGGTGCGCGTGGCAGGTGTAGGCGATGTCTTCGCTGGTCGCGCCGAACTCCATGGCTTGGGCAGCCTGGGCAATCATCGTGCCGGCAACTGAGGCAATCATCCAGACTCCGAGCACACGATCGGTCTTCGCATCGGCGATCACCTTCACGAAGCCGTCGGGCTCGTGGTTGGTCTTGGCACGGCTGTTGGCGAGCATCGGGAACTTGCCGACCTTTACGTCCCCATTTTCGCGCGCCTGCGCCTCGGTCAGGCCGACACCCGCGATCTCGGGCATGGTGTAAACGACGCTCGGGATCACATCGTGGTTCACGATTCCGGTGAGGCCGGCGATATTCTCGGCAACCGCAATGCCCTCGTCCTCGGCCTTGTGGGCGAGCATCGGGCCGGGAATAACGTCGCCGATCGCCCAGATGCCTTGCACCTTCGTGCGGAAGTCTTGGTCGGTTTCGATCTGGCCGCGCTGGTTGGTCTGGAGGCCGGCCTTGTCGAGGCCGAGTCCGTCGGTGTTCGGCTTCCGGCCGATCGAGACGAGCACCGTGTCCGCTTCGATCGTCTCGGCAGCGCCGCCCTTGGCCGGCTCGACGGTTAGGGTGGCTTTGCCGCCATCGACCTTCACGCCGGTGACCTTCGTGCCGAGGCGGAATTCGATGCCCTGCTTCTTGAAGATCTTGTTTGCTTCCTTGCGGACGTCGTCGTCGAAGCCCGGGAGGATCTGGTCGAGAAATTCGACACAAGTCACCTTCGCACCCACCCGGCGCCATACGCTGCCGAGCTCGAGGCCGATCACGCCGCCGCCGATCACGACGAGATGACCCGGGACTTTTTCCAATTCCAGCGCGCCGGTCGACGAGACCACGACCTTCTCGTCGATTTCGACACCCGGGAGCGGAGTGACCGACGAACCGGTCGCGATGACGATGTTCTTCGCGCGGACGCTTCGGTCGCCAACCTTGACCGTGTCAGCGCTTTCAAAGGTCGCGAGGCCCTTCAGCCATTCAATCTTGTTCTTCTTGAACAGGAACTCGATGCCGCCGGTCAGTCCCTTTACCGCGTCGATGCGCTGCGCGTGCATGGCCGGAAGGTCGAGCTCCGGAGTCACCTTGATGCCCATCTTGGCCATCGCTCCGCCGGCGGCAGCCTCATAATATTCGGACGCGTGGAGCAATGCCTTCGACGGGATGCAGCCGACGTTGAGGCAGGTCCCGCCAAGCGTCTCGCGGCTCTCTGCGCAGGCAGTCTTGAGGCCGAGCTGCGCCGCGCGGATCGCGGCGACGTAACCGCCGGGGCCGGCGCCAATCACCAGGACGTCGAAATCGTAAGTGTCTGCCATATCTTTCTTCCGTCATCCCCGCGAAAGCGGGGATCCCGCTTCTGTTCCAGGGCAATATAGGTAGCGGGACTCCCGCTTGCGCGGGAGTGACGAGCTAGAGGTCAATCAACAGTCGCGTCGGGTCTTCGATCGCTTCCTTGATGCGGACCAGATAGGTGACCGCCTCGCGGCCGTCGATCAGCCGGTGATCATAGGAAAGCGCAAGGTACATCATGGGCCGGGCAACGATTTGCCCGTCCTTGACCACGGGCCGCTCCTCGATCCGGTGCATTCCTAGCACCGCCGACTGCGGCGGGTTGATGATCGGGGTCGACAGGAGCGAACCGAACACCCCGCCGTTCGAAATGGTGAAGGTGCCGCCCTGCATCTCCTCGATGCCGAGTGTTCCCTCCTTCGCGCGCTTGCCGAAATCGGCGATCGTCTTCTCGATCTCCGCGAAGCTCAGCCTGTCGGCATTGCGGATGACGGGAACGACCAGGCCCTTGGGCGCCGAAACGGCGACCGAGACGTCGAGATAGTCGTGATAGACGATCTCGTCGCCCTCGATGCTGGCGTTGACCGACGGGACGTCCTTGGCTGCGAGCGCGCAGGCTTTCACGAAGAAGCCCATGAAGCCGAGGCGGATTCCGTGTTTCTTCTCGAACAGATCCTTGTAGCGGGCCCGGGCGTCGATCACCGCGCTCATGTCGACGTCGTTGAACGTCGTCAGCATGGCGGCAGTGTTCTGCGCTTCCTTGAGGCGGCGTGCGACCGTCTGGCGGAGGCGCGTCATCTTGACGCGCTCTTCGCGGCGCTCCCCGGCGGCCGGAGCAGGCCGGGATGCTGGAGGAGGAGCCTTTCCTTCGGCCGGTTCCGGAGCCCTCGCTTGCGGCGCCGAAGCGCGTGGCTCCGTCTTCTGCGTCTGGGCGGCGGCGATCACGTCGTCCTTCGTCAGGCGCCCGTCCTTGCCGGTTCCGCGAATGCTTGTCGGATCCACATGATATTCGAGCACCGCGCGGCGGACCGCCGGCGACAGGGTGGTGATCTGGTCGTCATGCTCAGCCTCGGCGACAGGAGCGGTCGAATCGCCGCGAAGCGCCGGGGTCTCGCCTGCACCCGCCGGGTTGGTCGTCGCTTCGGCGGCAGCCTGTGCCGGGCTTGGCGCCGCGCTCGCGCCCGCGCCCGCGGTTGCCTTCTCATCGATGCGGGCGATCACCGCTCCGACGGCGACATTGTCGCCTTCCTGGACGAGTTGTTCGGTGAGGACGCCAGCGATCGGCGACGGCACTTCGACGCTGACCTTGTCGGTTTCGAGGCTGGCGATTGGTTCGTCCGCGGCAACGGCTTCGCCGGGCTTTTTCAGCCACTGCGCAAGCGTACCCTCGGTGATCGATTCCCCTAGCGCGGGGACTTCAACATCAGTGGCCATTTTTTCCCTTTATTCCGCTGCGACCGCCGGTCCGGCGCGCTCACTGCTACCCGCCTCCCTCTTTGTCGAGGGGTGGCCCAGTGCCGCCGCGATCAGCGCCGCCTGTTCGGCTGCGTGGCGCTTGGCGAGGCCCGTCGCGGGCGACGCGCTGGCGTCGCGGCCCGCATATTGTGCCCGCATGCCCTCGAAGCCCGCCTCGGCAAGGCATTTTTCAAGCAGGTCCTCGACGAAGAACCATGCGCCATTATTCTTCGGCTCCTCCTGCGCCCAGATGAGGTCCGTAAGCTCGGGCATCCCCCTCAAACGCTTGACGAGCGGTTCCGACGGGAACGGATAGAGTTGCTCGACGCGAATGATCTCGACCCCGAGATCGCCGGCAGCGTCACGCGCTTCCATCAGCTCATAGGCCAGCTTGCCAGAGCAAAGGACCAGGCGTCGGGTCTCGCCCTGCGCCGGCGGATTGAGGTCGGACAGGATCCGTCGGAAGTGGCTCTCGCCGGTGAAATCGGCGAGCTTGGACACGGCGAGCTTGTGCCGAAGCAGCGATTTGGGGGTCATCATGATCAGCGGTTTGCGGAAATCGCGCCGCATCTGCCGCCTGAGGATGTGGAAATAGTTCGAGGGCGTCGTGCAATTCGCGACCTGGAGATTGTCCTCCGCGCAAAGCTGCAGATAGCGCTCGAGCCGGGCCGAGCTATGCTCCGGGCCCTGCCCTTCGAAGCCGTGCGGCAGGAGCATGACGAGGCCGCTCGCCCGAAGCCATTTGGCTTCACCTGCAGCAACGAACTGGTCGATGATGCTTTGCGCGCCATTGGCGAAGTCGCCGAACTGCGCTTCCCACAGGACGAGGCAGCGCGGATCGGCGAGCGAATAGCCATATTCGAAGCCAAGCACTCCGAATTCGGACAGCGGACTGTCGCGCACCTCGAAGCGTGCCTCTCCGAGGGTGTTCAGCGGGATATATTTCTGGCCCGTCTGCTGGTCGACCCAGACCGCGTGGCGCTGACTGAAGGTGCCGCGCCCGCTGTCCTGGCCGGACAGGCGAACGCTCTGTCCGTCGGCGATCAGGCTTCCGAACGCGAGCGCTTCGGCGGTCGCCCAGTCGACGCCGTCGCCGCTCGCAAACATTTCCTTCTTCGCTTCGAGGATCCGCTGGAGAGTCTTGTGGATCGCGAAGCCCTGCGGGACCGTGGTCAGGACGCCCCCAAGGCGCTGGACTTCGTCCTCGCTGATGGCGGTCGGAATGTTTCGGCGCCCAAGTACCGGTTCATCGGGACGGCCGAGGCCGGCCCAGCGTCCCTCGAACCAGTCGGCCTTGTTGGGCCGGTATGAGACGGCATTCTGGAAGTCTTCTTCCAGCTCCGCGACGTGCTCCTTGGTCTCGCGCTCGATCCACGCCTGGTCGACCACGCCCTCAGCGATCAGACGTTTGCCGTAGATTTCACTGATCGGCGGATGCTTCTTGATCGCCGCGTACATCTGCGGCTGCGTGAAGCTCGGCTCATCGCCCTCATTGTGACCGAAGCGGCGATAGCACCACATGTCGATGACGATGTCGCGTCCAAAAGTCTGCCGGAATTCGATCGCGAGCTTGCAGCAAAAGGTCACGGCTTCGGGGTCGTCGCCGTTGACGTGCAGGATCGGCGCCTGGATGCCCTTGGCGACGTCCGAGGGGTAAGGCGAAGAGCGAGCGAACTGCGGGCTGGTCGTGAAGCCCACCTGGTTGTTGATGATGAAATGGATCGTGCCGCCAGTCCCGTAACCCGGAAGCCCCGAAAAGCTCAGGCATTCCCAGACGACGCCCTGCCCCGCAAAGGCCGCGTCGCCGTGAAGCAGGATCGGAAGCACGGTCTTCCCATGCTTGTCGCCGCGCAGCGTCTGGCTCGCGCGGGCCTTGCCAAGTACGACCGGATCGACCGCCTCGAGGTGCGAGGGGTTGGGAAGGAGCGACAAATGCACCTTGTTGCCGTCGAACTCCCGGTCCGATGAGGTGCCGAGGTGATATTTGACGTCGCCCGAGCCACCGACATCGGCAGGGTTCGTGGCTCCGCCGGCAAATTCGTGAAAGATCGCCTGCGCCGGCTTGCCCATGACGTTGGTGAGGACGTTGAGCCGGCCGCGATGGGCCATTCCGACGTCGATCTCGGTGACGCCCATCTGGCCGCCATATTTGATGACGGCCTCAAGCGCCGGAACGGCTCCCTCGCCGCCGTCGAGCCCGAAGCGCTTGGTCCCGACGTATTTTTTGGCGAGGAATTTTTCCCACTGCTCCGCGTGGATCACCTTGGTCAGGATCGACTGCTTGCCTTCCGGCGTGAACTGGATTGCAGCGTCCTTGCCCTCCATCCGATCCTGCAGGAAGCGCCGCTCCTCGACCTCGTTGATGTGCATATACTCGAGGCCGACATGGCCGCAATAATTGCGCTGGAGGACTGCAACGATCTCCCGGACGGTGGCCTGCTCGAAACCGAGCGCTCCGCACAGCCAGATCGGGCGATCGAGATCGTCGTCACTAAAGCCATGATATTCGGCGGTGAGATCCGCCGGCACGTCACGCCTCGTAAGGCGCAACGGGTCGAGGTCGGCCGCGAGATGGCCGCGCACCCGATAGGTGCGGATCAGCATCATCGCGCGGATGCTGTCTTCGGCGGCCTTTCGAATCGCCTGCGGATCGGTGGTCGTCTGGGCGACGCGCTCGGCGATGGCGGCCTTAACCTTCTCGATTGTCGCCTGGGTCGGATCGAGCCCGACGTTCAGCTCATCCAGCTCGGCCAGCGGCCACCCCTGCCGCGCCCAGCTGGGCCCAGCCTCTATTTCGACAATTCCCGGTACGTCGTTCAAGCCGCGAGCAACTCCTTGAGAGTCTTGCCAAGCTCAGATGGGCTGGGCGACACCTTAATTCCAGCCGCTTCCATCGCCGCGATCTTGCTTTCCGCATCGCCCTTGCCGCCGGACACGATCGCCCCGGCATGGCCCATGCGGCGTCCCGGGGGCGCCGTGCGGCCGGCAATGAAGCCGACAACCGGTTTCTTCCGGCCCCGCTTCGCTTCGTCGGCAAGGAATTGCGCCGCGTCTTCCTCGGCGCTTCCGCCGATCTCGCCGATCATGATGATCGACTTCGTTTCGTCGTCGCTGAGGAACATTTCGAGCATGTCGATGAATTCGGTGCCCTTCACCGGATCGCCGCCAATGCCGACCGCGGTCGTCTGGCCGAGGCCCTCGTTCGTCGTCTGGAAGACCGCCTCATAAGTGAGCGTGCCAGAACGGCTGACGACCCCGACGCTGCCCTTTTGGAAGATGTTTCCGGGCATGATGCCGATCTTGCATTCGCCGGGCGTCAGGACTCCAGGGCAGTTCGGTCCGATCAGGCGCGACTTCGAAGCGTCGAGCGCGCGCCGGACCTTGACCATGTCGAGCACCGGAATCCCTTCCGTGATGCAGACGATTAGCGGCACCTCGGCATCGATCGCTTCAAGGATCGAGTCTGCCGCGAATGGCGGCGGCACATAGATGACGGACGCGGTCGCGCCGGTCTTTGCGACGGCTTCGTGGACGGTATCGAACACCGGCAGACCAAGGTGCTCACTTCCGCCTTTGCCCGGAGTCACGCCGCCGACCATCTGCGTGCCGTAGGCAAGCGCCTGGCCGGTGTGGAACGTGCCGGTTTCGCCGGTCATTCCCTGGGTGATGACCCTGGTGTTGCGGTCGACGAGGATGCTCATGCCACTGCCTCTTCGGCGAGGCTGTTGTCGATCTGCTTGCAGGCTTCGAGCAGCTCCTTCACCGCATCGACGCTGACGTTGAAATTGTCGCGAGCGCTCTCGTCGAGCTCGATCTCGACGATGCGCTCCACGCCGCCCGAGCCGATCACGACCGGAACGCCGACGTAGAGATCGTCGACGCCATATTGGCCGTTGAGGTGCGCCGCGGCCGGAAGAACGCGCTTCTTGTCCTTCAAGAAGCTCTCGGCCATCGCGATCGCGCTGGTCGCCGGAGCATAATATGCCGAACCGGTCTTCAGGAGCGCGACGATCTCGCCGCCGCCACCGCGGGTTCGCTTGACGATCGCATCGATCTTATCCTGCGTCGACCAGCCCATCTTGATGAGGTCGGGGATCGGGATTCCGGCCACGGTCGAATAGGCAACCACCGGGACCATCGTGTCGCCATGACCGCCGAGAACGAAGGCGGTGACGTCCTCGACGCTGACGTTGAACTCTTCGGCGAGGAAATGGCGGAAGCGGGCGCTGTCGAGCACGCCGGCCATCCCGACGACCTTGTTGTGCGGAAGGCCGGAGAATTCGCGGAGCGCCCAGACCATCGCGTCCAGGGGATTCGTGATGCAGATCACGAAGCTGTCGGGAGCATGCTTGCGAATTCCTTCGCCAACCGACTTCATCACCTTGAGGTTGATCCCCAAGAGATCGTCGCGGCTCATGCCGGGCTTTCGAGCGACGCCTGCCGTCACGATGCAGACATCCGCGCCCGCAATGTCGGCATAGTCCGACGTTCCCTTGAGCTTCACGTCGAAGTCGTCGACCGGACCAGCCTGCGCGATGTCGAGCGCCTTGCCTTCGGGAATTCCTTCGGCGATGTCGAACAGGACGATGTCGCCGAGCTCCCGCATGGCCGCCAAATGGGCCAGCGTTCCGCCGATCATTCCCGCGCCGATGAGCGCAATCTTCTTCCGAGCCATTGAGCTGCTGCTTTCCTCTGTTTTTATGGGCGGCACCGGGGGCCGGCCGCCAGGGTTGGCGGCGCTCTAAACCGCTCGGCGGAGTCGGGCAACCGGGTTGGAATCGCAGCGGCCGGCAACGATCAGGGCGGCCGGTCTAGATCCCGGCGGCCGTTTTGCTGGAAACCATTGCTGTCAACGAAGGTTCAAGAGCTGAGGTTGAGGATGTTTGAACTATGAAACAGCTATTTCTGATTGCGGGCGCCCTGGCGCTCGGTGCTGCCGGGACGGCATTTGCCAAGCCTGGTAACGGTAATGGCCACGGCCATGGAAATGGGCACGACTATTACAACTATGGCGACGCCTACGGAGGCGGCTGCCCGCCGGGCCTCGCAAAGAAGCACAACGGCTGTCTTCCGCCCGGCCAGGCGAAGAAGCTCTACCGCGGCCAGCGCTGGGAGAGCGGTTACGGATCTTATTACGGCTACAACCAGATCCCGTACGATCTCCGCCGCCGCTACGACCTGAATTCGCGCTATCGTTATTATTACAACGACGGGTACCTCTACCAGGTCGACCCGCGCACCATGTTGGTGCAACAGGTGATCAGCGCCCTCCTGCGATAGGAAGCCATTCGAATGCATCAGAGGCCGCTCGGTTCTCCGGGCGGCCTTTTCTTCGGGGCTCGACGCGTGCTAGCGGCGGGCCATGGCCGAGTTCACCCTTCCCAAGAACAGCAAGATCACCAAGGGCCGCGAATACAAGCCCGAAGAGGGCAAGCGGCTCAGGACATTCAAGATCTACCGCTACGATCCGGACACGGGCACAAACCCGCGCTTCGATCGCTACACGATCGATCTCGACAAGTGCGGCCCGATGGTTCTGGACGCGCTCATCAAGATCAAGAATGAGATCGACCCGACCCTGACGTTCCGTCGTTCGTGCCGCGAAGGCATTTGCGGATCGTGCGCCATGAACATGGAAGGCCGGAACGGCCTCGCTTGTACCACTGCGATCGACGACCTGAAGGGCGACGTCCAGATCACGCCGCTTCCGCACATGGAAGTGGTGAAGGACCTGGTTCCCGACCTCACGCACGCCTACGCGCAATATGCGTCGATCCAGCCGTGGCTGAAGACGGCGAGCCCAGCGCCTTCTCGCGAGCGGTCGCAGTCGCCCGAAGATCGCGCGAAGCTCGACGGCCTCTATGAGTGCATCCTGTGCTTCTGCTGCTCGACGAGCTGCCCGAGCTATTGGTGGAATTCCGACAAGTTCCTGGGCCCTGCGATCCTGCTGCAGGCCTATCGCTGGCTTGCCGACAGCCGCGACGAGGCAAGCGGCGAGCGGCTCGACCAGCTGGAGGATCCGTTCCGCCTCTATCGTTGCCACACGATCATGAACTGCGCGAACGTCTGCCCCAAGGGCCTCAATCCGGCGAAGGCGATCGCTGAGACCAAGAAATTGATCGCCGAGCGAGCCGGTTGACGGATTCCGACGGACAAAAGGCGCGGGCAGCGTGAGCGACGAGAGCGATCAGAACGAGCTGATGGAGGATGTGGGAGTCCCTCGCGGGGCCACGCCCGATCCCGATAATGAGGGCTGGTACAGCTGGGGCGATTTCCCGCGCTCCAGCTTTGCAGCCGCGACCGGCCGGCTCCTGTTCAGGCCGGACGGGCCGGGGCGCGGGATCGCGCGCATGTTCCCGACCGAAGACCATATGAACATGGGCGGGTCGATCCATGGCGGAGCGATCATGAGCTTCATCGACATGTCGTTGTTTGCCGGCGGCCTGTGCGCTGGAATGGAGAGGGCGCATTACGTCACGCTAAACCTGACGACCCACTTTCTCGCACGCGGCCAGGCCGGTTCGCCGCTCGATTCCCATGTCGAGGTGGTGAAGCAGACCCGCGGGCACGTATTTCTCCAGGGCGTGGTCAAGCAGAACGGCGAGAATTGCTATAGCTTCATCGGGACGCTGAAGAAGGTGAATCGGCCAAACGGCCCGAGCCAATGAGCGGACCCGTCCGGGCCGCATACGAACAGCTGCTTGCCGCACATGAGCTGAAACCCGATCCCGCGCAGGGGAGCGCGGTCGAGGCGCTCGACAGGCTTGCGGCAGGCATCGAAGAGCCGCGATTCTTTGCCCGACTGTTCGGTTCCAAACGTGAAGGTCCCGCGGGTGTTTACCTCTGGGGCGGGGTCGGTCGCGGCAAATCCATGCTGATGGACCTTGCGTTCGAGGCGATTCCGGTCGGCCCAAAGAGGCGCGTGCATTTCCACGAGTTCATGCTGGAGACCCACGCCCGACTTCGGGTCGCCCGGGAACGCGAGGAGGGCGATCCGATCGAGCCTGTGGCGGAGCAGATCGCCCAGGAGACAAAGCTCCTGTGCTTCGATGAGATGCAGGTGACCAATCCGGCCGACGCGATGATCCTCTCACGGCTGTTCGGGAAGCTGATCGACCAGGGCGTCAAGATCGTGACGACCTCGAATCGTCCGCCACGCGATCTCTACAAGGGAGGGCTCAATCGCGAGCTTTTCATTCCCTTCATCGAGCTTATCGAAAAAATGATGCTCTTGGTCGAAGTGAACGGACCGACGGATTACCGGCTGGACCGTCTCACCGGCGTCGAAGTGTGGCATGTGCCCAACGGGCCTGAAGCGACTGCGGAGCTCAGCCAGGCATTTTTCCAGCTGACCGACTATCCCGTAGAAGACCGCGCCAAGGTCCCGTCGGAGGACATCGATGTGGGCGGAGGACGAACACTCCACGTCCCCAAAAGCCTGAAAGGCGTCGCGGTCTTCTCGTTCAAGCGGCTCTGCGGCGAGGCCCGCGGCGCGGAGGATTATCTCGCCATCGCACGGCGTTATCACACGGTGATCATCGTCGGCATTCCCGTAATGGGGCCGGAGATGCGCAACGAAGCGGCGCGCTTCGTCACGCTGATCGATGCGCTATACGAGCATCGGGTGAAGCTCCTGGCGGCGGCGGATGCCGAGCCTGACAATCTGTATCGCGCTGGGGACGGCACCTTCGAATTCCTGCGAACAGTAAGCCGCCTCGAGGAAATGCGAAGCGCCGAGTATCTGGCCGAAGGGCATGGCACCGTAACTTGACGCGCCGGTCGGGGCCGGTAGCGTGCCGCAACTTATTTTCCGGGGAGAGGGAATCCATGCGCTATTTGCTCGCTGTCACCGCGCTCGCGGCCATCGCTTCAACCGCAGCGACCGCTGCCGGACCCCAGCTCACGCCTGCCCAGCGCGACGCGACTCATGCGATGTTCGAGCACATCATCAACACGCCGACGGTGATCGGCCGGCACAAGGTGCCCGAGATGGCGCAATTCGTCGCCGATCAGTTCAAGGCGGGCGGCTTCCCCGCGGAAGACGTGCACGTCATTCCCTATCACACGGGAAGTGCGACGACGGGCGATGACGACACGGCCGCGGTGATCGTTCGCTGGCGCGCGCCGGGCAATCCGAAGGCCAAGCCGATCCTGCTGATGGGACACATGGACGTTGTCGAGGCGAAGCGCGAGGATTCGACCACCGACCCCTTCGTCATGACCGAACGCGACGGCTATTATTACGGCCGCGGCACCATCGACATGAAGGACGGCATCACTGCCATCACCCAGTCGATGATCAACCTCCGGGCTGCCGGGTTCAAGCCGAAGCGCGACATCGTCGTGCTCTTCACGGGCGATGAGGAAACCAACGGCATCGGCGCGAGGAAGGGCGCGACCGAGTGGCTAGACATGCTCGGACATCCCGAATTCGGCCTCAACGCCGACGGTGGCGGCGGCGGATTCAACCCTGACGGCTCGCCGGCGGGCTTCCTGATGCAGACGGCGGAGAAGACCTTCGCAGGTTACACCTTTACGGTGCGAAATCGCGGCGGACACTCATCGAAGCCGCGCAAGGACAATGCGATCTACAGCCTTGCCCACGCGCTGGAGCGGCTCGAAGCCTATCGGTTCACGCCCAAGCTCAACGAGACGACCCGCGCCTATTTTACCGCCCGGCAGAAGACGGAGAAGGGTCCGCTTGGCGACGCGATGCGCCGCTGGCTCGCCAATCCGAATGACGGAGAGGCCGCCGACATCATCGAGGCGAGCGAGAGCGAGGTCGGCCTGACGCGGACGCGTTGCGTTCCTACCCGCCTGTTCGGCGGCCATGCCGATAACGCCTTACCCCAGCTCGCGACTGCGATGATCAATTGCCGCATTTTCCCGGGTGAGGACCCGAACGACGTCAAGGCCGAGCTGGAGAAAGTGGCTGCTGACCCGACCGTCGTGGTCACGCGCAACGATGATTATGTCGCATCCCTGGCATCGCCGCTGCGCGCGGATGTGACCGGCGCATATACGAGGGCGGTCCAGGCGCTTCATCCCGGGGTTCCAATCTCGCCTGAAATGTCGACGGGCGCGAGCGATGCCCGCCCGTTCCGGGTCGCTGGAATTCCGGTTTACGGCGTCAACGGAGCCTGGGTGCAGGTCCCGACCGATTTCCGGGCGCATGGCAAGGATGAGCGAATCCCGATCCAGTCCCTTTACGACAATGTCGTCCACTGGCAGTTGATGCTGAAGGATCTCACCGGAAAATAGCCGTTAGAAAAGAGTAACTTGACGCGACCCTGCCTCAACGTAGGGTCGCGTTGCCGTTTCGAAGGAATCGAGTTGATGCGCCGAATCGCCGCCCTGATGCTTGCCCTGAGCTCGACCGTCGCTCTCGCGGCGACCGATCCACGGATGGTCCCGACCCAGCTGCCGGCAGCTTGGCAGGCCAAGACACGCGAATTGTTCAAGCAGGCGATCGAGATCCCGAGTGTCCACCATCGCGGGATGACGCAGAAGGTTGCCGAGCTGCTGGCGGATCAGTTCCGCAAAGCCGGCATCCCTGACTCCGACATTCACATAATGCCCTACGAGGCGCTCCCCGGCGACCAGACCGCGGCGCTGATCGTCCGCTGGCGCTCGTCTCATGCAACGAAGAAGCCGATGCTGATCCTCGGCCACATGGATGTGGTCGAAGCGAAGCGGGAGGATTGGAAATACGATCCCTTCGTATTCCGCGAGGAAGG
>Ga0070666_10000976_pt1 | contig 17464 bp, 14 predicted proteins | sample KBSS23metaG_FD_64677 | JGI IMG/M metagenome (GOLD analysis project Ga0070666, IMG submission 64677) | Switchgrass rhizosphere microbial communities from Kellogg Biological Station, Michigan, USA - KBS S2-3 metaG | ecosystem: Host-associated > Plants > Roots > Rhizosphere > Soil ... | reverse complement strand
GACCTTCCGCAAATCGGGGGCGACGGCGTATCCAATTTCGACCCGGCCGTGAAAAAAGACGGGACGCTGTTGAGCGGAGGCTACATCACCATTCAGGGCGAGAGTGCTCCAACCGAATTCCGAAAGATCGACTTGCTGAATCTTTCCGGTTGTATGGATCCGAAGGCATTCAACTACAAGTCGTACTATGTGCACCGCCAGGACGACCAATGCCGCCGTTGAGCGGGCCACACGATGATATTTTCAATTGTTCCGGCTCACGGGATGGCGCGGTTCGACGGCCTCCTGAAGAATCTCGGAATCGCCGCACTGCGACCGCGGAATCTCACGTCTGCAGAGTGCACAGAGTTCAACAAGGACATTTCAGTTTTGCAGTAGTGTGCCGTTCATCGTCCCGCGATCTGTCCGCACCGATAAAGGAGAACGACGATGATTCGCCCCCAATACGAATTCCATGATTCGCACTTTCATCTCACGAACTACATCCAGGAGGGAACCGACATCCACGAATTCGTGGATAACATGATGGGGACGATTATTGGACGTTCCACATTGTTCGGAATTCCGTTGCAGCAGCAATGGTCGTACGCCAATACCGGCGAATTTGCGCCCACATACTATTTGCAGACAGACGCGCCGCTTTATTATTACTCCTTCACCGACGCATGGATTGCCATGGCCTACAAATCGCTTTCTTCGGAGAAGCAGGCTCGGCTGGATCCCATGATCAGCGGATTTCATCCCGCCGATATGTATGCTGCGGATCACATCCGCCGTGTACTGCAGACATTCCCGGGGGTATTTTCCGGCATCGGGGAATTTACGATCCACAAGGAATTCGTGTCCTCCAAGATCTCCGGTGAAACCGCGAGTCTGACGAATCCCGCGCTGGACAAGATTCTCGATTTCGCCGCAGAAGTCGGTCTGGTTGTGATTCTTCACAACGACATCGATGCTCCATTCCCCGGTCCGGACCAGGAACCTTTTGCGCTTTTGCAAATGAAGGAATTGTTCCGGCGTCATCCAAAAACCACCATCATCTGGGCCCACGTCGGAGTAGGCCGGGTCGTGCGACCGCTCCCGGAACAGGCGGCATTGATCGAACGAGCGCTGAACCATCCCGAGTTGAGTCATGTCTATTTCGATCTCTCGTGGGATGAGGTTGCCAAGTATGCGGTCGCAACTCCGGAAAATACAAAACGGGTGGCCGATGTGATCAATCGATTTCCGGATCGCTTCCTGTTTGGAACCGACGTCGTTGCACCGAAGAGCGTTGGAGCGATGACTGCCGTATTTCATCTTTACGATCCGCTTTGGAAACTCCTTACCGACGAAGCCAGTCACAAGGTTCGGATTGGAAACTACGAGAGCCTTTTCGACGAGGCCAGAGTTCGGGTCAGAGCATGGGAAAACGCGAATCTGAAACGCAGGAGTATCGCGCATCCATGAGCGTCCGTTACCGCTGTTGGCGCGGTCACAGACAGCGCTTATGGAATCGGCACGCGATTCCAACCTGTGCTCTAATACCGGAATGGAAGTGGCTTCGAAGACAGCACCGCTGAGATCGGCATGGGTTCGCGGTCCGGCGTGGGACGGGCTCTGGATGTTGAGTGCGCTCTGGCTGGCGCCGCTCATCGTGTGGCTTTTTCTGGAATATTCGGATGCTGAAAACAGTCCGCTGGATCAACTTTATTTTGGCCTGACGGCGATGTTCTGGATAGGCCATCGCCTTTCCAGTTCATACCTCGCTTATTGCACTGAAGCGTACCGGCCGCTGCTGCGATCGCAACCGATCCGATTCATCTTCCTCCCATTGCTGGTTACGGTTTGTTGCTTTGCTGTCTTTCTTCCCCCGGATGCGGCTTTGCCATGGAGTCGCGCGGAGCGATTGGTCGCGATGGCAATTATCGATTACGTTTTTGTGACGTACCACTTCGCCACGCAGCATTTCGGAGCGCTTTCGCTCTACCGCACCCGGGTTGGACGCAGTGCCTGCATCACAACGAGGAAGATGGACCGAATCTTCGCGCTATGCGTCGGAGGGGGGCTGGTTCTTCTGGCAGATCTCCTTGCAGGAGCGACTGCATTTCAGGACCACTGGGTGAATCGGTGGAATGTTTCAGCATCCATTTTTTCGGCTCAGGATGGCATTCGAACGGGCGCCATCGTGGTTCTGTCCGCCGCAACAGCGGCATTCCTCTTCGTGGAGTTTCGTTCGCCCAGGTGGTCTCTACCGCGCGTGCTTTACGTCCTGGGAATTGCAGTCATGGTCGCTCTCGCGTTGAACCCGCCGAGTCCTTTTCTCTTTCTTGTCATCTGGACTTCGCAGCATTGGATTCTCGCGACCGGGCTCGCGTCCCAGGTACCCGTTGGTGAGCCGGTTCCTGAGCGCGGTTACGTCCGCCGAATCCTCCATGTGCTGAACGCGCGCCCGTGGGCCGTTTTGGGTATCCTCGTTGCCGCGTCAGTATTGCTGTTGCCCGTGTTTGAAGTCGAAGCAAACCGTCAGGGTGGAACCTATTATGGCGATCGGATATTCGGCGCGCTCGTGACGGGATTGCGGACCTCCACCTGGGTTCCGGCGCTGCTGGCGCTCGGGTTCTCCACTGGCTTCGTGCACTATCTCCTCGATCGCAGCGTATATCGGATGTCGAATCCCGAGGTGCGTACGGCGGCTCGAGGTCTTCTCGAACGTACAGAAGGCAGCTACCTTCCGCCGATTGCTTCGTGAAACAGAGGCCAGCCGTAGACAATCGACATTGCGAACGCAACAGCGGTCAGAGCAATGCATGCGATGGCACCAAGAAAATGATCCATGCGTTCGGGCCGAAGCGGGTCGAGGAATTTCGAACAGACGTATCCGCCGGCAAATCCGCCCAGGTGCGCCCAGTTGTCGATGCCGGCCACGAAGAATCCGAAGATGAGAATCATGATGCCCCATTGTTTCGCCTGTTCACTGACGCCCCGGCTTCCAGCGCGCTTTCCGTAATAAAACAGCGATCCGATCAATCCGCAGATGGATGCCGACGCGCCCACGGTCATCCGGCCACCATGTATTAGGGGCAGGTATCCCAGGTAATGGTTGAACACGGAGCTTGCCAGGAATCCAGTGACACCTGAGAACGTGTAGATGATCACCATTCGATTGGCACCGTAAAATTCAGCAACCGGATCCGCGACGTTCCGAAGCGACATCAGATTGAAACCGATGTGAATCAGGCTGCCGTGCAGCCAGCCTGCTGTAAGTACGGTCCACCATCGACCGTAGCCAAACACCGGGACCGATCCGCTGGCGCCAAACAGAAACAGACTTACACCGCTGGGCGACAGAAAGCTAAGTCCCCCAATGCCGATGCCATTTCGATCGGCTAACAGCGAGGCGCAGTACATGACGATGCAGGCGCCCATGACAAATGGAACAAATCCCATGTCGCGCCCGAGCCGGGTAAACAAGGGGCCAAATCCCCACATGCCCGGATTCCATCGTCCGCAGTTCAGGCAGCGCGGATCGTTAACTCCAACCAGAGTGCCGCAGGAAGGGCACACCAGTGAGCCCCATTTTTGTCTCAGCATCACGTCATTCTAATATAGTGGTTGGGTTTTCGAGAGGAGACTGAAATGGAACTCGGAATGATTGGGCTTGGCCGAATGGGCGCTGCGATGACGAAACGACTTCTGACCGCCGGCCACACTGTGGTTGCATACGATCAGGACAGAGCCGCAGTGGAACGTTCGATCACCGACGGAGCAGTTGGTGCGGTCTCGCTCGATGCGCTCGTCTCGCGGCTCACTGCGCCTCGTACCGTCTGGGTGATGGTGCCTGCCGGAGATGCAGTCAACGACACGATCGAGCGTTTGACCCGGCTATTGAAAGCCGATGACACCTTGATTGATGGAGGAAATTCCAACTTTCGCGACACGCTGCAGCGCGCATTTTCAGTTCAGAAATCCGGAGTTCATTTTGTCGACGTCGGAACAAGCGGCGGAATCTGGGGCCTGAAGGAAGGCTACTGTCTCATGATCGGTGGCGATGCTGCCGTTGTAAAACGCATTCAACCGTTGTTTGAAAGTCTCGCCCCGGCACAGGATCGCGGCTGGGCACATGTTGGTCCTGTCGGAGCCGGCCACTTCACGAAGATGATTCACAACGGCATTGAATATGGATTGATGCAGTCATACGCCGAGGGATTCGCGCTTCTGGAAAAGAACAAGGACTTTCATCTCGATCTTCCGAAGATCGCCGAGATCTGGCGGCATGGAAGCGTTGTTCGCTCCTGGCTTCTCGACCTCACCGCGCAGGCGCTGGCGGAGAACCCGACACTGGAAGGTATCGGCCCCAGCGTCGCCGATTCCGGTGAAGGCCGTTGGATGGTGGCCGAAGCCATTGCCGCGGACGTACCCTGCCCGGTGATTACGCTGTCGCTGCTGGAACGTATTCGCTCGCGCGTCCAGGATTCCTACGGAAACCGAATCCTTGCCGTAATGAGAAACAAGTTTGGCGGCCACGCCATCGCGAAGCAATAGCGTTGAAGTCATCACGGGAAGTTCTCTGCTTTGACATCGCTTCCGGCGGCCTGTCTGCCGCGCGGTTTAATGAGGAGCTTGAAAACTCTGCGTACCAGGAAGTTGCCTGGAAAATGCCCCTGTCCGCAAGCAGCTTGAAGCAGGCGTTCAAGCGCATTGAACATTCCATTTCCCACGACAAGCCAGCGGCAATTTCGATGTCGTCATTCATGCACAGCTTTCTTGTGCTGGATTCAAACGGCAATCCCGGAACTCCGGTGTACACCTGGATGGACGGCGCATCGCCGGATGGGATTGAAGCGATTCGCAGCGTGATCGGATCCGGATTTCATCACCGCACCGGATGCCACTACCATCCGATGTTTCCGGTTTTCAAACTCGCGTCGGAAGCGATGAAGAATCGCAGTCCTGCGGATCGAATTGTTTCTCCGAAAACACTTCTGGTGGAATCGCTCACCGGTGAATGCGTCGAAGACTTCGGAATGGCCGCGGCCTCCGGTCTTCTGAACGTTCATTCCGCTGATTGGGACACCGATGTTTTGCGAGCTGCGAATCTGAAGGCAAGCAATCTTCCGAAATTGATGGAGCGCAACGCGATTGTTGGCAAGACAACTTCGGGCAGTGTCGTTGTCAATGGATCGGGAGACGGGTTCATGGCCAACATCGGATCCGGCAGTGAATCCTCGAGTCGAATCGCTATAACGCTGGGAACATCAGCGGCAGTTCGCCAGATGGTACAGAAACCGGCGCTGGATCCTTCGGCGGGTACATTCTGCTATCGCGCAACGCCTGGGAATGAATTCCTGCTGGGTTGCGCAAGCAACAACGGCGGCAACGCTCTGGATTGGGCTCGTCAGGAGTTTGGGACGCCAGCGGCCGACTATGTTCCAAACCGCGAGATTCCTGTTTTTCTGCCGTGGTTAAAAGGCGAGCGTTCGCTCGAATGGAATTCCGATTTACGCCCAAGCTGGCACGGCCGAAAAGCCGATCACACGCCGTTTGAACTACAACGTTCGGTGATGGAAGGGGTGCTGTTCAATCTGGCGCAGTACGTCGAAGTGATTGAGAAAAGTTCCGGTGTTCGAGCGAACCAGATTGTACTTTCGGGAAACGGATTTCTGGATCCGGCGGTGGCGCCTGTTTTGTCGGCGCTGGTTTCCAGAGACACACTGCAACCGGCGTCCTCCGGTCTGGGAACACTGAGGGGCGTCGCGGTGTGCGCGTGGCGCGCGCTGGGGTATGATGCGACTCCGGCGATAAAACGTCTGCTGAGCGATGCTGCATTCGTTGCGCCTGTCCGACCGCCAGGTCTTGACGAGCGATTTGCTCGTTTCAAGCAATTGCGCAAACTGAACTCCGAGGAGATATGACCCAGTCCTTTACGTCGGTAAGGATGACAGCGACTCTGCTTTTTTTCGCATTGACTGCCTGCTATCTGATACTGACTCCGGGAACGACCAGCGGCCACGGATACGTTGCTGAAGAAATGGATTCCGGGAATCGGATGCTGGACATCGTCAGCGCAAGACTCATGGGTCAGCCCGTGCCGGAAATGGTGTGGTCGCGTCATGGGCCCGTGCCTTTGTTGTTCGACCTTCCATTTCTGATTATCGGAAGATATGTCGTGTCCCAGGACTTCATGCTTTCCTTCGAGCCGGTTCTTCTGACCGCAGCGTTGATGGTCCTTGCTTTTGCGTGGCTTCGAAAAATATCGACACCGTGGACGAGCCTGATACTGGTGATGACGGGAGCGTTTGCGACCATGCTATGGCCGTACGCTTATATCGGCCTGGAAACCAAACAGTCGTTCATGATTCTGCTTGCGGGGTATCTGGCCCTGGCCAACGGGAAAATCCTTCGCTGGCCGGGTCTGGTGTTATTCGGAATCAGCGGAGGACTCAGTCTTACGGTAAAGAATATCGGAATCGTCATGTGGCCGGCAGTGGCATACCTCGTCTATGTGCAATTCCGCGATGATTGGCGGGTGCGGCAGCTGCAGTTACTGATCGTGAGTCTGCTCATTGCGAGTACCTGGGAAATCGGAGACGCGTTTCGAAACCTGTACTGGGAGCCGAGGGGAGGCGCTCTGTTCAATATTCATGAGTGGCTGTCGGATTCGCCGATCCTTGTGTTCACCAATTTCATCGGTGTTTTCGGTTCACCGACGAAAGGTCTTGCCGTTTTTGCTCCGGTTCTCTTGTTGTGCATCTATGCCATTCCCCGCGCAATTCGTTCCAACTCCCGGAATGTGGCGATTTTTGCTCTCCTCGTTACGGCTTGCACCGTAGGATTCATATCGCTTCTGGTTGTGACCTCCGATGAAATCTGGGGGCCGCGCTATATGCATGTCGCGATCGCGCCATTATTGATTTGCATTGGAGCCGCCTGGCCTCGGTTGAATTGGAAGGTCGGTCTGCCGCTGGCAGGCCTGGCAGCAGCCGGCTTTGTGATTTCCTCCCTTGGCGCTTTCTCCAGCTATGGAGTGTCCAGTCTCGCGATGCGGGATACAGCTCAGAACACCATGGAATGGATTAATGGAGATCCTGTATGGGGCGGGCCGATATTCGAATTCCGGCTGATCCGCACATGGCTGAAACCTGGAATCGAGCCGGTTCCCTGGACTCCATCCCATCATTGGGTATGGGAACCTCCCGTAAATTTCCCGTCAGACTGGAGAACCATCGATCTCAGGGAATATTCCACGCCGCAGTCCGTGCTGCTGCAGTACTGGGGGGAGAAGAAGAAGGGGAAGTGGCTTCCAGTTTTCCGGGTATCGGTAATTTCAGCCATTGCGGCGCCGTTCTTACTTCTCTTTGTTGCAGTTCGAACACGGAAGGAATCTTGCGGCGTGGTCTAGTTTGAATTGAGACGGAAATTCCCTCTAACTCAGGCGGCCAGTCTTCGCTTGATCACAAATTTTTATTCCAATCGAATGAAGTTCGACCCGACGCATTGAAACGCCTGGGTGCCTTTGAACGTACGCAGATCCTCCGCGGTGAGGCCGGTCTGTTCATTGAGCCATCGCATGTAGTCGGCAGGATAGGATGCTATATCCGTCATATATACACGCGCACCCTGCTGCCGGCGTTCGCGAACGATCGACTCAATTTTCTGCATGGCGATATCCTTATCGCGTGATGCTGCAGAAACCTCTGCGATAAAGCTGATCATTTCGCGGTTGTGGATGTAATGCAGATAATCGGACCAGTTCCATTCGGTTGCAAGGAACAGATCGTTGGCATTCATATGGCCCGCAACGCACGCGGCCATTTTGGAAGGATTGGACTCTCGGAAATGTTTCGGTCCTGCCGACATCAACAGGTTCACACCCGCTAAAATCAGCACGCCGGCCGGCAGCGCAATTTTAAAGTAGGGCCACTTCGACCAGTGCGACAGGATGATCGCGGTCAATGCCGCCAGAAAAACATTCGGCATGATGAACCATCGAGGTTCGATGGATTCCCACCACGTGACAAACGGTATGTACGTTCCATAAAGTATCAACAGCCAAAGGAGTGTGCGATTCCTCCTATTTGAATCACTCGAACTCTTACGGAATGCGACAACGAGAATGCCTGCCATGAAGATAAATCCCAGCGGTGCAATCCAGGAAGGCAGTTCCCCGTTCTTCAAGTGCCTCAGGAAAAACGGAAACATCCAGAGGTCCATCGCGAACACGCTTTTGAAAGCGCTGCCCGCGGTCTGTAGCAGCCTGCTGGGGGGCCACCATGTACCCCACATGGGGAGCCGGGTTCCGGAGTAGTTTGTCGCCCATTGGAGTATCTCGGTAAGGGTGCGTCGCTGATAGACCAGAGTGGCAGCTCCCACGAAAGCAATTCCAACTGCAGCACCGGCGGAAATCCAGATCCACAGCATTCCCTGAATGGATTTCCGGACCGGAAGGGAGGGATTGCGCAACAGCACCGCCATACCAAGTCCAGGAAGGAGAACGACGTTTGCCTGGCAGGCGAGAATGGATAAGCCTGCGAGGAGTCCGCAACCGATCAGCGAGCTGACGGATTCCGACCGTACGAATATCGCCAGTGACGCCGCCACGAGCATGGCCGCCATGCTGAAGTAATAAACGTCTGTGCTCAACGTCCAATACGACCAGGAAACTCCCAGTGCCAGGCTCATCCAGATCGCAATCGTTCGATTTTCGGTGAGATGTTCCAGTGCCAGATATACGAACCCCAGGCCGAGTGCTCCGAATATCGCGCTGAAGACTTGCAAAAAGGGAATGACATCCGTGTGAATTCCAGCGCCCGCGAGAGTGTGCCGTACGAAATATCCAACGGGCCGGTACAGCATGTGATTCGGATTCCACAGGTCCACTGGATTTCCGGACTCGACGGCGGAGGCTTCCATTAGTCCATTGGTGTCATAATTCCTCGTGAGCAAAGGCAGATAGAGACACAGACCCAGGGCCATCACCAATAGAAACGAAGCGGTGTGGTGTCGTTCAGTCATCCTTTTCCAAAGCAAGATAGCACCAATTGAGAGTCGATTATTGGCGGAACTTTCCGCCAATGCCGCCGGGCGTGCGAGGTTAAATATGCTACTCTGCGCCCTCAATATGGAATTCAATGATGTCCGGCTGCAGTACGAACAGAACTCAGCGGAGATAGACCTCGCGATTTCAACAGTGATGAGAGGTGGGCGATATATTCTCGGCCCGGCCGGACTCGCATTCGAAGAGGAATTCGCCCGTTTCTGTCAAGCCGCGCGCGGTGTTGGTGTGGCGAACGGTACCGACGCCCTGAGAATCGGACTCACGGCGCTTGGTGTCCAGCCGGGAGACGAGGTTCTTGTTCCAGCAGTCAGCGCCGCGGCAACGGCGATGGCGGTAATACAACTCCACGCTTGGCCCGTCTTCGTGGATATTCGCCCGGATGATTTCACGATGGATCCACAGGATGCCTTCGAAAAGTGCGGATCCCGGACAAGGGCCGTCGTTCCGGTTCATCTCTTCGGCATGCCGGCGCATCTCAAGCCGCTCTCCAAAATGCGTCTGTCGATGTTGGAGGATGCCGCGCAGGCGCATGGTAGCGATGCGGTCTGGGGGAGGTGCGGATCTTTCGGAGACGCTGCCGCATTCAGTTTCTATCCCACAAAAAATCTCGGGACTTACGGCGACGGGGGGATGATCGTGACGTCGAGAGAAGATGTCGCCGATCGCTCGCGCTTGTTGCGAAATTATGGTCAGCGTGAAAACTACGCCTCGGAAATCCCCGGCGACAACAGTCGTCTTGACGAAATTCATGCCGCCATCCTTCGCGTGAAATTGAAAAAGCTCGAAAGCTGGAATCGGCGGCGCCGCGCCATAGCGACTATGTATCGCGCGGCTTTCGGGGAATTGCCGGTTCGCATGCAAGCGCAAACCGGTCAGAGCAATTATCACCTGTTCGTGATCACGACGCCGGAACGTGACGCACTACGGCGGCATCTGGCGTCGATGGAGATTCCATCTCTGGTGCATTACCCGATATCACTACCAAGACAACGGGCCTTTTCCGAATTCAATCCCGCGAAGTGCCCGAATGCGGATTTGCTGTGTTCGCGTGTGTTGAGCCTTCCGATGCATCCGTCGCTCGCGGATTTCGAGGTGGAGAAGGTTATTTCCGGGGTGCGGGAGTTCTTTAAGAAGTAGGAATCGAAGCGACCATTCCTCAGAAGGACGGCTTAGGAACCACCCCCCGCACGATCTCGACTTCGTCTCGATCGTGCTGCCCTCCTGGACTCAGGAGGGCAGTTCGTGCGCGAAGGCGCAGTTTGAGGACCCGAGCGAATGAATTCTCCTCCTGTGTCAGGAGGGGTGGCGCGAAGCGCCGGGGTGGTTCCGAAGCGACCATTCCTCAGAATGACGCTTAGAAACCACCCCCTTCTCCGCATAACAAATCGCAGACAGTCCAAACGGAAGATTGAAGTTCCACCCGATCCAGCGAGCTTCAAGTCCGAGCAACATTCGAAACACCGGGTCCAGCCAACGAAGTCCAACAGGCAATGGCTTGGTATCGGTGCCGCCGCCAATTCCAACGTGTTTCAGAAAGCGCCGAATTCCGACTACGGGAAATAGCAGGAAGTTGGCGTACGTGGAACGTCGAATTCGGAATCCGGCGCGTTTCAGTTTTTCTTCCATTTCTGCCACTGTGTATCGGTGCAGCGTTCCAATGTCCGTATCGTGGGATGAACGAAGCCAGTCGAACGCCGGAAGGCGCAGAAGCAAAAATCCTCCAGGTTTGAGGACACGATACAGTTCGTGGATGGACCGATCGCTGTCGGACACTTCGTCGACGACTTCAAACGAATAAACGAGATCGAATGTATCCGAAGAGTACGGAATGTCGGTGATCGAGGCTCGCACGACTTTCCGGAATCCTCGCTGTTGTACGGCGGAAACGGCTTCGCGGGCGTAATCGAATCCGAACACGGCATGCCCGGCCTTCTCGAAATGTAACAGGTTGATACCCGTGCCGCATCCGGCATCGAGGACTGTCAGCCGACTGCTGCGAAGTTGCAGCGCGAGAATCGTATCGGTGATGCGGCGCATGCCGACAAACCACCAGAAGTCTTCCTCGATGTTAAACAGGAACTCGTAGTCGACGGCGCGCATGACTACAGATAGTGTGCTTTGTATTTCTGGTAATAGGCGACCATTCGGGCCAGGCCGTCTTCCAGAGCCACGCGAGGCTGCCAGCCCGTGGCGAAATGAAATTTCATCCAGGAGGTGTAGACGCTTCCGATGTCGATGGCGCGCTTTTCCGGAGGAAACGGGACGATTCGATAGGAACCTTTTCCGGTAATTCCAATCAGCATTTGAACCAGGGCTGTGAGCGTGACGGGACGGAGCCCTCCGAGGTTGAAGTAGTCTCCAATAACGGCAGGGTTTGTGCCGGCGATCAGGAGGGCATCCACGACGTCGTCGATATAACTGAACCCTCGCAGCTGCGCTCCATCGCCGAACAGCTGAATCTCCTCTCCTTCAATCGCGAGTTTCACAAACCACCCGAGGAAGCCGTGCCTCGCATGCTTGATGACCTGGCGAGGACCGTACGTATTCACCATGCGCAGTGAAACCGTCGGCATGCCGTAGGCCTGTCGATAGACCATGTGGTGCCATTCGCCGGCCATTTTGTTGACGCCGTTGACATCGACGGGTTTTAGAAGTTGAGTTTCGACCAGTGGAAGGACGTCGGGCTTGCCATAGGATTGCCGGGTACCGGCGTAGACAATGCGCGCTTCACGGTTTTCAAGTTTGCAGGCTTCCAGAACGGTGAGGGGTCCTGTGGTATTGGCGCGAAGGTCGCCGAACGGATCGTCCATGGATTCGATGTGGCTGACTCGTCCTGCGAGATTGAATACACAGGATTTCCCGCGAACCAGTTTCCGCATCAATGGCAAGTCGCACACATCCGCTTCGATCAGTTCGATTTCGTTCTTAATGGTCTCGATATTGAATCGATTTCCGCCACATGTGGGATCGAGTGAATCGACAATCGTGACGGCTGCACCCAATTCCACGAGGCGAATTGCGAGATTGCTTCCGATGAAACCCAGACCGCCGGTTAAGAGGATTTTTTGACCGCGATATTCATCCATACGGGTAATTTCGGCGAAAGGACCAGGCCCCACCATATCCGAAATAAACCGCGGAGGGTGTGCTGAAGGTGACGGATCCGAAAAAACTCGCTGCTGCCATGAAGCCGAGGGTAGTGGCTTACCGGAACTTCGGCCATTCGAAATCCGGCGATGTCGAATTTCCGTGCCATTTCCACGCAGATTACGCCGCTTTTCGATTCGAGTGTGATCTTTCTGAATATCTTGCGGCGGAAGAGCCGGAAGTCACAATCCACGTCGCGAATGGACAGCTGAAAGGCAAACCGCATGCTTCGCCGGTACAGTTCGCCAATCAGGATCCGGTACCACGAATCCGAACGTTTTACTTTGTAGCCATTAACCAGGTCGATGTTTGGACGAAGCTCGGCGAGAAGATTATGAATCTCGCGAACATCGTATTGTCCATCACCATCGGTATAGAAGATGAGGTCCTTTGTAGCGCTGGTGAAGCCCGTTATCAATGCGGCGCCATACCCTCGATTGTTTTCGTGGTGGATGACCCGCAGGAACGGCAATTCCTGACGGAGGTTTTCCAGTATTTCCCCGGTATCGTCTTTGCTCCCGTCGTTTACAACGATCACCTCGAAATCGTCGGTCACCCTGCAAATTTCTGAGGCAACCGTACGAACTATCCCCTCGATTGTGTTTCTATCGTTATATGCCGGGAAGACGGCAGAAACAGAAGTCCTTCCCATTTTTGTCATGCCGATTCTTCGGCTCGCCCCCCCCCATTCATTGAGGCGGGTTCATGTTAGTTTTCACGGCTCTCCATGTCAATGGCTTAAGCGGCCTGAGATATACTCCCCAATCGATGCTTGCATTTATCGTTCGCCGCATTGCACTGACACTGCCGGTAGCATGGATCGTCGTGACGCTGGTATTTGGATTGATTCATCTGGTACCCGGCGATCCCATTGCACAGATGCTGGGCGAAGGAGCATCTGTTACCGAAGTTGCCCGCCTCCGTCATGAACTAGGTCTGGATCGACCCGTCATGGAGCAATATGGAGCATATCTGGTCGGGCTATATCACGGCAACCTCGGTGTTTCATTCCGCGACCAGCAACCGGTCGCCTCCTCCATCCGATCGAGATACCCTGCCACGATTGAGCTGGCTGTGGCGGCTCTCGCCTTCTCACTGTTGTTTTCCATTCCGGCCGGCGTCATCAGTGCGATTCAAAAAGGGCGACTAGCCGATCGCGCACTCGGACTGGTAAGCCTTCTGGGAGTGTCATTACCCAACTTCGCTCTTGGTCCGTTGTTGATTCTCCTGTTTTCGATTGGTCTTGGATTGCTGCCGGTATCGGGCCGAGACGGAATTTCTCATCTGATACTTCCGGCCTTAACGCTCGGGATGGGGATTGCTGCGATGACGATGCGGATGGTTCGGAGTTCGATGCTTGAGGAGATCCACCAGGACTACGTTCGAACCGCGAGAGCCAAAGGCCTGAGGGAGCGCACGGTTCTGTTTAAACATGCTCTGAGAAACGGTCTGTTGCCGGTCATTACGATTCTCGGATTGCAGACGGGAGCGTTGCTCGCCGGGGCCTTCGTTACAGAAACCATCTTTTCATGGCCGGGTCTGGGCCGTTTGACGATCCAGGCCATCAACGCGCGAGATTACCCGCTGGTGCAGGGATGCATCCTTACAATCACCCTCACTTACATTCTGGTAAACCTTCTCACTGACGTGATGTATTCCGTGATCGATCCCCGCATCCGTCTATGAAGAAGCTGTTGTTGAGAAACAAACTGGCGTTTTCCGGGTTTCTAATTGCAGGCTTTCTGGTACTTGCTGCCCTGCTGGCGCCATGGCTTATCCCCTACGATCCGGCTGTACAAGACCTTCCCGATCGACTCTCGGGACCCTCCCGGCATCATCCTTTTGGAAACGATGAGTTGGGCCGTGATATCCTGTCTCGCCTTTTGATGGGTGCCCGTGTGAGTATGCGGGTCGGGGGGACCGTCGTTCTGCTTTCCGGCGTGGCTGGAGTCCTGATTGGGGGGCTGGCTGGATACGTCGGAGGCAAGCTGGACACTTTCGTCACGGTCATCGTCATCGATTCCCTGATGGCGTTTCCCGGGATACTGCTGGCCATCGCACTGGTAGCGTTTCTCGGACCCAGTATCGACCATTTGATTTTTGCATTGGTCATAATCGGCTGGGTTGGCTATGCGCGGCTGGCGCGCGGTCAGGTCCTGAAGATCAAGACCCTCGAATTTGTAGAGGCGGCTCGTGCGCTGGGCGCGTCGGGTTCTCGGATTTTCTTTCTGCACGTCCTGCCGAGCATCGTTCAGCCGTTACTGGTTCAAGCCAGTATCGGGATGGCGACGGCAGTTCTGGCAGAAGCAACATTAAGTTTTCTCGGTCTTGGGATCGCTGCTCCAGCTCCGAGTTGGGGAGCGATGCTCAATGACGGACGCAATCATCTGTTTGATGCGCCGCACATGGTGGTCTTTCCATCCGTGGCGCTGGTTCTAACGGTACTGTCATTCAATATACTGGCCGATGCGTTTCGGGACTGGTTGGATCCGAAATCGCTGAAGTCTTAGATAAATGTATTTAACGCGGAGGTTCGTACTGTCATGCCTTTGTTGAGGCGTGTCTTCTTCATACTCACTGCTGCTGTTACCGCTGCCCTTGTCCTGGAATCCCAGGCCTTTGCCGGTGAAGCGGAGCTGGTTCTCCCCAAACTCGATCAGGTCACATTTTTCGGCAATCTCGATGGGCGTTCCCTGCTAATGCTCGGACTCGTAGTTGCGGCACTCGGGCTCGTCTTTGCCCTCGTGATCTTCCGAAGATTGCGGAGTATGGCCGTCCATTCGTCGATGCTCGAGATCTCCGAACTGATTTATGAGACCTGCAAGACCTATCTCGGGACTCAGGTGAAATTCATCCTGATCCTTGAAGTGCTGATCGGGTCCGCCATAGCCATCTACTACGGAGTTCTGCAAGGAACGGAACCGTATCGGGTCGCCATCATTCTGCTGTTCAGTCTGATCGGCATTGCCGGAAGTGTTTCCGTGGCGTGGTTTGGAATTCGAGTGAATACCTTCGCGAACTCACGCACTGCGTTCGCCAGCCTTCGGGGAAAACCATATCCGTGTCACGACATTCCGCTTCAGGCCGGCATGAGTATCGGAATGCTGCTCATCAGCGTCGAGTTATTCCTGATGTTGTGCATTTTGCTGTTCATTCCAGGAGACCTGGCCGGATCGTGTTTCATCGGTTTTGCAATCGGTGAATCACTGGGAGCTGCGGCACTACGCGTGGCTGGTGGAATTTTTACCAAGATTGCGGACATCGGTGCGGACCTGATGAAGATTGTCTTCAAAATCAAGGAAGACGACGCGCGAAATCCAGGCGTGATTGCCGACTGCACCGGAGACAATGCCGGAGACTCTGTCGGTCCCTCGGCTGACGGTTTTGAAACCTACGGTGTGACCGGTGTTGCGCTGATTTCGTTTATCCTTCTCGCGGTCAAGGATCCCGTCGTACAGGTTCAGCTGCTGATCTGGATCTTTGTCATGCGCGTGACCATGGTGGTTGCATCGGCGGCCAGTTACTTCATCAATGCCGCCGTCGCCAAGGCGAAGTATCAGAATGCGGACAAAATGAATTTTGAGTCCCCTCTGACAAATCTGGTCTGGCTCACTTCGATCGTTTCCGTGGCATTGACCTACGGCCTGTCCTGGCTTCTGATTCCGGAACTCGGCGGCGACTCCACCATGTGGTGGAAGCTTTCGACGGTCATCACGTGCGGCACTCTGGCCGGCGCCATCATTCCGGAATTTGTGAAAGTATTCACCTCCACCGAGTCTCGACACGTTCGAGAAGTGGTTTCCTCGTCGCGCGAAGGCGGCGCGTCGCTGAATATTCTTTCGGGCCTGGTCGCCGGAAATTTCAGTTCGTACTGGCTGGGACTCGCAATTCTGGCACTCATGACGGGTGCGTATTACGTCAGCACATTCTTCCCGGCAATGATGATGCTCGCGCCGGCGGTGTTTGCATTTGGATTGGTTGCCTTCGGATTCCTCGGAATGGGCCCTGTGACCATTGCTGTGGACTCGTATGGCCCGGTGACCGATAACGCACAATCGGTTTTTGAACTTTCAACGATCGAGCAGTTACCTGGAATCGAAGCGGACGTCCAAAAGAACTTCGGTTTCAAACCGCAGTTTGAAAAAGCCAAACAACACCTGGAAGAGAATGACGGAGCCGGGAATACTTTTAAGGCGACCGCAAAACCGGTGCTGATCGGGACGGCGGTTGTCGGTGCGACGACGATGATCTTTTCGATCATCATGAGTCTGACAAATGGATTGACGACGGATCTGGCCTCTTTATCCATCTTGTATCCGCCGTTTTTTCTCGGCTTGATTGCGGGTGGCGCCGTCATCTACTGGTTTACCGGCGCGTCGATACAGGCGGTGAGTACCGGAGCGTATCGCGCTGTGGAGTTCATTAAGGCAAACATCAAGCTGGAAGGCACGACGAAAGCCTCGGTTGCGGATTCGAAGAAAGTCGTTGCGATCTGTACGCAGTATGCCCAGAAGGGAATGATCAACATTTTCCTTGTCGTATTCTGTTCAACGCTGTCATTTGCGTTCTTTGATCCGTTTTTGTTTATCGGTTATCTGATATCCATCGCGCTCTTCGGTTTGTACCAGGCGATCTTCATGGCGAATGCCGGCGGCGCCTGGGACAATGCGAAAAAGATTGTTGAGACAGAATTGAAGATGAAGGGAACGGAGCTGCACAACGCCTCGATTGTCGGCGACACTGTTGGCGATCCCTTCAAGGACACCAGTTCGGTGGCGCTCAACCCGATCATCAAATTCACCACACTCTTTGGCATACTCGCCGTGGAACTGGCGGTTTCGCTGGGCACGGAACATGGCTCCGGCTTGACGACGGGACTTGCGGTTACGTTCCTGGTGATCTCGATGTTCTTTGTGTATCGCTCGTTCTACGGGATGAGGATTGTGCGGGAGGAGTAGGACGAAGTCTGATCAATGTTGGGAAGCAGTGACGAAGCACACTGCCCTCCTGAGTCAGGAGGGCAGTGTGATCGCGCAGCGATCACACGAGGGGTGGTTCCAAAGCGGCATCTGACGTGTATGCGTTGTTTCATGAAGCGACGCACTCTCATTCACAGCAACAGGAAGGCCTCCCTTAAACGTACCAATCTTCGCCGTAATCTCACATCTGCAGAAGCATTCCTCTGGAAGAATCTGCAGAAGTCCCAACTGGATGGGAGGAAATTCCGCCGGCAACACAGCATAGGTCCGTACATTGTCGACTTTTATTGTCCGGAATGTC